>Ga0209303_1000246_pt1 | contig 47090 bp, 45 predicted proteins | sample SidtaG_3_FD_187449 | JGI IMG/M metagenome (GOLD analysis project Ga0209303, IMG submission 187449) | Marine algal microbial communities from Sidmouth, United Kingdom - Sidmouth_Asex1 metaG (SPAdes) (version 2) | ecosystem: Host-associated > Algae > Red algae > Unclassified | place: Sidmouth...
TTCGGCATCGAACGGACGGTGTGCGTGAAACGATCGGAGCGGCGTTACCTTCGTGATGACGGTCTGGGGGCGATCACGATCTTGTTCGAACAGCTTGAAGGGTATGAGACACCGATCGAGGAGCAGGGACTGCGCGTCTTCGCAACTCTTGAGGAGCCACTTGGCAACTCCCTCACCATTCCCTTCTTTCCCTTCTCCGCAGCCGTACCGACGATCCAGTACCGGACTCCGTTCGTCGAGTCCGATCCGCCGAGAACGGCGCGACTGCTCCGTGACACGACCATCGGCGACGAGCGCCACGAGCTGGCCATCGAAATCACCTACACCGATGACCAGTACCTGTTCGACAACGCACCCGCTGGAACGGTCCCGTCGCGCGCCATGGTGTTCGCCCGGGGCGCAGGACTGGTGCGTCTGGAGTATGCGGACGGCGAGCGTTACGAGCGGGTCGGGCCATCCAGACCGTAAGGGAACCGCAGCCACCATGCACAGAAGCCGCCCGAGGCGGTACGCACCAGTCGGCGGGCATGGATCCGCACGCGGTCGGCAACGATATCTTCCTGGCGGACAGATATTTCGAACCCGACGGCACCCTCACCCAGGACGGTCTCGATTTGCTGGCGCATGAAGCGGCCACTCCTGGCAATTCCAGAACGACGGCATCGACTACGTCCCCTCCGCGACCGGCACCTACGTGATAAGCGGCGCTTTGACGATGTCGGTGTCCGGCGTCAACACGCGTTGGGTGGCGCCGGACGTGCTGGTTGTCTCGATGCAGGCGTCTCGACTGTTGAAGCCGCTCTGCGGTCGGACTTGGACGAGTCCGTCGTCCGGACTCTCGAAGGCGCTTCAGGCGTCGTTCATGAAGCCTGCACCGACGTCCCCGTCTTCTCCACCCGCACCGTGCCCGACGGATTGGTGTAGCGATCGTTCAGCGCCTCGACGAAACCGGAGGCCGACTCGATCACCTGCTCGGTGGTGCGCCGGGAGCGTGAGTTCCAGCCGACCGGCGAGGACGAGAACACGCTGCGGAACCAACGGGTGTTGAAGCGAAACGCCCGGGCGAACGGCTCGTCCGGGGTGTCGACGAGCTTTCGGGCCATCCAGCTACCGACCGCGCTCTTGATGGCGAAGTGGATCGCCAGTACCACCACCAGCACCGCCAGGATCACCCCGATCAGCGACACCGGGTCGGCGAACATGCCCAGCACCAGCGAGGCAAGCGCGCCCAGCGATCCGGTCAGGATGCCCGCACCGAGGATAATCAGCGCGATCAGACCGAACGCGATCGCATCCAGGCGCAGCACCCGCCTGGCCCACAGGCCCCGCAACCGGGTGATCGCCGGCACCGCCTTGTCGCGGATGCTGTAGGCGTTCTTCTCCATCGCGCCCACGATGCGGTAGGCGCGCTCGACCTCGACCTCGCGGATGCGATCTTCGATCTCGGCCATGTCGGCATCGCGCTTGGACTCGAAGCGGGCCTTCCTGGCCGGGTCATCGATCGGCACCGAGACGTCCTTGTTGTAGATCGTGTAGAAGCGCCCGGCGGTCAGGCCCTTCTGCGACAACGCGCGCTGCCAGGCACCGACGATCTCCTCGGTGTTGTCCTCGCGCGCCGCGGTGTCGATCTGGTTGAGGATGAACAGGAACTTGTTGCTGTCCTGGCGGGCGATGGTGTGCTCGACCAAGTGCTTGAGCGTGTCCTGCATCGAGCCCGGCTCCGGGTGGCGCGCATCGAAGAACACCAGCACCAGATCCGACAGGTCCATGATGTGGTCGGTCAGCTTCAGCGTGGAGGTGCGCTGTGCATCCGCATCGAAACCGGGCGAGTCGATCAGGATCTTGCCGCGCAGCACCTCCGAATCGGCCACCTTCAGCTGCAGGTAGGCATCGATGCGCCGCCCCTCGCCCTCGGTGACCTTCTCGATCTCGTCGCTGATGCGGTAGAACGGGAAGCGCATGTCCGCATCCAGCGCCAATCCGGGCAGCGTGCGCCCGCTCTCACCTTCGCCGTAGCAGAGCACGGTGAACTTGTCGTCCACCGCCTGGTTGCCGGTCTTTTGCAGCGTGCGGCCCAGGTAGGTGTTGATGAACGAGCTCTTGCCGGCCGAGAACACCCCCAGGATCGATACCAGCGGCCACCAGCTGATCTGCATGGCGTAGCTGTCATCGGTATCGATCAGCCCGGTGCGGTAGCCGATCTCGTCCAGCTTGCGAAAGCCGCCGATCGCCTGGATAAGGACCGGGTTCTCGCGTTCCAGATGCGCTCGCAGGCTGTCGAAGCGCTTGAGGATCGAGGAGTCGGATCGAGCCATCGGGGGTCGGGTGTCCTGAACGGATCAAGGGGCAAGGGGCGGGATGCGCGACGGCCCGGGGCCGCGGCGGCCGGGCAGTCTACCGCGCAAGCCATGCCAGCATGCGGCGCGGCGAAAGCCCGCAACGACCGCAACGACCGCAACACCCGCAACAACCGCAACAACCGCAACAACCGCACGAGTCGTGCCCATCGTTTGACATTGTGCGGCCGGGTCAGGACCATCCAGTTACCCGTGCATCCGTGCACCCTACGAACATGCGGTGGTCGCCCTCATGCAGCCAGGTACCCTGATCGCGGTCATCATCGCCATCGTCATCTTGCTGGCGATCTGGTGGTTCATGTCACGGGCCGGGCGCCAGCGTGCCGCACGCCGCTATGCCGAAGACGCCCGCGGCGCGAACGCGGCCGAGCGCGGCGCGCCGGACGGACGCGCAGGTCACGCCATCGTCACCGAATCCGCCGGCGCGGGTACCGTGGCCACCGCGGCCCCGGCTGCCGATGGTCGGGACACCTTCGCCGGCGCCGAGCCGTCGGGCACGCCTGCGCCCGCCGGTGTGGCCGGCATGGCGGCGGTCGGCACCGCCGGTGCGGCCGCCGCCGCGGCAATCGCCGACAAGGCCGGTCGCGCCCGCTCGGCCGGCCGAAGCCATGATGCCGGCCACCACGACGACCTCGGGTCCGACGAGCGCGCGCATGACGACCTCGGGCGCGATGACGCTGCACACGGCGGCACCGAACGACAGCAGGTGGATGAGCACGGGCACCCGAACGCGCCCTCCGCCACCACCGCCTCGAGCGCAGGCCCCGCCGCCGCAACGAGCGCAGCGAGCGGCCCCGCCTCACCGTCCGATGACGCGGCGCAACGCGAAGCGATGCCCGAGCGGCCGCGCTTCGATGCCTCGAACGACGGGCACCCGGTGCCGAGGGATCGGCACGTTGCCGGCACCGGCTCGAAGCGCTCACCAACCACGGACGACTTGCCATCGGCGCAGCCGGCGCTGAGCGGCGACTTCTCCGTGGACACGGGCGACACCGCCGCCGACATCAGGGAGATGATCAAGATCTTGAACCTGCGTGACAGCGAGGCCGACCGACTGCACCTGAGCACCGAGCGCTTCGAGGCGTTGCGCCACGGCAATCGGGACGGCATCGACGACGAGACGTTGACGGCGGTCGCCGATCGGCTACGCCGGATGCTTCGCTGACGCGGGTGTCCCATCGCATGCCCGCTTTCCCGTTTCTCACCCGTCGGCGTCCATGAGCGGCCTGGTCGATGCGCGCAACGTCCACGACGTGAAGCGCGAACTGGGCTGGATCATCGTCTTCCTGGCCACCATCTGGGTGGTGTTCGCGTTCGACCGCTTCCTGCCGCTGGAGCAGCTCGGGCTGGTGCCGCGCACCGTGGACGGGCTGACCGGCATCGTCGCCATGCCGTTCCTGCACGGCAACCTGCAACACCTGATCGGCAACAGCATACCGCTGGCCGTGACGCTGCTGCTGCTGGCGGGCTCGCGCGCCAACAGCCTGGCCATCGTCGCGCTGATCACCGTGCTGGGCGGCGCGGCGCTGTGGGTGTTCGGGCGCACCGCGCTGCACATCGGCGCCAGCGGACTGGTATTCGGCCTGATCGCCTTCCACATCTTCGCCGGTGTGTTCGAGCGTCGGCTGACCTCGATCCTGATCTCGATCGGGGTCGGCTTCATGTACGCCACCACCTTGCTGCAGGGCGTGCTGCCGATGCAGCGCGGGGTGTCCTGGGACGGGCACCTGTTCGGCGCGCTGGCCGGGGCGCTCGTGGCCTTCGTGATGGCTGGCCTGATCCGCGAGGATCGTCAGCGCCAGGGCAGCCCGTCCTGATGCACGCCATCGCCACGCCGCAGCGGTTCGACAAGCCGTTCACGCAGCAGGAACCGATTCCGGAAGACGCCATCGAGGCGGCGGTGCGCGTGATGCGCAGTGGCCGGCTGCACCGCTACAACACCCTCACCCCCGATGCGCTGTCCGAGACCGCCGCGCTGGAGCAGGAGTACGCGCAGCGCCAGCAGGCCGCGTTCTGCATCGCCTGCGCCTCGGGCGGCTACGCCTTGCAGCTGGCGATGCGCGCCGCGGGCGTCGCCACCGGCGCCGCGGTGCTGACCAACGCCTTCACGCTATCACCGGTCCCGGGCGCGATCCACGCACTGGGCGCCCGCCCGGTGCTGGTGGAGACCACCGATCAGCTGGTGATCGATCTGGACGACCTGGCGGGCAAGCAGCGCGACTGCGACGCCCGCTACCTGCTGCTGTCGCACATGCGCGGGCACATCGCCGACATGCACGCCATCGCGCGCTGGTGCAAGGAGCGCGGCGTGACGCTGATCGAGGACTGCGCGCACACCATGGGCGCCCGCTTCGACGACGTGCCGTCGGGCAACCACGGTGCGCTCGCCTGCTTCAGCACCCAGACCTACAAGCATGTGAACTCGGGCGAAGGCGGCCTGATCACCACCGACGATGCGCAGCTGGCCGCGCGTCTGATCCTGATGTCCGGCAGCTACATGCTGTACGAGCGCCATGCCGCCCGCCCGGAGGCGGCGCTGATCGATGCGCTGCGTCACGACATGCCGAACCTGTCCGGTCGCATGGACGAGCTGCGCGCGGCCATCCTGCGCCCGCAGCTGGACACCCTGGACACCAACCTCGAGCGCTGGAACGCGCTGCACACGGTCCTGACCGAAGCGCTGCGCGAGGTGCCGGGCGTCTCGCTGGCCACCCCTCACCCGAAGGCGCGCGAGGTGCACTCCTCGTTTCAGCTGCGACTGCCCGGTCGCGACGGCGAGGCGATGCAGGATCTGGTGGCGCGCTGCGCCGCCCGTGGGGTCGAGCTGAAGTGGTTCGGCGACCGCGTCGCGCGCGGTTACACCAGCCAGTACACGCACTGGCGCTACACCGATTCGGCGCCCTGCCCGACCACCGACACGGTGCTGTCCACGTTGCTGGACCTACGTCTGCCTCTGAGCTTCAGCCGCGCCGACGCCGGCGTGCTGGCGGCGATCCTGCGCGAGGAACTGACGGCGGCGTAGGCGCGCCCCGTCGTCTCATCAATGCGTCATCCCGTAGATGACGTAGTTGACCCCGAGACGGTAGGCGGTGGCCGTGTACAGCGCGCTGTATTCCTCCATGTCGGCGTGCTCCCAGGCATCGCCCAGGTCCATGTTCCAGTTGACGATGGCCATCACCCGGCCCTCGTCGTCCAGCACACCGCGCCAGCGCGGTTGCTGGCGAGAGCTGTTGGATTCGAACACCGCCGAGCTCTTGGCGATCGGCAGCTCCCAGGTCTCTCCCGGGTTCAGGCACAGCGCGCGCAGCCCGGGGATCTGGATGAACTCGTCGATGGCGAAGTGCACGTTGAAGATCTCGTGCGTGGGCGGGATGTCCTCGATCGGCCGGTCCGGGAACACCTGCCCCATCCAATCCTCGAACTGCTGGTACTGGTAGCTGCCGTGGAAGTCGTCCACCAGCAGGAAGCCGCCGCGCAGCAGGTACTCGCGCAGCGTGTCCGCCTCGGGCTGGCTGAACTGGGCGAAGCCTGCCTCGACCACGTACAGCAACGGGTAGTCGAACACCCGTTCGTCCAGCAGGGAGATCGACTGGCTGTCGCTGTTGGTGTCCAGTTCGGTGAGCCGCTTCATCGCGGCGATGAAGTGCGGCTCGGACTCGGAACAGTCCGCCTGCCAATGCGGGTAGCCGATGCGATCGCCCAGATCGTCGATGGCGCGTTGGTTGTCGGCGAAGATCAGCCGGCTGAACGTGAATTCCCCGTCCGGCACGCCGTTGATCGCCATCGGGCAATCCGGGCGCTGCGGGGTGGTGCAGATGGCCAGCTCCGCGCGTGCCGGCAGGCACGACAGCGCCGCCACCATGCCCGCCGACAGCGCCCCGACCAGCGCGCCGCGCCGACCCACCAGCCCGGTGCGCCGCCTGCCCTCTTGCCTGCCCTGCCCTGCGCTGGAGTCGTACAAGGTGCTTGCCATCCCCTGCCGGAACCCGGTCCAATACCGCTTGGATGGTATCGGACGCGACGAGTTCCGCAAGGCGGATCGTGTCACACGTACCGGTTCACCAGGTTCTCGAGGATCTCCTGGCGACCGGATTTCGGCTGCGGGTTGATGTCGTCGGCCTCGACCCGAGCGGCGATGTCGGCCAACCCGGTCGAGCCGTCCAGCAGCGAGCGCCCCAATTCGCCGTCCCAACCGGCGTAGCGCTCGGCCAGCGCCTGCTCCAGCGCCCCGTCCTCCATCATGCGCGCCGCCGCCTTGAAGCCGCGCGCGCACACGTCCATGCCGCCGACGTGGGCGGCCAGCAGGTCCTCGGGATCCAGGCTCTGGCGGCGCAGCTTGGCGTCGAAGTTGGTGCCGCCGGAGGTGAAGCCGCCGGCGCGCAGGATCATGTAGTAGGCCAGCGCCACCTCGGGCGTGTTGTTCGGGAACTGATCGGTGTCCCAACCGGACTGGTAGTCGTTGCGGTTCATGTCGATCGAGCCGAAGATGCCGAGCGCGCCGGCCAGCGCGATCTCGTGCTCGAAGCTGTGCCCGGCCAGGATCGCGTGCCCCTGCTCGATGTTGACCTTCACCTCGTGCTCCAGCCCGTGGCGCTTCAGGAAGCCCCACACCGTGGCGACGTCGTAGTCGTACTGGTGCTTGGTCGGCTCCTGCGGCTTGGGCTCGATCAGGATCGCGCCCTGGAAGCCGATCTTGTGCTTGTACTCGACCACCTGGTGCAGGAAGCGCCCCGCCTGGGCGTCCTCGCGGCCGATGTGGGTGTTCAGCAACGTCTCGTAGCCTTCGCGGCCGCCCCACAGCACGTAGTTCTCGCCATTCAGTGCCAGGGTTGCATCCATGCAGGTCTTCACGGTCGCCGCGCTGAATGCGTACACCGCGGGATCCGGATTGGTGGCGGCCCCGGCCATGAAGCGTCGGTGGCTGAACAGGTTGGCGGTGCCCCACAGCAGGCGGGTGCCCACCGACTCCATCTTCGGGCCGATGTAGTCGACCATCGCCTGCAGGTGGGCGGCATTCTGCGCATGCGACTCCCCCTCCGGCCGGATATCGGCATCGTGGAAGCAGAAGTACGGCACGCCCAGCGCCTCGAACATCTCGAACGCCACGTCCGCCTTGAGCTTGGCGTCTGTCAGGGTGTCGCCGAACCAGGGCCGCTGGAAGGTCTGTCCGCCGAACGGGTCACCACCGGGCCAGGCGAAGCTGTGCCACCAGGCGGCCGCGAAGCGCAGGTGCTCGGACAGCGGCTTGCCCAGGATCTCCTCGCCCGGGTCGTAGTGGCGAAAGGCCAGGTGCGAGGTCGAGTCCGGTCCCTCGAAGGGGATGCGGCCGATGTCGTTGAAAAATCCAGTGCTCATGCGTGTGTCCGTACCGGTGATCGTGAGGGCCCGAGTCTGAATTATGGCCAAAGACGCACGCCATCGACCTGATTCCTGCCGGAGCGCACCGATCACCTGTCCCACGCGGCCGGACCCGTCACAGCCCTTCCGACCCTTCTCGTCGGGCATCGCGACGGGCACCGCGACGGGCCTCGAGATGGGCCTCGAGATGGGCCTCGAGGCGGGCAGCCGCGCTACGCTGCGCGCAAGCAGATCGTGTCTGAGTCCCTCACCCATTCTTCGCAACAGGAACCGCACCCATGTACCTCGGCATCGACCTCGGCACCTCCAGCGTCAAGACCGTCCTGATGGACGCCGACCAACGTACCGTGGCCAGCCACACCGCCGCGCTGTCGGTGATGCGCCCGGCCGACGGTTGGGCCGAACAGTCACCGGTCGACTGGATCGCCGGTGTGGAGGCGACGCTGGCCGCGCTGGCGGCCGCCGAGCCCAGGGCGATGGCCGCGGTGCGCGGCATCGGCCTGTCCGGGCACCAGCACGGCGCCACGCTGGTGGACGATCAGGATCGCGTGCTGCGCCCCTGCATGCTGTGGAACGACACCCGCGCGCACGCCGAAGCGAGCCGCATGGACACCGAACGCTCGCGCGAGCTGATCGGCAACATCCTGTTCCCCGGCTTCACCGCCCCCAAGGTCGTCTGGCTGGCCGAGCACGAGCCGGCGGTGTTCGAGCGCATCGATTCGGTGCTGCTGCCCAAGGATCATGTGCGCCTGTGGCTGTGCGGCGAGCGTGTCTCGGAGATGTCCGACGCCTCGGGCACCGGCTGGCTGGACGTCGGTAAACGCGCCTGGTCCGAAGAGATGGTGCGGGCCTCCGGGCTATCGATGGCGCAGATGCCGCGACTGGTCGAGGGCAGCGAGGTCTCCGGACAGCTGCGCGCCGAGCTGGCCGAGCGCTTCGGGCTGCCGGGCAGCGTGGTGATCGCCGGCGGCGGCGGCGACAATGCCGCCTCGGCCTGCGGCATGGGCACGGTGGCCGAGGGCCAGGCCTTCGTCTCGCTGGGCACCTCGGGGGTGCTGTTCGCCGCCAACCGGCAGTTCATGCCGAACGCTGACAGCGCGGTGCACGCCTTCTGCCATGCGTTGCCCGACACCTGGCACCAGATGGGGGTGATCCTGTCGGCCACCGACTCGTTGAATTGGTTGTCCGGACTGACCGGCCGCAACGCGGCCGAGCTGGCCGAGCTGGCCGCGACACGCGACGTCGCTCCGGTGTCGGAGCGCTTCCTGCCCTACCTGGGCGGTGAACGCACCCCGCACAACGATGCGGCCGCGCGTGGCGTGATGACCGGCCTGTCGCACGCCAGCGATGCCGGCGCGCTGGCCGCGGCGGTCATGCAGGGCGTCGCCTTCGCGTTCGCCGACAGCCAACGCGCGCTGGCCGAGGCCGGCACCACGCTGGATCGGGCCTACGCGATCGGCGGTGGCGCGCGCTCGACGTGGTGGCTGCAGACCATTGCCACCGTGCTCGACATCGAGCTGGACGTGGCCGGCGATGCCGACGTGGGCGCCGGCCTGGGCGCGGCCCGATTGGGCATGCTGGCAGCGGACGGCGGCACGGTCGACGAGGTGTGCCACGCCCCGCCGGTGCTGCGCACCATCGCTCCGGTGGCGGGACAGCGCGATGCGTTCGCGCAGGCGCTTGCGCACTGGCGCGACACCTGGGCGACCCTACCGCGGCCCTGACCTACTGCCAGACGTACGTCGGGACGTATCGCAGACCGTGCTCGACCCTGGCGACGCTTGTGGCTGAGCACGACCCCGCGACGTGGCATGTTGTCGCGCACGCGCTGGTCGGACACCGGTAGGGTCGCCCCGTCCAGCACGGCGTAGTCCCCCGTGACCGACGCGGTGCCGATGCGGACCTGCACCCGATGGTAGGCACCCAGCTCGTTGCGGGTAAGCGTGGAGCGGTAGCGCAGGCAGTTGCGCCCCTGATCGGCGCTGACGCGTTGCAGTCCGTAGCCGGCATCGCGCAACCGCCGCTCGAGCAGTTCGCCCAGCGCACCGGCGCGCACCGGCGCACGAATCGCTACGGAAGATGATCCAGGTCGATCACGCGCGAATAGTCCTCAAGCGCGGGCGCATCGTCGTTGGCGAAGATCTGGCCGGCCACCCGCATCGCCTCGACCACCGCCCCGTTCTCGGTGAACAGGATGCGCCGCTGCACCGCCGCGCTCGGAAAGCTGAACTCGCTCAGCTGCGACAGCACCCCGGTGGTGTCCAATCCCGACTCCAGGGCGACCTGCCGGACCTGCTCGGGCGAGCCGGTCCACTGCCGGTTCGCCGTCTCGGTCACCGCCAGGAAACGCTTCACCAGGTCGGCATCATCGCGGATGAAGGCACTGCGTGCGGACACCAGATCCACGCTGACGATGCCGAAGCCTTCCTTCTCCGCCGCGCTGAGCAGCGGCGTGCCGGCGGACAGCATCTTGGCCATGGCCAGTGCCCCGAAACCGCAGGCCATGTCCACCTCGCCATCGACCAGCAGCACCGCCGCATCGGCCGGAATGCGATCCAGCACGCTCAGCCGACCGGGGTCGACGTCCAGGGCCCGCAACATCAACCGGAAGCTGAAATCCGCCGCGGTGGCCAGCGGTACCGCGACACTGCGTCCGTCCAGCGATGAAGGCCGATCGGCATCGATGTCCACACCGTCGCGCACCACGCAGTCGTTGGCCGGATATTGCACGGCCGCCGCGACCGCGCGAACCGGCGCGCCGGCGTTGACCGCGGAGACGAACGGTGCCAGCCCCTGGCTGTAGGCGATGTCGATCTGCCCGCTGAGAAAGGCCTCGGTCATCTGCGTCCCGGTGTCGAAGGCGAACCACCGCACCGGCACCTGCATCGCCTCGTCGAACCGACCCTCGGCCTTGGCGATCAGGTTGGGGGATGGCCATTCCTGGAAGAAGCCGATGTTCACCACGTCCGCGGCGCGTGCGCCCGGGAAGCAGGACAGGAACAGCAGCAAAAGGGTGCAGCGACGCAGCATGACGAGTCCGATCGGGGTCTTGGTGGTCGAGCTCGCATCGTACCGTCTCGTCAAGCGCGCCATCGCCGCATCGATCGCATCCCGCCTGCGCCGAAGCAGGATATTGAGGCGTGATTCACGATAACGTGCTCCAGGGCCGGTATTCTTCGATTCCGCGCCACTGACGCCAGGGAGACCACGCGTGCCATTCTTCCGTACCGGATCGATCGCAGGGCGGGAACGCCGTTCACCGTCGATGCGGCTCAGGTCGGTGTCCGGCGCGTTGGCCATCGCCTCGCTGTCGGCGCTGCTGCTCGCCGGCTGCGCCGTACCGCCCACCGCGGCCCGGGCAAACGGCCCGTTGGCGCTTGGCGAGGGCGTCGCCGATCCGTCCGCTGTCGACACCCTGCCGATCGCCGTGAATCTGGTCTCCACGCTGGTGCAGCTCGAGGGATTCTCACCCTACGACACCACGGTGCAGACCAATTCACCGAAGAATGCGTTCGGTGAACGATTGATCGAGGCGTTGCGGATTGCCGGTTACGGCATACAGGTGGTCGACGCCGACCAGGGGCGCAACTACCTAGCCTATCGCTCGTCGCAGACCGAGACCGAGGCCGGCCAGCGCATCGTGTTCGAAATGCAACTCGGGTTCGTCTCGCTCAGTCGCGAGATGAGCCTGGAGAACGGGCGCTACGTGCCAAGCTCGCCGGTGACGATTCGCGGTGCGACGCCCGGCGCCGTCGCGCTCAACGGCTCGGTGTTCGTCGCCGTGCCCGGCCGTCCGCTCAGCTACCCCAGCGGCGTGCGCTTTGTCGGAAACGATGGCGAGGTGCGCTCGCAGGCCCTGTACCGCTACACCTACTACCCGACCGGCGAGGCCCGCGGCGACGTGAACGCCGTGGCGCTGGACCCGACACGCTTCCTGCGCCAGGCCACCGGCCGGCTGTACGAACGCGGCAACGGCGCCGAGGCGCTCGGCATCCGGTCGGCAGAGGAATTCACCGCCTTCAAGTCATTGACGCTGCGATTCCCGTCGCTGTCCGACGAGTTGCTGGGACAGGGCAACCGCAACGCGCTCGAGGCGCTGACCGAGTACTTCCGCCCGACCACCGATCGAATGAGCATCCTGTCGTGCACCCCTTCGCGTGCGCGCACGGATGCAACGGTCGCCCGTTCCGCCCGGGTCAAGTCCGAACTGCTCACGCTTGGCATACCGGGTGCATCGGTCCTGGAGCCCGGTTGCCCGCAGGCCACGCCGCGCTCGATCGCACGGCAGGGCCTGCGGGTCACGATCGAACGGCTCAGCGGCGCATCCTGACCAGCGGCTACCCGATCCGACTCAGCTGCGGCGGCGCTTCAGCGTCAGCACCACGCCTCGCTTGGGGAAGGTGGCGTGATAGGTATCCGCCCAGCAGCCCTCGTCCAGCACCATCTCGGCCGGCACACCGGCGTACACCAGCGCCTCCTTGATCCGGTTGGCCCGACCGATGGCCAGCACGCTGTTGCCGTTGCTGATCTCGGTGTTGCCATGGCTGCAGCCGATCACCGACAGCAGGTCGGTCTCGGGCTGGGCACGGGCCGCGTAGTCGATGACGATCTGCTTCTGCTCCGGGCCCAGGCGCATCGAGTCGTTGGGAAAGCTGACGCTCTCTTGATCGACATCGTCGTACTCGACGAAGATCTGCGCGTAGTTCGACTCGAGGCGGCCGTACAGGTTCTGGCGCACGCGCAGCTCGAAGGCGTCGGTGCGTGGCTCCTCGTCGGCCAGTTCGTCGATGCCGGTGGCCATGTCGATGATCTGCGGCTGCTTCTCGTCGGCGAAGCTGACCTTGCTGAGCGAGAAGTCCTCGTCGAGCTCGAACAGATCATCGTTCAGCTCCACCATGGACAAGGCCTCGGCCCCGCGCACACGCTGGCTCGAGATCGGCACCAGCCGGCCGTCGACCCGCTCAAAGGAGCGTTCCACCGACACATCCCCGATCGAGACCACATATCGCGTCTCGTCGGCCTGTTCGGACACGGTGCGCTGCACGCGATAGCGCAGGTAGTTCGCGCCGCGATCGTCCGGCACGGCCTGCACCCCGTAGCCGACCCCGTGGACCCGTCGCACGATCTCGCGACCGAACTCGGTTCGTGGCCGAGACAGCTGCACCGTGGTGTTCATCGGATTCAGCTCGGTCAGCTGCGCCAGCGTGAACACCAGGTTCTGCGCGATGAGATCGAGCTCTTCGGCGCTGGTGCCGTCGGCGGAAGCCCCGATCAGATCGTCACGCTCGTCGGCGAAGAACACGGCGCAACCCTGCAGGGCAAGTGCGGCAACGGCGATCAGCGCAGGAGCGGCTCGGCGAGCCACTGCACAGTGATCGAACGCGCGGCGAATGAAAGGCTTCATGGTGTCAACGGATCCGTGCAGGCGTCTGTGCGCCCGTGAAAGAGGACAGGTAACGATGGCGACGCCATCAGTCAACGACCGGTACCGCAACGCGTGCGAAGGCGGCCCGGGTGAACGGTTCACCGTCTTGCGAGAAGTGCAACGCCTCGGCCTCGATGGCGTGCAGCGTCACCCCCTGCGGCAGCTCGTCGCCCGGCTCGAAGCGTTGCCCGGCGGCGGTGACCACGAACGGATCGGGTCGCACGGCGATGATGGCAGGGCGATCGCCCAGCAGCACGGCCACCGACAGGGCATCGCGCTCGGGCGAGGTCACCGCACCGCTCGGCGCGGCGCCGTCCGCACCGATCGCCGCGGTGGCCACGGCCATGGCGCTGTCGGCGGCCACCGGGTCCGCGCTCAGCGTATCGGAGCTGTCCGCAGCACTTGACGACTCCGCCGCCGTGACCGAAGCGGTGGGCGGTGTGTCCCCGTCCGAGGGCGCCGAAGCGGGCATCGCGGCCGCACTCGAGGTCCCGTCTTCCCCATCGCCGTCACCGGCTTCCGGCTGATCGGGACCGAACCACATCGACAGGATGCTGCCCAGCAGCACCGCGACGATTCCCCAGGCCAGGACCGATCGGATGGACGGTGACGACGAGTCCGATGGTTCGGCGTGCGCGTTGTCGTTCATAGCGTGTTGAATCCGGGTATGGCCTCGAGACCGCTCAGCGGATCATCGACGCTGCTCAGCGACGCGGCGGCGGAGTCACCCCTGTCATCCGGATCGGCGACCGCCAGCCCGCGCATCGCCAGCAGGGCGCGAAGGCCCTGCACGGTCCGGTTGACGAACATCGGGTGACCGGACACGCGGGTGCCCGAGACATCGCTCTCGATGCGGTTGGCGGGCAAGGAGGAGCCGAGCGAAAGCACGGAGGACATCGGCAGCGTGGCCGAGACATCGTTGTCCAGCCGCTCGCTGATCGATGCGCTGGCGGGCAGCACGTGCAACACCCCTTCGTGAACATCGAACACCAGCGGCTCGATGGCCTGCAGTTCTGTCAAGGCGTCGGCCAGCGTGCCCTGGATCGGCCCGCTGACCAGCGCGACCGGCAACGCATCGACGACCACCTCGAGCTCGAGCACCGCCCCGATGCTGTCCAGCACCAGCGGCACCGGCGCGCGATCGGTCCGAAACGCCATGACCGCATCGCCGGCGCCGCTGGACACCGTCTCCTCGCCGAGCGCCATGGTCGAGGCTGCGAGGCCCAGCACGGCAACCAATGCCGCGCCCACGAGCAGCGGGGATCGATTGGCGTGCGGGTGTGCAAGGGCTGCGGTTCGCGTCGACGACTCGTCGTCGTACGGCGGGACGGCCTGGCACGACGGTGGGGCCAAGGCCGGTGCGCCACCACCCCCGTGTCCCGTCCCGTCGGGGATGCGCTCGGGGCGATGCAGGTGGTGTCGCATTACGCTCGAGGCTCCCTCGTTCCCGTTGTCGGCCGCGGATGCGTCGCACAGCATCCGGCTGTCACCACGGCTCGATCCTACCCCAGTCGGCAGGCGTTAAGGCACGGTGCGCCACGAGATCCCGTCACCGATGTGCATCGGCGTCAGTAATCCGCCCATAACGTCAGAAACCTGACTTGCAGTGCGCGTCAACCGCTACTGCCGATGGTCGAGATGCCCCGTTCGACGGCGACGTCGGCGCAAGCCCAGTCCGGCCCCTCCGATCATCAGCAGCAGCGCACTGTCCACGCCGCGCGAGCCGCCGGTCGAGGCACAGCCGGATGCCGAACGGGTCGGCAGGATATCGATCTCGCTTTCCACGCTTGCAGTGTCCTCGCTGACCGTTGGCACCTCGTCAGCGGAGCTGGACACCGTTCGCCCCCTCGGCGACGCGACCGCCGCGTCCGCCGCGTCCGCCTGCCGCGTACCGAAAAGGGCCCACGCCCGCTGCCAGGCCTCTTCGCCAACCCGGGCACCCAGGCGCCGACCCACCAGATCGTCCACCGGCGGATGGATGCCACCCCAGATACGTGACAGTCCGGTCTGGTCCGCCGCATCGCGATAGGTGGCCCATTGCAGCGGGACATCGACACTCGGTCCACGCTCGAACACCAGGAATTCGTTCGCCTTGGCGGTGAAGCCTGCGACACCGCCCGGCCAGAAGGCGGAGCCGGTCAGCCGTTCGAGCACCACGGCCGCGGCACGCGAGAAGGTGGAATGCCCGGAGACATAGCCGGCGAAGGGGGGCGTGACGAAGTTCGGTCGCTGGTACGGCCACCAGTCCGCGGCCAACGTCCAGCCCACACCGGCCACATCGCGGCTCGGATCGACGATCGATGCCGGGCCCCGCCAGCCGTACAACCGGCTGCGCCCGATCAGGATCCCACCCACCCCGGCCAACTCGTCGCCGCGCTGGATGCGTTCGATGCGGCCCGGCACGCCCGGCAGACCGACACCTTGCCGGACATCGGCCAGGAAGCGGATCGCCGACACCGGACGGATGTAGTCGTAGGCTCCCTTGATCGACCAGGCGGTGATGGCGGCGTCGTGCAGCGCCCCGCCCAGTGCCAGGTAGGCGAGCACGTCGAAGGCCAGCGGATCCAGTGGCGCGCCCTGCCCGGCTACCCGTCGCTCGAGCGCGGGATGGCGCGACACGTGATCGTTGTAGAGGCTGAACCAGTGGCCCGGTGGCGTCTCGCTGTCCGGCCCGTCCGCCCAGTACTCGGCCACTACCCGCGCGTAGTCGCCCAGCGGCACCCGGGTGGCGGGGTACTGACCGGGGCGGGCCAACGACTCGCCGACCGGCACCTGGCCGCCATCGGGGTCGTAGAACGTCAGCTGGTCCATCGGATCGGTCGCCAGATCGTCGGCGCCCAGCGCACCGGAACGCGCGCGCGGCGCGATGTCGATCGTCGTCGGTGCGGCCGGATCCAGGTGCGCCGACCATAGGGCCACCAGGGCGAACTGCCGAGCGTAGGCTTCGGGTTGCCGCTCGTAGGAAGGCGGCGGACCCGGATCGTGGTAGACCGGCATCGGCAGTCCGTCGCGCATCACCGTGCCGCGATCGGTATCGCGCAGCGCGAACGGCTCGACCTGCCCCCAATCGGCCCCGACGAACTCGGTCGCCTGCGCCAGCTTGCCGGCCTGGTCGATGAACTCCCCCAGCGCCAACGGCTGCCAGCGCGAGGGGCGCAGCAACGTCGCGTTGCCGCTCACCAGCGGATTGAGCGGTGGGTTGACCGGCAGGTAGTCCAGGTTGGTGTAGTTGCTGTCCTCGTTGGCGTTGTCGCGACGGCCCATGCCGATCGTGCAGGCGGCCACCCGCGCCCCCAGCTGGGCGGCCGGTCGGCTCTCGCCACGGCTGGCGGACAGGCCTTGCGAGGCGGCCAGCGCATCGAAGTGCGCACGCACCGCGTCCGCCTCCTCGGCGTCCCGGTAGCGATAGCGCAGCAGGCGCCAGGCCGCCTGCGAGAGCACGCGACGACGAGCGTCCCGGCTGGCATCGGGTGCGGCCCGAAGGCGCCGCAGCGCCTCGATCTCGGTGTCGGTCAGCGCACAGGCGGAATGCACGCCGCTGTCCAGGAACAACGGCGTGGCCCAGTCGTCGAACAGGGCCCAGGCGTCGTACATGGCGCCGGACAGGTGGTACAGGTTGCGCGCGTGAACCGGCGGACGGGCGAAGTCGTTACGCACCGCGAACAGGGCCGCCTCGGTCCAGATGTGCGCCGCGCTGGGCGGCGTTCCAGGAGCGATCGACGGTTCCGCGGCGTTCGGTGTCGAGCTGGACACGAAGGCCGCGGATGGCGTCGATGAGGCGTCAGGCGCACCCGCCGCTGCCCGAGTGCCAGCCTCGCCCGCCGTTGGCAGCGGTTGCCCGGCCAGCGTCCCGGTGGCCAGCAGCAGGCCGGGCCAGGTGGCCCGGATCAGTGTCTTGAGCATGGTTCCGAGCGGGTCATCGATGCCGCGCGACGTGGACCCGTCAGTCGCGCCGGCGTTTCAGGGTCATGATCACGCCGCGCTTGGGAAATTCGCTGTGGTACTGATCCGCCCAACAGCCCTCGTCAAGCACCGCCTCGGGCGAGAGCCCGGCGTACACCAGGGCCTCCTTGACCCGATTGGCGCGGCCCAGGGCCAGCACGCTGTTGCCGTTGTCGATCGCGGTGCGGCCGTGGCTGCAACCCACGATCGAGATCAGGTCGGTGTCGGGCCGAAACCGCGCCGCGTAGGCACGCACCAGTTCCTTCTGGGCGGCCCCGAGCCGCATCGAATCGTTGCCGAACACCACGCTGTCCTGTTCGACATCGTCGTAGTCCACGAATACCTCGGCGTAGTTGGATCCGATGCGGCCGTAGAGGTTCTTCTTGACCTGCTCGCCGAAGGTCAGGATCGTCGTCGAGCCGGACGCGCCGGGACGCTCTGGCTCGCCGCTGGCCACATCGACCACCATCGGTTCGATGTCCTCGTCGAACACCACGCTGCTGACCACGGCGTCCGCATCGAGCGCGAACAGGCTGTCGTTGAGTTCGACGGTGCCCGCCTCGGCGGCGCCGCGCACCCGCTGTTCCGAGATCGGGACCAATCGGCCGCCCCGACGTTCGTAGGCCCGCTCGACCGAGACATCGCCGATGGACACCGCGTAACGGGTTTCCTCGGCCAGTTCCGAGGTGGTGCGCTGGATGCGGTAGCGCAGGTAGTTGCCGCCCCGGTCGCCGGCCACGTTCTGCACGCCGTACCCCACTTCGCGCACCCGTGCGACCACGCTGCGCCCGTACACCGATTGGGGCTCGGACAGCTGCACCGTGGTGTTGAGCGGATTCATCCCGTCCAGCTGCGCCAAGGTGTAGACCAGGTTCTGCGCGATCAGGTCGAGTTCAGCCTCGTCGCCGACCGGTGTGCGGCTGCCGGACGATGCACAGGCCTGCACCAGCAGCAAGGCGCTCACGAGCCACAGTGCCAGCGCGCCGCGGGAACGGCGCTCGAAGCGAAGGTTCATGGGCTTCCTGGATCGCGGATCACGGGCTGCGCCGGCTGTGCCGGTCTCGGGAGACGGGATCATTCGAGGCCCCCGGTCGGCCGCTTGATGGTCAGCACCACCCCTCGGCCGGGGAAGTTCTCGGCCGGCGCACCGGCCCAGCAGCCCTCGTCCAGGATGCGCTCGCCGTTCACACCAGCGAAGATCAACGCCTCCTTGACCCGGTTGGCGCGGCCGGTGGCCAGCACCTCGTTGCCATTGTCGATCGCCGTCTTTCCGAACGAGCAACCGATGATGGAGAACAGGTCGCGCTCGGGGTCGACGCGCGCCACCACCTCCTGGATCTTGCGCTTGTTCTCGACGCCCAGCACCATCGAGTCGTTCGGGAACACCAGGATCAGCTCCTCGACATTGGCGTAGGCCTCGAACACGCCGGCATAGTTGCTGCGACCGAGCTCGGCGATGTTGCGGGTGGCCGGTGTCGCCGGCACCGCGGACGCCGCCACGGCTGCCGGACGATCGGCGCGCGCGGCGCTTGCCCGTTCCACGCCCTGCACCGTGACCAACGGATCGGCCGGGCCGCTGTGGTCAGGCTGGCGACGAGCGGCCAACGACGGCGCCGTGACAGGCTCGCTCGATGGCTGCGCGGGGGTTTCGGACGCCACGATGCGGGTCGGCGGAACCAGCGCGGCCTGGGTGCCGGCCTCGCCCAGCGTGACGCGGCTGGCATCCGCGCCACGGATGAACAGCGAGCTGGTGGCCGACCAGCCACCGTCCGCCGCCTGGGCGAATCGACGCCGCATCTGCACCGGTCCGAACGAGACGGTGCGCGTGGTCTCGCCGTCGGCGTCGCGCTCGGCGACGTGGCCGACATCGTTCAGGTAACCCAGCGTGGTCGATACGCGCAGGCCGTAGCCGCGCGCCTCGAGCTCCTGCTCGATGGCCTGCAGGAACCGGTCGGAGGCCAGCGAGCGGCGCTCGAACGCGAAGGTGGTGTCGAACGGTGCGTAGCCGGGTAGCTGCACCAGCGCGTCGACGAACCCCTGGACCGCCGGGCCGTGTTCGGCCGCACCCGAGACGGTGCGCGCCGCACCCGATCCGGCCGGCATGATCGCTGCCGGTGACCGAGCCTGAATCGTCGGCGTGGCGCTACCGCCGAGCGGTGACGCCGCGTCCGGCGAGCGCGTGGCAGTGCCACAGGCCGTCAAGGCGAGCGCGCAACCCAGTGCGACGGCGGAGGGGCCGATTCGTGTGCGTGCGCTCCTTGCTTGCCGAGCTTTCATCTCACCTCGTCCGGTTGTCGGCGGCGCCGTGCAAGGGGTGATCGAAATTCCGTGCCAACACCTGCCACTGGACCACTAAGGTACGACAATCGCTGCCTCTGCGGCGACCGTTCCGTCACGAATTCGCATACCTATGTCAAGTATTCGCCGTTGAATCGCCTTGCTGAATCGCCGTCGATAACGGACACGGTGTCATTCGCGCACGACTAGGGTTTCTACTATCGATTCGCATCGGCAGGAAACGTACACTGCAACTCACCCGCGAGGTATTTCATGTCCGATCCGATAGGTCAGCAGCTCGCTACCGGCATCGATGCCGGTACTCGCACCCGTGCAGAGACGTCCGCGCTGCCGGAGCCGGCGGCTATCCACACCTGGTTCGCGTCGGAGTCCATCGCGCTGGGCGCCATCGCCCTGCCACCGTCGCCCACCGGAACGGGTGTGCAGGACCTAGATGCGTTGATCGACGGCATCCTCGCCCCGATCGGTCACTGAACTCACTCGAGCCGCAACGCGCGGAACAAGGGCACTTGGCTTCGGGGCACGACGATTGGACGACGTCTGCTCGCCAGCTCGTGGTCGGGCTGCACGGGCTGTCCACCGACGAAGGGCGCGTGCGGCTACTCGAAGGTCTTTGTCGAAGGCTCGGCCAGCAACTCTACCCCGCCTTTCTCCAGATCCTTCTCACGGTTCGCCGTGGCGGGGACGACGGGGCGAAGCGACTGGTTGCCAGCACGCTCGTGCACTGCCTGGTGTCAGGTCGGCTGCCCTCCGGCGAACTGCCCGCCTGGGGCAGCTCGACCATTGCCAACGACCGCAGCTTCGGACGCGTACGCCTTCTCGGCCCCATCGAGTACCTGTGCGCCTGGTACGCCCAGCCGAGCAATCTCGAGGCGCTGTCCCGTCGGCAATTCGACACGATGCTCATCGCGCTCATGGAGCTTGTCGCCAACGACGAGCGAGCGGCGGACCTCTACCGGCAGAAGCTGCTTCACGACGCCGCCGACCCACTTGACGGAGCCCTGTCGAACCGCACACGCGATGCACTGCGCGCGCTGGTCGAAGGTTGGGAACGGGGGCGGCCGGACGAGGGGGTCGACGCGTTCCACGACACCCTCAGTTCGGCCAGCCTGCTTTTCCAGATCGCGCGTCCGTTTCCAGGCTAGCCGGCGGCCCGCCGAAGGCGCCAGCTGTTCGTGTCGCCCGGGTTCATCGGACGAGCACGCGCGCCAGCCACGCTTCGACGGTGTTCGAGTGCGCGGCGATCTCGCCGAACAGCACGTCGGCCAGGAACGGCAGCACCGCGATCAGGACCACGATGGTGGCCATCGACTTGATCGACATCGACAGGAAGAACACGTTGAACTGCTGGGCGTAGCGATTGATCAGCCCCATCGCAACGTCGATGCAGAAGATCACGGCCATGATCGGTCCGGCGATCCGGATCGTCAGCGACATGAAGTCCGACAGTTGCGCCTCGAAAAGCATCACCGCCGCCTGCCGGAGGCTGCCGACCGGCTCGGCCAGCGGCCAGACCGCGAAGCTCTCGAGCAACGCCCCGGCCAACAGCAGCAGGCCGCCAGCGGCGATGAACACGTAGTTGGCCCACCGCCCGAGAAAGGCGCCGATCAGCGTCACCTCGTTGCCGACGATGGGATCGAAGAACAAGGCGAACGAGGCACCGACCTGCATGTCGATCACCACGCCGGCCGCCTCGAAGGCCCACAGGAACAAGCCGAAATAGATGCCGATCGCGACGCCGATGAACGCCTCCTTGGCGAACAGCGCGATCCACATGGACGTGTCCCAGGCGCCGATCTCGATCGTCGGCTGCACCACGATCGAGATCAACGCCAGCGACAGGTACATCGCGTTGCGTATCAGCGCCGGAATGCCTTCGTTGGTGAACAGTGGCAGCACCAGGAACGCCACCGAGACGCGCAGCGCCGCGAGTGACAGCAGCAGGACGATGCCGCCCAGATCGCTGAACAGTCCCGGATCGTTCACCGAGCGCACCTGCGCACGCGCCGGGAAGGGCCCCTCGAAACCTCGTGTCTCGGGCCATCGAGCCTGCGCGCAAGCCCGGCGCTGCGTCTCACGAGCCCGACAGCACCGGGAAGTCGGTGAAGATGCGATTCGAGAAACGGTAAAGGGAGCTGCCCATCAGCGAGGCGGTGGCGAAGATCGTCACCACGATGGCGAAGAACTTGGCCGCGTACTGGAACGTCTGCTCCTGCAGTTGAGTGGCGGCCTGCACGAACGCGATGAGGATGCCGACCAGTGCCGCAACCACCACCGGTGGCCCGGCGAGCACCAGGATCAGCCACAGCGCCTGCTGGGTGATCTGCAACACATCGCTGTTCAGCACGCCGAGCGCTCCGTGCGCGAAGGGATGCGCATCGCCACGATCCTGCTCACAGGTAGGAAAGCACCAGGCCATGCGCCAACTTCGCCCAGCCTTCGATCAGCACGAACAGCAGCAGCTTGAACGGCAGCGAGATGACGGTGGGCGAGAGCATCATCATGCCCATCGCCATCAGGATGTTCGCGATGACAAGGTCGATGACGATGAACGGCAGGAAGATCAGAAAGCCGATCTGAAAGGCTTCGGTCAGCTCGCTGATCGTGAACGCCGGTACGATGACGATGAAATCGTTCGCACCGGGCGGGGCCTGGTCATCATCGACCATTCGCGTCACGGTGCGCTGGAAGAACTCTCGCTGGCGTTGATTGGAGTGCTCCAGCAGAAATTCGCGCAACGGCTCCTTGGCCGACGACGCCATGGCGAGCAGCGCCGCGGTGTCGGCAGCCGGTTCGTCCATCTCCGGCATCGCATCGAACATGCGTTGTCCGACCGGGTACATCACGTAGACGGTCAGGATCAAGGCCAGGCCATTGAGCACCACGTTCGGTGGAATCTGCTGAACGCCGAGCGCGTTCCTGAGCAGGCTCAGCACCACCACGATCTTCGTGAAGGAGGTGACCATCACCGCCACGAACGGCGCCAGCGCGAGTGCGATGACCGTCAGCAGTGCCGACGAGGGTGAGAATTCAGTCAGATCCATGGGTCCACCGGCTCGAGATCGTCGAGCGCGTCAGTCTTGCGCGCGTGGCGGAGCCAGTCGCACGGCGTGCGCACGACCGAGTCCGACCAGCGTGCCCTCGAATGTCACCGTGTCGCTGGCCGCAGACCTCTCACCACCGGCGTCACGCTCTTGCGAGCGCGCCAACTCGACGGTCACGGGAGCACCTTCGATGACATGGCAATCGATTCGATAACCGTTCGTCCAGCGATCGATATCGATCACGATGGGCGTCGTGAGCGACACCACGCACTCGCCCACCGCCAGCACGGGCGGTTGCGTCATCGATGCGATGGCGTTGCCCGACTTCGCCTCGACCGACGCCGCAAGGCGCAAAGGCTCGCCGGCATCCGACACCAGCTCGATGCCCCAGGATGTTCGACAGGAGGCTGGCAGCAACAGCAGCGATCCCGGTCGCAGGCGATCGCGATCCGCGCTGTCCAGCGACAGGCGCTCCAGAACCACGCGACATCGCCGGCGGTGCATCGTGAGGTGAAGCCCTGCCTCCTCCCGATCGATCGCGCTCGTCAGGCGTTCGAACAGCGTGTCGGGCAGGGCCAGGCCGATCGGCCGACTTCGCGTCGATTCGAACGGTTCCGGGCCATCGGGCGCGGCTTCGGCACTCATCTGGAGCGGCGCGTTCCGCTCGCTCGCTCGCCAGTCGAAATCGTGCCCGCAAGCTCGCGCGATCCGCTGCAACGGCGTGTCGAACTCGCCGAGCAGCACGGCGTCCTGCAGCGCATCGAGCGCCGCCTCGCCCCGTTCGGGCACATCGATCGCGAGCAGCGCCTCACCGTCGGCGAACCAGCGCCGAGCGATGCCCTTGGCCGGCGTCGCGGGCAGCACGGCACTGCACCCCGAGCGGGAGTCGGCTGAAGACGGCCTTCGCGCGGGACGTGCGGCGCGATCGGCCACGACCGAGACAGCGTCTGCCCCTTGGCCGCTGGGGTTCGACATGGCGTCAGCGTCCACCGCAGCTCATCACCAGTCTGACCAGGTGGGCGGCATTGCGCGCGCTCAAGCGCTTCAAGGCGCGAGAGCGATAGAGCTCGACCGTCTTGATCGCCAGGTGGAAGGTATCGGCCATCTCCTGATTGGTCATGTCGGAGACGATGCCGCGCACGATCTGCAGCTCTCGCGGCGTCAGCGTCGCGATCAGCTCGCGCGTACGCCGCACCGTTTCGCGATCGGCGCGGGAACCGCGAGTGCGCTGCACTTCGGGTGAGAGCGCCCGCTCGAGGATGTCGGCCAACGCGTCCCCATCGAGCGGCTTCTGCAGGAAGGTGAAGGCGCCCTTGCCCATCGCGGCCACCGCGAGCGGCACGTCCCCATGCCCGGTCATGTAGACGATCGGCACATCGAAGCCTTGGGCGGCCAACGCATCGTGCAGGTCGAGCCCGCTCATGCCCGGCATGCGGATGTCGAGCAGCAAGCAGCTCGGTTGCGAGTGGTCTATGTCGAGCAAGATGGGCAGGGCAGCCCTTGCCCCGACGTGCTCGCTGACCGAATAGTCGAGCGCCTCGACCAGAAACGCGGTCGATGCCCGAAAATCCGCGTTGTCGTCGACGATGTGGACACAGCCACGGTTCATGCGCTCCCTCCCCGCATCAGCGGTAGCTCGACGTGCGCGGTGCAGCCACCATGGTCGTTGCCGGTCAGCCACAGCCTTCCCTGGTGCAACTCCAGGAACGACCGGCAGATGTTCAACCCCACCCCCATGCCGTCGGGCTTGCCGGACACGAAGGGGACGAACAACGTCGATTCGCTGCCCTCGACGCCCTGACCTCGATCGACGATGGCCAGGGTGGCACGGCCGTCGCCGCTGTCCACGATCACGTCGATCCGTCGCCCCGCCAGCTCGCCCCCCCGCATCGCCTCGACGGCATTGCGCAGCAGGTTGATCAGGACCTGCTGGAGCATCGTGCGATCGCCGTGCACCCGCACCCCGCATCCGGAGCCACGAAGGCGCACCTGGGTACCGCTGTCGCGCAGCAGCCAATCGAGCAACGCGACCGATCGGTCGACCAGCTCGGCCAGATCGAGCGGCCGCAACTCGGGCTGGCGGGCTGCGGTGAAGTCGCGGATGCGGGCGATCACGCTTTGCGCGAAACGGGTCTGCTCGCACGCATCGTCGATCGCGGTCGACAGCACCTGCGCCGTGAGGGTGTCGCGCCGATGCCGGATCTTCAGTGCGGCGAGCAGGTTGGCCAGTGTGCCCAGCGGCTGATTCAGTTCGTGCGCAAGCGTCGCGGCCATCTCGCTGACCGACACGGTGCGCGAGGTGAGGAACAGGTCGTCCCGCTCGGCAAGGTAGGTCTGAACGTCGCGTCGACAGCCGGTGACGCGCGCCAGGCGGCGACCGTCCGGCAAGGGGGACTCGCTCAGCGTGCAACCGGAAGCCTGGTCGGCGCACAAGGCACGCAACCGGGCGAGCATCGCCTGCCAGTCGGCGGGCGGTTCATGCTCGGCACGCGATACCAATCGATCGAGCGCCTGGGAGGTCCCAAGCACGTGACCCTCTTCGTCCGAACCGACCGCGACCGCGTCACCGAGCCCGTCGAAGGCCGCCAGCAGCGCCGCAACCGATGCCTCGACCGGCACGGGGACGTTCATCGCCCGTCGCGATGCCTCGTTCGGGGTCACGCAGCGCTGGGGCTTCAGCATGGAACCGGCCCCGCCGTCGAGTGGAACGACCAGCAAGCCGGCATCGGCTCGCGCACGTCGCAAGCGATAGACAGACCGGACCAACGCGCCGATCCGCGCACCAGCGTCACCGTTCCGGACCGCGCACCGAGACAGGAACGGGTCTGCTCGACCGTCCAGCGGCCCGGAGCGTCGCCATCCGCATCGGCTTCGACCCGCACCCCGTCGAGAGTGGCGACCAGCACGTCGTCACCGTATCCGAAGCCCCACACCCGCCGCGTCGCACCCAGATCGCCATCGAAGGCGGTGCACAGAACGAACACCGTGCAGACCGGTACCCCAACCTCGTGCGGTGCGATCTCGCCCGGAAGCACCAAGCCGTGCAGGGAGCCGTTGCACCCGACCTCGAGCGCCGCTTCACCGGCGGCCTGCACGGCTCGCTCTATTGCGACGAGCTGCCAGCGAGGCAGTTCACACCGACCGGTCCCCTGCTCCTCATCGCGCGCAGGCTCCTCCGGCTCGCCGTCCCGATCCTCACCTGAGCGATCCTGACCCGAGCGATCGTCACGCCGACGCTCGAACCCGCGCGTGCGCGTGTCGCGACCCGCCTGCACCGACTCGCCGGCCAGCGAGGGCCAGGCGCGACTGGCCTCGGCGCGCCACTCCGTCGCGCCGGTGAGCGAAGACGGTGTGACGGCCGCCGCCGCGAACTGAGCATCCGTTCTGGCCCGCGCAAGCTCCAGGCCGAGCGCGGATTGCAACCGCGAAGCGATGCCGCCTCCGATCTCTCCGAAGGCTGCGTGCGCGACCCCCGCGGTGGCGAGCACGTGAGCGATGCCGTCGCTCACGACGCGGCCCCCTCGTCCGGAGCCTGCTCGACTCGTTCGACGCGATGACCGTGCTCCCTCAACGCATCGCACAGTTGCGACAGCTGCTCCGGTGTGGCGCGCCGGGCGTCGGGATCGTGCGAACGCAATGCGATTCGCCAGCCGGACTCGGGGTGATGCTCGAGCTGCACGATCCCCAGCGAGGCGTCACGGGTGTCCAGCTCCAGGCGCCATGGGGCGTCGGACGCGGCTGGCGGGTGAGCCAGCCGATCGAGCAAGCGAGCGAGTGTGGAACTCGACGGTGCGGGCATCGAGGCCGTGGCGTCGGCCGCTGGCGAATAACTGACCGACGGGATCGGTGCGCGGGATGTCGCAGAGACCACGCCCGACAGGTCGGATGGCAGGACCGGCGTCGGTGCCGTCGAGCAAGCGCCATCGGGCACCGACCGCCGCCCTCGCTCGTCACCGCCCCGTTCTGCCGCTTCGCGCATCGTCGGGGAGGCGAGTTCGCGCGTCGGTGCACCGGGATCGGCAGCGAAGGTGTCCGAGTTGGCATCACGGGCCTCACCGTCGCCATCGGCGCTATCCCCCGGTGTGCGTCGCGAGCTGGCGCGGCCGTCACTGTCGCGGCTTGCCACGCCCCTGCGCCCCGAACCGCTCTCGACGGCCGACCGCTCCTGCCCCGCCTTCTCGTGAGCGCTGCGATTCGACTCGACCCGGGCGTTGCCCCGGCGCTCCTGAGCGGCAAGATCCCGAGCGGGCCCGGGCCGCCCGTCGGAGATCGAGGCCGCGGTCCGCGACCCCGCGCCCGCATCGTCGGTCCGTCGAGAGGCACCGCGCTCACCGGGGCGCGGCCCTGCAATGGACGGATCCAGCGATCCTGCCCGTTGCAACGAGCGCGAGAACGCCTGGCCTGCTGCCGGGTCCGCGGTGGACGGTCCCGCCCCGCGCGCCGCCCCGCGGCCCAAGGAGCTGGCCGGGGGCCAGGGCGGTCGCCAGTCGGGGCGATCGCGGTCGTCGCTCACGAGCCTATCCGCAAGGTCGTGCGTGTCGCACCCGCGGGATGGTGACCGGCCCGCCGATCGTCGAACCCGGCCGCCGCGCGACGTTCCTCGCGACGGGTATCTTTGATCGACTGCCGTTCGCCGAGTGCGGCGAAGGCATCCAGCCGCGCGCGAAGGCGGCGCCATTCGGCCAGGCATTCCTCGACCGCTGCGTCGGCGCGCTCGACATCGGAGTGCATGGTCGGCAGGTAGAACTCCTCCTTCTCGAGATCGAACACCAGCCAGCGCCGCCGCGATGCCGCAAGCGTCAATGCCTCCACGCTCCCACCTCTCGCCAGGCTGCGACGCTCGTCGAGGCGATGCAGCTCGTCCTGCATGCCACCGACCAGCGCGAGCTGTTCATCGAGCACCCCTTGCATGCGTGCCGCGTGATCACGAGCCATTGCCAACGCCTCGACCGCGTGCTCCAGGGCGCGTCGGCGAAGGCCGACCAGCCGAACGAGCGCGGTGGCATCCACCCCGCTCACGCCTCACCGCTCGACAAGGCGGTGCCGTCCGCCGGTGCCAGCGGTTCGCCGGTGGCAGCGCCAAGACCCAACGCGCCAGCCAACGCCGCATCGGAGACATCGCGCGTTGCGCTGGAATCGGTGTCCTGCGACAGGAATTGGAGCACGGCCTCGCGCCGGGCGATGGCCTCGTCGGCCGTCTCGTCGCTGCCGGCACGGTATTCGCCGACCTGGATCAGGAACTCGACATCACGATAGCGCGCCAGCAGCTCGCGCAATCGGGCGGCGCGGTGTCGCGACGCCTCATCGTTGAGCGCCGGAAACAGCCGGCTGAGGCTTGCCGACACGTCGATTGCCGGAAACCTTCCGGACTCGGCGATCGTGCGCGACAGCACGATGTGGCCATCCAGGATCGAGCGAGACTCCTCGGCCACCGGATCGAGGCCATCATCATCGTCGGTGAGCACCGTGTAGAACGCCGTGATCGAACCGTGGGTCGCGGTACCCGCACGCTCGAACAATCGCGGCAGCTCCGCGAACACGGAAGGCGGAAAGCCCTGGCGAACCGGCGGCTCGCCGGTTGCGAGTCCCACCTCGCGAAGCGCTCGGGCGAAGCGGGTCACCGAATCCATCAGCAGCAGCACGCGCAGCCCGCGCGCCCGAAACCCTTCGGCGATCGCGGTGGCGGTGCGTGCCGCGTTGACCCGCTCCATGGCCGGCCGATCGGAGGTGGCCACCACCACCACCGAGCGCCGGCGTGCCCGGTCGCCGAGCGCATCGTCGAGAAACTCCCGCACCTCGCGGCCACGCTCGCCGATCAATCCCACCACGATCACGTCGATGTCCGCATGGCGGGCAAGCATGGCCAGCAGGGTGGACTTTCCGACCCCGGCCGGCGCGAAGATCCCCAGCCGCTGCCCCACGCCGACGGTCAGCAGCGTGTCGATGGCGCGTACGCCGGTTTGCAGCGGCTCATCGATGCGGGCACGTGCCAGCGGGTGCGGCGCCTCGGCGACCAGCGCCACCGACTCGTCGGTGGGATCGAGCGGCAGTTCGCGCCCGTCCAGCGGCTGCCCGAACCCGTCGACCACACGGCCCAGCAATCCCCCACCCACCGCCATCGCCGCGCGCTCGCCGATCACGCGCACCTCCGAGTCCACCGCCACCCCGTCCAATCCACCGAGCGGCACCAGGATCGCATCACCGTGGTCGATGCCGACCACATCGGCGAGGGTGTACGCCCCGGAGCGGCGATCGACGATCTGGCAGCGCTGACCGATGCGCGCGGGCAACCCGCTGACCTGCAGGGCGGTGCCCAGCGCACGCACCACGCGTCCGGTGTGCAGCAGCGTGCTGTGCCGCGATAGCCGGGCGCGCAAGCGCTCGCTCGCGGCCGCCTGATCGGGCGCGGCCACCGTGTCGGAAGCGGCGCTCATCGGTCGCCCCCTGCCGCGAAGGTATCACCGACATCCTGATCTTCCGACGCCTCGTCGATCACCGCGAGCTGGGCCAGCCGTGCCAGCTGCGTCTCCAAGGAAGCGTCCACCCGCCCTACGCCGGACTCGATCGAGCAGCCGTCGAGGGGCAGCCCGTCGTCGGCCACGATCGAATCGATGCCGGTGCCCGGTCCGGCCAGCGCTCGCCGAACCGTGTCCAGGTGCGTCGGATGCACGTGCAGGACCAGCGGAGCTTGTTCGATCAACTCCTCGGCGGCACGCACAGCTTGCGCGGCCAGCCAATCGGCCTCGGCGACGTCCCCTGCCAGCCGGCGAACGATCTCGAGGGCGATGCGCGAACACCGATCGCGCTGCTCGCGCACCGCGAGCCGGTGCCGTTCGTGCAACGCATCGAGCTGCTCGGTGCTGCGCACCTCGGCATCGGCGAGCCCCTGAGCGAAGCCGGCCGAGTGGCCTCGCTCGCACGCCTCGGCCCGCTCGCGTGCCAGCTTGCCGTCCTGCTCCTCGAACAGTTGCTCCATCCGCCGGCACAGTGCGATGCCGCACTCGAGCGCCTCGACCTCCTCGGGGGCGAACACCAGGCGTTCGCTGGCGAGCAGGCCATGCTCGCCCTGAAACAGGGACAGCAGCGTCATGCCGGGTTGCCCTGCGCCAAGGCGGCGTTCACGAGAATCTGCTCGGCCCCGTGCAGCACATGCCGTGCGGTGGCTTCGGACAGATCGCCCGCCCGGGGGCCCAGAGACTCGATCAAGCCGCCCAGTGGCAGGCTCTCGTGAAGGGTGCCGACCAACACGGCGGCGCCGGCCGCCAGCAGCCGAGCATCGAGCGAGGGATCATCCTCGTCCGGCGTCGGCACGGCCGAGTCGTCCGCTACCGGATCGTCGGACGACTGGATGAGACAGGCGAGCGAATCGGCCTGGCAGAGCACCTTTTGGAGCACGTCCGCACCGAGCAGTCGCTCGGCTCTGCGCAGGTGCTCGCGATCCACCCACAAGCGCAACTCCGGCCCCATCATCAAGGCCCCGGCGACTCGCTGCAGCCGCTCGCGACGCTCCTTGTCGAACAGGCACCAGGTAGGTAGCCGGTCCAGCACATCCCAGCTCCAGCGTTCCGGCTCGCCCAACGCATCGGCCGCATGCAGCTGCAGCAACGTGCGTGCGGCCTCGGCGCGCAGCAGGCGCCGTTCGGTAGCGCTGGACAGGACGTGCGACATCGTCAGTCGCCCTGCTCGCCCGTGGCGGGCACGCGTTTCGGAGCGGCCGATACGCCTCGGCGACGGAACCAGCCGAACCAGGCGCACACGCCGCCACCGAGCAGCAACAGCGCACCCGATGCCGAGGCCGCGAGCGGGCCCATCGCCGCCAGCGCGGTGTCGGGCGACCGGCCGCCGCGATCGCCTGAGCCGCCCTGAAAGCTCGCCATGCCGGACGCGGCCCGGGTGGCGCTGGGGAACAGCGCAACCGTGACGTTCTCGTAGGGAAGATTCTCGATGCCGTTCACCACCAGCGCCTTGATGGAGGCGACATTCCCGGTGAGGTCCACGCTCGCGCGGTGCTTGACGAACACCGACGCGCTGGCCGGTGCGACCGTGTCGTCCAGCGAATCGCGCTGCGGTACCGCCAGATGCACGCGGGCCATCAGCACCCCGTCGATGCTCGAGATGGTGTGCGCGATTTCCTGCGACAGCGCGAAGTTCAACCGAGCCCGCTCCTCGAGCGGCGAGGACACGAATCCCTCCTTGGCGAACACGTCGCCGATGCTCTCGTAGCGCTCGCGCGGCAATCCGTTGCGCCGCAGCACCTCGACCGCCTCGCCGAAGCTGTCTGCGGTAGCGACGGAGAAACCTCCGGCGATGTCGCCGCGCTTGCTGGCCGACAAGCCGGCCTCGGCGAGGGTGGCGACCATCTCGTTCGCCTCGCGCTCGTCCAGGCTGGAATACAGCGGCTGCTCGCTGCATGCCGCAAGCAGACCCGACAGCGCAAGCGCGGTGAAGAGACGGCGTGCGCCGCTGGCGCAAAGGTGGCTCGTACCCATGAAGATCAGCTCTGCTGGCGGAACAATTGCTGCAGCCCCTCGGCGGTGCGGTTCGCCACGTTGGACGTCAGCTGGGCGTGGAACATGAACTCCTGGCTGCGAGCGGTGAGCATCACGATCTCGCCGGGCGTCAGCTCGTTGCCGGAGCTGACCGCACTCTGGGCGTACTCCACCAGGCTGGCCGCCTCGCCATCGATGAAGTCGAGCGGGGCGAACATCGCCTCGGCGGCGGCCGACGGCTCCGCGACCCGGCCGCTCGTGGCGGCCCGCTCCAGGGCTCCGGCGAAGTCGACCACGTCCGAGCCGATGTTCGCCCCGTAACCTGCTTCCATCGCCACCGACGAACCCGAGCTTGTCGCACCTGGCTGCGCGCCGGACAGGGCAGCCTCCACCGCCAGCGGCGGTGCTATCACGCTTTCCATGCCGCCCCCCCCTCGTTGACGCGTCCCGAGCGGCGCATCACTGCTTGCGTGCCATGGTCTCGAGCGCGGAGCCCATGCTGGTCAGCGCGGTGTGCGAGCTGTTGGACAGGAACTGCATGCGCAAGGATTCGGCTGTCAGCAACGTGACCGCCCGCGGCGACTCGTTGCCGTCATTGAGAGACTCGGCCCGCGATATCAGCCGATTGGCCTGGTTGTCCAGGGCTTCGCCCCAAGCTTCGGCCATCACCTCGAACCAGCTGCTGTCGGGTGTGCGGCCGCGGCCGGTGCCGTTGCTGGTCGGCACGATCGTGGGCAATTGCGTGGTTTCGATCATCTTCGGTTTCCTGTACGGAGGCGGATGAGAATAACGGGCTTGCATTGTCGGACGTGTTGCACGGAGCTCGCTCAGAACTCCAGGTTCGTACGTTCGCCATCGCGCTCGAGCGACACCCGATTGTCGACGATCGCGACGATGCGGTGCCCCGACGGCAGCAACGAGCCGATGAAATAGCGTGACTCGTCATCGGTGATCACATGCGCCGGAGCCGCCGACACGACCATCGCCACGCGCTTGCCCGGATCGAGTCGGCCGGAGGGGGCACGTGCCACCGGTGGCGGCGTGTTGTTCAGCTTCAGCGAAGCGAGCGCGGGCACATCGCCCTGCACGATGTCGGCAAGCTCCTGCAGGTCTCGCGATATGGGCAGCGCGGTGCTCGCGACCACGTGCCCGCCGTTGGAGGACGTCAGCTCGGCCTCGGCCCCATTCACGCGCAGCACGTCGAGCACCTTGTCGGCCAGCGTCGTGTCGGTCTCGACCCGGCTCACGACCGGTTGCGTGGAACGGGCAAGCATCGCGTCGAGCTCGGCAAGCGCCGCGCGGTCCGGGACCACGCCGTCGATGATCGCCCGACCCTCCCGCTCCGCCACGTCCAGGCCGGCGAACACGGAGCCGTCCAGCAGCGAAGCGGCCGAAACGGTCAGGACGTCCTGGGGTGCCAGAGCGCGCTCGCCCGCCCACCAGACCGGGACGATCGCGAGTGCGACCAGCACCAGCGCGCCCAAGCGAGCTGCACGCCTGGGTCTGATCGTGGGTCTGATCGAATCGGACGGCACAGCCGCCACCGGGACCTGCGCGTCGGCCGACACCGGCGAGCAGAGCGGATATCCGGACGCAGGCGCATCGCGTCCGCGTGCGGGATCACCGCGCACCGGGGAAGCGGTCATCGCCGTCGCGGCGTCCACGCGACACGACACCTCACCGAGCATCAGCGTCTGCCCCGGTACCCATCGGACGGAACGACCGGGCTCCAGCGCCTTCCCGTCGACGCATACCGCACCGGCGAGCCAGTCGACACGCACACCGGCCTCATCGATGCCGAGCGCCAGGCGCGCTCCGGATACGGCCGGATCGCGAAGACGAACATCGTCGGCCTCCTGCTGGCCGACCGTGACGTCACGATCCGGCATCAGCGCAACGCGAGCGCCCGCCTGGAGTCCGGTGGTGATCCTGAGCGCGAAGTGCCGCGGCTCGCAAACGTTCGACCCGGGCTGCCGAACCAGGGTATCGGGGGAGACACCGGCCGCGTCCAGCCCCGGCGTTGCCCATTCGTTCGTTACGGGCTGACGCGAGCCCGCGGCCGTCGCCCGGCTGCGTCGCGGTCGACCGGGCGGAATCCGTTTCTCGACGACCGCATTCATCCGCTGATCTCCTGCCCACCGGCCATCCGCCGGCTGTCGACCTGTCCATGCGCACCTGCGGCGACCTTGCCGATGACGCGCGCCATGTCACTATCCACGAGACGGGAACGGACCGTCTCCCGAATGCGTACGACCGCGCCGAACCGACCCAGAGGTGCCTGGACGAGCCCAGCGGTAGCCTGCTCCCGCGTGGTGGGGGGCGCACGGTGTGTGACGTCCCGGCGCTTGTCGACGCCTGCGCCCGTCCGAGTTCGAGCGAACCAGACCGGCGTCGCCCCGTGAATCCGGCAGGTGGAGATAGGTCGGTGCATGAACGAGGGAGTCATCTCACGCTCGCCAGCGGCACCGACTCGATGGGCTCGACCTGGTGCACGACATCCAGGTCGAGCGTCGGGGCGAGCTCGTTGAAGGACAGGACGGGGAGATCGAACAGCTGGGCGGAGAGCAGCCCGCGCACGTGCCGTCGCAACTGCACGCTGGTGACGACAGCGCTCGGCTGGAAGCCGTTGACGGCTGCACGCACACGTCGCCGAAGCTCGAGCACCGTGTCGGGGTCGAGCGACAGCTGGGTCATCCCGCCCGCCGAGCGAAGCTGCTTGATCAGCATGTCCTCCAGGCGCGGCGACAGGGCGATCGCGCGCAACTTGCCGTCCGGGGCGACCTGATGGCTGATCTGCCGGGACAGCGCCATGCGGGCGAACTCGGTCAAGTTGTTCAGATCCTTCTCGTGGGTGGCGGCCTGCAGCAGCCCTTCGAGAATGCCCCGCAGGTTGCGTATCGAGATTTCCTCCTCGACCAGGTTGCGCAGGATCGCGGCCAGGTTCTGCATCGGCACCGCCCGCGCCGCTTCCTTGACGATGTCGGGGTAGGTCACGCTCGCGATGGCCAGCAGCTGACCGGTTTCCTGAAGCCCCAGGAATAGCGTGCCGTTGCGCCGCAGCGCCGCATCGACCTCGGCGGCAAGCTGCTCGACCGAGGTCTTCGCATCGACCTTTCCCTGCGCCACCGGCACCTCGAACGCGTGCAGTGCCCAGTGGGCCTCGCCATCGCGACGGAAGTGGATGCGCACCTCGGGCATGGCCACCCCCGAGCGCAACTGGTAGCCATCCACGCAAGCGGTGACGGCGTCGCGCAGCGCCTCCTGTCGTCCGGCCGCGCCGAAGCTCGGTGGCAGCTCGAGGAGCAGCGGCACGGCCTGCTGGACAGGTCCGGCCTGGGCCGGGGTCACACGTTTGCGCCGGGCCGCCTTGGCGTCGACGATCGCGTCGAAGCTGTCCGAACCGGACGCCGCCGACAGCCGATCGAAGCGGCTGCGCAACGCAGGCACCAGAACGGCGCCGGAGGCGGCCAGCAGAATGCCCAGAATCACGAACACCGTGGACGGGAAGCCGGGCACCAGGGCCATCAGCAGGCAGATGCCGCCGGCCACCAGCATCACCCTCGGTATCGCGGCGAACTGCTTCTGAATCGAATCGCCCAGGTGGCGGTCGGCGCGGGTGTCGGTGGCACGCGTGACGATGAGGCCTGCGGCCATCGCACCGAGCAATGCCGGGATCTGCGCGACCAGCCCATCGCCGATGGTCAGGATCGAGTACTTCTGCATCGCGGCGCCGGCCGACATCTGCAGCTGGAACACACCGATGGCAAGGCCACCGAGCAGGTTCACCACGATGATCACGATGCCGGCGATGGCGTCGCCCTTCACGAACTTCATCGCCCCGTCCATGCTGCCGTGCAACTTGCTCTCGAGCTCCAGCTCGCGGCGCTTGTCGCGCGCCTCGACCTTGTCGATCAGACCGCTGCGCAGGTCCGAGTCGATCGAGAGCTGCTTGCCCGGCATGGCGTCCAGCGTGAAGCGTGCGCCGACCTCGGCAACGCGCTCCGCCCCCTTGGCGATCACGAGAAACTGCACCAGCGTGATGATCAGGAACACTACCAGACCGACCACCAGGTTGCCGCCGGCCACCAGCTTGCCGAAGGTGTCGATGATGTTGCCGGCGTCGCCGTGCAGCAAGATCATGCGGGTGGTCGCCACCGACAGCGCCAGCCGGAACAGCGTGCTGATCAGCAGCACGCTGGGAAAGGCCGAGAATTGCAGCGCGTTGGCGATGTAGATGCCCATCAGCACCAGCATCAGCCCCATGGCGATGTTGATCGCCACGAGCGCATCGATGACCAGCCGCGGCAACGGCAGGATCATCAGCGCGATGATCGCCACGATCAGTGCGGCGAGCAGGATGTCCGAGGAACGGGACAGCCACCCGCCCGGCGCCTCGTCACCGTCCTGCAGATAGGTCTGCAGGCTCATGCGGCGTTCGTCACGGCATGAACGGACCGGGCAATTCGGTCCCGCACGTGCGCAGCAGGTCGGCCGGCGTGCACGACCTGGCCGGTGAACCGTCTCATGGGGGCGTTCTTCCTTGAGTCATTCCGCTTCACGATGGGAACCGTTCGCAGACGGCGCACTATGCGACGAATTGACACCGGTCACTGTTGCCGCGCGGCAATGTTCGCGAACGAACCGGGGACGCCGCCCCTGCCACGCACCCAGGTGCGCCTGTCCTAGCCGGTGCAGCGTATCGCAAGCGCACAAGACGGGTCCGTGCATCGGTCACGATACCGACACCCGGAAAACGCGGACATCCGATCCGGAGGCAGCGTCCGGGACACAAATTCGGTAACGTCGGCCCCGCACCGGAACACACGATGGCCAACCAGGAATCGAGCGGCGACAAGACCGAGAACGCAACGCCCAAGCGGCTGCGGGATGCGCGCAAGCGCGGGGACGTCGCCAAGAGTCGAGACGTCACCAACACGCTGAGTCTTGCCTTCACGTTGGTGCTCTTCGCGCTGGCGATGGGCGCAGGCTTCGAGCGGCTGGCCGGCCTGACCATCGATGCGATGGCGTCCCCGGGTCAGCGCTTCGATGTGGCCATGGCCGAGCTCGGCGGGGCAGCCGTTGCCGCGTTCCTGATCCTGTCGGCGATCGTGCTGCTGCCGATTGCCGCGTTCGGGCTGCTGGTGGAGTTCCTGCAGACCGGGCCGATCTTCGCGCTGGACAAGGTCAAGCCGAACCTGGAGAACGTCGATCCGGTCGGCGGCATAAAGCGCATGTTCAGCCTCGACAATTTCGTCGAGGTGCTCAAGAGCATCGGAAAGACCGCGATCCTGTTCACCGTGCTCTGGCTCATCGTCAGTCGAGTGATCGACGAGCTGGCCTGGTTGCCGGCCAACGGCCCCGGTGCACTGGTCGACGCCACCACCGCCCTGCTGCTGCGCCTGCTGGGCTGGACGCTCGGGATCTTCCTGGTGATCATGGCGCTGGATGGGGCCTACCAGCAGCACAGCTACGCCAAGAAGATGCGCATGAGCGTGCGGGACATCCGCCAGGAGAGCAAGGACAGCGAGGGCGACCCGATGGTCAAGGGTCAACGGCGCCAGATGCACAAGGAATTCGCCGAGGAAAGCGCCTCGGACGCAGCTCGTTCGGCCACCGTGCTGGTGGTCAATCCCACCCATGTGGCGGTGGCCATACGGTACGAGCGGGACGCCCAGCCGGTACCGATCGTCACCGCCATGGCGCAGGACGAGGCCGCGCGCTCCATGCGCGACGCCGCGCACGAGCGCCATGTTCCGGTGCTGCGCAACGAACGCCTCGCACGCACACTGCTCGCGGACGTCGAGGAAGGCGACGCGGTACCTCGCGCGCTGTTCGACGTCGTCGCCGAAGTGATCCTGTGGGCCATGCGCACCAGCGAGGCCATCGCGCGCGACCGGGGCGTGGTCGCCCCGTGGACCGCCGTCGAGCCACCGGGGGAGCCGCCGGGCGAGGACCTGACCGAGTATCCGGTGAACAGCATGAGCGCGGTGACGCTGCCGCGCGCTACCTCGTCCGACGATTCCGATGCCGACGATCGAGCGCACACCCTCGACCCCGAACCACGGAGCGATGCATGACCGATGACACCGCCGGCGCCTTCCCGGTCACGCTGCTGATCACGCTGTTCGCGCTGGCCTTCGTGCTGGTGTTGGCCTGGCTGGCACTGAAGCTCCTGGCGCGCAGCGGCGCGGTAGCGCTAGGCGGACGGAGCGGGCGCCTCAAGGTGCTTCAGAGCGTGCCGGTCGGCGCGCGCGAGCGGGTCGTGCTGATGGAGGTGGATGGCGAGGAGCTGCTGCTGGGCGTGGCGGATGGCGGTGTGCGCGTTCTGGAGCGGCGGCCCGGAACGCTCCCGACGAAATAGCGGACCGCCGTCGACCACGTACCGTCGCGATGTCGACCCAGCTGCCGAAAGACAAGCGAAACCGCTCGAGCGAGGCAGGCGCAGGAACGATCGGAAGACCGGTAAAGTCTAGGGTTTTTACTGATTGGCCGCGTGCAGGATGGCTGATAGCGTTGCCAGCTGTAATGCGCCACCGGATATCGACCCATGGATCCCCTCAGCGGCAGCACCGCATCGACGAGCGCTGACGGCTGCTCGTTCGGTGACTTCGAGCCATCCTGGTCCGTCGACACCGATCGTCAACCGGCGTCCACGCACATCTCGCTCGAGAGCCTGGCGACGCCTCCGGCGGAGGCCATGCGGCTTGCCGCCGCGGGCGACATCGACGGCGCCGTGGCGCGCATGGCCTCGCATCCGGACGAGATCGACACGGTCATCGAGGCGTTCGGCGCAACCCGCCCGGGCGCGGTACCGGAACTGCTGCAGCGCGGTGGCGACACCGTCAGCGAGCACCTCGCCGAACAGCTCGCGGCCGATTCGGACACGACCTTCGGCAACCGCGCGTGGGGGGGATTGCGAGCGCTCGGAGGCGGCATCGAAGCGGTGGCCGGTGGGCTGATCGTCGCGGCACCCGAGCCCACCGGCTTGTCGATCGTCGGCGGTGGCGTGCTGGCGGTTCACGGTGCGGACAACTTCCAGACCGGCGCCCGGCAGGTGTGGACCGGACAACTCACGGAAAGCTTTACCGCGCAGGCCGGAGAGTCGGTGGCGTTGGCCTTCGGAGCCGACGCGGTCACCGCACAGCGGATCGGCACCGGGGTCGACATCGCCGTGGGCCTTGCCGGATCCGGACTGGCCGCCCTGTCACGGGTCGGCGCGCGTTCGGCTACCGTCTGGACCTCGGTGCAGGCCACCCAGCCGGTGCACGCCGGCACCGTGATTCCCCGCTCGTTCGAGCTGACAGCGGGTTCCGCGCGCGTATGGGTGGCCGGCAACGGCACCAAGCACCTGGCGGACGATGCCATCGCGCACCTGAACCGCGGCGTGAACCCCGCGCTGGTCAACGTCGGCACGCAGGTGCAGATGAGCAGCCTTCAGGCGGCCGTGCGCAGCGCGACGGCGAACGGCGTGCCCTACAGCGGGATGGTGAAGGTCGGCGGCTGGGAGCTGGTGTTCAGGCCGGCTCGCGAGGCAGGTCAGCTACCGGCGTTGGTGCACGCCCTGCCCATCCGATAGTCGATGCGCTAGATTCGCACCATGCAAGCCGTCACCGATACCGCCGAGCGCTGGTTCGATCTGGAACGCGTCGATACCACCGGCACGTTGACGACCACGGTCGAGGACTACACGCCGCTTGTCCTGGACACCGGACACGTTGCCGCGACCCGGGGGCGAACGGCGTCGCTTCGGCGCGATGACGGCCTTGGCATACTGGACGTTCGTCAAGACGATGCGACCGGTGCGTTGGTATCGGTGACGCTTGTGCTGTACGCGGCGGCCGTGTCCTCCGTGCGACTCGACATCGACGATGTGCGGGAGATCGGGTCCGGCTTGCCGGTGTTCGCTGCCGGGACAGCGGATGCGGGAAGAGGCGCCGTTTCCGGATCACCGATCGCGCGGCCAGAGCGCCCACTGCAACTGCACCGCTCCGATTGCCGGGTCGAGCTTGCCTGGTCGTCGAGGCGGATCGACGGGCTGGTTCGTTGCGAGGGCGTGCGTTTCTGTTTCGCGGGAGCCGAATGGGTCGGTCTATCGCTCGATGGAATGGGTGCGGAGGCGCTCGAGGCGTTCGATCGCGCCCTGTGAAGGGCTGTCGTCAGTGGCCGATGCGGACGGCATCGCTAGACGCCGTCTATCCATTGCACCGGGCCCTATTCGCCCCAGACGATGTCACTGTCGTAGAGCCAATAGTGGAACCGAGGATCGTTGCTCGAATTGAAGCTGAAGTCCTGGGGGACGGTCAGATCGGCAAAGGAGTTCGGATTCTGCACGCGGATCGGCCGGCCGATACCGCGGTCCACGTCCAGCGTGGGAGTGTCGTTCGGCCAGCTGACCAGCATCAGGTAGGGTGGCGTACCTCCGTTGAGCACGCCATTGCTCAGGGCTGCCTCGTCGCCGTGCAACACCATCAGGTGCTGGCCGCCAGGGGACCACGTCGGCCGCCCCACCAGACGGTCGGCAGGCGTCTCGGCCACCAGAATCGACTCGCTGGTGGCGACGTCCAGCACGTAGGCGCGATGCGGAACGGCGTCGGGAATGCGCAGATCGTAGGCGATCGATGCGCCATCGGGGCTGACCGCCAACGTTCCGAGTCGGGCTTCCGGATTCGTGCTGACGCGGTAGGCTTCGTCACGACGGTTGAGTGCGCCCATCGACGCGATCGCTACGAAAGCGCCCTGCTCGGTACGGTGCAGGCCATAGACCACGCGCCCGTCCGGCGTCCAGTCATAACGGATTTCGCCCGACGTTTCAAACGTCAAGCGCGCCTCATCCAGCAAGTCACCGGTGGTGGTGTAGAGACGTAGCAGGCGAGGTCCGAAGATATCGTCCACCTCTTCGATTTCGACCACGAACATCGACCCATCCGGCGACATGAGCGGCGGCTTCACGATGTCCGTGTCCAACGTCACGACGCGCTGGGCGACACCGGAGGGGTCGGCCATTTCGATGCACGAACGTCGACTGCGAAAGTCGGGCGTCGACCCGGACTCCTGGCACTCATTGATGCCGTACATCACACGCGGACTCAGCCGAGACCCGCCGATGAGAAATTCCGCGCCCGGCGTGTAGCGCCCCTCCTCTCGAGAGGCCTGTCGCACCGTCGACGCCACGGCGGCGGCACCGGTGCTGGGTGAGATCGCGACGATCGTTCCGAATGCCTCGCTGAACGCCCCCCCGGTGACGAAGAGCGTGCCTTCAAGCGACGCGCCCGACGGCTCGTCGACCATCTGCCCCCCCCTCTGGTTGCCGCCATCGTCCGAGCATGCGGGCAACCAGACCAGCGCGAGCGGCAGTAGCGACAAGCGCAGCGCCTTCGCCGTGAGGCAAAGCAAGTGAATAACCATGTCGTGAAACGTCCGGGAAGATGGAAGATCGCAGAGAGGGCTTGGGCGCAAGACCCCGTGTCGAGTCGTGGTCTTTAGCGCCGGACGAGTGTGTCAGCCGTGACACCTGACCGCGCGGAAGACACCGAAGGTGTCGTTGAGGGCCGCGGCTCACATGCGGTCTCTTGCTCGCCGTCCACGTGCGTCCCAAGTGTAGGGTTTCTTCTCTATTCGCGGTCCACACACGTGAGTAACGTAGCCCTTAGACGATCGGACGACGACCCGGCGTCCGCCTTTCGAAACACCCCCCAAACAGGAACGGACCATGAGCGAAGTAGGAGTTACCCAAGGCGGCACGCTAACCGCCATGCAATTGCTGAACACCCTGGAAACCTCGGGCGACGCTACATCGGTGCTCGACTCCGCAGAGCAACTCATCAGCGAATTCGGCGCGGACAACGTAGGCGGCGCGTACCAGAACCTGACGCTCGCCAAATTCCTCGCTGCGCTGAAGTCGCTGATCTCCGACAACCCCTCGCTCAGCGAGCCGGTCAAGGAAATGGCTTTCGCGCGAATCGACGCAGCGGCAGCCGAGCTCGGTGCCGATGCCTCTCCAGGTGCCACCGAGGCCGTCGGCTCCGACGACGCGATGAACGAATCGGCTGATGCCGATATGCAGTCGATGATGAACGACCTGATGCTTGCGATCGCTGCTCAGAACGATGAGGACAACGGTGCAGGCTCGACCGAGGGCAGGAAGAACTCGAAATCCAGTGAGGGCGAGGCGCCTAGCAACTGGCTCGAGAAGCTTGCCGAAGGCTTGGCCGAGGTTCAATCGAAATGGTTGGACAAAGCTGACAAGCACCTTGAAACGATGAACTCGGAGGCGGACTCAGAGGACTCGAAAGCGTTCACAACGGCACAATCGAAATACTCCGCCGCAATGCAGATGTTCAGCATGAGCGCCGCCGCCTCGTCGACCTCGATCAAGAGCGTCGGTGAAGGCCTGGCCGGTATCGCTCGCAAGCAGTAACGCACTGGACTTGTCGCCGGGATGATCCAAGCGGGGCCGCCGGGAAGCGGCCCCGCCCCGCTCGTGCGGCAGTGCCCCAAGGACGACGGTCATGCCCTGCCGTGGGGCGGTTGCATTCTTGGGTCGCGGCCGCTCATCACCGGACTTTCTATGGTGAGCGAGCCTAGCCACGCGGCAGCTCGACGAACCGCATGTGCCGCAACAGCAGCAGCGTCTCGTCGTCGAGTCGCCGCTCTTCGGTGCGCATCGCGCCGAAACCGAACACCGAGCCGATACCGCCGTCAGGCCCGATCTCTCCGCGAGCGTCGAGCGCCGACAGTGTCGCTTGCGGCAAGACGAACTCTCCGCCCTCGGACAAGGCGCACAACACCGAATTGGTGATCACGTCTCCGACATTGATCGCGAGCAGCAGGAACGGCTGCTCGCCCGCATCGGCCATCGCCGCAGCGTCCCACCGATAGACGCTGTCTGGGAGGACCAAGGTCTGTGCCAGGGGCGCGCGCAGCGCAGGCACTCCCTGGACGATGGGAAAGGCTACGGCGGTAGCCGGAACGAACGGTCCCTCGCCCAGGTCACCGCCTGGAACATCGAGCACCAGGCCCGCTTCGGGTGCGACGACGGCGCCGCGATTCAGCCGATACACGAAACCGTTCTCCATCGAACCGCTTCGCTCGATGCGGGCGTAGGTACCGTTGGCGTCGGTAAGGGTCAATGTCTCGCCCGCATCGATACCGGGCGCGGCGTCGCGAATCGATTCCCGGGAATCCGAGGCCAGCCTGCACTCGCCGGGCGATGGCATCAACTCCGCTCGGACATCGGCGAGCGCGCCCGAAACGCCGATGGGCAGGAAATTCGCATCGACGGCAGGCACCGTCGCCGGGGAACGCGAGGCGAGCCTCACGATGCCGATCCGCTTGACCATGGCGGGCGCATCCGGGTCGTGGTCGTCGCCGGGATTCATGGCCGCCCCGTCGTTTCCATCAGCATCGCCGCAGATCGCACGGCCTCGACGACGAGCGCCACGCCAAGGCTCGACGCGGGGGTACGTGTTGCATCGCGCACAGTCCGTTCTCCTGATTCAGCCTTCGAGCTCTCCAACGACAGCTTACAAGCTAGGGAGCCTCTGCATAGTGCGCCGCCCCCTGCACGAGCCGCTCGGCGTCCCGAGCAAGGCGGCGCCCGAAGCGCGGTGGTGATTCCACCGTCGAGGGCGCCAACGCGGCACGGGGCGCCGAGCGGCTCGCACCCGATACAGCGCGGGCATGAACCCGACGGGTCGTCCAGAGCGGTCCCGGCCCTGCGTTGGAGCTCTTGGCGGTAGAACCACTACCGCCTGCGAGCTCCGCCTGGTTCCGAGACCGCTCTGGACGATGCAGGGGGCGGCGCATTATGCACAGGCTCCCCAGGGAGAGCCCGATCGCGGACGGCCGCGTCAGGTCTAGGGTTTTTCCTACTGTTACCGTGACGACAGCGCTGATACCGTCTACCTGTCGCTTCGCCTGCTGCCTGGTATCCACGAACATGAGCCTATCCATCTCGCACCAGCGTCCGCTGTCCAGCCAACTCGCCTCTCTGCGATCCGGGGCCTCCGAGGAGGATCAGCCCGGGCAGGACGGGTCCGAGGCGGCACGCGCACCCTTGCTCCAGGCGCACGCCGGCGCCACTCAGAGCGGACCCAGCCCGTTCTTGCTGGCACGCGATGCGGCCGCGCGAAACTTCTGGAACGTCCGCGCGCTGGAGGTCCTACAGGCCGCCGCCTCCACCGGTCCGGCACCGGAAGGCCTCAACGAACAGGAACGCTACGACTACTACGCCGACACGCCCGAGGGGCGGGCCATCCTCGACGTGGAAGGCGATCTGTATTCGTCCGGTGCGGATACCCGCGCACTGCTCGTCGCTCGTGCGCAGTTCCTGCGCGGCGAAGGCGGGGGCGAGTTGTTCAACGACTTGAACCCGCGACGCGCAAGCCTATCGGGCGAGGCACTCGCCGCCTACGATGCCGAGGTCGAGGTGGTGATGGACGAACTGCGCACGGAAGCCACCTACACCCTGGGCGGTGCCGAGCACCCGGATGCCGTGCCGGACGAGTCCATGCTGTACATCATGGCTTCCCAGATCGTCGACAAGCACGGCGGCAGCGCCGAGCGGCTCGAGGCGGTGATGGAGGACATCGACAGCTGGATCATCTCCATCGACAACGGCGATGGCGTTCCGGTGGGGGGAGGACTCTCGGGTGGCTGGTATTGGGCCAACGGCGGAACCACTACCCTGCAGATCGCCTTGCCGAACTTCATTTCCTCGATAGCCGGCCCCGATACCTACTATGACGTGCTCGCGCACGAGCTGGCGCATTCGCTCGACTACGTCGACGGCGCCGGTGATGGCATACCGGTGGGAATGACCGAGGCCGACGCGGCGATCGTGCGTCGCGAACGTGAGCGTCTGTTCGAACTTGCCTACCCCGGCGAGAACGTCGATCCGAGCCAGCAGCAGGATTTCGGAACGGTGGTCGACAACAGCGGGCTGACCGATTACGCCTTCTCCAACGAAAAGGAATTCTGGGCCCGCGGCTCTGAGCTATTCCTGGGAACCGACGCCAGTCGGGAAGCGCTGCGCACCGCCTCGCCGGAACTCTACGACGTGATGCGCCGCTACTACGACCGTACCGACCTGCCGGCGGCAGGTGAGACCGAAATCGACGATCCGGCCATGCGCGCCGATCATGTGACGGGCGGAGCGACCTACCAGGACATCGACGGCGAGCTGTTCGTCGACGGGCCGGACGTGTTCGACGTTCAGCAGGGGCGGCTGGCCGACTGCTACTTCCTTGCCGCCCTCGGCGCGTTGGCCCACACCAACCCTCAGGCATTGCGCGACATGGTCACCGACAACGGTGACGGCACCTTCACCGTGCACTTCGGCGGCGAGGCGGGCGACGTCACCGTCGATGACGATTTCGCGGTCGACGGCCGCGGACGTGCGTTGTACGCCGGGACGGGTGAGACGGACAACCCCGAACTGTGGGTTGCCGTGATCGAGAAGGCCTTCGCACAGGTCGAGGGCGGGTACACCGACATCGAGTACGGTTGGGCGCACGAGGCGATCGCCTTCCTGACGGGGCACGATGATTTCACGGTTCGAGCGCCGTCCGGATTCACTTCGACCGAGATCGGTGCGGCCCTGGACGAAGGGCGCACCGTGACGGCGAGCTCGTACAGTGGCGAGACGGGCGACAAGAAGAACGCCGAGAACGGCATCGTGTCCAATCATGTCTACGTCGTGCTCGGCGTGCGCGAGCGCAATGGAGCCACCGAGGTGCGTGTGTACAATCCGTGGGGCAGCACGGAGGGCGGTATCGACGACGGCGAGAACGACGGTGCCTTCTGGATGAGCCTGGAAGACTTCAACACCAGTTTCCGTCAGGTCGAGATGATGAACACAGCACTTCCTCAGGCTGCTTGAACGCCGCACCCGGTCGTGTCGGCCTGGCCCGAATGGCATCAGGCGGGATGCGGCGTTCGATCGGTAACCCATGCCGATCAACCGCGGTGCTTGCCTTGATCCGAGAGTTGCGCTCATGAAACATGCACGCCGCCACACGCTGTGTTCCTTGCTGATCGGCATGGCGATCATCGCCGTCGGATGCTCAAGCGGTGACAACGACGATTCGGGGGAGCTCGACATGGATGGTCCGCAAACCGAAGAGCCCGTCGATCCGAACGGCCTGCTTGCCTCGCTGAGCTTCGCCACGGCCGACGATGACGCGCGCTACCGTTGCCTGTTGGATCGACTCGGCGCTCAGGCCGATTCCCGCGGGCATGAGGAACTGGCACCGGTCGACTTCCGCGGTGACGTGCTGAAGGCCTGGTGCACGGCTTCGGGAGAGGACGGTAACGCTTGCCTTCGCGGTTTCGTCCTCGACCTTCGCAGCCAGGGAAGCGAGGGGCTGGCGGTGTGGGCATTCCGCGATCACGCCGATGCGGTCGTGCAGGAGTACGGCTATCGCGTCGGGCGCAACCCGGACGCGAGCGACGAGCCGATCTGGGCTCTCGACTTCGAACGCACCCGCGGCGGCTCCAACGGTTTCACCGCTCGCTTTGTACCGTTCGATGGCGGTACGCGCGACTACGAGCGTGTCTTCGAGATCGGTGAACGGGCGCGGTACTCGTTGCAAGACGCGGGAGTCGACGATGTGATCGTGACACTGGGGGCAGAAAGCCCCCCCGCGCAATTGCTGGCGACGCTGACGGAATCGCCCGCTCGGTTTCAGCAGCTTCTGGCCGAACGGGATGAGGCCCTGCTCACAGGCTTCGACGCAGAGCTGTCGAGGCGTGGTGACCTGACGGACGCTGTCCGGGTGACCGCCCTTGCGAGAGCACGTGAGCAGTTCGACCGGCGTGGTGAGACGTTGAACGAGTCAGCCGATGCGCTGCACGGACTGCTCGTCGATGCGGTGATCGGCGAAGACTGCGGTTGAGCTTCGCGGATCGGCTACCGTGGCACGTCACGATCGCCGCTACCGGCACTGGCTCGTCGACATGTCCAGGGTTTTCACTGATTGAATCGGCCTGCTGCGCGCGCTAGTGTCAGTGACTCGACACGGTCCGGACTTCCGCCATGCGATCAACCCTAGACTCCGTAGTCCACTCCCCTTCGAGCGAATCGGTCACTGACGCGGAAGCCCTCGACGAGGCGCTGTTCGCGATGGCCACCGACAAGGCGGCGGTCGCGATGATCGAGCGGGTGGTACGCCATGTCATGCCGGCCGACATCGCGGCAGCCTTCCACGCCAGTGAAGCCCGATACGGACCCGGTGGGCTCACCATGGTCGAGACTACCCTGTTGCTGCTGGAGGGCGGGCTCGCTTTCCTGGACCTCGTCACTTCCCCACTGGACCTGCAGATTCCGGCCAACAGCGAGATCACGGCCGGTTGGACGCGCTGGCGGGTTTCGGACTCGGGCGAGTACGAGATCGAGCATCGCGATCGCGGCGTCTGGTCGACCATCGCGGGAACAGAGATCGATCGCGACACCCGCACTCCGCAAACCGTGGCGGGAACCTGGGCCGCAAGTTCCGCCTGGTCCGCCGGACCCACCGCGATCGTGCGCCGCGATGCGTTAGTGCTGACCGCAGCCGGCGAGATCGAACGTCGTGGCGCGCGGCTGGCAACGTTCGGCGGGCAAGATGGCACCCTGTCTTCGCAAGTCCGGTCCAGCTATTCCGAGTGGTCCAGCGTCGACGCCGCCCGGCAGGATGAGAGCGGCCAGGTGCTGCACGACCGCTACACGTTCCTGCAGGACGGCCTGACGGTCGAGATCCATCACGCCGACGGGCGCGTCGAGCGCAAGCTGGGATTCTCGCTGGGCACGGACTTCGTGTTGGATGACCGACGCTATACACTAGCCAGCGAACAGACGATCCTGAGCCAACCCGGCGAAGCGCAAGAGGCCACAGAGGCAACTCGCGGTGTAAACGCCAAGTGGCTCGCGACGATCGCCGAGAGCGATGAAGAGTCCGAAAAGCGAGGCGACAAGCGTGTCGGCCCTGCGCTGCACCCGGATACCCTGGCCCGCGAAGCGGTCCGTAAGGCGCACCGATGACAATCGCACGCCGTCGGCGCGGGATTACCCCAGCGCTCGAGAGGGATCGACTGAAGGCGCTACCTCAGCCCACATCGCCCCAGGCTACGCCGGCGAGCAAGACAGCGCGCAGGGCGCGCTGACGAATGCCGTGTGCCGCCTCAGGTTTACCGGTCGGCG
>Ga0209303_1000251_pt1 | contig 46435 bp, 41 predicted proteins | sample SidtaG_3_FD_187449 | JGI IMG/M metagenome (GOLD analysis project Ga0209303, IMG submission 187449) | Marine algal microbial communities from Sidmouth, United Kingdom - Sidmouth_Asex1 metaG (SPAdes) (version 2) | ecosystem: Host-associated > Algae > Red algae > Unclassified | place: Sidmouth...
TGTCCGCGCGTCGGCGTCGAGCAGGGTGGCCAGATCCGCCGCCGCACCGCGGTGGCCGGGTGACAGGTCGATCATGATCCCATCGCGCGGATCCAGGTGCGCGGACCATCGCACCGTCAGGGCATGGTGGTCGGCCCACAGCGCACCGCCGTCCGCATCGTCCGAACGCGGTGGCGGACCCGGATCGAGCCAGGTGACGAGTTCGCGGCCGTCCCGGGTCACGGTCGCGGCATCCTCGTCCCCCAGCGCGAACGCGGCGACCTCGGCCCAGTTCGCACCGATGAAGCTGGTCGCCTCGGCGCGGTTGCCGGACTGGTCGATGAAGTCGTCGAAGCTCAGCGGCTGCCAGCGATCCGGGTCGGCCAGGTTCAGGTTGCCGGTGCCGCGCGGGTCCAGCGGCGGATTGACCGGCTCGTAGTCGCGGTTGGCGTAGTCGTTCGCCTCGTTGGCGCCGTCCTCGCGCGTGCTCTGCAAGGTGCAGGCGGCGATGCGCCGACCCAGCACGCTGGCCGCATCGCCACCGACATCGTGCCGCTCGGCCAGGGCGTCGAAGTTCGCCTGCGCGGCTGCAGCGCCGGGCGAGCCTGCGAAACGGGCCGACAGCACCAGGTGGGCAGCCGCCGCCACCGCTCGTTCACGTGCCGCTTCCGGCTCGTCCAGAGTGGCCAGCGAGGCGCGCTCGTCCTCATCGAAGGTGCAGCCGGGGCCCGTGCCGGCCAGATGCACGAAACCGGCGTCGGGATCGAACGCGGCCCAGGCGTCGTACATCGCCGCCGAGACGTGGAACAGGTTGCGGGCGTGCACCGGTGGTCGGGCGAAGTCGCCGCGCACCGCCACCAGCGTGACGTCTATCCAGTCACCGGCGACGCTTTGCGCAGGTGCGCCTTCCTGCGCGGCGGCAACACCCGGTAGCACGGCCAGCACGGCGGCGAGCAGCGGAAGGGGGGTGGGCGGGCAGCGTCGTGGTCGATTCATGGTCGAGGGCAGCTGAGCGGTGGCGAAGCGCCCCGTCGCCGTGGCGCGCGATGCAGTGTCGATCATCCAAATCTTTCCGTCGGGTAATAATGGCTGCGCACAAGGCACGACCGGCTCTACGCTTCCGGCACCGTTCGTGCCGCCGATTCTCCCCATGAAGCCATCCATTCTTCCCGCCCTCGTCCTCGCCTCGCTGCTGGGCGCCTGCAGCGCAGGTTCCGGCGACGGGCCGACATCGAAGCCGGAAGGCGCCCCGCCGACCGGCGCCGGCAACCCGGCCGCGCCTGGCGGATCGCCGGGTTCCGTTCCGGGCGTCCCGGACACGCTGGATGACCCGGGCACGCTCGACGACCCGGACCGTCCGGTGCTCGACCCGACGACATCGGGTGCGCGCTATCGGGTGACGCTGTCGAACCTGTGGGGCGCCGAGGACTACCCGCAGGAGTTTCCGGACGATGCCCACCTGTCGCTGGTGGGCGGTGCGCTGCACACCGAGGACACGGTGTTCTGGGCCTTCGGCGAGCCGCTCAGCCGGGGCATGGAGGATCTGGCGGAAACCGGGCGCATCGACATCCTGCTGTACGACGAGGTGGTGCCGGCGATCGAGGCGGGCGAGGCGTCGTCCTACGTCGAGTACCGCACCTACACCGGTCCGATGATCGACGGACAGCCGGGCACGAGCGAATTCGAGATCGAGGCCGAGGCCGGGTTCGAACGACTGACGCTGGCCACCATGCTCGGGCCCAGCCCCGACTGGTTCGTGGGCGTGAGCGGCCTGGCGCTGGACGATGCGAACGGTTGGCAGGCGCGCATCGAGGTCGATCTGCCGCTGCTGGACGGCGGCAGCAAGAGCGACATCATCCCGACGATGGGCGGCCCGAGCATCAGGCCACCGGAGCCTGTCGGCTACGTCGCCTACGATCCGGCCACCGGCACCTATCTGCCGAGCGCGGAGCCGCAGATCATGGCGCGGCTGACGCTGATGCGCATCCGGTAGGGCGGCTCATCGGGCCGTGTCGTTCAGGTGAGTCGGCCCCGGGCCGGTTCCGCCTCCACCTGACGATCCAGCGAGACGCGGGCGCCATCGTCGTGACCGGCGGCGCGTGCACTCGCATCACGGGCGCCGCGGCCACGAAACACCGATGAGCGCAGATCCTGGGCGCATTCGCGCTCCACGATCCTGCGCTTCCTGATCGCCAGCGCGGTGCCGGTGGCCCCGCTACCGGCTTGGGCGGCATCGGTCGCGGCCTGCTGCTCGCGATCGCGTTCCTCGCTCAGGGCCTGCACGCGTCGATCGACCTCGATGGCGAAGCCGACGCGGTAGTCGTAGGCGGCCGAGCGGCCGGCCGGAAAGCGGCCGCCGCGCTTTCGAGCCTTCAGCGCTCGCTCCACCTCGCCCGACAGGTAGGACAGCGTCAGTCGCGCCACCTTCGCGTCCACCTCGAAGCCACGAAACTCGGCGAACCCGCCGGAGCCCGTCACGAACAGCACGTCGTGCAGGCGCGCCACGGCGGCCGCCAGGTACTTCACGTGCATCGGCACGGTGCGGCCGGTGTCCAGCTCGGCATTGGCGAACGGGCTGGTCTCCAGGTCCGCCTCGCTGATGCCGTACCGCTTCATCAGCGACTGGCAGCGGCGCAGCGCGATCTCGGCCTCGTGGGGCGAGGCCTCGGATTCCTGCGCCATCGCGAACAGCTTGCGCACCCGATCGAGCAGGCGCTCGCGCTCCCTGGTCTTCGTGCCGTGCGGGCTGTCGGTGGACATGGATCAGCGGGTGGCGCGGTTCCGGCGCGGTTTCCGGGAACGGCTCCGGCCCTGGCGGTCGGTCACGAGTCCGATTCCGACATCCGCGGATCGATGCCCCCGTCCACGTCCCGCGGCTCGCCCGTGTCGGCCGCGTCGATGCGCACCTGCTGCACCCGGTTCTCCTCGACCGCCAGCACGGTCACCAGCCGGTCCTCGAACGTGAACGAGGTGCCTTCGTCGGGGAAGTTCTCCATGTGCTCCAGCACGATGCCGTTGAGCGTCTTGGGGCCGTCCGAGGGCAGCTGCCAGTCCAGCGCCTTGTTCAGGGCGCGCACCGGTGCGTGCCCGTCGACGATGAAGCTGCCGTCCGGCTGCGCGCGGATCTCGTTCGGCGAGCCGCGCGGGTCGGTGTCGAACTCGCCGACGATCTCCTCAAGGATGTCCTCCAGCGTGAGCAGCCCGAGGATGTCACCGTACTCGTCCACCACCAGGCCGATGCGGCGCTTCTCGCGCTGGAAGTTCAGCAACTGCACGGTCAGGGTGGTGCCCTCGGGCACGAAGTAGGGCTCGCGGGTGACCGACTCCAGGTACTCGCGGGTGATGCTGCCGGCACGAAGCGCATCGAGCATCTTTCGCAGGTACACGAACCCGACCACCTGGTCGATGTTCTCGCGGTAGACCACCAGACGCCCGTGCGGGCTTTCGCTGATCTCGCGCAGCACCTGGTCCCAGGGGTCGTCCAGGTCCAGCCCGACGATCTCGTTGCGCGGCACCATGATGTCGTTCACCGACATGGTGCTCAGGTCCAGGATGTTGACCAGCATGTCGCGGTGGCGCTGCGGCACCATGCCGGCGGTCTCGTTGAGCACGGTGCGAAGCTCCTCGCTGGACAGGTGCTCGTCCCCGGCGGCCGGAGCGGTGACGCCCAGCATCTTCAGGATCGTCGAGCAGATCCAGTTGGTCGCCGCCACCAGCGGCCACAGCACCACCATCAACGGGGTGTAGACGCGCGAGGCGATGAACGAGAGCTGTTCGGCGCGGCGGGTGGCGAAGGTCTTCGGGGTGACCTCGGCGAACACCAGGATCAGCAGCGTGAGCACGCCGGTGGCCACCGCGATGCCGGCCTCGCCCATCAGCCGCAGGGCGATCACGGTGGCGATCGCCGAGGCCAGGATGTTGACGAAGTTGTTGCCCAGCAGGATCAGGCTGATCAGCCGGTCGGGCCGTTCGAGTAGCCGCGCGGTTCGCTGGGCCGCCTTGTGCCCGGCATTGGCCTGATGGCGAAGTCGATAGCGGTTCAACGACATGAGCGCCGTTTCCGACCCCGAGAAGAAGGCCGATGTCGCGATCAGCAGCACCAGTATCGCGACCAGTGCGCCGATGGGCAGGGTGTTCAAGGAACTGCGAGGCCTCCGCGGGCATCGGTGTCGTGGCCCACTATAGCAACCGGCAGGGCTCTGCCCCGTCGGTCATGGACCCGCGAGCATGAACTCCAGCACCAGCTTGCTGCCGAAGTAGGCCACCAGCAACAGGGCGAACCCGGCGAGGGTCCAGTGCACCGAGCGACGCCCGCGCCAGCCGAACCGCCAGCGACCGAACAGCAGCACCGCGAAGATCACCCATGCCGAGCACGACAGCACGGTCTTGTGGACCAGATGCTGGGCGAACATGTCCTCCAGGTAGAAAAAGCCGCTGGCCAGCGACAGGCTCAGCAGGGCGAGCCCTGCCGAGAGCAGGGCGAACAGCAGCGTCTCGGTGGTCTCCAGCGGTGGCAGCGCGCGCAGGAAGCCTCCCGGACGCCGATGCGTCAGGAAGTGCCGCTGCACCGCGACCAGCACCGCCTGCGCGGCGGTCAACCCGAGCACGGCGTAGGCCAGTACCGACAGAACCACGTGGATCTGGATCGCGCGCCCTTGGATCGAGGCGCCCGCCTCGGTCGAGGCCTGGCTGGCCATCAGCGCCACGGCTGCCAGCGGATACACCGCAAGGCCCAGGTAATCCGCCGGCTGACGCAGGCAGATCAGCAACTGCAGCAGGACGATCCCCAGACCGGTGACCGACAGCGCGGTGAAGAACGGCAGGCGCAGGGCGTCGGGCCAGCCGATCTGGTTCCACGCCAGCCCCAGGTGCAGCAGCGCGGCGATGCCGGCAAGCCCCAGCGTGACCGCACGCCCGGCGATCGGCCGGCGTCCCGCTTCGCTGTCGCGCGGCATCCGATTGCCCAGCGTCACGTACAGGCGCGCGCTGGCGACGCTGTAGAGCGCGGCCGCAAGAATGGAGATCAGGAAGATCGACACGTGGTGCGAAGCGTAGCATGGGGCCGCGGACCGTCCGCAGCATCGAGGGGGGGCGGTACATCATCGGGCGTGAGGCAATGATGCTCCCACTTCGGCGCTGGATGGCCCGCGTCGCGAGGGTATCGACGGTGGTCGCGCCGGCGACGCTGATGATGTTCGGCATCGCGGGTTGCGTCGAGCGCGCGCCGGCGCCATCGCATGACGAGGCGGAAGCGTCGCGGGCGAGCGTGGCGAACGATGTGCGCATCGTCGACGGTGACACGCTGGTGCTGGCCGGGCAGCGCCATCGCGTGTTCGGCATCGACGCGCCCGAGGCGACGGCGGTGTGCAACGGGGCGGATGGGCGTTTCTGGCCGTGCGGCCGGGCGGCCACGGCACGTCTGGCGGCGCTGAGCGCGGCAGCACCGCTCGACTGCCGGCGGGAGCCGGGCCAGCAGGATCGCTACGGCCGGCTGATCAGCCGCTGCCGCGCGGGCGGGCAGGACGTGGCCGAGGTGCTGGTGCGCGAAGGTCTGGCCTGGGCCTTCGTGCGCTACTCGCAGGACTACGTCGCGGCCGAGCGTGCGGCCCGCCGTCGTGGCGCGGGGGTCTGGCAGGCCGACAACGAGCCGGCCTGGGAATGGCGTGCGCGCCGGCGAGAGGGCAAGGCGGTGGCGGGTGCCGGCGAACCGGCACCGGCACCGCCTCCGGGCTGCGACATCAAGGGCAACGTGTCGGCCAACGGCCGCATCTATCACCTGCCGGGCTCGCGCGACTACGCGGCCACCCGCATCTCGACGGCCCGCGGCGAGCGCTGGTTCTGCTCCGAGCGCGAAGCGCGGGCGGCCGGCTGGCGCGCGCCTCGCTAGGCAGGCGTCCCAGGCGGTAGACTGACGGTTTTCCAGCATCGCGACGCTCATGTTCGAGACCCTGTCCGAGCGGCTTGGCCGCACCATCAAGAACCTGCGCGGTCAGGGCCGGCTGACCGAGGACAACATCAAGGACACGCTGCGCGAGGTGCGCCTGGCGCTGCTCGAGGCGGACGTGGCGCTGCCGGTGGTCAAGCAGCTGGTCGATCAGGTGCGCGAGAAGGCGCTCGGTCAGGAGGTGCTGTCCAGCCTGTCGCCGGGGCAGGCCCTGATCAAGGTCGTCAGCGACGAGCTGGTCGAGGTCATGGGCCGCGAGGCGGTGCCGCTGAACCTGTCGACCCAGCCGCCGGCGGTGATCCTGATGGCCGGCCTGCAGGGCGCGGGCAAGACCACCACGGTGGGCAAGCTTGCCAAGTTCCTGCAGGAGCGCCACAAGAAGAAGGTCATGGTGGTCAGCTGCGATGTCTACCGCCCGGCCGCCATCCAGCAGCTGAACACGGTGGCCGACGGCGTCGGCGCGCTGTTCTTCGACAGCGCCACCGATCAGTCGCCGGTGGCGATCGCCACGGCGGCGAAGGCGGCGGCCAAGCGCCAGTTCGCCGACGTGCTGCTGGTCGACACCGCCGGACGGCTGGCCATCGACGAGGCGATGATGGCCGAGATCCAGCAGCTGCACGCGGCCATCGATCCGATCGAGACGCTGTTCGTGGTGGACAGCATGACCGGTCAGGATGCGGCCAACACCGCGGCAGCCTTCGGTCAGGCGCTGCCGCTGACCGGCGTGGTGCTGACCAAGACCGACGGCGATGCGCGCGGCGGTGCGGCGTTGTCGGTGCGCGTGGTGACCGGCAAGCCGATCAAGTTCATCGGCTCGGGCGAGAAGTCCGATGCGCTGGAGACCTTTCACCCCGATCGGATCGCCTCGCGCATCCTGGGCATGGGGGACGTGGTCTCGCTGGTCGAGGAGGTCACCCAGAAGGTCGATCAGGACAAGGCCGAGAAGTTCGCCCGCAAGATGCAGAAGGGCCGGGCGTTCGATCTGAACGACCTCAAGGAGCAGCTGGAGCAGATGGCCAACATGGGCGGCATGGCGGCCATGATGGACAAGCTGCCCGGCATGGCCAACGTGCCGGAGGCCGCCAAGGCGCAGGTGAACGACAAGCAGTTCGTGCACATGATCGCGCTGGTGAACTCGATGACACCGCAGGAGAGGAAGTTCCCGGCCATCCTGAAGGGCTCGCGCAAGAAGCGCATCGCCACGGGGGCAGGCTTGCAGGTCCAGGACCTGAACAAGCTGCTCAAGCAGCACCAGCAGATGAGCCGCATGATGAAGAAGATGAAGGGCGGCGGCATGAAGAAGATGATGCGCTCCATGCAGGGGCGCCTGCCGCCGGGCATGGGCGGCGGCGGCATGGGCGGTGGTGGCATGCCGGGCATGTAGGGTCGCGCGGGTCGCACCGGTCACGGGCGCGCAGCGCTCGGCACTTGACTTGTCGGCTGGCTGGTCCATACCTGTGGGACCGTCCTGATCTCGTGGTACCGCCATGTCACCTCAACGCGCCCTCGTCCCGCTCCTGGGCCTGTGCGCGCTGGCGGCGACGGGCGGCGCGGGCGCGCAGCAGGCGGTCAGCCAGCTCGAGGCCTCGCTCAGGCTGGGCCTGCAACTGGAAACCGATCCGGACCAGACGATCAACTTCCAGGACTTCAACTCGCGGGTGCGCTGGAACGGCCGGCTGGACGTGAACGACACCAGCATCGTGACCGGTTACCTGGAGTTCGGGTTCGACGAGGAATCGGGAGTGAGCAGCACGCGCCAGGCCTGGATCGGGTTGAGCGGCGACTTCGGCACGATCAAGGGCGGCAAGCAGTACCGCGCCTTCTACGATGCCACCAGCTCGTTCACCGACGTGGCCTACATCGGCAGCTGCCAGTTCCAGATCGGCTGCTCGCGACAGGAGGCGGTCATCAAGTACGAGCGCCTGCTGGGCGAGGACCTGCGCCTGCTGGCCTCGGCCACGATGCAGAACGGCGATGACGACGACGACCTGTTCGACGAGCTGGAGGGCGGTGGCGTGGCCGACCTGGGCGGATTCACGATCGGCGCGATCATCGGCTTTCGCGCCGGAGAAGGGTTCGACACGGCCCGGGACGAGGCGGGCATGGCGGCCGGCATCGCCGCCGCCACCGAGCTTGCCGGCGTGACGTACGGCACCAGCCTGCAGTTCGCCGACGGGGACTACGCGCGCGGCACCGACGAGACGGTCTGGCTGCTCGATGGTGCCGCCTCGCTCGAGCGCTGGTACGCGGTGGCAGGCTTCGAGAGGGCGGACGCCACCTCGTTCTTCGCCACGCTGGGCTACGAGTACCCGCTGGTGGAGGATGCGTTGCTGTACGCCGAACTGCAGGTGTTCGAGCCTGCCGGGGATTTCAACAACGACGGGCTGGACGACGAGGGCGAGCTGTTCCTGCGCACCGCCTTCGTCTACAACTTCGGTGCGGTCAACTTTCCGCGCGAGGGAAGTCGCTGAGTGAACCGTCGATGGCCTCGACCAGCCAGTGGCATGCGTACGCGGCGACCTCCACGTGCTCGTCGACGACCGGCAGGCGGTTTTCCGTCAACCGGTCCCGGGGACGGTGCACGCCTTCGGCGGCGAGCACCTCGGCGCGCAGCCACTGCGTGCCGGCGGTCAAGTTGTACACGCCCACCAGCGTGCCCAGCGGGTGGCGGTGCGCGATGATGAACAGGCGCGGGTGCCCGCTCGACACGATGTCGGTGTCGTAGCCGGCGTCCAGCTGCGGCGTGGCGCGGCGCGCCGCGACGATGCGCACCAGTCCGTCGAACAGGCGCCCCTCCACGCTGTGCGGATCGTGACGTCGATCCGCTCTATTCCAGTCCATGAGCGGGCGGTGCATCCAGCGGCTGTCGCCGGCATGGTCCGGGTCGTCCTGCCAGTTCGCATCGTCGGGCAGGCCGATCTCGTCGCCCATGTAGATCAGCGGCAGGCCGCCGAAGCCGCAGATCAGCGCATGGCCCAGCAGCATGCGCCGGATCGCCCGGTCGATCGCCGGTCGGTCATCGCGTTCGCGCGCGGCCTGCAGGCCGACCAGGGAGGCGAAACTGCCGTTGATGCGCCGGTCGTTGGTGTCGGGGTTGTATTGAAAGACGGCGCCCTGCGACTCGCTGCCCAAGAAGAGCCCGGCGTACCAGTCGGACAGGAACACCCGGTGCGCCTGGCCGTTCAGGCCGACAGCCTCGGCATCGTCGTCGGCGATCGCCCAGCCGATGTCGTCGTGGCAGCGGATGTAGGTGCCCCAGGCGATCGAGTCGGGGGTGCGCGGGAACTCGCCCAGCGCGTGCGTCATCAGCGTGGTGTCGCCGCTGGCCAGCGCGCTCCAGAACTGCACCATCAACGAGTTGTGATAGGCGATGTTGGCCACCTTCCCGTGACGCTTGCCGACGCCGAAGTAGCGGATCAGATCGTCCGGGGAGACGATGGCCTCGGCCTTGTGCACCACCGCGGGGGTGGCGATCGCCGAACAGGCGCGCAACGCCTGCAGCAGGTCGTAGACCTCCTCCTGGTTCTGCGAATCGGTGCCCATCCGCTTCCACATGAACGCCACCGCATCCAGGCGGAACACGTCCACGCCCAGGTTGGCAAGCGTCATCATCACCTGCACGATCTCCAGGAAGACCTCGGGGTTGGACCAGTTCAGGTCCCACTGGTAGCTGTTGAAGGTCGTCCACACCCAGTGCCCGGATGCCTCGTCGAAGGTGAAGTTGCCCGGTGCGAAGTCCGGGAACACCTCGGGCAGGCTGGCCTCGTAGGCATCGGGGAGTTCACGGTCGGCGAAGAAATGGAAGTAGTTCCGATAGCGCTCATCGCCCGCGCTGGCGGCGAGCGCCCAGGGGTGCTCCTTCGCGCAGTGGTTCAGCACCAGGTCCACGCACAGCGAGATGCCACGCTGGCGTAGTCCATCGCACAGCGTGACCAGGTCCTCGCGGGTGCCCAGCGCCGGATCGACACCGGTGTAGTCCACGATCGCGTACCCGCCGTCGTTCTCGCCCTCGCGCGCGTGCATCAGCTTCATCAGATGCAGGTAGGTGACCCCCAGCTCGTCCAGGTAGTCCAGGTGCTCGGTGACGCCGGTCAGGCTCTGGCCGAACCGTTCCACGTAGGCCACGTAGCCGAGCATGGACTCGTGCTGGAACCAGCCGGGTGCCAGATCGCGCGAGATGTCCAGCAGGCGCAGCGGCTCCGGGCGTTCCACGTGAGCCTGCGCCAGCAGCGCCAGCAGGCGTTGCACCACCGTGTCGAAATCGGAGCGCGTGCCGTACACCGCGTGCAGCCCGTCGTACAGCTGGTCGAACCGGCGTGCCAGGCGCAGCCGGAACAGATCGCGGTCGCGCTCGGCCAGCGCCCCCATGAGAGCGTCCAGGCCTTGCGTGGCTCGCTCGAAGGCGATCCGGTGCATGAGTCCCGGCAAGGGGCGAACGAACGTGGCGATGGTGGTGTCTCCGGCAGGCGAACGGGGGCGTGTTTCCGGCGGACCGGCGGCGTCACCCGCGTAGCGTGCCCGTACCTTCCCCGCGCGCGCAAGCCGCTGCACTGGTTATGCTGCAGCGACCCTGCCAGGAACCCTGCACCCGATGGCCTTCCAAGACATTCCCACCGAACCGCTGCGTGCCTGGGTACGCGATCTGTTCACCGCGCTGGGCAGCCGGGACGAGGAGGCGCGTCTGGTCGCCGATCACCTGGTCGAATCGAACCTGGCAGGCCACGATTCGCACGGCGTCAGCATGATCCCGACCTACCTGGACGCGATCGACGACGGGTTCCTGCAGCTGAACCGCGACGTGCTGACGGTGCTGGACAGCGGTGCGATGCTGATCCTGGACGGGCAGCGCGGGCTGGGGCAATCGGTTGCGCACCAGGCGATGAGCCTGGGCATCGACAAGGCGCGCGAGCACGGCATCGCGCTGATGGGGCTGCGCAACGCGCACCACATCGGTCGCATCGGCCACTGGGCCGAACAGGCGATGGCGGCCGGCCTGGTGGCGGTGCACTTCACCAACGCGATGTACCGCACGCCGATCGTCGCCCCGCACGGCGGACGGGAGGCGCGCTTTTTGACCAATCCGTTCACGGTCGGCATCCCGCGCCGGGACGGGATGCCGATCCTGCTCGACTTCGCCACCAGCGCGATCGCACACGGCAAGGCGCGCGTGGCGCTGAACGCCGGCAAGTCGGTGCCACCCGGCACGGTGATCGACTCGGAGGGGCGCCCCACCACCGACCCGCGGGCGGTGTTCGACGAGCCGCTGGGTGCGCTGCGCACCTTCGCCGAGCACAAGGGGCACGCGCTGGCGATGGTGTGCGAGCTGCTCGGGGCGGCGATGATCGGCGGGGTGGCCGGTCACCCCGAGCATTTCCAGAAGGGGCCCGGGGTGATCAACAACATGCTGACCCTGCTGTTCGATCCGGAGCGCCTCGGCACGCAGGCTAGCTTCGAGCGCGAGGCTTCGGCCTTCATCGACTGGGTGCAGTCGGCCAAGAGCGACGAGATCGGCGAGGCGCTGGGCGGGGTGCTGATGCCGGGGGACACCGAGCGGCTCAGCCGTGCCGCCCGGGCCGAGCGCATGCCGCTGGACGACGGCACATTGAGCGGACTGGCGGAGGCGGCGGTGCGGGCGAGCGCGCGGGGCGGGGCGGCGGTGGAGGATCCGCGCTCGCTGGTGGGGTAGTGGACAGGGTGGGGCCAGGGTGGGTACTGACCGACGGTGACGGCGTGAGCCTGGAGCGATCGGGTGCGTGATCGGGCCTCGGGCGTGAAGCGGTAGCGTTCTTCGGCCGGGAGCGGTTCGTGAAGAGCGGCTAGATCGGCTGGCTGTCACCGGGCTTCCCGTCAGTGCTCCAGGGGGTCAGGAGGTCCGGAGTTCAGGGGTTTCGGACACCCCCTTGCGAGGATCCGGATTCAACGACTTAGGCCGCCACATAGGTCTCCACAGCGAGCTGTTCGAGACATGGCACGAAAGTCCGAGAAATTTGGTGCAGCCTTGGGCTCGTCAAGCCGATTTCTGGCAGGATCTGTCGGCTCCGGTTCGCTCGTTGAAATCGACTGTTTCGACACGAGTGTCGAGTCGGTAGAAGACGAAGGGGGCGGAGAGAGTGTCGGTGACGATGCAGCCTTCACCTGGCTCAGTGCTGAGGATGTCCACCGACACAGCGTCTAGATCCCCTGTGAGATGCACGTCCGTCACCTGGATGTCGAACCCTCCACTGACTTCCCTCTCATGCACTACGAGGGTGACGATCGAGTTCGTAAAGTCGATCGATGGAAAAGGGGTCGGCTCGCACGAGTGGGTGCAGTTCGATGTCAATCTGGAGCACAGCACGTCTAGGCTTTATTGATCTCGAAGGGCTTGAAAGCGAGGTTGAGGAAACGTCTGATCATCCGCTCCCCCTTGATCTCCCGTCACCAGCTCTTCGAATTGAACGCGTCCTGCCGAGAGCTTCACAACGCGATCGAACATCACGGTTTCGTTCTGGCCGGTTGTCACGGTCAAGACATGGTCTTCGGATACTTCGACCATCGTCTGACTGTCCAGAAACACGCGCTTCACGAGCTCGCTTCGCTCCGTGTTTTCGTACAGGCCGTCACAGCTGCTCTCAGGAAACACTGGATCGGTCGTGGTTAGGATTTCATTGTCCAGTTCGTAGGACGTCTCGTAGCTGCCGCAGAGATCATGCTGTACTCCAAGCGTGCCGTCGGGCCGAATCTCGATGCCCACATTGAGACCTCTCGGAACGGACCTCAGAGTGCCATCGTCAAGTTCGTATGCCGTCAGATTCCAATCACCAACGAACTCCGAATCAGCGTTGTCCGAGGAGCAGCCAGCCGAGACCAGCAACATGATGGTCGGGGCAATCAGATGTGGACGCATGACGAACAGCTCCTTCATTCTTTGGGGGTAATATCCTAACCATAAGGTGATTCTGTCACGTTCGACTCGGTATTCAGTCTTACCGTAGGCACCGAAACGGACGGTGATGTTCTCAGTCGATGGCACCAAGGGACTACAGATCGCTATACGAGGGTCTTGCGTCGCGTAGTCCCGGCGCGTCGCATTCTGCAAGACGGTGGCGCATAGCAGGATGTGACACGCTGTCGGCACGTATTTCCTCGTCAGGGAATGGTTCTGGAGGTAGCGAGGCGGGTACCGCGAGCCCCTGTGACTCCTGCGTCTGCTTCTTTCGCACGATCGTTCGCGTGCAGCATCCGCTTGGCGGCTTCGCCCTTGATCAGCATGCCGATGTGCATCAGCCGGCGCGCGACGATCACCGGCACGACCGGTACGGCCTGCCCCGAGGCGCAAAGGCGGGTGATGATCAGGACGGCAGTCGTTTGTAGCACCTTGTGCTACGGTGCCTGATGAGCAAAGAAATCAGCCAGCGAGAGCTGCGCAACGACAGCGGGGCGATCCTGCGCGCGGTGCAAGCCGGCGAGACGTTCGTCATCACCAGCAACGGCACCCCGGTCGCTCAGATCGCACCGCTGAGAAGGCGCACTTTCGTCGACGCACAGACGGTGGTCGAGGCCTTCGCAGGTCTTGCGCCGGTCGATTACCAGGAACTGCTTGATGATCTCGATGCCGTCGCCGACCCATCGCCGCGGTGGTAGTCGAGACCTTGAATTTCGCGGCGGGACGAGGCCTTCTGGATACCTCGGTCGTCATCGACCTGCAGCGACTGCCGATCGAGGCGCTGCCTGCGGAACCCGCGATCTGCACGATCACGCTGGCGGAACTTTCGGCGGGACCGCTCGTCACGAACGATCCGGACCGGCGAGCCGCCCGCCAAGCCCAGCTGCAGAGGATCGAATCGGTGTTCGATCCGCTTCCCTTCGACCTGCGCTCGGCACGCGAGTACGGGCGCATCGCCGGAGCGGTCGTGGCGAACGGGCGCAAGGCGCGCGGAGCACGATCGGTCGATCTGTTGATCGCGGCGGTGGCGCTTGCCCACGGACTGCCTCTCTACACCAGGAATCCTCGAGATCTCGAAGGTCTGGAGCACCTGCTCGAGATTCACGAGGTCTGAACGAAACAGGGGGTACCGGAACCGAGTCGGACCGGTCCACCTGCACGAGCGATACGCTCGTTGCCGAGGCAGCCGACGGCAGTGGCCTGACGATCGATGCGGGCAATGATGACCCGTCATCGGTGACGTTTTTGCTGATCGCGGTCAGGCCGGGTATCCGTCCGTTCAGCGCCAACGCGCTCACCCCGCCAATCGACTGGCCGACGGCGACTGGCCGACGGCGACGATCCGGTCGGCGCCGATCTCGACAAGAAGCCCTTCACGCAGGCCCGCCCACGACGGCAGGACAAGGGTGATGGCAAGACACGCCGTCGGTCATCGAACCCATCGACGGATCAGTCTCGTCCGCCGCTGCGCAGGCGCAGAGGCCGAGGAGTATCTACTCGACCCCGACATGAACGATGCCGAGCCACTTGATACGCAGGCTCGGAACCCGATCAGCGCTCGATCGATAGCGTCGCATCGCCGCGCTCGAGTTCTCCCGCACCACCACCCGCGGCGGTGACGTACTGCACCTCGATCTCGGTCGCGTTCGTGAAGACTTCGAAGAAGGGGAACCCGATGGAGGCGATGGCCGACGTATCCGTGCAGCCGTAGATGTAACGGGCGTGAAACTCGCTGTGCGTCTCCTCGCCGTGCTCCGTCTCGTCGTCATGGCCATGATCCTCGGCCATCGTCTCTTCTGCCTCGTGTTCCTCCTCGCCTTCTTCGTGTCCGTGCGCCTCCTCGTGCTCGTGATCCTCGCCGTGCAGGTGCGACAGGACCTCGATCAGCAGGCAACCACCCGCTTCATCGATCGTGACGATGTCATCGGCACGGCTCAGCTGCATCACCGCCTGCGCGACGGCGGCTCGGTCCTCGTCCGCCGTGGCCTGGTACTCGAAGCCGACGATGTCCATGCCCGGCGAATAGAGATCGATGACCAGCCGATCGTCATCGAGCACGATCTCGGCGGTACTGACGCCGTGCTCGTGGGCGTCGAGCGTATGGGTCTCCTGGGCGACGGCGGACGCGGTCAGTAACAGCAATGCAAGGGTGGTCAGGGAACGGATCATCGGAAGCTCTATCCAGTGGCGGGGTGATCGATCGCGACTCGACATGCGCTGCCGAGTCGTCTCGTTACGACATGTTATACCGTAACTATCAATGGGCGCCACCGATGCGCGTTGCAGCAAGAGCGGGGATGACGCCGTTGCCGAGCAGTCCCATCTCTCGGCGCGTCGGTTTCAGGCGGCCTTGGAGATCGCGTGCGGCCAGGTGAACACGACACGGGTGCCACCCGACGTCGCATCCTCGATGTTCACGGTGCCGCCCACCTGCTCGATCGACTTCTTAACGATCGACAGGCCGATGCCGCTCGACTCGATATCGCTCCGCGCGTGCGCCTTGCCGAACAGCTCGAAGACCTTCTCCCGATACGCCGGCTCGATTCCACAGCCGTTGTCGGTGACCGCGAATCGAACCATCTCTCCCTGCTCGCACGCCTCGATCTCGATCACGGCCTCCTCCACCGAAGGGTGATACTTCACCGCGTTCCCGATCAGGTTGGCGAACACCTGACCCAGACGCGTGCTGCAGGTCTGCATGATCGGCAACTGATCGGGCCGGTTGAACTGCGTGGGTCCTAGGCGCAGCCCATCGGCGATGTCATCCAGCATTTCGCGCACTTCCACGCGGCTCGACGGACGCTCTCCACTGCTCAGGCCGGTGTACGCGAGCATGCCGGTGATCAGATCCTTGCCGCGACTCACCTGACGTTGCGCACGCTGCAGATGGTCCTCGACGTTCTCGCGTTCGGTCGATGTGAGTTCGATGTCAGCCAGATCCTCGCTGATGAATTCGATCAATGACTGGATGCCGTTGAGCGGCGTTCGCAGATCGTGCGAAAGGGCGTGACCGAAGGCTTCGAGCTCGGTGTTGGCCATCGACAGCTCGCGATTGCTGACGGCAAGCTCTTCGCGTTCGCGGCTCAGCGCTCTACCGGCTCGGGCCGCGTATCCGAGGGCTGCCCGGTTCGATCGAGTCAGGCCCAGGAACAGCGTGAGCACGATGGCATTGATCAGCAGTCCTGTGAGCAGCACCGTGGTCGGCAGCCAGAACATGGCTGCCCGGTCGAAGGTGGGCGTGCTGCGCAGTTCGAAGACCCAATCGCGGCCGTGGACCGTCGCTCGGTGCTCCCGGGTCAGCCTGGCGGTCGAGCCGAGGGAGGCGAACGCCTCGTCCTCGTGGATCTTGCCGTCCTGATCCGTCAATCGGATCGAGACGTTGCTCCCTTGTTCGGTGCTCAGTCCGTCGAACAATTCGGAGGCGAGGATCACGGCGACCGCCACGCCATCTCGCGGCTGCGACGTGGACGTCGCCTCACGCTCGTTCGAGAACGTATCGAACAGGATGAGTCCTTGCTTGCCGGTCACGCCCAGCTTCACCGATCCGGTCATATGCGGGATGCCGGTGTCGAAGGTTCTCTGGAGCACGTCGCGACGCGCCGGCTCGCGCGCCAGATCCAGCCCTATCCCCTTGGGTTCGAGGTGGTCCGGCCAGATCAGCGAAATGGGCAGCACCATCGAGCCGTCGTGCCGGGGGTGGATTCGGTAGTGTGGATAGAAGGTCTGCCGTTCGCGGGTGAAACGGGCCTGTTCGGTCAACGGCACGCGATAGGCGATGGCGAAGGAGCGAAGTGCCGGAACTCGCTCGGCCAGTCGAAGCGAATCGGTGTAACGATGCCATTCGGCCAGGGAAACGTGCTCGCTGGCGGCGAGGAAGCTGGCGCCTCCATCGAGTACGATCGCGTAGCGTTCGAGCTTGTCCTGCGCCAGACCGATCACCAGCGAGACGTGCCGCTCGAACTCGGTCTGCGCGCGGTCGTTCACCATCGTCATGGAGTAGCGCCATCCGACCAGGGCGAAGACCGCGCTCAGCCCGATCACGAACCAGTGCAGCGAGTTCAGCCGCCCGCCGCGCTCCAGTCGGATGCGCTGGGCGTCAAGCGTCCTGTCTTCCGGGGAACGGGAGGCGGGCATCGAGCGGCTCCTGACGCCGAACGGCGGGTTCACAGGGTGTCGGCACCCGGGCAGCTCGCGTCCAGTCGCCTGTCCTCGTTTCGGACCGGGAGAAGCGGAACTGCGTCAAGACGGCGATACCGTCGATCAGAGCCTGGACTTGCGGTGTTCTCTCAGCGGCGCCCGATCATGGAAGCTTGTACCTGCTGATCCGCCGACGAGGCGGAATCGCCGGCCCTGCCGAGCGCGGCGCCTGGCGGCAACACGTTCGCCGTGCTCGCCTCGTCCATCAGCCAGTTCCGGAACGCATCGACGTTCTCCTGGTTGGTCGAGTCCTCCAGGCTGATCAGGTAGTAGGCGTAGTCCAGCGGCACCTGAGTGGTGAACGGCACCACCAGCCGGCCGGCGGCAAGGTCCGCCGAGGCCAGCTGGCCGATGCTCAGCACCACGCCCTGACCCTCGGCCGCCGCGTCCAGCGCCAGCGAGACGTGGTTGAAGCGGATGCCGCGCGAGGCGTCCACCCCATCGATGCCGGCCGCGGCCAGCCAGGTGTCCCAGTCCGGGCGTCCCTCGTACGGCGTGTCGTCGTGCAGCAGCGTGTGGTGGGCCAGGTCGCGCGGGTGACGCAAGGGGTGATCGTCCTGCTCCAGCAGGGCCGGACTGCACAGCGGCAGGGCGACCGCCGGCATCAGCTTCTCGACCCGGCAGCCCGGGTACACGCCCCGGCCGAAGCGGATGGCCAGGTCCACGTCGTGCTCGCGCAGCGCGCTGGCCGGGAAGGCGGTCGCCCCGTCGCTCCTGTCCATCAGCTCGGCCGAGGCGGTGATGCTGGTGGCGATGTCCGGATGCAGTTCGCTGAACCCCTTCAGCCTGGGAATCATCCACTTGGCGGCGAACGAGGGCGCCATCCACACGTTCAGACCGTTGCTGCGCACCGCGCCACGCATGCGGCTGACCGCGTCCGAGATCTGTGCGAACCCCTCGCGCAGCAACGGCAGGCTGGCCTCGCCGACCGGGGTCAGCGCCAGCCCGCGCGGCAGCCTGTGGAACAGCGTGATGCCGAGCAGCTCCTCCAGCGAACGGATCTGCTGGCTGATGGCCGCCGGGGTCACGTGCAGCTCCTCGGCGGCGCGCTTGAAGCTTTGGTGCCGCGCGGCCGCTTCGAAGGCGATCAGCGCGTTCAGGGGCAGGTGTCCGAGCATGGCGGTACGGTTCCGACAGCGTGCGCCGGCTGGCGCACGGGGATGTCGCAGGCACGCCGGGTGCCCCGGTGTGCCTGAAACGCGATCGCCCCGCTGCTGGCGGACGACATCACGTCGTCGAAGGCTACCGCTACCTGCACGACAGATACAGCATCGTGCAAGGAACAGGCCCTGCAACCCCGGGGCAAGGCCGGTGTCAGGTGGAGTCAGGTGGAGTCAGGCCGCGCAGCGGGGGACAACCGGATCGGCAGCGATCGTGTCAGGTCAGCGCCAGTGCCCGGACACCGTCGGCGACGAACTGCACCGCCAGGGCTGCCAGCAACACGCCCAGCAGCCGCGTGATCACCAGCCGGGAGGTCGTGTTCAGGTACTTGTCCAGCGCCTCGGCGGCGACCAGCACCAGCACCGTCAATACCATCATGACGCCGATCAGCGCGATCAGCACGCTCATGCCGAGCCAGTAGCCGCCGCCGGTGCGCCCGGCGGTGAACTCGGAGGCCTGCAGGATCGCCGCCGAGATGGTGCCCGGGCCCGCGATCAGCGGTATGGCCAGCGGGAACACCGCGATGTTCGCGCTCTCCTCGGCCGCCGCGGCGTCCGAGGTCTGCTCGCGCCGCTCCTGGCGCCCGCCGTAGATCATCTCGAAGGCGGTGAAGAACAGCAGCAGGCCACCGGCCACCCGGAAGGCATCGATGGTGATGCCCATCCCGTCCAGCACCGCGGTGCCGCTCAGCGCGAACAACGCCAGGATGAAGAAGGCGATGACGCTGCCGCGCACCGCGATGCGGCGCCGCTGGGTGGCGGCCAGACCCGCCGTCAGGCCCAGGAACAGCGGCGCGTTGCCGATCGGATCCACCGTCACCAGCAGGGTGATGAAGGCGTTCAGCAGGGTGTCGATGCTCGGCATGGGCCGCAGGGTAGCCGAGGCCGGTAGACTCCGCACCCATTCGACCAACGGGCAGTTGCGATGAAGAACGAATGGTGGCGAGGCGCGACGACCTACCAGATCTATCCGCGCTCCTTTCAAGATGATGACGGCAACGGCGTGGGCGACCTGCCCGGCATCACCCGGCGATTGTCCTACGTGGCGGCGCTGGGCGTGGACGCGATCTGGCTGTCGCCGGTGTTCGTCTCGCCGATGGAGGACATGGGCTACGATGTGTCCGACTACACCGACATCGACCCGCTGTTCGGCACGCTGGCCGATTTCGACACCCTGGTGGGCGAGGCGCACGCGCTGGGGCTGAAGGTGATCATCGACCAGGTGCTCAGCCACACCGCGGCGGTGCACCCCTGGTTCGTCGAGAGCCGCGCCTCGCGAGACAACCCGCGTGCGGACTGGTTCGTGTGGGCCGATGCCAGGCCCGACGGCACGCCGCCGAACAACTGGTGGGGCAACTTCGGCGGCAGTGCCTGGGAGTGGGAGCCGCGCCGCCAGCAGTACTACCTGCACAACTTCCTGATCAGCCAGCCGGACCTGAACTTCCACCTGCCCGCGGTGCAGGAGGCGTTGCTGGACACCATGCGGTTCTGGCTCGAGCGCGGCGTGGACGGCTTTCGCCTGGACACGGTGAACTTCTACGTGCACGACGCGCAGCTGCGCGACAATCCGCCGGAGCCGAGCACGGTCGGGCAGCACCTGATCAACCCGTACAACGCCCAGTCGCACCTGTACGACAAGACCCGACCGGAGAACATCGCCGTGCTGCAGCGCCTGCGCGCGCTGTGCGACGAGTACGAGGATCGGGTGCTGATCGGCGAGGTGGGGGACGAGCACCGCGGCATCCAGACCATGGCCGAGTACACGCGCGGTGACGACCGGTTGCACATGGCCTATTCGTTCGAGCTGCTGATCCCGGCCTACTCGGCCACCCATTTTCGCGAGGCGGTGCAGGACTTCTTCGCCGCGGCTCCGGACGGCTGGCCCAGCTGGAGCTTCTCCAACCACGACGTGATGCGTCACACCTCTCGCTGGCAAGCGCATGCCGGTGACGATCACGAGCGCTTCGCTCGTCAGTGCGGCGCCATGCTGGCCAGCATGCAGGGCTCGATCGGGCTGTACCAGGGCGAGGAGCTCGGCCAGACCGACACGAGCATGGAGTTTCACGAGCTGACCGATCCGCCGGCGATCCGCTTCTGGCCGGACTGGACCGGACGCGACGGCTGTCGCACCCCGATGGTGTGGGACGACGGCGAGCACGGCGGCTTCTCCACCGGCAAGCCCTGGCTGCCGGTCAAGGCTGCGCAGAAGGCGCGCAACGTGGCGGCGCAGGAAGGCCGGCAGGGCTCGGTACTCGAAGGCTATCGTGCGATGCTGCACTTTCGTCGCGACAGCGCAGCCCTGGTGCACGGCCAGACGCGATTCATCGACGTGGACGAGCCGGTGCTGGCCTTCGAGCGCCACACCGACGAACAGCGCCTGCTGTGCGTGTTCAACCTGTCGGCCAACCCCTGCACCCTGCACACCGATCTGGTCGGTACGTCCGTCGGGCCGCAGGGATTCGCAAGCCTTGCCGACGGGCGGCTGGAACTGGGCGCCAACGGCTACGCCTTCTTCGTGCCCGAAGGGCCGACATGCACGCTGCGTCTCGTGGCGGCGGGCGAGGGCTAGCGCGCATGGATCCGGACACGCCCGCACCGGCCCCCACGGCGGCGGTGCTGCTGATCGGCAACGAGTTGCTGAGCGGGCGCACCCAGGATGCCAACCTGCAGTACATCGGTACGCGTCTGGCCGAGCGCGGCATTCGATTGAAGCAGGCGCGCGTGGTGGCCGATGACCGTGACGTCATCGTCGCTGCGGTGAACGAGCTGCGCGCCGCGCACGATCTGCTGTTCACCACCGGCGGCATCGGTCCGACCCATGACGACATCACCACCGATTCGGTCGCCGCGGCGATCGGTGTCGAGGTGCGGCCGAACGCCTTGGCGCGCGAGCGGCTGGAGGCCTACGCGTCCCGACGCGGGTACCCGCTGAACGAGGACACGCTGCGCATGGCGCGCATTCCCGTGGGCGCCGCCTTGATCGACAACCCGGTCTCGGCCGCCCCGGGCTTCTGGCTTGCGAACGTGCTGGTGATGGCCGGGGTGCCGAGCATCGTGCGCGGCATGCTGGACGGGGTGTACGACGCCCTGCCGGTCGGCACGCCCGTGGGCAGCGTGTCGGTGGTGGTGTTCGACCTGGGCGAGAGCGCCATCGCCGCACCGCTGCGCGCGCTGCAGGCACGCTTTCCGGGGATCGACATCGGTAGCTATCCGGGTCGGGTGGATGGCCGGCTGCGGGTCGAGCTGGTGGCGCGCAGCGACGACCTGGAGCGCCTGGCGCTGGTCGAGCGCGAGTTGCAGGCGCTGGTCGACGCACTGCCTGCGCAACGTCGGTAACGTGTTCGATCGCCTGCGGCGTCGGTTGGGCAAGCCTGTGCCGATCGCAGCGACGATGTGGGCAGAGGTGCTGCGCGACAGCCCGTTGCTGGGCTCGCTGAGCGAGGGGGAACGTGCGACGGTCCAGGCGCTGGCCGGTAGGTTCCTGCAGCGGTGCCGCGTGGTCGGTGCGCACGGGTTCGAGCCCGAACCGGCGCTGCGCGCCCGTGTGGCCGCAGAAGCCTGCACCCTGCTGCTGGGCCTGCGTGACGGACTGGAGGCCTACCGCGCGGTGCGCGAACTGGTGCTCTACCCCAGCGGATTTCACGTCACCCAGCGCTGGACCGACGAGGACGGTGTGGCGCACGAGCGCGAGGCGCAACTGGCCGGCGAGGCCTGGCAGGAAGGGCCGGTGATCCTGGCACGCGACGAGGTGGAAAGTCCCGATGCCGGCTTCAACGTGGTGGTGCACGAGTTCGCCCACGTGCTGGATGCGGGCAACGGCGTGGTGAACGGGTTTCCGGCGATCGGCGATGCCGCGCTGCGCGCACGCTGGCCGCGCGTGTTCCAGGCCGCTTTCGAGGATCTGCAGCGTGCCGAGGAGCGGGGACTGGCCGGGCCGATCGATCCCTATGCACTCGAGGACCCGGGCGAATTCTTCGCGGTGGCCAGCGAGACGTTCTTCACCGACCCGTACGCGCTGGCGGATGACTGGCCGGAAGTCTACGACGCCCTGAGCGCCTATTACGCCCAGGCAACGATCACGCGATTCCGTCGCGCCTGACGGGTGACGTGAGCCCGGCTTCGGCGCATCATGCACCCTGACGCGGACGGCCGACGACATGACAGCACCCCTATCGCACAGCGTCGTCTGCACGCACCCCGGCGGACTGCACCGGATGGCCTACCACCTGTGGGAGCCTGCGGCCGGGCCCGGGCCAGGGCATGGGCATGGCATCGGGCACGGGCGCACCGCGCTGTGCGTGCACGGGCTGACCCGCAACGGGCGCGACTTCGACACGCTGGCACGGCGGCTGGTCGCGCAGGGCTATCGCGTCGTCTGCCCGGACCTTCCGGGGCGCGGCGCATCGGACCGGCTGTCCGATCCCTCCCGCTACCAGGTGAGCCAGTACGTGACCGATTGCGTCACGCTCATCGCCCGGCTCGATGTCGAGCGGGTCGACTGGATCGGGACCTCGCTGGGCGGGTTGGTCGCGATGGTGCTCGCCAGCATGCCGGGCCACCCGATCGAACGGCTGGTCATCAACGACATCGGTCCGCAGATCGATCCGGCCGGCCTGGAGCGCATTCGCGGCTACGTGGGCGATACGCGCGTGCACGCCGATTTCGACTCGGCCGAGGCGGCACTGCGCCGCACCATGGCAAGCTTCGGACGGCACGACGACGCCGCCTTCCGCTGCCTGTCGGAGCACTATTTCATCGCCGCCCCGGGCGGCGGGCTGACCGCGCACTACGATCCGGCCATCGCGCAGGCGATACAGGCCGACGCCGGCGACCCGCCACCGCTGTGGTCGTACTGGCAGGCCATCGACGTGCCGGTGCTGGTCCTGCGCGGTGCGGTGTCCGACATCCTGTCGCCCGGGACGCTGCAGCGCATGGGCGACAGCGGCCCGGGCTGCGAGGTGGTGGAGTTCGAGGACGTCGGCCATGCGCCCACGCTGATCGACGAGGCCCAGCTGGCGCCCGTGCTGGACTGGCTGGGCCGCTGAGGGCGGTACCGGATCGCGGGACGGGCGGGTTCAGCCGTCGAACATCGCCTCGGGCAACCCGCCGGCCGGCGCATCGAGCGCGAACACCCCGCCCGAGTCGGGCGAGCGTGCCAGCGTCCCGGCGCTCAATCCGACTCGCGCGCTGGTGACGTAGAGCGTTCGTCCATCCTCGCCGCCGAGCGCACAACTGGTCGGGCGGGGCACGGGCAGGGTGACGGTGCGCTCCAGCGCACCGTCCGGGTCGATGCGCAGCAGGCAGCCGCCGTCCCAGATCGCGCTCCACACGAAGCCGTCCGCGTCGACCGTCAGGCCGTCCGGCGTACCGCCGTCGCGCCGTTGCGCGAAGAGGCGCCCCTTGCCGAGTTCACCCGATGCCGGGTCGAAGTCGTAGCGATATATCGTGGCCTTGCCGCTATCGGTGAAATACAAGAACGACCCGTCAGGGCTCCAGCCCAGTCCGTTGGCGACATCGACGCCGCCGATCATGCGGGTGGCGGTGCCGTCGGTGTCGATGCGCCACAGCGCGCCGGCGCCGGGCGTGCCGTCCATCGCCAGCGAACCGATCCAGAAGCGTCCGTGCGCATCGCACTTGCCGTCGTTGAAGCGATTGCCGGGCCGATCCGCCTCGGGATCGGCAAGCAGGCTTCGCTCACCGGCCTCGTTCAACAGGTGGATGCCGGATGCGGTGGCGATCAGCAGCCCGCTGTCGCGGCGCGGCACCACCGCGCCGATCGGCTCGCCCACCCGGATCGGGTCACCCGCCACGCCGGCGGCGTCCAGGCGGTGGATGACACCGCCGAGGATGTCCACCCGCAGCAGGCAGCGCTCGCGGGTGGACCAGTGCGGGCCCTCGCCCAGCTCGTCGCGGCCCGCGTGGACCAGGCGCACCGTCATGGAAAGTCCGCCAGCCGTGCACACATGCCCTGATCGGCCAGCAGGTCCGCACCGCTGATCGCCGCGGCGGCATCCGAGAGCAGGAAGGCGGCGCAGTCGCCGACCTGGCGCACCGTGTTGTAGCGTCCGGTCGCATGCCAACCCCGGAACACCGTCTCGATCGCAGGATCCGCCGCGGCCGCCGCCACCGCCTCGGTGCGGGTGAGCCCGGGGCTCAACGTGTTCACGCGTATGCCTTGGGGGCCCAGGCTCCAGGCCATGGCGCGGCACATCGCCACGATCGCCGCCTTGGTGGCGGCGTACATCTCGTAGCCGGCATCCGAGCCGCGCGCATGGTTCGAGGCGATCGCGACGATGCTGCCCGGTCGAGCACCGGCCACCATGTGCCGGGCGACCGCCTGCGCGCTCAGAAAGACGCCGCGCTGGTTCACCTGCCAAAGCCGTTCCAGGTCGTCACGCCGCATCTCCAGGAACGGTGCCTGCAACGTGATGCCGGCATTGGCGACGAGTCCGTCGATGCGCCCGTGGCGCGCCGCGGCGCCGGCCGCCCAGCGATCGATCGCGTCCGCATCGGTGACATCCAGCGACTCGCACTCCACGTCGGCATCGTCGAACACCGCGTCCGGTTCCAGCGTGCCGACGACCACGCGCGCCCCGCCGGCACGACACGCCTCGACCACGCCGCGCCCGATGCCGGCGCCACCGCCGGTGACCAGCACCACGCGCCCGGCGAGCGGTGGCGGGCTCACTTCACCGCCCCGGCCGTCACGCCAGACACGATGCGGCGCTGGAAGACCAGGAACAGCAGCAGCAGCGGCAACGAACCGAGCACCGCGGCCGGGAACAGGTCCTCGGGCGACAGGTTGTGGTTGCCGACGAACCGGTACACGCTGATCATGACCGTGAATTTGTCCTCGTCGGTGAGCAGCAGCAGCGGGTAGGTGAAGTCGTTCCAGACCATCAGCATGACGAACAGCGACAGCGTGGCGGTGGCCGGGCCCAGCAGCGGCCGGATCACGTGGAAGAAGACCTGGAAGTCCGAGCAGTTGTCCAGCTTGGCCGCCTCGTCCAGCTCGGTGGGAATGTTGCCGATGAACCCGGTGTAGAAGAACACCGCCAGCGGCAGGTTCAACGCGGTGAACGCCAGGATCAGGCCCAGGTAGGTGTCCAGCAGGCCGATGTCGCGAAAGATGACGTAGATCGGGGTGATGGTGACGAAGTTCGGGGTCGCCAGTCCCAGCGCCATCAGCATCACCAGTGCCCGTGCCAGGCGGTTCGTGCGTCGTGCCAGCGGGTAGGCCGCGAGCGCACCGATGAACGACACCAGCACCGCGACCGACAGCGTGATGCCGACCGAGTTGAGCACGCTCCTGACATAGCCCATCTTGGACAGCGCGTTCGCGTAGTTGCCCAGGTACAGGCTGGTGGGCAGCCCGAGCGGATCCTGCACGATCTGGTTCCCGGTCTTGAACGACATCATGACCATGTAGGCCACCGGCAGCAGGATCAGCGCCACCAGCAGCAGCGCCAGCAGCGACAGCAGTGCGTTCGTCGACCGGGCTCGACGGCTCAGTCCGGCACTCATCGCACGCGCTCCTCGCGCGCGCGCAGCACACGGTTCTGCAACAGCGTCACCGCCACCACCAGGATCAGCATGATGATCGACAGCGCGCTGGCGAAGCCGAACCGGTACTTGCCGAACAGCGAGTCGATGATGTGCAGGCTCAGCGTGCGGGTCGCCCCGTCCGGTCCGCCGCGCGTCATGATGAACGGCAGCTCGAAGGTCTTCAGCGTGCCGATGGTGGACAGCACGATGTTGATGGTGAAGCTGGACGCCAGCAGCGGCACCTCGATGTGCCGAAAGCGCTGCCAGCCGCTGGTGCCTTCCAGGCGGGCGGCCTCGTCCAGCTCCTGCGGGATGGCGGCGTAGCCTGCCAGGAATATCGCGGTGGAATAGCCGATGAACATCCACACGTGCGCGAAGGCCAGCGCGTACAGCGCGGTGTCCGGGTCACCGATCCAGTTGTGTTGCCAGGATGTCAGTCCGATGGCCGCGAACAGCGAGTTCAGGCCGCCGTCGAACGGGGAATAGATGAACTGCCAGACGTAGCCGACGATCACGAAGGACATCATCGCCGGCAGGAACAGCGCGGCCCGGCACAGGTTCCTGACCGCCGGCAGCCGATGCAGCAGCGCGGCGAAGAACAGGCCGATCGCGGTCTGCACGGTCACCACGATCAGCGTGAACAGCAAGGTCACCCCGAGCGCGTCCAGATAGCGCGACCGGGTGAAGATGCGCTCGTAGTTCTTCCAGCCGACATCGTTGGCGATGCCCACGCCGGTGAAGTCGGTGAAGCTCATCCTCAGCGACAATCCGATCGGGTAGAGGAAGAAGGTGCCCAGCACCAGCAGCGCCGGGACCGTGAACAGGAAGATGCGGTACTTGCCCATCGTGATGTTCCCCATCGAGCGTCCGTGTCGAGTGCTCGTGTCGAGTGCTCGTGTCGAGCGCCGTGGCCAGCTGCGGACCGGCTGCGGACCGGCTACGGGTCGGGTGCCGCCTCAGTACTGGTCCTCGATGATCTCGTCCCAGCGCGACAGCACCTCGCCGGGCTCCTGGTCCAGGTCCAGCAGGTAGCCGGTCAGGCTGTCGAAGATCTCCGATTCCAGCGGCTTGGGCCAGTGCAGCACGCCGAACGGGAACTGGATCGATGCGCCGGCCGCCCGCGCCTCGTCGTACGGTGCGGCCAGCGCCGCCATGCCGCTGGCCCCGCCCACGAACGGGCTGTAGGCGGACTCCGCTTCCAGCAACGCCTGCAGGTTCTCTTCGTCGGTGAAGAAGTCGACGAAGGTGCTGGCCGCCTCGGCGTTCTCGCTCTGCGAACTGATCACCCAGCCGACACCGAACAGGTCGAGCGCCACGCCGGTACCGTTCGCCGACGGAATCGGGGCGAACACGAAGTCCAGCCCGTCGACCGAGGAGAAGTCGCGGATGTTCCAGGCCCCTTGCGGCATCATCGCGAAGTTGCCGGCCTTGAACTCGGCCAGGGCGGTCGACCACGGATCGACCCCGGCCTGCACCTCGGGATCGAAGCAGCCGGCCTCGGCCAGCTCCGGGAACAGGGACAGGGCGGCGATGAACGCCTCGTCGTCCTCGAACGTGCGCTGCTCGGCGCCCAGCTCCGCCGCGGCGGCCGGATCGGGCTCCAGGCCGTTGGCGATCGTGAACAACGGGGCCGAAAAGCCGCCGGCGAAGATCATCGGGTTCACGCCGGCCTCGGCCAGGGCGGTGCAGGTGCCCTTCAGCTCCTCTATCGTCCTGGGCGCCTGCTCGACGCCGGCTTCGCGCAGCAACCCCATGTTCACGAAGTTGCCCATGCCGATCACCTCCAGCGGCATGATGTACACCTCGTCGCCGCCGGTGATCGCCGCCTTCACGGCCGGGTCGAGCCGCTCGTACCAGTCGCCCTTGTCCAGCGGGGCCAGCAGGCCGGCGTTGCCCCAGATGTTCACCAGCGGCATGTCCGCCATCATCACGTCCGGCGCATCGCCGCCCTGCAGGCGCGGTGGCAGCACGATGTCGGTGTCGCTGCGGCTGATGTAGGAGAAATCGATCGTGATGTCGGGGTTGGCCGCCTCGAAGCGCTCGATCAGTTCCGGCAACGCGGCAGGTTCCGCATCGTTGCCCTTCCAGGCGGTGACTTCCAGCGTCACCGCCTGGGCGACTCCGGTGGTGGCGAGCAGCGTCACGGCAGCGGTACGCGCGACTCGGTGCATCGGTGATCTGTGCATGGGAGAAACCTTCGCGGTGGACAGCAGTGGTTCGGGACCAAGACAATACACGATAGATCTTATTTAGTGCATTATCCATGTAGCGTGATCGATGATCCGGTAGCCGTCGATCGCCTGCCGATGATTCCTCGACCCGAGACGCCCCGTCATGCCGAACCCCGAGTTGCGCATCGCCGCGATCGAGCCGATCACCGCCGCGGTCGGCGTCCGTAACCAGTTGCTGGTGAAGATCACCACCGAGAGCGGACTGATCGGCTGGGGGGAATCGGGTCTGTCCGGACGCGAGCTGGCGGTGTGCGGCGCGCTGGAGCGCATCGCCCGCTTCCTGATCGGGCAGGACGCACGACGCATCGGGCGCATCTGGCAGGAGGTCTATCGCAGCCAGTACTTCGAGGGCGGGCGCGTGCTGACCGCGGCGCAGTCGGCGATCGACATTGCCCTGCACGACGTGCTGGGCAAGGCGCTGGACGTGCCGGTGTACCAGTTGCTCGGCGGACGCCAGCGCGACACCGTTCCCTCGTTCGCCTCGACGTCGGTGGAGTGCGACACCGCGGCGTCGGTTCAGCAGGTGCTCGACCTGATCGCGAAGGGCTGGGACTGCGTGCGGGTGATGCCCGTGGGCCATACCAGCAAGCATCGCTACGATCCCAGGGCAAGCCTTGCGGCCACCGCCGAAGCGCTGATCCGCACGCGCGAGGCGGTCGGGTCGGCGCTCTGCCTGGGCATCGACTATCACCATCGGCTGTCGGTGGCCGAGGCGGCCAGCTTCTGCCAGCGCCTGCCGCGCGGCACGCTGGACTTTCTCGAGGAACCGATCCGCCACGAGACGCCGGAGGCCTATGCCAGCCTGCGCTCGATGACCGAGGTGCCGTTCGCGATCGGCGAGGAATTCTCCTCCAAGTGGGCGGCCGCGCCCTACATCGAACGCGGGCTGACCCAGCACATGCGTCTGGACCTGTGCAACATCGGCGGCTTCACCGAGGCGATGAAGGTGGCCGGCTGGTGCGAGCGGCACTACATCGATCTGATGCCGCACAATCCGCTGGGACCGGTGTGCACCGCCGCCTCGGTCCACCTGGGGGCGGCGGTACCGAACTTCAGCTGGCTGGAGACTCGCCAGGCGCCGACCGAGTCGCTCGGCTTTCACGACGAGGCGATCTTTCCGCGCCAGGTGCAGATGCGCGGCGCGGTGTACGTGGTCGACGAGACGCCGGGGCTGGGCATCGAGGTGGACGAGCAGGCCCTGCGTGCCTCGCCCGCGCTGGACTACGAACCGCCCCATCTGGTCCGTGCCGATGGTTCGGTGACGAACTGGTAGCCGCGGCTGCGGACCGGGCCCGGTCCGGGCACGAGCCGTCGAGAGGGCACCGCGACACCGGCCCTGGCGGGCTCAGGGGCGAGCCTGGGCCAGTCGCCTGAGCTGCTGCGCCATGTGGTCGCCGGAGCCTGCCACGTGCCGCACGATCACCTCCGAGGCCGCGGCGGCGTCGCGTGCCGCGAGCGCGTCGAGCAGCTCGCGGTGTTCGCGCATGATCGCCTGTTCGCGCCCGGCGCCGATCGGCAGCGAGAACACGTTGAGCGCACGCTTCTGTCGCCGCCACACCTCGACCGCCCGCCGGTTGTGGTGGCGCTCGTACATGTAGCCGTGGAACTCGGTGTCCACGCGGCTGAACTCGGCGCGCTGCGCCGCCGGTGTCCGCGCCAGGCGAGCCTGGATCTCCTCCAGCGCGAGCAGGTCCTCCGGCTGCACCACCTCGACGAACCAGCCGACGAAATAGGGTTCGAGAAGCTGCAGCAGTTCGAACAGCTCGATCAGCGTCTGCGCATCCGCCTGTCGCACCGTGGCGCCGCGGTTGGGGCTGAACTCGACGAAGCCTTCGCCCTGCAGCTGACGCAGCACCTCGCGCACCGGGCTGGTGCTGACCCCGTAGCGTTCGGCAAGCCGTGCCACCTTCAGCCGCTCGCCGCCGGCCAGAACGCCGTTGGCGATGTCGTCCATCATCTGCTCGTAGAGCGACGGGCCCCGCCCCTCGTCATCCCGTTTCGCCATCGTCGTTCTCCACCCGTGCGTGCCGCTCACCGCGCACGGCGCGGTGAAGCGCGGAACGATACGCGAGCGCGGAGACGGTGGTGCGTGCTGCGAGAGCCCTTGCGACCCGGCAGGCGTGCTCCTCGCCCGCTCACGGGTTCCTGATCCGGTTGCTTCCAACGGATAGTGTGTAAATAACCATTAACAGTGTACGATTTCGTGAAAGTGAGCGGCAATCCGGCTACTCGCTCGTCTGCACCCGGGAGAACGAACGTGAAACTGTCGATCCTGAGCACGGTCCTGCTTGGACTCGGTCTCACCGTTGCCGGCCACGCCGCCGACGAGCCGGTGACGCTGACCGTACTGTCGTCCACGATCGTGGAAGGCCCGGAGGGCAAGGCGGAACAAGGCTATGCCGACGCGTTCATGGAGCAGCATCCGAACGTGACGATCGAATTCATCGGTGTGCCGGCCAACGAGCTGTACGCCAAGACCAACGCGCTGGCGATCAGCGGCGAGATGCCGGACGTGTTCCTGAACTCACCGGAGTTCATGGCGCAGGCGGATGACCTGGGCATCGTCGCGGACATGCAGGAGGTGCTGGGTGCGGACTACTTCGACGGCTTCGCCAAGGGTCCGCTGGCACAGTCGGTGGTCGACGGCGAGTACCAGTTCGCCCCTTGGTTCACCATCCCGAACACCTTGCTCTACCGGCGCGACGTGTTCGAGCAAGCGGGCGTCGAGCCACCGACGGACTGGAGCGAGTTTCGCAAGGTGGCCAGGGAGTTGACGGTCGATACCGACGGCGACGGCCAGACCGATCGCTGGGGGTTCGCCCTGGTCGGCACCAACAACGGCTCGGGTGCGGGGCGCTTCTTCCTGGTGCTGCGCGCGCACGGGGCCGAGGAGCTCGCCGCGGACGGGGATGCCTGGACCACCGGTTTCGGCACGCCCGAAGCGCAGGCGGCCTTCCAGCTCTACGCCGATGTCGTCGCCGACGGCTCGGTGCCGCCGGGTCCGCTGCAGACCGGCTACGGTGAGGCGGTATCGCTGATCGCCAGCGACAAGGCGGCGATGATGATCACCGGTCCGCACACCATCGGAGCGGTGCTGGACCAGAACCCGGATATGGCCGGAAAGCTTGCCGGCGCCCTGCTGCCCACGGTGGAAGGGGTGGAGCCGGACATCAACCTGGGCATGTTCGGCTGGGCGATCGCCGCGGACAGCGATCAGAAGGAGCTGGCTGCCGAGTACGTCCGCTTCGTGCTGGAGCGGGACAACCAGGTGGCCTGGAACCTGGCCACCGGTCGCCTGCCGACCCGGCTGGATGCGCTGCAGGATCCGCAGATCGCCCGGCCGGAACTGGCAGGCTTCATCGAGGCGGCCGAGTACGGCTATCAGGTACCGACCGCACGCTTCTATCCCGACCTGTTCAGCGTTGCCGGCGACAACTACCAGGCGGTGATCATCGGCCGCAAGAGCGCGGCCGAGGCGGCCGAGGACGCCGCAGCGCAGACCGGACGGTTGATCGACAACAACCGCTGACCCTGCCAGGCGTCGTTGCAGGCCGTTCCCGATCGTGAGCGACGCATCGCCACCGCTGCCGCCGCCTGCGCGCAAGCGTTCGCCGGCGGCCGCGGCGCGCTCGCGCACCGGCTTCGCGTTCGTCTCCCCGGCCATGCTGGTCATGGCGCTGCTGGTGGTCTACCCGCTGGCCTACGGCATCTACATCAGCCTGTTCCGCACCAACCTCCTGAACCGCTGGGATTTCGTCGGACTGACCTTCTTCGTGCAGAGCCTGAGCGATCCGGGCTTTCTCAGGAGCCTGTTCATCACCGCGCTCTACGCGATCCTGGTGGTCGGCGGGCACCTGATCGTGGGCGTCGCGCTGGCGGTGGTGCTGGCCACCCAGATCCGCATGCGCCTGCTGTTCCGGGCGATCCTGATCCTGCCTTGGCTGTTCCCCGAAGTGGTGGTGGCGCTGATCTTCCGCTGGATCTTCGATCCGATCTTCGGACTGCTGAACCATTTGTTGCGCAGCGTCGGGCTGATCTCCACCCAGGTGGCCTGGCTGGACGATCCGACCTGGGCGTTCGTCGCGGTCGTGGGGGCGGCGATCTGGAAGGGGTACCCGCTGGTGATGCTGCTGGCACTGGCCGGGCTCCAGTCGATTCCGAGAGATCGCTACGAGGCGGCGGCACTCGACGGGGCAGGGCGCTTCGGGCAGTTCCGCTACGTGTCGCTGCCGGGGCTGGCGCCGATCCTCGGCGTGGCGGTCATCCTGGAGTTCGTGTGGTGGTTCAAGCACTTCACCATCGTGTGGCTGATGACCAAGGGTGGCCCCGTGGACGCGACCAACGTGGTGAGCATCGACATCTACCGCACCGCCTTCCAGAGCTTCGACTTCGGCCGGGCTTCGGCCATGGCGGTCATCGTGCTGTTCATCTGCATCGCCTTCGCCATCGCCTACCGACGGATGGTGCCCGATGAGCAAGCCTAGCGCGGCCATCGGTGGCGCGCATCCGTTGTTCTACCCGTTGTTGCTGGTGGCCTGCGCGATCGTGTTGCTGCCGGTGTTCTGGATGTTGTCCACCGCGCTCAAGGACGAGACCGAACTGTTCCGCGATCCGTTGCTGCTGTGGCCCGAGAAGCCGACCCTGGCAGCGTTCAGGAGCGTCTTCGAGGACTACCCCTTCGCCGCCTACATCAGGAACAGCCTGGTGGTGGTGGTCTGCGCCACCGCCATCTCGCTGACGTTTTCCACGCTGGCAGGCTACGGGCTGTCGCGCTTTCGCTTCGGCGGGCGTGGCGCGTTCCTGGCCTTCCTGCTGCTGTCGCAGATGTTCCCGTCGGTGATGCTGATCATCCCGTACTTCAAGATCCTGAAGAGTGCCGGGTTGCTGGATTCCAGGCTAGGACTGATCGTCACCTACGTCTCGTTCACGATCCCGTTCTGCACCTGGATGATGTACGGCTATTTCAGGAGCATTCCGGTCGAGCTGGACGAGGCGGCCGCGATCGACGGCTGCGGATCGGTGCGCACCTTCTTCACGGTGATCCTGCCGCTGGCACTGCCCGGCATGGTGGCCACCGCCGTGTACGCGTTCATCACCGGCTGGAACGAGTACCTGTTCGCGCTGATCCTGACCAACTCCGAGGAGCAGAAGACGTTGCCGGTGGGCATCGGTCAGCTGATCGGTCAATACCGGATCGAGTGGAACGAGCTGATGGCCGCCTCTATCTATTCCACCATTCCGCTGATGGTGTTCTTCCTGTTCCTGCAGCGCTACCTGATCAGCAGCCTGACCGCCGGCGCGGTCAAGAGCTGACGGGCCTTCTCACCGTTCTTGGGAGCACGACGCATGGCGACCGCCCGGCTGGACAGGATCGGCAAGGTGTACGAGAACGGGTTCCGCGCCGTGGACGGACTGAGCCTGGACCTTGCCGACGGCGAGTTCCTGGTGCTGGTCGGCCCGTCCGGATGCGGCAAGTCCACCGCCTTGCGCATGATCGCGGGCCTGGAGGACATCTCCGAAGGCGAGCTGTTCGTCGGTGACCGGCAGATCAACGATCTGGCACCCAGGGACCGCGACGTGGCGATGGTGTTCCAGAACTACGCGCTGTACCCGCAGATGACGGTGCGTCAGAACGTCGGCTTTCCGTTGAAGATCCGTGGACAGCGGCCCCACGAGCGCGAGCGGCAGGTGCAGCGTGCCGCCTCGATACTGGAGCTGATGGAGCAGCTGGGCAAGAAGCCCGGCCAGCTGTCCGGTGGTCAGCGCCAGCGCGTGGCGATGGGACGCGCCATCGTGAGAAAGCCCTCGCTGTTCCTGATGGACGAGCCGTTGTCCAATCTGGATGCCAAGCTGCGGGTGCAGATGCGTGCCGACATCGCCGGTATCCAGAAGGATCTGGGCGTCACCACGTTCTACGTCACCCACGACCAGATCGAGGCGATGACGATGGGCCACCGCGTGGCGGTCATCAAGGATGGCGTGTTGCAGCAGGTCGCGCCGCCCGAGGAACTCTACGCACGCCCCGACAACGTGTTCGTGGCCGCCTTCATCGGCTCGCCGTCGATGAACCTGTGCGAAGGCACGTTGTACCGCGCCACCGCCGGGGGCTGGCGCATCGCTCTCGGTGACCAGTCGCTGGCGGTGCCGGACACGGTGATCGACACCCGACCCGCGCTGGCGGCGCGGGTCGATCAGCCGCTGGTGGTGGGCTTTCGGCCCGAGCACCTGGAGGATGCGGCGCTGGCGCCGGACGATCTTCTCGATCAGCGATTGAGCGTCACGGTGGCGGTGCGCGAAGCGCTCGGAGCCGAGACGCTGGTCCATTTCCCGATCGACGCATCGCCTGTCGACAGTGGTGACCCGGACGCGCTCGATGCGCTCGGCGGACGCGAGAGCAGTCGATGCACCGGACGGTTCGCAGCCTCCACCCGTGCGCGAGTGGGGGATCGGATCGAGGTGACGCTGGACACCTCGCAGTTGCACTTCTTCGATCGACAGACGCATCTGGCGATCTGAAACGGCGGACGCAGGCCTCGACGCTTCCCCGTGCGCCGGATACCCTTCTGATTCCGATCGGTCCGTTCGCGGCACGGCAGCAGGAAACCAGCGTGTCACCAGCCCATCCGTGCGACGTCCTGCACACGTCCCGCCTCCTGTTGCGGCCGTTCGAGGCGGGCGATGCCTTCGATGTTGCCCGGATGGCGGGCGATTCGCGCCTGTCGGACACGCTGTTCGAGCTGCCGCGTCCCTACCACGTGGACGATGCGCTCGCCTGGATCGGCAGCCATGCTGCCGAACGTGACAAGGGGCGGCGGCATACCTTCGCCATCTGCCTGCGCACGGACGCCACGCTGGTCGGCGCCATCGCGTTGCGCCCGGTCGACCGCTCGTCCATTCGTGCGAACCTGGGCTACTGGACAGGTGTGGAACACTGGTCGCGCGGGTACGCCAGCGAGGCGGCGCGGGCCATCATCGCGTTCGGCTTCGATGCGGTGGGCATCGAGCGTATCGAGGCGATCCACCTGGTGCGCAACCCGGCCTCGGGGCGGGTCATGCGCAACGCCGGCATGAGGCGCGAGGCCACCCTGCGCGCCTACGTGCGTGATCCGCACACCGGGCGCATCGAGGATGTGGAGCAGTGGGCGGTGACGCGCACCGGAACGGCGCCCGCCTCGGGCGCGCGCCTGCTGCTCGCCCGGGCCAGCTCGCCAGGGGAGCGCGCAGCGATCGGCAAGCAGGGGGGCGGGCGCGTGTGGCTGTTCCTGGAGAGCCACGACTTCGCACGCGATCATGCACGCTACGTCGGTGCGGGCGTGCGCTTCGACGAAGCGCCGCGACACGAGTCCTACGGCACGGTGGCCGTGTTCCGCGACGTGTGTGGCAACGCCTGGGACCTGATAGAGCCGAAACGTCGATAGCCCGTCACCGCGACACGCATCGGCCGGCTCGGCTCAGCGCGTGGTGGTGCCGATGATCAGGTCCGCACACCGATCCCCCAGCATCATCGCGCAGGCGTTGGTATTGCCCGCGATGATGTCGGGCACCGCCGACAGGTCGCACACCCGCAGCCCCTCCACGCCACGCACCCGAAGCTTCGCGTCCAGCACCGCCTCCGGGTCCCCGTCGCGACCCATGCGTGCGGTGCCGCAGGGGTGGTAGTTGGTCTTGACGAAACGCTTGCAGTGCGCGCGCAGCGTGGCCTCGTCGTCGGCACCGTCGGGCGGGATGGCGATGCGCGCGATGCGCTTCGCCATCGGCGCTTCGCGCAGCGCGCGCAGGAAGAAGCGCTGGCCGGCGATCATGGTGCGCATGTCGTGCTCGTGGGCCAGCAGGTTCGGCGATACGCGCGGCATGGCGGCGGGGTCGGCGCTCGCCAGACGTACCCGGCCGCGGGATTTCGGTTTCACCACCACGGTGGTGATCGTCATGCCGTGAACGTCGTCCACCAGTCCGGAGGCATCGCGGTCCAGGTAGACGACCGGAACGCAGAAGGCCTGCACGGTGGGCGGTGCGTCCGGATCGTCCGGGTTCACGAACGCGCCCGCTTCCACGCCCGCCGACCTCACCGGTCCGGAGCCGAACAGCTTGAGCTGCAGGCCGTTCCTGACCATTCGCCAGCCCTCGCCCTGCCGGTGATAGCCGTACGGACCGTTGGCGATCGCCGTCATCGGCACCTCGGGGTGATCGATCAGGTTGCGACCCACGCCCGGCGAATCGGCCCGGCAGTCGATGCCGTGCTCGGCCAGCTGCGATGGATCGCCGATGCCGGACAGCATCAGCAGCTTGGGTGTCATCAGCGAGCCCGAACTCATCACGATTTCGCCGTCGGCGTACACGGTGTGCGGCCGACCGAGCTTGTCGCGGTACACGACCCCGCGAGCGCTGCCGTTCTCGATGACGATGCGCTGCACGGTGGCGCGCAGGCGCACCACCAGGTTCGGGTTGCCATCCAGCGGTGCCAGGTGCGAATAGGCCGCCGAGCAGCGCCGCCCGGCGCGGTTCATGAACTGGTACAGACCGACGCCGCGCTGACTCGCACCGTTGAAATCGTCGGTGAGCGGCTCGCCCAGGCCCCGCACCGCCTGCACGAACCAGCGCGATACCTCGTTCACGTGGCCGGGGTCGGACACCAGCAGCGGCCCGTCCCGGCCATGCCGTTCGTCGTGCAGGCGCTCGTTGCCCTCCATGGCACGAAAATGCGGCAGCACATCCGTCCAGCCCCACCCGACCGTGTCGTTGTTGCCCTGCAGCGTTCGTTGCCAGGCGTCGTAGTCGGACGGGCGCCCGCGCATGTAGACCTGCGCGTTGACCGACGAGCCGCCGCCGAGCACGTTGGCCTGCGGGATGTCGTGCACGCGCTCGTCCAGGTGCGGCTGTGGCTCGGTGTGGTGGTAGCGCATGAAGCGCGAGCCGCCGATCAGCTTGAAGATGCCGGGCGGCATGTCCAGCAGCGGATGACGGTTCGAATAGCCGGCCTCCAGAAGCAGGGTGCGAGCGCCGCTTGCGGCCAGTCGTGCCGCCACCACGCAGCCGGCGGAGCCACCGCCGACGACGATGTGATCGAAGGTGTCGCTCATCGGGGTCCGTCCGCGTCGATGGGCTGCACCTCTTGCGCGAACGTGCCGCGCACGTACTCCCAGGCCGCATCCAGATGCCGTTGCAAGGCAAGCTCGGCACCATCGGCGTCGCGGTCCACGATACGCGCCAGGATCTCCGCGTGGCTGCCGTGATTCATCGCGTTGCGCTCCGCAGAACGTGGCATGCGTTCCCAGTGCGGTGCCAGCCAGGCGGTGTAGGCCGAGTGCACCGCGGGAAAGATCGGGTTTCTGGGAATGTGGTACAGCACGCCGTGAAAGGCGATGTCGGTACGGTAGAACGCCTCCGAATCGGCGATCGCCGCCCGGTTCGCGTCGAGCGCGGCGCGCAGCTCGTCGATGTCCTGCCTCCGGGCGCGAAGCGCCGCCTCGCGCACCAGCGCACGCTCCAGGAACAGACGTGATTCATAGAGATTGCGCACGCCACGCTCGTTGCCCAGCAGGTGTTCCACGATGCTGCCCACCGCGGTGAAGGCCGATTCGATGCCGGGCTTCCTGACCAGCGGACGAAAGCGTGGCCGGTTCTCGATCAGCCCGCGGTGATCGAGCGTCGCGATCGCCTCGCGCACCACCGCCCGACTGGTGCCGAATCGCTTGACCAGGTCTCGCTCGGCGGGCAGCGGAGCCCGGTCGGCCAAGGCTCCCGACAGGATCTGCTCCTCCAGGTAGCGCACGATCCGTGCGGAGGCGCGTTCATCACCCGTTCCGGCACCGCTGTCGGTACCCGACATCGGTTGGGCGGTATCGCTCGGTTCAGGCATGGCGAAGGTGGCGGGCAGGTTCCGAGGCGTTTCGCGATGGGCAGCATACCGAACCTGCCGGCCGCTTCCGTTCCGATCCACCGCCGGCGGCGCGGCGCGAACCGGGTTCGTCGTGCGAAGCGTACCGAAACGGGATCTCGGAATAGTATGGCCATACCAAATGCTAGTGTCTGATGGCGATCAGAGGCGGAGGCCGGTGTATCGAGCTGAATTTCTTGGTTGACCCGGCGAGGGCTTGCTGGGTAGTATCCGGATGGTAAGACCAAACTTGCGAACCTGGGAGCGAACGCTTGATCGATCTTTCCCTGCAGGCCGGAGCTCGGGGCACGGCGATGTCGATGTACATCGACGGCGGCTGGGTCGGTACCGACCGCTCCGAGCGCATCGATGTCGAGAATCCCGCCGACGAGGCCGTCATCGCGAGCATCGTCGACGGTACGGTCGATGATGCGCAACACGCGCTCGCGGCCGCCCGTCGTGCATCGCTGGCCTGGGCCCGCGTGCCGGCGATCGAACGCGGACGGCTGGTCACCCGCCTGGCCGATGCGGTGGCCGTGGAGGCACAGCGCCTGGCCCGCATCCTGGTGGCCGAGCAGGGCAAGCCGTTCGATCAGGCACTCGGCGAGGTCGGGGCCGCCGAGAACTTCCTGCGCTACGCGGCCGAGAACGCGCGACGAATCCGCGGCGACATCTTCCCCTCGGATCACGTCGATGAGGAGATCCACATCCGGCGCGTGCCGCACGGCGTGGTGGTCGGGCTCGCCGCCTGGAACTACCCGCTGGCGCTGGCGGCTCGCAAGCTCGGCCCCGCGCTGGTCGCCGGCAACGCCTTCGTGCTGCTGTCGCACGAGTTCACGCCGCTGTCCGGACTGGAGCTGGCAGCGCTCGCCGATCGCGTCGGCTTCCCGGCCGGTCTGTTCAACGTGCTGACAGGGCGTGGTCGCGTGGTCGGGCAGGCGCTGGTGGAAAGCCCGTCGACCGACTTGATAACGATGACCGGCAGCACGCGTGCCGGCCAGGAGATCTACGCCGCCGGGGCAAAGGGCCTGAAGGTGATCCGCCTGGAACTCGGCGGCAAGGCGCCGCTGATCGTCATGGACGATGCCGACCTGGAGCTGGCCGTGACGTCGGCGGTGGCGGCGCGTTTCGCCAACTGCGGCCAGGTGTGCACCTGCAACGAGCGGATGTACCTGCACCGCTCGATCGCGGACGAGTTCACCGAGCGTTTCCTCGCACGTGCCTCGGCACTGAGCATCGGCGATCCGATGGGCTCGCCCGACCTGGGTCCGAAGATCAGCGCCGGCGAGGTGGAGAAGATCGTCGGCATCGTCGAGGCGGGCCGCGCGAGCGGCGCCGAGGTGCTGCTGGGGGGCGGCCCTCTGGATGACGGTGCCTACGCGAAGGGGCACTGGTACGCACCGACCGTGCTGTCGGTCGAGGACAACGGGTCGCCGCTGATGCAACAGGAGATCTTCGGCCCGGTGGTGCCGCTGATGACGGTCGATTCGCTGGAACAGGCGATCGATTTCGCCAACCGCACCGAGTACGGCCTGTCGGCCTACGTCTTCACCGCCGACCAGCGGCGCATCATGCAGGCGGCCAGGGGGCTCGACTTCGGCGAGCTGTACATCAATCGCGGCATCGGCGAGCAGGTGCAGGGCTTTCACGCCGGCTGGAAGCACTCCGGGCTGGGCGGCGAGGACGGTCAGCATGGATTCGAGGGCTACCTCAGAAAGCAGACGATGTATCTGAACTGGGCCTGAGTCGAAGCCGGCCCGGATCCGGACCGTAGTATCACGCTTGCATTGAAATGGGCGAGAGGCAGGACTCGAAAGGGCCGTAGCAGATACGGACAGCGACCATCGCGCACGGAACACGAGCGCACCATTCCGCACCGCCACGATCAGGAAACGATCCAGATGAAACGACGAACCTTCGTACGCGCCCCGGCGCTCCTGCTGAGCGTCACCGGCATCGCGCTGACGATCGGTGCCTCGGCGGTCGGGGCCCAGGACCTGCCGCCACTGGAAAAGAAGGAGCGCTACAAGGTGGGCTTCGCCCAGATGGAGAGCAACAATCCGTGGCGCATCGCCGAGACGAAATCCTTCGTCGATACCGCCGAGGAGTGCGGCTGGGATCTGATCTCCACCGATGCGGCGGGCTCCGCGGCCAAGCAGGTCGCCGATGTCGACTCGATGATCGCGCAGGGCATCGATGTGCTGTTCCTGCCGCCACGCGAGGAGAAGCCGCTGATTCCGGCGGTCATGAAGGCGCGCGCCGCCGGCATCCCGACCTTCCTGATCGATCGCTCGGTCGATGCCTCCGTCGCTCAGGCGGGACGCGACTACGTCGCCTTTCTCGGCTCGGACTTCATCGACCAGGGACGACGCGTGGCCGAGTGGACGCTGGAGAACTTCGAGGGCGAGCAGGGCGTGATCGTGGAACTGGAGGGCACCACCGGTTCGTCACCCGCCAACGATCGCCGGAAGGGCTTCGACGACGTCATGGCCGAACACGACCACATGCAGATCGTCGCCTCGCAGTCCGGTGACTTCGCGCGCGATCTGGGTCGTCAGGTCATGGAGACGCTGCTGCAGGCGCATCCGGACGTCAACATCGTCTACGCGCATAACGACGAGATGGCCATCGGAGCGATCCAGGCGCTGAAACTGGCGGGTCGCGTACCGGGCGATGACGTGCTGATCGTCTCGATCGACGGTACGCGCGATGCGCTGCAGGCGATCATCGACGGCGAGATGGGCGTCACCGTGGAGTCCTCGCCGTTCTTCGGACCGCTGGCCTGCGACGTCATGAAGCGCTACGCCGAGGGCGAGACCATCGAGCCGTGGGTGCAGGTCGAAGACCGCATCTTCACCGCCGAGAATGCCGCCGACCACATCGACGAGGCCTACTGATGGGCGCGAGCGGCGCACCGCTGCTGTCGATGCGCGGCATCGGCAAGTCCTTCGCCGGTTCGATGGCGCTGGACGGTGCGTCGCTCTCGATCGGTGCCGGCCAGGTGCACGGGCTGATCGGCCAGAACGGCGCGGGCAAGTCCACGCTGATCAAGATCCTGACCGGCGTGTACGTGCGCGACGCAGGGGACGTCGAATTCGAGGGGCGGGCACTGCGCATCGGATCGCCACGCGAGGCGCAGGCGGCCGGCATCTCCACGATCTATCAGGAGCTGACGCTGGTGCCGCTTCGCAGCGTGACCGAGAACGTCACGCTCGGCTACGAGCCGCGCACCCGCTTCAACACCATCGACTGGCGCGCCGCGCACGCGCGCACCCGCACGATCCTGACCGGATTCGGCCTGGACATCGATGTGCGCGCGCCGCTCGGCGAGCACTCCACCGCCATCCAGCAACTGGTGGCCATCGCCCGCGCCGTGTCGTTGCAGGCCCGGCTGGTGATCATGGACGAGCCGACCTCCTCGCTGGACGAGCGCGAAGTGCAGGTGCTGTTCTCGGTGGTGAAACGACTGAAGGCGGCTGGCACCTCGGTGCTGTACGTGTCCCATTTTCTCGATGAGCTGTTCGCGATCTGCGACCGGGTGACGGTCATGCGCGACGGTTCGACGGTGGCCGATCATCCGATCGCCCGGGTCTCGAAGCTGTCGTTGATCGCCGACATGCTCGGGCGCGATATCGACGAGATCGAATCGGATGGCATGACCGAGCTCGGCGGCGGCACGAACGATGCCGGCGAGCTGGTGTTCGAGGCCACCGACCTGGCCACCGGGCCGCGCCTGAGCCGTCTGGACCTGGCGGTGCACGCCGGTGAGATCGTCGGGCTGGGCGGGCTGCTGGGCTCGGGACGCACCGAGGCGGCGCGAGCGGTGTTCGGCGCCGATGCGCTGACCGGCGGCAGCCTGCGCTTCACGGGACAGCGGACGCCGCCGGCCACGCCGGCACAGGCGATCGCGGCCGGCATCGGCTTTCTCACCGAGGACCGGAAGGCGGAGGGCATCGTGCCGCACATGTCGGTGCGCGAGAACCTGACGCTGGCGCTGTTGCCGGCACTGACCCGCGGCGGACTCATTCGTCGCACTGAGGAGCGCGAGCTGGTCGAGCGGTTCATCACCGCGCTCGGCATCAAGACCTCCGGCATGGACCAGCCGATCCGTGAGCTGTCCGGCGGCAACCAGCAGAAGGTGCTGCTGGCGCGCTGGCTGGCGATTCACCCCAAGCTGTTGATCCTGGACGAACCGACGCGCGGCGTGGACGTGGGCGCCAAGTTCGAGATCCAGGCGATCATCCGCGAGCATGTCGAGCGCGGCGTGGGCGTGCTGCTGATCTCCTCCGAGTTCGAGGAGCTGGTGGAAGGCGCCGATCACATCGTGGTCATGCAGGATGGCGTCTCGGTCGGGCGGCTGAGCAATCCGGGCATCACCGAGGAGCGGCTGGTGAGAGAGATCGCAAGCGTCGCATGAACAGCGCGAGCGCCGATGCGAATCACGACCAGGGCAAGCGATCGTCCAGCCGTCGCCCCTCGGGTCGTCTGGCCTGGCGTTCCACGCTGGCCCGTCACGGCACCCTGATCGCGCTGGCGGCCCTGCTGCTCGTCAACGTGCTGTTCACCCCGAACTTCCTGCACCTGCAGACCTTGTTCGTGAACATCAGCCAGGTCGCCACCATCGCGATCGTAGCCATCGGCATGACACTGGTCATCGCCACCGGCGGCATCGACCTGTCGGTCGGCGCGGTCATGGCCCTGGCGGGCGCGCTGGCGCCGCTGATCTTCGGCTCCGAGCTCGGTGTCGCCTATCCGCTGCTCGGCCTGGTGGCCGCGTTCGTGCTGCCGCTGGCGGTCGCGCTGGCATGCGGCGCGTTCAACGGCGTGATGATCAGCGTGCTGCGCGTGCAGCCGATCATCGCCACGCTGATCCTGTTCATCTCCGGGCGCGGCATCGCGCAGGTGCTGACCAACGGCAACCTGCAGACCTTCTCGAATCCCGGCTTCAGCTACCTGGGCACCGGGCGGGTGCTCGGGTTGCCGTTCCAGGGCTGGCTGGCCCTGCTGATCGCGGTGCTGGCGTTCTGGGTGGTCAATCGCACGATCCACGGGCGCCACCTGCTGGCGGTGGGCGGCAACGAACGCGCCGCCGCCCTGTCCGGCGTGCCGGTGCGACGCGTGAAGATCGGCGTGTACATGGTGTGCGCCTTCCTGGCGGGCATCGCCGGACTGGTGGTGGTGGCGATCAACTCCGCCTCGGACGCGGCGCGCAACGGCAACCTGATGGAGCTGGACGCGATCGCCGCCGCGGTGGTCGGCGGCGCGCTGCTGCAGGGGGGACGCGCACCGGTGTTCGGTGCCTTGCTGGGTGCCGTCATCATCCAGCTGGTCAAGTACACGCTGCTGGCCAACGGCATCGAGGACGAGGTGGCGCTGGTGGCCAAGGCGCTCATCATCGTCGCCGCGGTGGCGCTTCAACAGGGGCGGCGCGAATGAGCGCTCGGACGGACCCGCCGCCGACCGGGCAGCGCTCCGGGTTCGACGTGGACCTGCGCTCGGCCCTGCGCGGCAACGGTCAGACCTTCGGGGTGCTGGTGGCGCTGGTGGCGCTGATCTGCTTCGGGCTGGTGCGCTACGAGAACTTCGGCGGCGCCTACAACATCGCCTCGTTCCTCAACTACAACGCGATGTTCATCCTGATCGCGATCGGCATGTGCCTGGTGATCATCACCGGCGGCATCGACCTGTCGGTCGGCTCGGTGGCCGCCTTCAGTTCGGTGTGCGCGGCCTACCTGAGTCCGTACGGCCTCCAGGTGGCGTTGCCCGGCGGCGTGCTGGCCGGTGTGGCGTTCGGTGCCGTCAACGCGTTCGTGATCCTGACGCTGCGCGTGCCACCGTTCATCGCCACGCTGGCCACCCTGCTCGGTGCGAAGGGCGGCTCGCTGATCATCAGCGATGCGCAGACCATCTCGGTGGATTGGGGCAGCAACTTCACGAAGCTCGGCATGGAAAAGGCGTTCGGCGTGGTGCCGTGGAGCATCCTGCTGGTGCTGCTGGTGGCGATCGGTGCCTGGGTGGTGCTCGAGCGCACCTCCCTGGGCCGGACCCTGCTGGCGATCGGCGGCGGCGAGGACGCCTCGGTGCTGATGGGGTTGAAGGTCGGCCGTGCCAAGGCGTTCGCCTACCTGTTCAGCGGCGGCTGTGCGGGGCTTGCCGGCGTGTTCCTGGCGTCCGGCTTCGGCGCCGGCCAGCCGCTGGAGGGGGTCGGCTGGGAGTTGTCGGCGATCGCCTCGGTGGTGGTCGGCGGCACGTTGCTGACCGGCGGGCTGGGCTCGGTCACCGCCACGGTGTTCGGCGCCCTGCTGCTCGGCCTGGTGTTCAACATCCTGAACTTCGAGAACGGGCGCGGCACCATCAGCCTGAGCGCCTACTGGCAGGAAGTGATCCGGGGCAGCTTCCTGTTTCTGGTCATACTGCTGCAGATGCGGGTGGCCAGGCGCCGCCTGCCGCCGGCCACGGGAGCGCCTTCACCGTGACCGGGCAGCGCGCTCGGGTCCGGCGGTCCGCTCCTCGGCTTCGTCGTCGACCTTCCTTCCATCCGTTTCAAGGAGCACGATCCGCATGAGCGCAACAGCCGCGCAGCCGGCCGTCTACTACACCGGCAACAAGCAATTCTCGCTGGAGCGCGTGACGCCGGTCGAGCCCGTCGCGGGCGAGGTGCGCATCGAGGTCGCCTACTGCGGCATCTGCGGCACCGACCTGCACGTCTACCTGGGTCACATGGATCCGCGCATCGGGGATCACCGCGTCATCGGTCACGAGATGTCGGGCACCGTCGATGCCGTGGGCGAAGGCGTCGACGATTGGCGGGTCGGAGACCGCATCGTGGTCCGCCCGCTGGATGCCTGCGGCGAGTGCCCGTCCTGCCGGCGCGGTTATCGCCACGTGTGCCAGAAGCTGAAATTTCTCGGACTGGACACCGACGGCGCCTTCCAGGCCTACTGGAACGTGCCGGCGCACACGCTGCACGCCGTGCCCGATACCTTGCCGCTGGACCTGGCCGCGCTGATCGAACCGGCCGCGGTGGCGGCCCACGATGTTCGGCGCGGGCGCGTCGCCCTCGGCGAGGACGTGCTGGTCATCGGCGGCGGGCCGATCGGCATGCTGGTGGCATTGGTGGCGCAGGGCGCCGGCGCGAACGTCACGGTGTCCGAGATCAACGAGCACCGGCTGGCGATGGCCGAGGCGTTCGGGTTCGCCACGCTGAACCCGAAATTGGCCGATCCCGTCGAGACGATCATGGCGTCGACCGGCGGCAAGGGCATGGACGTGGTGTTCGAGGTGTCCGGCACGCAGCCCGGCGTGGACCTCATGACCGCGGTCAGCGCCACGCGCGGGCGCATCGTCATGGTGGCGATCCATGCCTCGAAGCCCTCGATCGACCTGTTCCAGTTCTTCTGGAAGGAGATCGAGATGCTGGGCGCACGCGTCTACGAACCCGAGGACTACGATGCGGCGATCCGCTTCGTGGCGGCGAACACCGACACGGCCCGGCTCCTGATCACCAGCGTGAAGTCGCTGGAGGATCTGCAGGCGGCGTTCGAGGAACTGGCCGGCAACCCCGAATCGATGAAGACTTTGATCCAGTGCAGCGAGACGGCCCGATGAGCGTTCTCGACACGTTCGACCTGAGCGGGCGTACCGCGCTGGTCACCGGCTGCAAGCGCGGCATCGGACGCGCGATGGCCGAGGCGCTGGCCGAGGCCGGTGCCGACATCGTCGGCGTCAGCGCGACGCTCGAAAGCGAGGGCAGCGAGGTCGGCCGCGCGGTCGAGGCGCTCGGTCGGCGCTTCACCGGCTACGCCTGCGACTTCTCTGACCGAGCGGCGCTGATCGCGTTCACGGCCACGCTGGCGAAGACCCATCCGGTGATCGATATCCTGGTCAACAACGCCGGCACCATCCGGCGTGCGCCGGCCGCGGAACACCCGGACGAGCTGTGGGACGAGGTCATCGAGGTGAACCTGTCGGCACCGTTCGTCCTGACCCGCGAGGTGGGCCGGCGCATGGTGGAGCGCGGTGAGGGCAAGGTGATCTTCACCGCCTCCCTGCTGACCTTCCAGGGCGGCATCACGGTGCCCGGTTACGCGGCCAGCAAGGGCGGCATCGGCCAGCTGACCATGGCCTTCGCCAACGAGTGGGCCGGCAAGGGCGTCAACGTCAACGCCATCGCGCCGGGCTACATCCGCACCGACAATACCCAGGCGCTGCAGGACGACAAGGACCGTCACGATGCGATCCTTGCCCGCATACCCGCCGGGCGCTGGGGCGAGACCGACGACTTCAAGGGGCCGGCCGTGTTTCTCGCCTCGAAGGCCTCGAACTACCTGCATGGCACCATCGTGACCGTGGACGGCGGCTGGATGGGTCGCTGACCCGTCGTACCCCGTTCGTACCATCCCGCAACGTACATCCAGGAGAGAGACTTTGATGAAGATCAAGACCCTGTTCGCAGCGATCGCTGCCACCGGCGCCTTCGTGGCCGGTGCCGTCGATGCCAAGACGCTCAAGTTCGCCCACGTCTACGAGGTCGGCGAGCCGTACCACACGGTGATGCTGGGCGCTGCCGAGGAGCTGAAG
>Ga0209303_1000256_pt1 | contig 45597 bp, 29 predicted proteins | sample SidtaG_3_FD_187449 | JGI IMG/M metagenome (GOLD analysis project Ga0209303, IMG submission 187449) | Marine algal microbial communities from Sidmouth, United Kingdom - Sidmouth_Asex1 metaG (SPAdes) (version 2) | ecosystem: Host-associated > Algae > Red algae > Unclassified | place: Sidmouth...
TACCTGTTTGAAATTTATACGTCGTTATCGTATGTTCGAGTAGCTAGCTACACTTCACATACTCTGCCTTGTCTAAATATCAAACACCTTGCTGTAAAAATAACCTCGAAAGATCAACAGACCCTAAATTTTGTGATTACAATTTTTAGAACATAAAATAAGGATGGCCTACTTTGAAATCACTCACCCATAAGCTGTATAGTGCTGTGTAATTAGTTTAGTATATTAATTTTACTTGAGAGGAGAATAGTTTGGAATTTGGTCGTTATATTTCATTAGCCATTTATTTTGTATTAATGATACTGATAGGTGTGTACGCGTACAGAAAATCTGCTAAAGATATTTCAGGATACATGCTGGGTGGAAGAAATTTGAGCCCATCGGTAACTGCGTTATCTGCAGGTGCTTCCGATATGAGCGGGTGGATGTTAATGGGCTTGCCCGGAGCAATGTTTATCTCAGGTATGAACAGCATTTGGGTAGGTATTGGATTACTAATAGGCGCCTTATTAAACTATATTATTGTTGCTCCACGTTTAAGGACTTACACCGAATTAGCGAATGATGCTATTACCTTACCTGATTATTTTGAAAATCGTTTTAACGACAATAGTCACTTTCTCAGAGTTATTGCTTCGGTCGTAATCATAGTGTTTTTCACAGTTTATACATCATCTGGTGTGGTAGCTGGGGGAAAGTTGTTTGAAAGTGCTTTTGGGCTTTCATACGAGTTAGGTTTATACATTACCGCAGGGGTCGTAGTCATTTATACTCTATTTGGTGGGTTTTTAGCGGTGAGCTTAACTGACTTCGTACAAGGATGTATTATGTTTTTAGCCTTGATTTTAGTGCCTGTAGTGGTGGTATTGGAAGTTGGAGGAGTGAATGAGTTACAACAAAGTGTTACTGCAATTGATCCAAATTTAGTCGATATGTTTCACAACGTAACTTTAATTTCTATTATTTCGGCCATGGCATGGGGTTTAGGTTATTTTGGACAGCCTCATATTATTGTGCGGTTTATGGCAATACGATCGGTAAAAGATATACCAACGGCTAGAAATATAGGTATGAGCTGGATGTTTGTTTCAATTTGTGGGGCCATGGCAACTGGTTTTGCTGGCATTGCCTATGCGTCTTCAAGAGGATTGGAGGTTGAAGACCCTGAAACTATTTTTATCGTATTGTCTCAATTATTATTTAACCCTTTAATTGCAGGATTTTTATTGGCGGCTATTTTAGCTGCGATAATGAGTACTATTTCATCACAGCTGTTAGTAACGTCAAGTTCCTTAACTAATGACTTTTACCAGTTATTTTGTAATAAAAACGCCTCAGATAAGCAATTAGTTTTTATTGGCCGAGTATCAGTTTGTTGTGTGGCGGTATTGGCTATATTTTTAGCAAGAGATCCTAATAGCTCTATTTTAGACATTGTAAGCAATGCTTGGGCTGGTTTCGGTGCAGCGTTTGGACCGGTTGTTATTTTAAGTTTGTATTGGAAAAAAATGACTAAAAATGGTGCCTTAGCTGGAATTATTTCAGGTGCGCTAACTGTACTACTTTGGATATATTTACCAATAACCATCAATGGTGCTTCACTTAGCTCGGTAATTTATGAAATAGTGCCAGGATTTATTATTTGTATGTTAACTGTGTATGTTGTGAGTTTACTCACTTATAAACCATCAACAGAAATAGAAAAAATATTTGATAATGTGCAAGCAATTCATCAGTAAGTAATTTATAACCGTTAAAAGTAAGATCAAAAAAGGTTAGTCGTAATGACTAACCTTTTTTATATTGATAAGACTAATTCGCAGTTCGGTTAATCGTTATACCAATTGAATTAATGAATTGATCACTTAGCGATAATTTAAAAGATTATAAGCACAGATTTTACGTTCCAAACAAAATCTACGTACATACATCCATGTATGCAAGGCATTGATTAAGAGAATGGTTACTCTCGGTAACTGCTCCTACGTTACCCTGATATCCTACATCCGTGTAGGAACCTTTTCAATACCAATAACGACGCTTATAAGCCTTTAAAAATCGCCCTTGGGAGCTCATTAGAACACTGATAATTTCACAAAATAAATGAAATATAGCTCACTATGCTTAAATTATTTCGTTTGTTCTAAGTTTTCTAATGCAGCTCTAAGTGAATAATTCATTATTTCAATTGGTATTATACCTTAATTATTGTGTACCAATTTTTATTTAGTTATTACTTTTAGCTATTAAAGATTTAATTTGTGTATTGGAACTAAAAACCGCATTCAAAGTACAATTAAATTGCCCACGTAACCGTGGCTTTAATATTTTCTTGCCACTTTTGTAAGGGCTCTGATTTGTCGCCAACAAGAATAATATCAGCATCTTTATATTGCTCAGTTCTACCATTTAACCGGTTATTTGAAAAGCTTTGTGTATAAGTGAATTTATCATTTTTAGGAATGATAAAAACATTTACGGGCGACGTTATGCCTTTATAAACTAAATGCAGACTTTTTATGCCATCAAATCGGCAATAATCAGCAAAAATAAGATCACCTAATTTGTCTGTAAAGTTACCACTAAATGATGTCATTTTTTCATTCAACGATGCTAAAGTAATATTAGCAGTATCGTTATTAGTAAAATAATGAGCCTCATGTGCGGTATGTGCAAAAGCATATTCTGCCACTGAATCGTGGCTAGGTGTAAACATCATAAATTTTACGATTAAACCCGCAGTAATTGCCACTGAAGCTGCAAGCGCTAGGTGTATTTTAGTTTTCTTTTTGTTTTGCTGATGGTTATTCAGTGCTTGTCGTAATATGAGTTTTTGAGCCATATCATCAGACACAGGAACTTTTAAAGCAGCAAGTAATTTTTCATCAAATTGCTGAATATCATTAACGAACTTTTGTTTACTAGGATCCGCTGCCACAGCTTGAATAATATCTTCATCTGTACATTGAGGATCTGCGTATATAGTTCGTCTAAATTGCAAATCATCCATTGTATGTACCTCGTTCTTCGGGTTCTTTTTCTAATGCGTCTTTGAGTTGGTTTCTTGCTCTAAATAATCGTGTCATTACCGTATTTTTATTTAATGAGAGTAAACCTGCAATTTCTTCACCGCTAAAACCGCCTATTGCTTGTAAAACTAAAGGCTCTCTGTATTCTTCTGGGAGTAAGCTAATTTTTTCACGCAACCAGTGGTTTTCAATATCTTGCTCTGAACTCATTGCTTTTGTATCGGTTATTGTTGCTTCTTCGTATTCACTCATATCAAAACGTTTGCGTTCAAAACGTCGTGCGTTTTCACGCCGTAATATTGTGATCAACCATGACTTGGCTGCTTTTTCATCTTTTAAAGAATCTAAAGCGCGCCATGCACGTAAGAAGGTTTCTTGCACTAAGTCTTCTGCTATTTGTTTTTCACGGCATAACCAATATGCGTAGCGAAATAAATCGGCATGAAGAGCTTTAACGAGTGCTTCGTATCTAGTTTGTTTAGTCGCCATGAGAGAGGAGACCTGAGAGGTGGCATTTTTATTTCCCAATATTTTTTTTATCATGAAATAACAGCTTTTATAGACAGCATATGTACTAAAAGAATAGCTTAACTATGGCACTTTATATTAGGGTCTGTTGATCTTTCAGGGTTAAATTTTAAATGAACCCAGAGGGCAGTACCTGTTTGAAATTTATACGTCGTTATCGTATGTTCGAGTAGCTAGCTACACTTCACATACTCTGCCTTGTCTAAATATCAAACACCTTGCTGTAAAAATAACCTCGAAAGATCAACAGACCCTAGTGAGGGCGAATTAACGCTTTAGGATTTAATATAAAAAATAAACTCTAGATCAAGATTTTAGATCTAGAGTGTTTTTAAAGTTGAGGACAATTAATTCAATTGGTATAAGGGTTTAATTGGATTGATTGTTTAATCGTTTTATTTTTGGGTTGTTGATTTATTTTTTTGATAATACTGGCAAGTTTACTGCCTTGCCAAACTTGTGTGTTTTTTCCAAAAAACGATTGTTGAAGCTCACTTAACGCGTGATTCAATTCAGCTGAATTTAATGCATTTTTAGCATCTTCTAAAGTTGATATTTTTGTTTCGTTATATAATTCATTTACCCAAGGCACAATAAATGTTAGTACCTCTTCACCTTTATTTTTCTCACACGCTTTAGTTAGTTTTTTATAGTTACTCTGGTGAGTGGCTTTTATATTTTTGGAGGGATCATTAGTATTATTAGATTTTTTGTTACGTAATACTGATAGCAACCATGCTAATGATGTTAGCAACCAAAGTGCTAAAAATAACCACTGTAACCATGACGATTTTTGTACTATAACCGTTTGTGGGACTTGTTTATTTGCTTTTGGTGATAATTCTCGAGTAACCTGATTGATTTCATTACTTGGGTTGTTATTTGAGTTATTGTTATTACTTGTTTCATTTTGCATGTCACTATTTGGGATTATAGTGATTTTTTTCGCAGGAAGAACCGCGTATTGGATTTTATTAGTAACAGTATTCCACCAAGGGATACGAACTTCTGGTAATTCATAGTTACCCACTTTACTGGCGACAAGGGCAAAGTTTTGTTTTTTCTGGCTAACTAATTTATCACTATTCATACCCGTATGAAGTTCAGCTTGATCAGGATATACTTTTAAACCTTTTGGGGCCGTTATTTCAATCTCGGGTAATTGTTCTTCAGCAAGCCCAGCCGCCGTTAAAATAATTGTTCGAGTGATCGGTTCTCCTACCATAAAGCTTTGGTTATCGGGTTGCCATTCTTGATGTAACGTTAGTAGTTCACTTGGCAGCCAAACACCTTGATAGTTAACCGGAATAGGCTTAACTGTGAGGATAATATCTTCACCCAATACACTAACGGGTTTTGTATCAGCAAAGCTTAAAAAATTACTTCTGCGACTAGATGCTGAAATAATTTCACCAGAAAATACGGGTGTTTTAATGACAAATTCCCCACTATTTTGTGGATTAATCGCGTAGTTTCTTTCTATTACACGGTATCTTCTGCCATTAATAATAGTATCTTTTTCTTGGTCTTTACCTATTTGAGTGATTGATGCACCATCTAACGTAGGTTCTGACAAACTTCCGCGTTTTAATTCTGTAGCAAAATGCAGTTTTACCGTTAAAGTAAGCTGCTGCTGCACATAAACTTCTTTAGATGAAGTATCGGTAGTAATAAAAATATCTCGCGAGCTGGTCGCTTTATTACCCGATGATTTGAGTACTTCAAGCTTTATAGGTTGTGTTGATAAAGAGCCAACTTTAAGCGCTGGAATAACAACTCTACCGACAGTGCGCGGTACTAATACGGTGGTCCATTTGGTTATGCGAGAGGTTTTAAAGTTTATTACGCTGGTTTGCGAGCTAACTGAGGTTCTACCCACAATAAAATCTTTTAATAAAGGTGAAGTATCTAATGCATTATTATTAACATCATCGTCAGCTACAACTTGCAAAATTATAGATTCTTTTTCCATTACTGGATTTTTATCAATGGTTGCACTGACTTGCGTTAAAGCAAAAGCTGATTGAATAAGTAATAAGCTAGATAATGCCAGTAAACGTATAATATTTCTTACCACTTTTTAGTTGCTCCTAAACCACTTCTGTTTTGACGACGTTTTTTGTATTCCAATTGCATTTTATTACGCAATAATTGATAAGGGTCATCAGTCACTTTGTTTAATATTTGTTGATGCTTTTGTTCAGTTTCTTGAGCTAATTTTTCAGCTGCTCTTACGGCTTGTGCTTTTTGTTCTTGTGTTTGTTCTGAGCCGTCTTCATTTGTTTGTTCAGCTAACGATTGTTCTGTATCTTCTGTATCTTCTGGATTTTTGTTTTCATCTGACTGCTCGTTTGCCTCATTTTGCTCTTCATTTTCATTGTGATCAGATTTAGCATTATTTTGCTCACCTTCTTGCTTATTATCTTGTGCTTGAGAGTCAGAGTCTTGAGGTTGGCTATTTTGCTCATCAGATTGCTGTTGATCAGAGTTTTCACCATTTTCACCATTTTCATCGTTTTGATTATTTTCATTTTGTTGATCTGATTGTTTTTGATCACCGTTTTGTTGATCTTCGCTTTCGTTATTATTTTCACTTTCGCCATCGCCTTTCTGATCTTTTTGCTTTTGCTCTTGTTGTTCTTTTAGTTTTTCAATCAGTGCTTTATTGGCTTTAGCTTTTTCAAAGTTAGGTTGTTTTTCTAATGCCTTGTTGTAACTGTTTAGGGCTTCGTCTAATTTATTTAATTTAGCTAGCGCATTACCTTGATTGTATAGAGCCTGTGCAGAATCGCTTTGCTGGAACGATTTTAAAGCTTCTTCAAAATTACCAGCTTTATATTGTGCGCTACCTTGCCACAAAGGATCGTTAAATTGCTCTGCGGCTTCTTGATATTGTTTTTTATCGAATTTGTTTTGCGCTTGTTGATTATCCGTTTTCCATAAATTATCCCATATATTGGCATAAGCCTGATCAGAAGGGGTTAAAAATAGCGCCACAGGCAAAATTGCTAGCAACCGACCTCGTCTAAAATACATAAGTACTAGAGGCAAGATAATAAGAATAATGTAAGGTCCCATTTCTTCCCATTGATCTCCAGTGTTGGCACTTTCTTTTTTCTGACCTTTATTATCAGCTACGTTGGCATTGTTAAGCAGCAATCTTTTTATATCATCGCTATTATTTTGTAAAGTTACGTATTGTCCGTTACCACGTTTAGCTAAACCTTTTAATGGGTTTTCTCTTAGCTTAGGTACCACGATAGCGCCAGTGTTATCTTTCATGAATTCGCCGTTAGTTAACTTAATTGGCGCGCCATTTTTTGTACCAACGCCTAAAATATTGACTTTATAAACGTGCTCTCTAGACCACTGTGTAATGTCTTGTACTTCGCTGTTTTCAATACCGTCAGTAAACCAGTAAATGTCACCTTCAATGTGACCGGCATTTTTTAGCATTTCATCAGCAAGAATTAATGCGCGCATAGGATTACTACCGAGTTCTGGCATTAAATCGGGGGAGAGGGAAGGGAGTAATAATTTAATATTGTTTGTGTCTTCGGTTAACGGGCTAATAATAAAAGCGTCGCCTGCATAGGCAATAAGTCCCATTTCTCCTTCGTTAATATTGTCGAGTAAATCAATCGCTTTATAGCGCGCGCGCGTTAAACGATTAGGCGACAAATCCGTTGAGTACATAGAATAAGACATATCCATGATCAATACCGAACCACGTGCCATTTGATACACTGGTTGAGGCAGCTTTTGCCAACTTGGTCCAGCCATAGCAATAATGGCTAGTAATCCAATAATAAAAGGCGTGATTAATGAAAGAGGTTTATTTTCAGGTGAGCTTTTAATTAACACTTTGGCTAAGTGTTTGGGTAATAAACCTTGCCAACCAGATTGGCTCACGCGCATTTGTTTTAATAAATATAGCGCAAAGAACAAAGCAATAAGTGCGAAGAACCATAATGGTCTAATAAAGTGAAAGTCAGCCATGTTAAATACTCCTACTTTTTACAAGAGTAAATATATTAATAAAACATAAATAAAGTAAACATAATGCCAGTGCTGCACCAAGTGGCCAGTAATAAAGGGCGGTTAATGGGCGCATTTGTTTTTGGTCTTGTTCAACTGGTTCAAGCGTATCAAGTAATTCATAAATTTTAGCTAAGTCTTTGCTACTGCGGGCTCTAAAATAGTGACCGTTGGTTTTATCGGCCATGTTTTTAAGCGATTTTTCGTCTAAATCGCTTGAAGGATTAACTTTACGTGTACCAAAAATAGATTGTTGCAACATAACGTCTGCGCCAATTCCAATTGAATAAATAGTAACATCTTTGGCAATAGCTAAATCCAATGCTTCTTCTGGTGTTATTTTACCTGCGGTGTTTTGTCCGTCAGTAAGTAGTAATAAAACGCGGTTTGATTCTTCGGCTTCATTAAAACGTTTAACGCCCAACGCTATGGCATCACCTATAGCAGTTTGCTGACCAACCAAACCCAGTACGGTTTCATCAAGCATTTGTTTAATTGTTTTTCTATCGAAGGTCATAGGTGTTTGCATGTAAGCATCATCACCAAAAAGAATTAAGCCAAGTCTGTCGCCAGTGCGCCTTTCAATAAAATCACCGAGTAGTACTTTTAGCATATCAAGGCGGTTAACGGTTCTACCATTTAGTGTCATATCTTCAACTTGCATACTGCCTGAAAGATCTACCGCTATCATCATTTCGCGACCTTCTGACGGAATATTAACGGCTTCACCTAACCATTGCGGACGAGTAGCTGCAAGAACTAATAAGATCCAAATAAGTAGCAGTAAAATAAGCGATGTTTTTTTATTCGTGCTTGCGACACTTGTGCTGTTTAAACCATCAAGCAAAACCGGAACTCTTAATGGTACAGCCTCAGATTTATTTTTTGATGGTAACCAGTAAATTAATAAGGGTAGGGGTAAAGCAAAAAATAAATAAGGCCATTCAAAATTTATCATGAGTTACTCTCCGGTAATGTTTCATTTTTATTGATTAAACCGGTAGATTCTTTTGATATCTCATTTTCAGGTATATTTTTTTCAGATAAGCTAGCTTTTGATGCTTTAGCAAGGTTTTTAGGAGGTAATGCATGTTTTAGCCAATACACACAAGCTTGATGAAACTGAGTTTTTTCAGTGACAGCACTCTTTTTTTGATACATATTTTGCATCGAGTCACCCGCAAGTGTTTGGAAGTGATTTTTATGTTTGATTGGTAGTGTATTAAGTAAAAATGTATTAAAGCCTGCGCCATATAAATGAGCAATATTTTCGCGGGGAAAATATGATGAAGCAGCCCATTTTAATATCGTAACATACTCGCTTATTTCAGTGGGCTCAGCATTTTTTTCAATACTATTAAGCGTGGTTAACGCCTGTTTTTGAGCGCGGCGTAATTTTTTATATTGTAAAATTTTAAACGTAACGACCAATAAAATTATGATACAAATAGCCGCTAACAACCACCAGCCAATGGCTATAGGATAATTATGAATTTTATCAGGTAATTGAATATCTTGTAGTTGGGCTAACGGATCCACGATGTAATCCCATCTTTTAATTGAGTTTCTAACGCTGTACCCGCAGAAAATTGCAAAACACGCGCTCCAGCTTTAGCGAGTAACATTTCTTTGTGTTGAGTTAATGTTGCTGCTTGTTGTTTATATTGTTGGGCTAGGTTTTTATCACCAATAAGTAGCTGTTGTTTTTTATCACCGTCGGTTACCGAAACATTAATTTTTTTATCGCTATTAGGCAGTGCAACTTCAAGTGGGTCATTAATCAAACACACCACTAATTCGCAATGGCGACTAATATTACTGAGGTGCCTTAATGATTCTTGAGAGAGATGATGACCATCAGTGATCAAATAAACTAAGCTGCCTGGTTTTGATAACTGCCGAATTCGACCACAGTTTTCATCAAAAGCTTGTTGAATTAACGCGTCATTTTTGTTATCGCTTTGATGGTTATTTGAAGTCGAGTTAAACAAAGCATTTGTGCTGAGTTGATGAATATTTGATAGCGAATAAAGGTAATGTAAAACGCCTTGTTGGCGACTTCGGGGCTTTAGTTCAGTGTGTTTATATTGATTAAATACAATGCCACCTACTCGATCGCCTCTTACTTTAGCGTGCCAAGCGACGAGTGCTGCCAAATGAGACGCTTGTACCGACTTAAACAATAATTGGCTGCCAAAAAGCATGTTGTCACTTAAGTCGGTAGCAATTAATACGGGTCGCTCTACTTCTTCACGAAAAACCTTTGTGTGAGTAATACCTGTTCTGGCAGTTACTCGCCAGTCAATGGCACGTATATCGTCTCCAGTTTGATAATGACGTACTTCATCAAACTCCATACCTCGACCTTTGCTGCGTGCTAGGTAATTACCTGACATTTTTCCGTGTAGGTCTTTTCGAGCAGCTAAATTTATTAACGAAGTTTTTGTTTGATATTGAATCAATTCATTTATTGATACGTCAATACCATTAGAGAGTAATTCCGCTAATATTTGTACTGTATTATGTTGGGTCGCTTTTTGCTTTTTTTGACTAAACCACATGTTGTTTTCTTATTTTATGTCAATGATGCTAAGCAACGGCTACTAAACTTAATAAATGATCAAGCAACTGGTTGGTTGTAATACCTTCTGCCTCTGCTTGATAGGTAAGTAAAATTCGATGCCTAAGTACATTGTGAAATACTGCTTGCACATCTTCTGGGCTTACAAAGTCTCTGTTATGAAGCCAAGCCCTTGCTCTTGCACATCGATCAAGGGCAATTGTAGCTCTTGGGCTTGCACCATAAGCTAACCAAAGCTTTAATTTTTCGTCATATTTTTCTGGCGTTCTTGTAGCAATAATTAAGTCAACAATATAGTTTTCAATGCTGGGTGCCATATGTATTTTCATGACTTCATCACGGGCAGAAAAAATATCCGCTTGTGAAATAACACTCACTGCTTTTTTAGCTTCTTTTAACGCTTCACCACGGTTGAGCTTTAAAATAGCGAGTTCACTTTCAGCATCAGGATAGTCAATTTCAAGGTGCATTAAAAATCGATCTAATTGGGCTTCTGGTAACGGGTAAGTGCCTTCTTGTTCAATAGGGTTTTGAGTTGCCATCACTAAAAATAGATCGGGCAGTGGGTAGGTTTTTCTACCAACGGTAATTTGTCCCTCGGCCATTGCTTCTAATAAAGCTGATTGTACTTTTGCTGGCGCGCGGTTTATTTCATCGGCTAATACTAAGTTTCTAAATAGTGGCCCAGGCTGAAATACAAAACTAGCGTCTTCTGGGCGATATATATCAGTACCTGTTAAATCAGCAGGGAGTAAATCTGGAGTAAATTGTACACGATGAAAGTCAGCTTCAAGCCCATCTGCTAATGCATTTACTGCACGAGTTTTAGCTAAACCTGGGGGGCCTTCAACAATTAAATGTCCATTTGCCAATAACGCAATAAGTAAGTTTTCTACTAATGCGGCTTGTCCAATAATTTGCTCAGATAAATGTTCTTTTAATGATGAAAAGTGTGCAATTGCCATAACGGTTACTTAATATAATATAAATTGTAAAGGCTTTAACCTTAACTCCTGTAAAAGTTACAGTTAAGAGTTATAAGCCGCTGTTTAATGTGATACAGATATATGGTTAACCATTTAAAAAACAACTGCTAGTATCAATTTGTAAGTAATTTTTTCATGATAAGCGTTAAATTGATTGTTCTTGATGGCTATATTGATTGAATAAATTAGGTAAAAGGTTAAAATTAATACTTTGCTTTGGAGGTCTGACCTCTTAACTGTATGAGAAATAGATTGGCACTCAAGAAAGTGCTAAACAATGCCGTAAAGTTTGTGATAATAAATAACGCGACTAGTATGAGTGCCAAAATTTATAGTGGGTACGTAATGGAGATAATATGAAACAAAAAAAAATAGTGACTTCAAGCGGTGAGCGTATTGCTATTGTGGCAGGTTTACGAACACCTTTTGCAAAGCAGGCAACGGCGTTTCATGGCGTACCGGCGGTAGATTTAGGAAAAATAGTAGTTAATGAGCTGCTTAAAAAACATGATGTTGATCCTACTATTATTGATCAACTCGTTTTTGGGCAAGTTGTTCAAATGCCAGAAGCACCTAACATTGCTAGAGAAATTGTTTTGGGTACGGGAATGAATACACATACTGATGCTTATAGTGTATCGCGCGCCTGTGCAACAAGCTTTCAATCAACGGTTAATATTACAGAATCAATAATGACCGGTATGATTGATGTAGGAATAGCAGGTGGAGCAGATTCCACATCGGTAGCCCCTGTAGGTGTCACTAAAAACTTAGCTAAAACTTTATTAGATTTCACTAAGGCTAAAACGTTTGGACAAAAGCTTTTGTTGATTAAACGCTTGGGTTTAAAAGATCTGTTGCCTGTTGCCCCGGCCATTTCTGAATACTCTACTGGATTAACGATGGGGCAAACGGCTGAACAAATGGCGAAAACTTACGCTATTTCCAGAGCTGAGCAAGATGCTTTAGCGCATCGTTCACACACCTTAGCAGCACAATCGTGGTTAGATGGTAAATTAGCTGGTGAAGTTATGGTTGCCCACAGTGAACCTTATAAAAGTTTTATTGAAAAAGATAATTGTATTCGAGAAAATTCTAGCTTAGAAAGCTACGCAAAACTAAAACCTGTATTTGACCGTAAATATGGCACCGTAACTGCAGCAACTAGTTCACCATTAACTGATGGTGCATCGGCTATTTTATTGATGCGAGAAGGGCGAGCAAAAGAACTTGGTTACCAGCCACTGGGTTATATAAAAAGCTACGGCTTTGCTGCCATTGATGTATGGCAAGATATGTTAATGGGTCCCAGTTATGCCACACCCATTGCTTTGGCTAGAGCAGGAATGGAGCTTGCCGATTTAGATTTAATTGAAATGCATGAGGCCTTTGCTGCTCAAGCTTTGGCGAATATAAAAATGTTTAGTAGTAAGGCTTTTGCTCAAAAACATTTGCACAGAGAAACCGCAATAGGCGAGATAGACATGGATAAATTTAACGTGATGGGTGGTTCTCTCGCCTATGGTCATCCTTTTGCTGCAACAGGTACGCGATTAATTGTTCAAACCTTGAATGAATTAAAAAGACGAGGTGGCGGTGTAGGTTTAACTACAGCATGTGCCGCTGGAGGTTTAGGTGTAGCAATGATTGTGGAGACTGACTAATGGTTGATATAACTGATAACACTACTGATAACACAACTTTTACACTTATTCGTCAAGCTAATGGAGTTGCCCACATTGTTATTGATGTGGTGGATGAAGCAATGAATACCTTAAAAGCGGAATTTGCTGATCAAATAGTTGCTATTTTATCTGAGATCAGAGCGGATAAAACGATTAAAGGTATTGTAATTTTAAGCGGAAAACCAAACTCATTTATCGCCGGTGCTGATGTTAGCATGATTGCTAACTGTTCATCGAAAGAAGAAGCAATGGCTTTATCTCGACAAGGTCATGCCATTTTTGGGCAATTAGAGTCGTTTCCTTTGCCTATTGTTGTGGCAATTAATGGTGTTTGTTTAGGTGGAGGCTTAGAATTAGCCTTGGCTTGTCATGCTAGGGTATGTAGTGATAGCGACGAAACTGCGTTGGGTTTACCCGAAGTTCAATTAGGTATTTTACCCGGCGGTGGTGGAACACAACGTTTACCTAAACTTGTGGGTGTGCAAAAAGCTTTGGACATTATGTTAACAGGTAAACATTTGCGTGCTATGCAAGCACTTAAAGCCGGATTAGTCGACCATGTAGTGCCAAAAAGTATATTAGTACAAACAGCTGAAGAATTAATTTTAAGCAATAAGGTAAGTGTCTCTAGCAACGAACGAACGGCTAACAAATCACGTAAAAGATCTTTTTTCAACAAGTTATTAGAAGGTAACTCGTTAGGGCGAAGTATTGTTTATAGCCAAGCTAAAAAAACGGTATTAGCTAAAACGAAAGGAAATTATCCAGCGCCTTTAAAAATCATTGATTGCGTTAAAACTGGTATGGAAGAAGCTCCAGCAAAGGGGTATCAAGCAGAGGCAGAATATTTTGGTGAACTAGTGATGAGTGATGTATCTGCTCAGCTTAGGCAGCTGTTTTTTGCAACCACTGAAATGAAAAAAGAATATGGTGTTAAAGGTGTCGAGCCAGAAAAAATTAAACAAGTGGGAGTACTAGGTGGTGGATTAATGGGCGGTGGGATTGCGTTTGTAAGTGCTACAAAAGCTAAAGTACCGGTGTGCATTAAAGATATTTCTCATAAAGGTATTAGCCATGCACTCAATTATGCTTACCAGTTATTACATAAAAAAGTTCAACGGCGTTTTATTAAAAAAAGCGAGATGCAAAAACAACTTTCATCTATCACAGGAACAATAGATTATAGCGGCTTTAAACATCTTGATATAGTGATTGAGGCGGTATTTGAAGATCTATCTTTAAAACAAAAAATGGTCGAAGACATTGAACTACATGGCAATAAATACACTATTTTTGCCAGTAATACCTCAAGCTTACCTATAGGTAAAATTGCTGAAAAAGCCTTAAGGCCTCAAAATGTTATTGGTTTACATTATTTTTCACCTGTAGATAAAATGCCTTTAGCTGAGATTATTCCTCATGCTAACACCTCTGAAAAAACCATTTCTACTACTGTTGAGTTTGCTAAAAAGCAAGGTAAAACACCTATTGTTGTTAGTGATAAAGCCGGTTTTTATGTGAACAGAATTTTGGCTCCTTATGTGAATGAAGCCGCTATAATGTTACTTGAAGGTGAACCTATTGAGAAAATAGATAACGCGCTTGTGTCGTTTGGGTTTCCTGTAGGTCCGTTACAATTACTTGATGAAGTCGGTATTGATGTAGGATCAAAAATAAGTCCCATTTTATGTGAAGAGCTTGGTGAAAGATTTGCTGCGCCACCAGCTTTTAATAAGTTGTTAAATGATGGCAGATTAGGTAAAAAATCTAAAAAAGGATTTTATTTATATAATTCCAATACGTTTAATAAAGGTAAAACCAAAGGTAAGCAGCCTGACGAGTCAATATACAGCTTACTCGCAATTGATAAAAATTCGACCTTATCCGATGAGTTAATTAGTCAACGCGCTTTATTCTTAATGCTAAATGAAGCTGCTAGATGCTTAGATGAAGGTATTATTAGAAGTGTTAGAGATGGCAATATTGGTGCTATTTTTGGTATTGGTTTTCCGCCATTTTTAGGTGGGCCATTTCAATACATTGAAAAAATAGGAGCAGACACTATTGTTGAAAAAATGAATGCGTGGGCTCAACAATACGGTGAGCGATATACCCCAAGCAACGCATTAATTAAAATGATTAAGTAAGATTAATAACGTAATTATATACCCGTTACCATTTAAGATGCATGTTTCAGAGCACTTTCAATGGTAATGGGTATAAGGGCTTTAATACATAACTTAGATTAATGTTTTTATAAGGCGGTTATTATGAGTCTATATTTGGCTTTTTTTACCTTTCAAATGGGAAAAATAATGCCGCTTATAAATATTTTAATTGTTATTCATTAAGATGTTTATTTCAAGGAACCTCTTTGAGTAAACTTAAAACAACTTGTGCATAGGTATTGCTCGTTTAATAAATGATTTTGCATTGAGAAATTAAGTGTTTTTTGCTATATTTACGCTGCTATTTTAGTCTTATTTATTAGAGTGTAAATATTTATGATGTTGTTTTGTTTGTTTTGTATAGGTTCACTATGTGCTGTGTTTTTTCACTGTCAGGCACTCAAGAATGGTTTAGGTTACAAACGATGGACATTAGCTGGAATGGTATTTGGCCCTTTTATCTGGCCGATGTTTTGTATGAAAAAAAGAATGAAGATAAATGAAAGGTTTGGTTTTAATAGCTTGATTTTTAAGGCTTAATGTTAATTTAAGCAGTTAAGTTTAAACTTTATGATTGGTGTTATTGTAAGTATGCTTTTTATAAACTAAATTTTCTTCAGACTACCTATTAAACGACTCATCTTATAGCTAGATAGATAAACGTTAAATTACGTTTTTTTGAATACTCAATGATCATCTCTATGATAAGCGAACGTCCATGTAACGCCTATTCAAACTTGTTATTTTAAGGGTTTATAAAACACCTTAAATTTAATAAGATTTATTAGCGCTTGCCGCGACGAAGAATCTCTTCAGGTAAATCTGCTTGGAAACGTTTACCGCGTCGAAGAATCTCTTCAGGTAAATCTGCTTGGAAACGCTTACCGCGTCGAAGAATCTCTTCAGGTAAATCTGCTTGGAAACGTTTACCGCGTCGAAGAATTTCTTCAGGTAAATCTGCTTGGAAACGTTTACCGCGTCGAAGAATCTCTTCAGGTAAATCTGTTTGGAAGCGTTTACCGCGTCGAAGAATTTCTTCAATATAAAATTCACTTTCAATGTGTACACTGCGGCTAGCTGCTTCTTTAGTATCTACTTGTATTGATTCTACTACTGGTGCAGGTTGTGACATTACAAGTGATAAAATGATTGAATTTAGCATGTTTTTTACCTTATTGATTAAATGATTAACATAATTTGTCGTGCAATATTTTAAAGCAAGATGCGATCCAATAGTTTTTATTTGGTGGTCATTTTGTTTAGTATCACTGTAGTCGTTATGAATATTGAGGTGATTAAGGAGTACTAAATTTTGTCGATTTATCAGTGACTTGATGAGAAAATAAATACTTTTGAAAATCATTGACCGGTAAAGGTTTACTGTATAAATAGCCCTGCAGTTGCTCACAGTGTAAGCTTGATAAAAAGTCGAGTTGTTGGTTGGTTTCAACCCCCTCAGCTACTACGTGCAAATCTAAGTTATGCGCTATAGTGATTATAGTAGCTACCATATTTCTTCCTTGTTCAGAGGTTTCTATATCGTCAACAAAAGCTTTATCTATTTTTAAAGTATTAAGTGGGAATTTTTTTAAATAAGCTAAAGATGAATAACCTGTACCGAAATCATCCAAAGACAAATGAATACCCATAGCTCTTATTTGTAGCATAGTCTCTATCGCTTTTTGAGGTGAGTCCATTACTGTTCCCTCGGTTATTTCTAACTCTAAATGTTTTGCGGGTAGTTTGCTTTCTTTAAGTATACTTTTAATCATGCCGACTAAATTGGGTTGTGTAAATTGAACCGCTGATAAGTTGACAGCGATCCTGCCTTCAAATAAGCCTGAATCAAGCCATTTTTTAGTGGCAAAACATGATTTTCTTAGTACTATTTCACCAATATCTATTATTTGACCGGTCTCCTCAGATACGGGGATAAACGCTACGGGGCTAATAATACCTTTAGAGGGTGTTTCAAAGCGCACTAGTGCTTCCATACCAGAAATTTTGCCCGTTTTAATTTCTATTTTAGGTTGGTAAAATACAGAAAAATAATCTTCTTTTAGTCCATAACGGATAAGATTTTCTATTTGAAGCCTTTTGACTGCTTTTTTATTCATGGATTCACTAAAAAACTGATATTTATTACCGCCAGTATGCTTAGCGTGGTACATGGTAGTATCAGCATTTTTCAATAGCTCTTGTGACGAGGCGCCATCTTCAGGGAATAACACAATTCCTATACTGCTATAAAGTACCACCTCTTGATTTTTTAATTTCATGGGTTCAGCAATACTTTTTAATATATTTTTTGCGATTGTTGTAATGGTATGCATATCGTTAGTATTTTCAATAATAATACTAAATTCATCACCGCCTAAGCGATATACAGTATCTTTTTCTCTGCTTGAGCCAATAATACGCTGTGCGACTTTGCATAATAATAAATCTCCCACACCATGTCCCATGGAGTCATTAACTTTTTTGAAATTATCAAGGTCAAATACCAACAAGGCATGTGGTACTTTATTTTTAACTAATAATGTTTGATTAGCCTGAAAATATGAACGGTTAGGTAAGCCAGTTAAGGTATCAGAATTTGCTAGTTTACGTAATTCTGCTTCATTTCTTTTTCGTTCAGTTATTTCTGAAAACACGCCAACAAAATGTGAAATATTGTCACTCTCATCTTTAATTATGTCTATGTTTAAATCAATGATATATGTGTCACCATTAAGATGTTTATTTTCAATTTCTCCATGCCAACCACCTTGAGTGATTAAATGTTTTTTTAGGCTTTGAGTAAAAGTTTCAGGGTACTGCTCAAACGACAAGTTTTTACCTAGCACGTCACTTTTATTTTTTTGAGTAATGCGTTGAAAGGCTTTATTTACGTCAACGATAATGAATTGACGATCATAAATTACTACCGCATCTGATATGTTTTCAATACATTTAGCAAATAGTTTTAATTTTTCATCGGCTCTTTTTATTTGACTAATATCTTTTAAGGTGCCTGTCATACGTGTGGGGTTGTCGTTTACATCTCTGTCAACTATTCTGCCCCTATCGAGTACCCAAAACCATCGTTCATTTTTATCCTTAACACGATAGGTTGATTCGAAATGGTCAGTTTTTTTATTAAAATGCTCTTTTAGGTCTTCTCTCACTCGTGGAATATCATCTTGGTGTATATTGGTTTGTTCAGCTCCTACATTTCGTATTCCATCTTGTGGAAATTCTAATATCCCCCAGGTATTTGAGCGAAAAATTTTGCTACTTTTAATGTTCCAGTCCCACATTTCGTCACCACTTCCCCATAGAGATAGCTTTAGACGCTCTTCACTAAGTTTTATTTGTTGGTGTGATAAGCGTTTGTATCTAAGCTGTAATAGAAAGTAGCTAATGATGAGTAGAGCACCTAATATATATAAAGCTAGTGCAAATGGAGATAACCACCAAGGTGGTAAAATAGTAATAGGTAAGGTTTTTACTTTGGATAGCTTTAAATCTAATAAATTAACGACTTGAACTTCAAATAGATAACTGCCTGCATCTAAATTGGTGTATGAAGCCCTTAGGTTGTTCGTATTAGTTTTTATCCATTTTTCTTCAAATCCTTTTAAGCGATATTGGTACTCAAGTTGTTCGGGTATTGTTGTATTTGGTGATATAAATTCAATACTAAAATGTGACTGTTCATGCTTTAAGGTAAGCATATTTGTATTATTTATATGTGCAGCTATTGTAAAGTGAGGTTTAGCATTGTCAGATTGAGAAACATTTGATTGTAAGGGGTTATTACTATTTTTATCTTTTATGTTTACTTTTTTATTAGCAACGAATAAATTCGTTAAGATGGGAGCATTTACTCGCTGAGTTTCTGAGATAATTTCATTTAAATTAGCACTGTGAAAACCATTTAAGCTCCCAAAGTAAGCCGTATTGTTTGACGAAAGTAAAATACTGCCGTAAATAAATTCATTGTTTTCAACACCAAACTTATCACCATAGTTTATAACAGATTGGGTAAGCGGGTTAATTAAAGAAATGCTTTTATTGGTACTAATCCAAGCGTTTTTCTTTTCATCAATAATTATACCGTGGATTGTATTATTTGCTAGCTTATTATCCTCATTAAAAACTTGGCTTTGGTTTGTTTCAGTATTAAATAATAAAGCACCTTGATCTAATGAAGTAAGCCATAACCATTTTCCTGATTTTAAAATATTTTTTGAGTTACTCACTAAATAATTGGGGGCTTTAATAGTATATTCATCACTGAATTTATTATCTTTTATAGAAAATTTTACTATTTTATTATCTAAAGATGTAGCCCAAATGACGGTATCTTTACCCAAGTTTTTGGCATAAATACTTGTTACTTTTTTTAAAGTTTGGTCATAGGTAGTGAGTTGATTATCAGGTAAGCTAAAGCTAGCTAGCGTGTTATTATCGTTTACAAACCATAGTGTATTATCAATTAATAATAAGTTGTTTTGTGGAGTATAGTTGGCGCTGGTTTTCCAGATTTCATGTGGCGTTAGAGTGTCTGTAATTATATTATATTCAAATAAATTATTGTTGATGGTTACTATCACAATAGTGTCGTTTGACTGGCTTAATATTTTTTGTGCACTTTCTTTTAGTTGAATTGGGAGTTTGATGTTTTTTTGTTTACTTAAGTTAAATATGCTGCCATCTCTACGAGCTATAAGTATTGTTTTGTTAGGTAATTCGGTAAAACCATCAATTATCTGGCTTGATAAGTTATTATTAAATGTGTGATGTTTAAAGCTCATGGATATTTGAGAGTACGTATTAAGACCACCATAAGTCCCGAGCCATACATTTTGAGACGTGTCTTTGTGCAACTCAAATACAACGTTATTAGTAAGCGATTGATTGGTGTTATCAGCTTTATAAAAAGTTGTTTTTTGATGATGCAAATTGAAAGTTGTTAGCCCATCTTGTGTACCAATCCATACCTCAGATTCGTTTTTTTGTATAATAGAATTAACGGCATTAGATGAAATGGGGCTGATTTGTGATTGAGTTGTTATATGCTTAAGAAGTTTATAATTTTTATCAACGACATAAACGCCATTGTTGGTTGCTAGCCAGTAATCATTATCAACAATTACTACGTCTGATAGTCTATTAGCATTTATCGTTAACCCCCATTTGTTTTCCTGTTGGAGTGAAAAAGCGTTGGATAAGTTGCTATCTGCGATATAAATACCATTTTCATAAGAACCTAGCCAATAATTTTTTTGTTCATCTTGAAAAATTGTTTTAACTTTTTTGAGATTGACTTTATTGTTTCTCATGCGTAAGTGAGAAAAGGTATTTTCTTTTTTATCGTAAGATTGAATACCTAAAGCGGTTGTAACCCAAAGAGTATTTTTTTTATCTTGGTAGATATCCCAAACAATATTATCTTGTAGGGTTGTTAGGTTGTTTTTTTCATGGTGAAAGTTATAAAAATCATCTGTAGATGGGTTGTATCGACTAAGACCGTTTTGGGTGCCTACCCATAATATTCCGGTATTATCAATAAACACTTTTCGTATGAAATTATCAGCAATAGTATGTTTATCTAATATATTATTTTTATAGTGTGTAAAACTTTGTCCGTCAAATTTATTAAGCCCATCTTGTGTGGCTATCCATATAAGACCATGCTTGTCTTCTACGATATCGAAAACATAACTCTGTGATAATCCATTTTTTGTCGTTAAAGCATTAAACTTTAATTGAGATGTAATAATGTCATCATAGGCATTTGCAACATTTACTGTACTTGTTAATGTAAGGAATAGTGTAATAAATAACGCATTAAAAAATGTAAAAGCACATAAAAATCTTTTAAATGAATTTGTTACAAAGTGTCGTAAAAAAATAAACAATGTAATAACCTTGAACCTATATGAATTTAGTAATGATCACATTAATTGTGTAAGAGAATGTAGGATCATCATGATTTTATTGTTCTTGTTTTGTGAAGTACAGAATTAACTATTTTTGTGTCTAAAGTGAATACTAATTGAAATAATAAATTATTCACTTTCTGCATCTTTACCAATATTTACGCTGCCCTCTAAATTTAGGCATTTAGGTTAAAGTATCTGTTAACAAAATTAAATAAGCGAATAGTTTATGTTAGTTTGTTATCGGCAGTATTAATAATTTCTTTCACAATTATTTAATAAATCTATATTTTTCTTACTCAATTTTTTATCTAAAGAACTATTTGCTAGGTGTTTATCGTTAGTAAAAGAAAAGAGTTTAATTCGATCAGGTGTACATAGTTTAATTAACGTGTTTTTAAAGAAATAGCCCACTTCAGCGAGTGTTAATGAATGTATTTGATTAATTAATTGCCTTTTTTTATTAAAATTACATTCCTCAGTGCACAGGGTTGCCCAAAAGCGCTGGCTCTTAATGCGTAAGCTTGAGTCTTTTTCTAATAATTGGCTTGCTAGCCCTTGTTTTAAGTGGTTCCAATATTGGGGTTCAATGAGCTCAAGATCACGATAAGATTGTTCAATAAACTCATCGATGGTGTTAGAGAGCACTAGTGATTCTGTTTCAGGTGATTGTATATAAAAAGCGATACCGGGATATCGATTAATAGGAATAAAATTGACTCCCACTAAATATCCGTATTGTTTTTCGGTGCGCATTTCTTTAAAAAATAACGGTGATAATAATTGGCTAATTAACATGGTTTTAGCCACAGTCGATAAATCTTTATTAGGCATTGGGTAGTAGGTAATTGTAGCGTGATCATGATTGGGTAAAACAATAGGGAAATTAATTTCGCCTTTATTGTGGATGTTAATAACGGAGGGTTTAACACTGAAATCATTATGAATATTTTTGCTAAAGGTAATTTTGATTAATTCACTTATTTGACTGGCTTGTTCATTATTCCAATTGCCGTGCACTAAAGCTCTAATTGAAACTTTATTAAATAGTTGCTGTACAAATTGTAAAAATTGAGGGAAATTAATTGAAGTTAGCGCCTCATATAGCGCTTTACTACAAGGGTTGTTAGGTTGCATCGCTGAACTTAACAAGGTAAATAGCTGAGATATAGACTTACTATTATCTGAATTTTGCCAATGCTTTATTAAATGCTCTTTAAGCAAGGTAAATTTAGATTCATCTAAACACGGATTTTTTAAGTCTTGCAGTAATAAGCTAAGCAAGTGTTGTTGTTTATTAGCAAAGCCTGAAAGCTGCAAGGTCATTCCTCCCTGATGAGTATATAAATGATATTGCATGCCGGCTATTTCAGCGTCATAGTATTTTTCTGCAATAGAATCTCTAAACATATCAACAAATAATCTTGTCATGGCAATATTTTTATCAGACTCTACGGCAATTGGTGATTCTATACCAATGTATATATATCCTTTAGGCACGTTAAATATTGTGTCTTGGTTAAACCATAATTCATAACCGCTTTTTTTATCAATACATTCAGGAATTACAGATTCAAGAGATGTTTCAGGTAGAGGTGTAGTCGGTGTGATGGTACTTAACTTTTTAACAACTGATGGGTTTTTGATAATGTAAGGATTTTTTTTAGGAAGGCTCAAGTTAACTGTAGCTTGGCATTGTTGCCAGCTATTTATTAAATCAGCATTAATGGGAGTAACTCTATATGGCACTTGATACCATTTACTGATCTGATCAAACTTATTTTGATTACTTACGTGTATTAACCTGACATTGGAAGGGCAGAGATAAGCCAATAATTTTTTAATAGTTTTATTACAAAGATCATCCATAGCATAATCGCCATATATGGTGTCTTGCTCAGGGTAGTGCTGCATATTTATAACTAATTGTTGAACCGAGTCTATCGGTTTTAGTTTTTCTTTAAATTGAAATGCATTTTTGGATAATGTTTTTTTTTCTTGATAATAAAAAGCGGCTATTGGTTTTTTTTTCATTAAATTAATGTACTGAAAAATAATTGTAACAATCTCATTAATATAGTTTTCACCTAATTTTGTTAACTGTAAACTAATATTAAAATCTTTAAAGTTTGAGCCGTTTATGCCTGCCCCAGCGGTAAGTGCTAGCACCCATTGGTTTTTTTTGAGTTGAGATAAAATACTTCCTGTACCTTCATGTCCAAGTAAATAAGCAAGTATTGACTCTGGTTTAGTTCTATAAAAATCATCTATAGCGGGCATTGCAAAACTAATAATTAACTGATGTTCATTTTTAACCGGTGATACATCAATTCGTTGCCCTTTATGTTCGGGTAAATATAAAGGTGCCGTAATTACATTAGGGCTGATCTTTTTATCAGAAATAGCTAAAAATGAACGCTCAACTATTTTTTTTAACTCATCTAAAGATTGTGGACCTTCAACTACAAGCGTCATCGCCTTTGCACGGTAAAATTGCTCATAAAACATGAATAGCTCATGTTGAATACTTTTGTTATTTCTGTCGGCTAATGTTTTGCTATTACCGACTGAAAATTTTGAAAAAGGATGAGCAGGGTTAATGGTTTCTTTGTGTACATCGTAGAGTCTTCTAATGTCATCTTTTAACTTTAACTTATATTCGGCATCAATATTTTCTCTTTCGGATTGCACAAAAGATGGGGATAGCAGGGGAGATATAAAAAATTGACTGAATCGGTCTATTGCCTCTTCAAAAAACTGGTGATTAATATCTAAAAAATAACAGGTATGTTCTGTAGCCGTCCATGCGTTATTGCTTCCGCCATGCTGACTAATAAACTGTTGGTATTCGCTCCCTTGAGGGTACTTTTCAGTCCCTAAAAATAACATATGTTCTAAAAAGTGAGCCAAACCTTGTCGATCATTTGGATCGTTAAAATGCCCAACATTAACCGCTAATGCAGCAGCAGATTTTTTTGATTGATTATTATTTACCAATAACACACGTAATCCATTACTGAGCGTTAAAGGAAGATAATGTTTATGATCGTTGGGGCTTTTTATCAATGTGCTTTCCAGCAAGTTATTTATACCAATTGAAATAATGAATTAGTCATTTAGAACTGCATTAGATGACTTAGTACAAACGAAATAATTTAAGCATAGATAATTGAACTCCCTCACACCCAAAGATGTGAGGTAATATATTTGTTACCACACAAAACATATTAAAAAGAGCCCGTAAGATGAATAATACTATCGTCGGTGTAGATTTAGCAAAGGAAGTTATCCAAGTTTGTATTTATACAAACAAAAAATTGCGTTCTACTAAAGAAATGACAATCAGTGAGTTTTTAACATTCTTAGCTAATGTCAAACCAGCGATAGTCGTTTTTGAAGCATGTAGCACTTCTCATTACTGGACACAAAAAGCGAGTTGTTTAGGGCATGACGCACGTATAATTTGTCCCAAACTCGTTCACTCTATACGTCAAAATCAAACCTTTAAATTATCGCCAAGTGATCAATTCATTAATCCAATTGGTATTACTTATGTAAATAACTAAGTATGGAGAGAAATGTAAAAATTAACAGCTGATTTTATTAAATAGTCTAATTAAATTACCGTATGGAATAATATCAGTCTATTATATTCTTAACAGTTGTTATTAAATAAAGCTTTATTGCTTTACTATAGCGACAATTTTTAAACGCTATTGCATACTTGGTTATGCATGGAAAAGTTATGCAAGTTTATATCATGCGTCATGGTCAAGCATTTACCTCAGGTAAAAGTGACGCACTTCGTGAATTAACGGTTCAAGGTCAATTAGAAGCTAAGTTGATGGCGAAGTGGTTTGATATTCAAAAGATTAAATTAGACCACATAATAGTTAGCCCATTTGTTCGAGCAAAACAAACTTCTCAACACTTAGGTAATAATATTAATTTAACAACGTTAGACTTTATAACGCCATCAGGTTCTGTCAAACAAATGCACGATTACTTAGATGGTATTTGTGTTAAAGATGATATTAAAAACCTGCTTGTTGTTTCTCATATGCCTTTTGTGAGTTATTTTGTAGCTGAGTTAACTGAGAATGGGGATTGCCCTATTTTTCAAACCGCAGGAGTGGCATGCATTGATTATGACATTGAGCGAATGAAAGGAGATTTGATTAGCTTAACGTCTCCATACGATATTAAAAATAAAAAGCACCCAGCTAAACTAAAAAAATAACGCTAAAAGCTAAACTTATCTTCAATTTCAATGAGTGCCAAAATTGCGCCATTGCCACCCCATTCTAACGGTGCTTGATGAAATGCCATAACATCGGGGTGTTGTACTAACCAATGAGGTACTTTATTTTTAAGAATACGAGATCCTAAACCGTGGATAATACAAATGCAGTGGGCATGTTGTTTTTGGCAAGCAAAAAGCAAGGCGGCTAATTCTAATTTAGCTTGGTTTTGGTCTAAACCGTGTAAATCTAAAATTAGGTCTGGAGCATAATCTCCGCGACGTAATTTTTTTGCTTCAAAAGTTTCTACATCTTCACGTATATATTTTAGTGGTCCTTGTTGATTTAGATCAGGTTCAAAATCATCAGAAAAATAAAACTGTGCGCTTTGTTTACTCATCTGTTTTTCTTTGATAATTGCTTTGGTGATAGTGCTTTTCTTTGAGCGTTGAATTTTATCCTGTACAATAGGCTTTACTTTGCCTATGGCGTCTTTAAACAGCTTTTTTTCTTGTGGGGTTAAGCAATCTTTTAGTTTCATGGAATAAGTTTAAAAACATCTATCATTAATCACAAGTAAAATTATTTTTAGCGATAAATTAACCAGAAAATGTATAACAACCTGTATTTTTACGCCCTATATTTTTAACGCCACGTGATACGTGATGTTTATGGATAAAAGATATAACAAAACTAAGCGCTACCCGTAAGTATGATCTCTTTAGGAAATAACGTGCCAGAATTAAATTTTTCATCAATACATGAACAGTTAAACACCACAGGTGATTTTGTTAGATTTGCCACCAGCCAGTTTAATCAAGCAGATCTTTATTATGGACACGGCACCAATAATGCTTGGGATGAAGCCGTTTCGTTAACCATGTTTGCTTTACACTTACCTGAAAACTTATTTGATAAAATATTTAATTGTAAATTAACGCTTGATGAAAAAAATACATTGTTATCACTCATTGAAAAACGCATTGTCGAAGAAATTCCTGCCGCTTATTTAACTAATCAAACCGTATTCGCAAATCTGCCTTTTTATGTAGATCAACGAGTGCTGGTGCCTCGCTCTCCTATTGGTGAATTAATTGAGAATAAATTTATTAATTTAATTCCTAAAAACAGCGAACCTTCAAGGATTTTAGATTTATGTACTGGTAGTGGTTGTATTGCCATCGCTTGTGCTTATGCATTTCCTAGTGCTGAAGTTGACGCTGTAGATTTATCAATTGACGCACTAAACGTGGCAAATATAAATATTGAAAACCATGGTTTGTTAGAGCAAGTTACACCTATCCATTCAGATGTTTTTTCAGGTGTTGAAAACCAAGTTTATGATTTAATTGTGACTAATCCTCCCTACGTTGACCAAGAGGATATAGATGCTTTACCACAAGAATATTTGCATGAGCCATCAATGGGTCTAGGTTGTGGAGAAGACGGCTTAAATATAGTAAGAAAAATTTTAGCGGAAAGTGCAGCTCATTTATCAGAAAATGGTATATTAATTTGTGAAGTTGGTAACTCACAAATTCATTTAGCGTCTGTATACCCTGATGTACCATTTAAATGGTTAACCTTGGAGCGTGGCGGACATGGCGTATTTATGTTAACCAAGGCTCAATTAGAAAAGTTTTCAGACATTTTTAAACAAAATTTATCGTTTTAGAATCCAGTAATAGGGTGTTAATTTAGTATGTCAGGCAATACATTTGGAAAATTATTTACAGTAACCACTTATGGTGAAAGTCACGGACTGGGTTTAGGTGCAATTATTGATGGTTGCCCTCCAGGTTTATCGCTTACTGAAGCGGATCTTCAGCTTGATTTAGACCGTCGTAAACCCGGTCAATCTCGATTTACCACCGCACGCCGTGAAGACGACGAAGTTACTATCATGTCAGGTGTATTCGAAGGTAAGACTACCGGCACACCTATCGGTTTAGTTATCAAAAATAAAGACCAGCGTTCACAAGATTACGGCGATATTGCTCAAAGCTTTCGTCCTGGGCATGCTGATTACACCTATTGGCAAAAATATGGCATTAGAGATTACCGAGGTGGTGGGCGCTCATCTGCTCGTGAAACAGCCATGCGAGTTGCTGCTGGCGCAATTGCCAAAAAATTCTTAAAAGAAAAACTGGGTGTCACTATACGGGCTTGTGTAACCCAAATTGCTGATATTAAAGCTGAAACTTATGACTGGGATGTTGTTGAAACTAATGCGTTTTTCTTCCCTGATGCCAGTAAATTAAACCAGCTTGATGAATACTTACGTAATATCATGCGACAAAAAGATTCTATTGGCGCTAAGTTAACGGTTGTTGCCGAAAATGTTCCCGTTGGACTTGGCGAGCCCATATTTGATCGTTTAGACGCAGATATTGCTTACGCAATGATGGGAATTAACGCCGTTAAGGGAGTTGAAATTGGAGACGGTTTTGAAGTAGTTAATCAAAAAGGATCAGAGCATCGCGATGAACTGACCCCCAACGGTTTTGCAAAAAATAGTGCCGGTGGCGTATTAGGAGGTATTTCGTCAGGGCAAAATATAATAGCTCATATCGCACTTAAACCTACATCAAGTATTGGTGTTAGTGGTAAAACAATTAACAAGCAAGGTGGATCTACCGACTTAATTACTAAAGGTAGGCACGATCCTTGTGTTGGAATTCGCGCAGTACCTATTGCTGAGGCAATGCTAGCATTAACATTAATGGATCATTTTATGCGAAATAGAGCACAAAATGCCGATGTTTTGTGTGAAACACCTGATATTTCAAAACAAAAATAATAATATAATAAACATTAAAAATAATAAAAAGTCGTTTAAATTTTGTTTAAACGACTTTTTATTTTAGTTAATCCCACCTTCCTCTTCATTTAAAGGAAAATAGATGAAGTCTGCTTTATTTATTCGCTCATCATTCAGTTACTTTTGGTATTTTGGCTTGTTAGGGTTAATTATTCCTTTCTTACCACTTTTTTTAGATGGTAAGGGCTTCACATCAATAGAAATTGGCGAAATACTCGCGATTGTTACGGCAACTAAAATTATAGGTCCTACATTATGGGCAGTTTTAGCCGACAAAACAGGTAAACAACTCGGAGTCATCCGGCTTGGGGCGTTTTTAGCTTGTGCTTTTTTTACCATATTATTTTGGTTAAATAACTATTGGCCAATAGTGTTTTGCCTTGCAACTTTTAGCTTGTTTTGGACAGCAATATTACCGCAACTTGAAGTAATGACGCTTAATTCAATTAGGCGAAGTGCTAAAATTTATGCGCGAATAAGATTATGGGGAAGTATTGGTTTTATCTTTTTTGCGGTACTGACCGGCGAGGTTATTGAGCAGTTTACTCCTAACGCCTTTACCTATGTTGGCTTTATTATATTACTAGGCCTGTTTTTATCAACCCTGTTAATTAAACAATCTAAAATTAAAAAATCACAAATAGTTAAAACGTCTTCTATTGGTAAAAAAATAATCAACACTAGTTTTGTTATGTTTTTTATGGCGGGTATTTTACTGCAATTAAGTTTTGGACCCTATTATAGTTTTTTTGCCTTATATTTAATGGATTTGCAGTACCCAGGTTTTGCTGTAGGTATATTAATATCTTTAGGGGTTATTGCCGAAATCACTATTTTTATTTATGCAGGCAAAATTTTTAAACATTTCAGCATTAAAAGTATGTTAACTTTTAGCTTGCTCGTAACATTTTTACGCTGGTTTTTAATGGGTCACTTTGCCGATATTCTTGTGGTTATGGTATTAACTCAACTATTACACGCGGCAAGTTTTGGGCTATACCACAGCGCCTCGATTTTGTTTTTACAACAACATTTTGATCCTAGCCAACAAAATAGAGGGCAAGCCATTTATATTGGCGGAGTTTATGGTATTGGTGGAGCTTTAGGGGCTTACCTAGCCGGTGTACTTTGGATGGATGGTTCAGGCTCTGTTCAAGCGTTTGATATAGCAATGGTCGCTGCTTTTGTAGGCGCGGTATTTACCTTATTTATAAAAATTAAATCATAGCAATTGAAATTATTACTTTTCTCTCAGGGTCTTGAATAGTAGAAGGCTATTTCATAAACATAATATTAAGAAAATTGTTTCGAGAATATAGCCTTAATACCACTTTGGAAAACACATTGAAAAAATTATTAATAAAATTACACGCAGGATTAAACGCTACTAAAAAAATAGATTTTTTAGCCCCCTTATTTTTACGGTTATATTTAGTTCCTATTTTTTGGATGGCGGGCACAAAAAAAATTGAGTCATTTGATAGTACCGTAAGTTGGTTTGGTAATACCGAATGGGGTTTAGGTTTACCGTTTCCCTTTTTAATGGCTGTGCTGGCAACCGCAGCAGAGTTTTTTGGCGCTATTGCATTATTTTTTGGGCTAGCGGTTAGGTGGTTTTCAATTCCGTTAATGATCACTATGGTCGTTGCCGCTGGTGCCGTACATTGGGATAATGGTTGGCAAGCTATAACCGATCCTAGCGCACCCTTTGCTAACGAACGTGTTATTGAAGCGGCTAATAAACTGGTTATAGTAAAAGATGTTTTACAAGAGCACACTAATTACGATTATATTACATCAAGCGGTAGTATCGTTATGTTAAATAACGGAATCGAATTTTCTGTTACCTATTTTGTCATGTTATTAGTATTGTTATTTATGGGGGCAGGTCGTTATATTAGTGCTGACTATTGGATTGAAAAACAATTATACAAAGATAAATAGCTTAAGTGTGTTGGGTATATAACTTAGGCTACTTATAAACGTATTAAGTAAGTTATTTACTGGTTTGATTATCCTTGATAATAAAAACAACACCGAGAACCTTTAAAATCGCCCTTGGGAGCTCATTAGATAACTGATAACTTCACAAAATAAATAAAGCATAGAATACTATGCTTAAATTATTTCGTTTGTCCCTAAGTCATCTAATACAGCTTTAAGTGACTAATTCATTATTTCAATTAGTATTAATGCATGTATCCCAATATGAAACCACACATTCTTTGTAACCATAAATCATATATGTTTTGATTTATTTAACTTCTTCACCAGCCGCTTGTTTGTCGTCGTGGTACGAAGTTATGTGTTTCTGGCTGTTTTATCCTTTACCGTAAAATAATTATCGTATTGAAAAATAAGAAAAAGTTATATATTTTTGTTTCAGGGTGATTCAACAAGTTTTATTTTTTTGTGTACCCTGTGTGTACCCTGTGTGTACCCCAGAAAGATAAAATATCAGCATATTTATCTGTGTTTTTATTTTTAGGGCGTAATTATGTTAACCAATAAGCAGCTTCAATCTTTTAAACCGAAAGACAAAGAATATGTTATTGCCGATAGAGACGGCCTTAGTATAAGAATTCGTAAGTCAGGGCATATGTCTTGGGTTTTTCGTTATCGCTACAACAACACCCCTGAAAAAATAATACTTGGTGTTTACAATCAAAATAGACCTGAGAGCGGCATATCATTAAAAAATGCCCGAACAACGGTGTCTAAATATCGATCATTACTCGAAGAAGATAATGATCCTAAGCAATTGCTTGAAGAACAGCTACGAGAGAAGCGTCAAAAGAAGACTGTTAAAGAAGTTATTGATGAATTTATTGAGCGTGTTTTAATTATTAATAGAAAAAGACCTAAGCAGCCTATAAGAATGTTAAATACAGATGTTTTACCTATTATAGGAAAACGCTTTATTGCTGATATTAGTCGTAAAGACATTTTAAAAGTTACAGATATTATGGTTAATAGGGGAGCTAACGTAGGCGCTAATAGAACGGTAACTTTACTAAAGCAATTATTTGATTATGCAGAGAGCAGGGAATATGTAGCATCTAACCCTGTACTTGGCCTTAAAGCAATTCATATTGGTGGTAAAGAAACATCGAGAAACAGAGTATTAGATCTGAATGAGTTAACAATATTACTCAGCTCCCTACCAAGCTGGAATACCCATGAAAGTAATAAGCTCGCGGTTCATTTTATATTGGCATGTGGTCAACGAATTGGTGCCGTATTTTGTGCTAAATGGACTGACATTGATTTTAAAGAAGGTATTAGGACTATTCCTGCAAGCTCTGAACATTATTTAACTAAAAGTAATGAAGAGCGTAAATTACCTTTATCATCTTTAATGATTGAATTATTAACCAAACAAAGAGCGTTTTCTCAAAACTCTGAATTTGTTTGGCCAGCAGTAACAGACCCTTTCAAAGTGATGATAAAAGACACTTTAAGCAGTGTGATACAATGTAATAATTGTGGTGGGGTGGCGTATTGGACGGCTCATGACTTAAGACGAACCGTTGTAACACACATGGCTGAAATGGCGATCCCTTTTCAAGTGTCTGAAAAAATAGTGGGTCATAAAATGGCTGGCGTTATGGCAGTTTATAATCGGTATAATTATTTGGAAGAACAGCGAGATGCTCTAAATCAATGGGCTAAACGTATCGATATAAATAATCTTACTTTGGTAGAAGAGTAAGTTGCTAATTAAATATACGTTCTCAATACTATTATCCATTAAAAACGAATAATATAGCCTGTACTTGATATAATAAAAATATAAAAATAATAAACGTAACTTGTATTCAAGTGTTCAAAAACTGAACTTTAAATTTAAAGCAAAATAAGTACAGCTAACTATGACAATAAATACGCCCAAATCTCATGACTCACTAAATGCTAGTCAACAATCTGAGCTAATTATTTTAAAAGATCGCTTTAATTCTTCGCTTATAGATATTATGAACAATTCAGGAAAATATAACGCCAACTTAAATTTATTAACAGTATGGCCTGAAACAAACAACCTACCTGAGTTATATAATCAGTTAACCGAACTGAAAGAATGCCTTGATAGCTTTAGACCATTAAATTCAAGTATGGTTAAAAACCTCAATAAAGAGTTAGACATAAAATACACTTACGAATCAAACTGTATCGAGGGTAACTCATTAACATTGGGTGAAACCGACCAAGTTATTAATACAGGGTTAACCATTGGTGGTAAGCCGCTAGTAGACCATTTAGAAGCGATAAATCATCAAGAGGCCATCCAATATATACGAGAATTGGCTAAGGATGAATTAGAGCTTTCTGAACGTGAAATTAAAAATATTCACTCATTAATACTCAAAGGTATTCAAGACGAACACAAAGGCCAATACAGAAAACAACCTGTATTTGTAATGCAGCAAGACGGTAGCAAACACGAATTCCCACAACCTTATATTTTACCTAAATTGATGGAAGATTTTTTCCTGTTTTTTAATAACAATAAAAACAGCATGCACCCTGTAGAAATGGCCGCACATCTTCATCAAAAATTAGTAAACATTCACCCTTTTATTGATGGTAACGGACGTACATCAAGATTAGTAATGAATTTATACCTATTTCAACATGGTTACCCCGTAACGGTAATTGACTCAGAAATGAGCAAAAGAAAAGAATATTACACTGTACTGTCAAATTATAGAGGTGTGATCAGTGGTGGTGATAGTGAGCCGTTCCAGCTATTTGTTGCACAAAAAGCGAAAGAATCATTAGTTGAACAACTAAACTTTTTCTCACAAGACGGTACAGACGAAGGTAAAGAAAAAGGGTATCAATTTTTTAAAAAGATAGAAGGTATATTAAACGATTGACGTGATAATGGTTAACTTACACTGCACTAATAAATACTAAAAGCAGGAATTCATTAATATGGATTTCTGCTTTTACGTTCAGTATTGGATAATTCCCCCATCAGTGCCGCCTAATTGACTTTGCTTTGCAAATTTTGACATAGCTATAGCGCTAAATCCTGAAACAGCAGTAAGTAGCTAAAATTTTTCAAGAGTGATGTTTACTTCTCCTTTTTCAATTACTTCCACCGTAGGTTCTACCAAATTGGCAAAGAAGTGCTATGCTTTCTAGCGTGGCTCTATGGGGATTGCGTATATTTCTGATTTTTACCAAACTCGATAGTTAATGGGTGGCACTTATAAGTGAAATATAGCTTACTACGTCGTTAAACATTATGTAAAAGAAGGCTTAATGATATAATTAATATGTTCATTGTTACTGGCGTGTTGTATTACTGCCATATTAAAAGTTTATAAATACTATTTTTAATATTGATTTAATTGATAGTTTTTTATTTTCCGTCTATCCTTTTGTCATCACTTTATGTTCATTGTTTATTTTTATGATATTACTTATTCAACAATTACTATCAAGGATAAATATAATTGCAAGCAAGTAAAGCAAGTAAAGCCAGTAATTACGTGCTTGAACATTGTATTGAAAAGCTTTCTAACGTAAACAATGCTGATTTTGCGTTAGGTTTTTTAGTAGAAAGTGAACTAGCACCTAGCTTTGTAAATTTTAATTCCCAAATTATTGTAAATTCTGACATGCTAACCGTGCAACAGAATATTAAACTTACTAATGACATTATTAAGTACTTATTTAACCAAGAGTGCCCACGAGAATCTTTATTCTATAATCAAGAAGAACAATCTACATATTCAGAGTTGTTTGATAATAAGCATATTAGTAATTTTCGTTATATACCGATTGTTGAAGGCAATAAAGTATATGCAGTTATAGCCTTAGTTAATGTTGCTTTTTCTGTAACAACTAAAGCGTTAGTAAATGTTGAACCGTTTATTTTAGCAACGATTGTATTATTAAAAAATAGGCAACAACAAACACAACAGCAACATTTACTTTCTTCTGTACTTGTTGATAATATTGCGATACATAAAAATCAAGATCTTGTTGAGTCATTATTAAAAAATACGTTTCATCCCACCTTTATTTTTGATGACAACTTTAAAGTACTAAAAGCGAATGCCGCTTCCTACCGTTTGTTTAATTCAAATATCGAGCGCGGCTGGTTATTGATGAATAAACTTCTTGAAAAATCGATGCCTACAATTGCTCCTAAGTTATTAAACACAATTAGTAAACATTGCTTTTTAGGTCATTTAGATAAACAAGAATGGCTTGATGTAGATTTTCAACAAAACTCATATGAAACACTTAAAGTAGATGTTTACTTATTTGTAATGAAGCGCCCTGAAAATCAATGTTTTGGCTTGATGATTAATGAAAAGCTGCAAAGTAAAATAACAGAAAATAATTATTATGCTAGCTTACAACGCTTTAATGCACTAACGAGCGTTGTGCCTATGGCTATTTTGCAAGTAGATAGCAATTGGAACTGTTCGTATGTAAATGATACATGGCAACGTTATACGGGCCAAAACCTTAAAGATACATTAGAGCAAGGATGGTTATCGTGTTTACTTAATCATGATGTTCGAGTTGTTTTACCAGAAATTTTTCGTACCATATCTCATGCAAAGAGTTACAAAGGTGAAATAGAATTAATTACTATTGATAATCATAAATTATGGGTTTCTGTTAATGCTGTCGGTTTATTTAATGAAAAATATGAAGTAACAGGGGTGATTTTTACTCTAAATGATATATCTGAAGCACGTTTACAGGCAGAAAAGCTGCAAAAAATGGCAAGTTATGATGATTTAACTGGTTTGTCTAATCGTGCTTTTTTTAATGATAGATTAAGCGTTGCACTATCACGAGTGAACCGTCATGGTATTACCGCGTTAATGTTTTTAGACTTAGATCGATTCAAACAAATTAATGATACATTAGGACACCCCGTTGGCGATAAAGTTATTCAAGAAGTCGCTAAGCGTTTGAAATCAACAGTAAGAGATGAAGATTCTATTGCTCGCTTAGGTGGCGATGAGTTTGCTATTATTTTTACTGATGTGAAAGCTGAAAGTATACTAGCTTCTATTGCCTCTAAAATCGTTACTTCTATTAACTCGCCTTTTAGTACAAATGGCAGGGTATTATCATTATCTTGTAGTATTGGTGTTGCAATTTCAGATTCAAAAGAGGTTACTCCTGTTGAAATACTGAAAAGAGCAGACTTGGCATTGTATAAAGCTAAGAATTCAGGTCGTAATCAATTTTACTTTTATGATATAAATTTAGAAAAAGACATCTCTATTTTAAACTGTTTAAGAGATAGCCTGATTAACATATCTAGAGGTGATTTTTCAATAGTTTTTCAACCCCAAGTTAACGCAACTACAAATGACATTATTGGCTTTGAGGTTTTATCTCGATGGGGTAGTCCTACAGTTGGTACTATCAGTCCTGATATCTTTATTAAAGTGATTGAAGAAAATAATTTAATAGACAAGTTTTCAGATTGGTTATTCAATGAAACAATTTTAAGGGTTAAAGACTGGAAGAAAAATAACCTATTAAATAATAATCAGAAAATTGCTATTAATTTATCTGCTAAACAATTACATTTAATCGATTTTGCCGATTCACTTATTGCTCTATTTAATAAAGAAGATATGAGTCCTAATATAATCACATTTGAAATTACTGAAACTGCGTTTATTGAGGATCCTGATATTGCCGGGAAAAACTTAGGTAAATTAAAAGCTGCGGGATTTGGTATCGCACTTGATGACTTTGGCACCGGCTACTCTTCTTTAGGTCTTTTAAGAAAGATGCCTTTAGATTATATAAAAATAGACCGTAGCTTTATTAGTGATATTTTAAGTGACGACGAAGCGGAAAAAATAGTACTGGCCATTATTGGGTTAGCTAACATGTTAAAATTAGGAGTTATTGCTGAAGGGGTTGAAGATTTAGCAACAAAAGAGTGGTTGCTTAAGCATAATAGTAGTATTCACCAAGGATATTATTATCATAAGCCACTTATTGAAAGTGACGCTAAGTTACTGCTTCATAATAAAAATAAAATAGTTTCGCTAGCAGAACATACCAAAAAGGTATAGTGATTTAAAAACATTCGTTTGTTAAAAATATGGAATTTTTGTGAAAAAAACAAAACAAGAGAAAACTAATAAAGAATCTCCTTCACACGTTGTTGGTATAGGCGCCTCTGCTGGTGGTTTAGAAGCGTTACAGGAGTTTTTTGGGAATTTAGCAAGTGACACAGGTGCTGCTTATGTAGTTGTACAGCATCTTTCTCCTGATTATAAAAGTATGATGTCTGAATTATTAAAAAAACATACAGACATGCCTATTTTTGAGGTTAGCGATAGCATAGCTGTCGAGCCTGATGCTATTTATTTAGTGCCGCCACGTAAAAATATGTTAATTACAGAAGGAAAGCTTTTGCTATCTGATCAAATGCCAGATAGACATCCGCACTTATCGATAGATGTATTTTTACGTTCACTGGCTGAAGATCAGCAACATAAAGGCATTGGTATTGTATTGTCTGGCACAGGAACTGACGGTACGCGTGGTATAAGAGCAATGAAAGAAGCGGGCGGCTTAGTTGTTATACAAAAACCTGATTCAGCAAAATTTGATGGCATGCCTAAAAGTGCTTATAACACTGGTTTAGCCGATATGGTATTAACACCAAGTGAAATGGGAGAAAGCTTAGTAAACTTTATGAATCACCCATCAATTAAAGGTGATGCTCCTGTTCTTGCTTTTACGAGTTCCGATGGCGATGGTGATGTATTAGCTGAAATTTTTCAAGTGTTAAAAAAGCAATCGTCAATTAACTTTTCACAGTATAAACCATCAACAGTGTCTAGAAGAATAGAGCGGCGATTAGGAATTAATCAATTAACAACGCTAGAGTCATATTTACGGCTATTAATTGAATCACCACGTGAAGTGCAAATATTAAGTAAAGAATTACTGATCAATGTTACGCGTTTTTTTAGAGATGATGAAGCTTTTGACAAACTAACCAGTTCTGTGGTTCAAAAAGTATTAACATCAGGTAATGGTGAAGATCCTATTCGATTATGGATTGCAGGTTGTTCTTCAGGTGAAGAAGCGTATTCCATTGCTATATTATTTGATGAAGCAAAAATTAAAATGGACTCCACTAGGCAAGTAAAAATATTTGCAACAGATGTCGATGAAGATGCTATTTCTGAGGCAAGTACGGGTCTTTATCCTGCTGAAATAGTTCAAGATATATCTCAACAACGGTTGGCTAATTACTTTGAACGTTCGGGTGAATCTTATGCAGTTTCACCTAAGTTACGTCAAATGGTGATATTTGCACAACATAACATGATCGAAGATCCACCATTTTCTAATATTAATTTATTGAGTTGCCGTAATGCTTTAATTTACTTTCAACAAGCAGCACAGCAGAAAGTGTTTTCGTCTTTTTATTTTGCATTACAGCAAGATGGATATTTATTTCTGGGTAATTCAGAATCATTAGGTGATATGTCAGCACATTTTGAAACGATTGATGAGCGAACGAGGATTTTTCAAAAAGTGAACTCCGCGCGCTTGCCTATGCAAAATAACTCTGCGATAAAGCATACGTTAGCGCTATCGCCTTTAGCACCTTCAACAGGCGATGCTAATAGGCCATCAAGAATGGTGGTGAACAATAAATATAATACAGTGATGGAGCGCTTAATTGAGCATTATGCACCAGATACGATTATATTGAATGATAGCTTTGAAGCTGTGCATGTATATGGAGATGTAACTCAATACACTAAAGGATTAGGTGGAGGAAAAGTAAGTACTAATATTAAAGATATGATCAGAGATGACTTAGCTATAGCCGTTTCAACAGCTTTGTACCGATGTGAGAAAAATGAAGATGATGTGTTTTATAATGATGTTGTTTGTACGATTAAAGGGGAAGAAGAAGCAATTGACTTAGCTGTATTCATTGTTAAACAAAGCGTGCATCAAATGTCTCCACGTTCATATGTATTGCAATTTATAAAACATGAAAAAAGTGGTTTAACACGAAAAATCGCGAAATCAATTACATTTGATGCAACCGAACAATCACAACAGCGAATTTATGACTTAGAACAAGAGCTTATTAAAAAACAAGAACACCTGCAAGTTACCATTGAAGAATTAGAAACAACGAATGAAGAATTACAATCAGCTAACGAAGAATTAATGTCTTCTAATGAAGAGCTTCAAAGTACGAATGAAGAATTACAATCAGTTAACGAAGAGTTATATACAGTCAACAGTGAATACCAAGAGAAAATAACGCAATTAACAGAGGCTAATATAGATCTTGATAGCGTTATAAATTCTACCGACATAGGTATTGTTTTCCTGGATGAAAACTTAACAATAAGAAAGTATACACCGCATTCAGCTAATTATATTCATTTACGGGGGGCAGATATTGGTAGGCCAATACATCATATTTCGCATGAATTAGATTATAGTGATTTTTTAACACAAATAGCGAATGTTAGTACGAAAGGAACAACGATTGAGCGCGATATTTTAACTAAATCAGGGCAGGCTGTACTACTGCGTTTAATGCCTTATGTGTTAAGTGAAAATAGTAGTCATTTAAGTCATGGTGTTTTGATTACAATTACTAATATTTCTCGATTAAGATTTGTTGAAAATGCTCTTCTACAATCACAAGAGCAATTTAAAGCATTATTAATTAACAAAGCAGAACGATTAGAACATAGAATAGAAAAGAACAAAGATGTAACTGTTTTATTGATAGATGATGATTCTGTTGATCGTAAACAAGTACAGCGTTATTTAAAAGAAGTTAAGGATTGTCAATATACCGTATTAGAAGCTACAACAATTGAAGAAGCACATGAACTGATTGAAAATAAAAGTATTGATGTTTGTTTACTCGATTATCAATTAAATAACAGTACAGCGGAAGATCTTGCTAAAACAATAAAAATAAGAAATGTTGAGTTACCTATAATTTTACTTTCAGGCCAAAGTGAGGAAATAATGGATCCAGACTTTTTAGCCAATGATATTATTGATGTGATTAATAAAGGTGATTTATCTAAAGCGTTATTAGTTAGTAGTATTGATTATGTATTAGAACGTAAAAATATTAAAGATATTGTGCAAAAATTTAATGTGTAAATATATAAAGATGAAATAGTTCAAGTACTTAAAAAATATAACAATGTAGATTTTCAAGCACATTATCTTTAGTAGCTCAGACCTAATCTGACAGTTACCCAATTTTAGGGTGTCTAGTCAGGTTAGATTTTAAACTAAATTATCTTCATCCCAAATCGATTTTCCATCAAGTAAAGCGTCTAGCGGAGTCCTACTATTGCACGTTTTACTCTGATGAGTTCTTTCTTTATTATAGTAATCTATCTATTCGTCTAGATCTTTTTACATCACCCCCATCGTTGATTAGATTTTTCCTAAACGTTATTTGATAAAACGTCCTTAAGACCATTTATGGAACTGTTTATATAATCTCAGTTTGAGGTGACATCGCTTTAGTTTTCGTCTGCTCAATATCATTAATCGCCAGATATAGCTGATAATCATGTTGTTCTAAACGACCACAATTCTATCAGTTAATATGCGTAGCATTGGTAGTTTGTGCACTTTGAAATAAGGTAGAACTTTATCGTTAAGCATATCGGTAGCAGTAATCGACGCTTTGGTAACATAAAAACAGAAAGATAGGGCTATTGTCGTAGGAGCATTTAAGGTATTCGTCAATCGACGAATACCTTAAATGCTCGGTGTTGACCTAAAAACGGGAGTTAAAAACATGTTATCAATTATTTTTCAGGAAGCTCGACTAATCTCCAATAGTGGTCGAGTAACTTAACCAACTCATCAAAGCCATGTTGTAACTTTTCTTTAACAATATACCCAGCAATATTTTGGTCGTAAGCGGCAAGCTTATCTTCATCATCTTTACTTGTTGTTAAAACGAAAACAATACTATTTTTTAAATTTTCATCTTTACGTAGTTCAGTTAGCACCTCTAACCCACCCATACGAGGCATGTTAAGATCTAAAAGCATGATATAAGGCTTAGTCACAGTCCCGTTTCTCAATAGCTCTAATGCAATCATTCCGTCTTTAGCACGAACGATAGGGTTCGCTATTCTAAGTTTGTTAAACGCTCGCATAACACTCATAGCATCTATGTCATCATCTTCTACTAGCAAAATTGTGGCATGGTTATAATTAGTATCACTCATTTATTATTCCAACATCATATTTATTTAGGCCAAGTAAAGGTAAAACAGGTACCGCTCTCACCATCAGAAGTAACCTTTATTGCACATTTTTGATAATCGAGCAGTTTTTTAATGATAGAAAGCCCCATGCCACTACCCTCTACTTCGTCTCTAGGTTTTAGTGTTTTGAATAATTCAAAAATTTGTTTGTGATGCTTTTTTGGAATACCAGGGCCATTATCTTCAACCGAAAATTGGTAGTGGGTAGGTAACTCTTGAGCAGAAACAGTAATCATTAGTTTATCACCATTTCTATGCTTAATTGAATTACTAATTAAATTACGAAAAATAATTTCCAAAGGTACTAAGTGTGTTTTTATTTCAGGTAATGTGCTTGTACATGTTATTGAAACATCTTCTGGTGGACTTTGTAAGTCAAAAATATTTAAAACTAACTCGTTTATGTTGATGGTTTGAATATCCCCAACCTTACGTCCAATGCGAGAGTATGTAAGTAAATCTTCTAAAAGACTTTCTAAACGAGCGGTTCTATTCATTAATAATACCAAATTACTTTTAGTCTCGTCACTGGCGAAATCAGCAATATCTTCTTCTATCCATGATGAAAGCTGCATAATACCTCTTAAAGGGGCTTTTAAATCATGAGAAGCTACATAGGCAAAGTCGTTCAGCTCTTTATTGCTACGTTTTAATTCTTCTGTGATTTCGACATGTTCGGTCATATCAATAATGGTAGCGAGTGTTTTTAAGCTATCTCCTTCGTTGAATTGAGCTAAGCCAATTTCAGCAGGAAATTCATTTCCTTTTTTTGTTAAACCAAAAACATCTCTATTAAGACCCATTTGTCGATTAGATGGGTTTTTATTAAAATCTTCACGAAGCTTAGGGTGTTGTTTTTGAAACTTTTTGGGTATCAGCATATCAACTTTGTTACCAACTAATTCTTGACTTGTATACCCAAAAAGCAATTCTGTTTGTGGGTTTATTGTCTCTATCTCACCTTGGTTATTGGTAATTATCATCCCACAAGGTGCAGATTCAATAATATGCTTGTAATACCTTTCTCTAATGGAAAGTTTTTCGGTTATCTCTTTAGCAATAGCGATTGCTTTTTTTTGTGAGCGCGTAAGTGTAATAAAAACAAGCAACAACAGACTATCAATAATAATACCACTTCCTAAAATGATGAGTGGTTGGTTTGAATGCGTTGATGCTTTAAAAGACAGTGCGGTTTGAATATTGAATGTCCATGGTCGCCCATGCATATCTATGGTTACTGTTTTTTGGAAAAGTGGTTGATTGTCATAATGACTATTTTCGTTTGTCAATTCGTTGTAAAGGTTATCATCACCATCAAAAATGCTAAACACTAATTGCCTGTTACTTTGCTTCAGTGTGCCTTCCATTAGTTTAACCATAATGAAAGGGGCATATACATGACCTACGAAATGCTTTTGACGTTGCTCAAGTGTTTCAATATTGGTAGAGTCATAAAATGGAATGAATTGTAAAAAACCGGGTGTTTTTTTTGCATCTTGAACAAGTACTATCGGCGCTGTAATCTGTGTTGTTGCATTATCCCTCGCTTTTTTCGCAGCGCTGAAGCGGTTAGCTTCAAATGCCATATCTAACCCTACCGCTTTTTCATTACCCTTTAGTGGCTCTATATAGGTAATTGGCCAGTATTCTTGCTCATCATGCTGAGGATAAATAGTAAAGTCGGGTCTGTTTATGCGTTGCTGTTTGATGAAATGGCTAGCTTCACGCTGAGGTATATAATATATAACGCCAATGCCATTAATGCCGGGATAAGTATCTGTAAGGTTAAGCCTATCAGAAAATTCTTTCCAATCAGCGACTTGGGTGTCCTGCGAAAAAGTTTGAATGGCGGCAGCCCCTGCCTTTAATGCGACTTCGTAATGCGTCATTCTCTCAGATATTTGTTCAAGCAGTTGTTCGGTTTGAATTTTAAATATCTCGGTTCTTTTTTCCTGAATTTGATTATCAGAAACCTTCCAAGCAATGATAGTGAGTAAAAGAGAAGCTGATATAACTAGCCAATGATACCAATGTAAAAATTGATTCGGTTTATTTAGCTTTTGAGCCATTGCATATCTCCTTAAGTTACTTTTATAAAGGTAACTTAATCTTTAAAGGTAAATTTTTTCAATATCATGCTCAGTTTTAGGGTGAGAATAATAGTATCCTTGGGCACGCCCAATATTAAGCTGTTTACAAAGCAGTGCATGATGCTCTGTTTCAACGCCTTCAGCAATGACTTGTAAACCTAATATGCTTGCCATAGATACAAGACCTTTAACCAACGCTGTATTTTTAATATCGTGCATATCAATGGGCATTAAGCTTCTATCAATTTTTACAATGGAAATGGGGTGGTTTCTTAAATGGGCAATTGAGGAATACCCTGTACCAAAATCATCCAGTGACAAATGACACCCGCTCTCCGTAATGACTGCAAGTACTTGGCGGGACGTTATGGAGTCTTTGAGCAATGCTGTTTCAGTTAACTCAATTTCAATTAAATGGGCAGGTACGCCGTATTTTGATAAACATTTATCAAGTGATTCTACAACAGTGAAGTCACCTAACTGTATAGCAGAGACGTTAATTGCCATCGTTAAAGGCGTTCGGCGGTTATGGTTCCACTTAGATAAGGTAGATATTGCTTCTTCAATAACCCACAGGCCAATTGCTGAAATTTGTTGAGTTTCTTCTGCTATTTCAATAAATTCATCAGGAGTTCGCACTATATCATCGACATTCCAACGTATGAGCGCTTCAAAACCTGTGACGCTTTCATTGATAGGATTGATTACAGGTTGATAATATAACTGAAACTGCTGTTTTTCGATTGCGTCTCTTAACGCCAATTCAACTTCCAATCGTTGATGAAATTTTTGCTGCATTTCATCTTCAAAAAAACAAATCTGATTTCGACCTAGTTTTTTGGCACGATACATTGCAATGTCAGCATACTTAAATAATTCTTCACTCGTTTTTCCATTACAAGGGTGTAGTGCTATGCCAATGCTCACGGTAGAGTTTATTGTCGTAATCGCTATTTCTATAGGCTCTTGCATTGCCTTGATGATACGTTGAGCCACAAGTAAAGCTTGTTCATTACTTTCAAGGTTACTCAAGGTAATGGCAAATTCATCACCACCTAAACGAGAAAATAATTCATTGCCTCTCAGGCACTTTTTAATTTTAGTGACCGTTTTTTTAAGAAGAAGATCACCAACATCATGACCAAAATTGTCGTTTATTAACTTAAAGTTATCAATATCAAGTAAGAGTAAGGCGAGTATATGATCATTTCTTCTATTATTTGTAATCGCTAGTTTAACGGATTCATCAAAGAAATAACGATTAGGTAAACCCGTAAGGGAATCTGTTTCTGCTAATTGCTTCACTTGTTGGTATGTTTGAAAGAGTTTTTTTTCTAAATCATGCCGTGTTGTTGAATGAAGTATTGCACGGCGTAATTTTTTCTCAGAAATATCTGATTTCGTTAAAAAATCTTGAGCACCTGCTTTGATACATTCCAAAGCTATATTTTCATCTTCATATGTGCTCATCATAACGATAGCGGTAGTTGTGCCTCTTGCTTCATTTCGAATGTCTAAAATCATTTCAATACCATCGCGTGACGGCATACTATAATCTAGTAATACGATATCAAATACGTGCTTTGAATATAGCTCTAATCCTTGGTCAACAGTTACCGCTTCTTCAATATGAACATTTAGGTTACTTTTTTTTAGCGTACGTATAATTGCTGTTCTATCTACTTGGTCATCATCTACTAATAATATATCCATACAATTTTTTAATTCCAATACCGCTTAATATTAACTTTATCGCCAACTGTCTTGAAAACACCGAACAATAGATGTAAAGCAACGAATAAATTTAACTCTATTACATATTTATTGACTCAAATCAGAGATTCATCTGCATACGCAAGTGCCTTTGCATAACAATGCATAATGAAGGTTTCATCTAGGTCGAGCTGTGTTTGAATTTCATGTATCCCCTGAAAGTCACTATTTTCTATTTTCAAACACAAAGCATAACAATGACCTAATTTTCCTGATTGGTTTTCTAAAGCATTTTGAATTTCTGTTCCTAACGATAACTCTTTAAATATGAATGCTAAGTCAACATCAATTAACGCTGCACATATTGACACTATGCCTAATAAATACCCTTTGTCACATGTTTTTTTATCAGTTATTAATAATAATTCAATAAATTTGGCTCTAACCAATCCAATTTTTAAAAGCTCTGAAGGCTTGTTTTCTCCTAAATCTCCTAAAGACAACATGGTCACGAACTGTTTAATAGTGTCCTCCCCCAGATAAATCACAGCTTGCGAAATAGAGCTTATTTGTTTATTGGAGGATTTACATCTTAAATTTGAAAGCCTTAATAAGCGTACAACTAACGCTGCATCTTTTTCAACTGTGTAAATTAAAGTAGGAAAGTCTAACGGTATTTTTAAAGTGATATTTAATAAATCTAAAGTTGTTAATGTAGAAGGATTCGCCTTTGTAAAATTAAGTAATTTAGGTTTAGTAAAATAATACCCCTGAAAAAAATCGGCTCCAGCTTCCCTTGTTAACTCAAAGGACGCATAATCTTCAATTCGTTCAACAATGATTAGCTTATTAGGATACTTTTTCTTGAGAGATGAAATGCGCTTCAGTGTATGTGTAAGGTCGTTTTCCACTTCCAGTTTAATATATTGCACTTTTTGAAGTAACTCATTCCATTTAGGGTCACCATCATAATCATCTAATGCAAATACATACTTACTTTGCATTAAATTTTCAACCTGAGGTAGCACCTCATCAAGTTTACTCATTCTTTCAATTATCTCTAATACGACATTATTTGGAGCAATTAATTTAGGTAAATCAGATAGAATTGCGCTAGTAGACAAATTGATAAACAATTTTTTACTATTAGCTAAATTTTCCATTCCATAAAATAATAAACTATCGAAAAATAACCTTGCAGTCGCCTTATCATCACTAACATTAGTCGGGAAATAATTATCTTTTGAGTTTCGATAAAGTAATTCATAAGCAAATACATTTTCATTGCGATCTAAGATCGCTTGCCTAGCAACAAACTGAACTTTCACTGATTCTTCCACTGTGATCCTTACTAAATCTAAGTTTATAACTAGGGTCTGTTGATCTTTCAGGGTTAAATTTTATTCAATTTAAAACGAATTTAATCGCGATGTGAGCTTTGTCTAATAGTTATTCTATTAAAGAAGCGAACAGCAATGAGTAAATTCGTTTTAAATG
>Ga0209303_1000264_pt1 | contig 45193 bp, 35 predicted proteins | sample SidtaG_3_FD_187449 | JGI IMG/M metagenome (GOLD analysis project Ga0209303, IMG submission 187449) | Marine algal microbial communities from Sidmouth, United Kingdom - Sidmouth_Asex1 metaG (SPAdes) (version 2) | ecosystem: Host-associated > Algae > Red algae > Unclassified | place: Sidmouth...
GCTCCTCGAGACTGATGTAGCTGAACATCGACGCCTGAGGATTGCCATGACCGCGCATCGTCGACCCACCTGTTCGAATCCGTGTGCGATTGTCGCAGGTAATCGGACTAATTCAACAGCCTGCTAGTGGCCCGTTCGGGAAACAAGGTGACGCTCAGAGCCTAGACGCCACACCTGCGGCTGGCGTTCGCTGACACCGATGCCGGTCAGGTCCTGGCGGTTCGGGCGCCGCGTGCGGGCGCATCCGTCATACGCTCGTCGACCCCGATTGCGCGAATTCTTCCCACGCGCGCACGGATCGCCGGCGGGCCCGACACGTCACAGCCTTCTCACCGTGCCGGGCACGACCTGCTCGCGACGGTGCGACGAGGCGACGGCGGCGAACATCAGGGCCAGGCTTGCCAAGTTACCGCGCGCCGAATGCGAAGGCTCGCGACGGTCCTCGATCGCGCACAGCAACTCGGCCATGGCACCGTGGAAGCCGTCGTCGAACCAGGTGCCCACCAGCTCCGGGCTGACCCGACCATCGGCGGTGGTCAGCGTGACGCGCTGATCGCTCACATCCGGGCCACGGCTGGACAAGGATCCGTGCGTGCCGCCCACGAAGGTGGTGTCCTCGGCGCCGATGCCGATCGCGCCGTCGAACACCACCGAGGCCTGCCCCTCGGCGAACGTGATCACCGCCTGACCGAGCAGCGGCGGTGTCGCCGCCTGGCCCGGTGCACGGGCCCGCGACGCCTGCACCCCGGTGGCCCCATCGCCGAACAGGCTGACCACGAAGTCGAACCAGTGCACGCCGAAGTCCTGCAGGATCAGGTCATCGACGTCGTCGAAGGCGGTGTCGGCGATCCAGCCGTGGTCCCAGTGCACCCGCGCGTGGCAGGACACCCGATCGCCGATCAGGCCCGCACGCACCGCTTCGCGCATCCAGGCCAGGTGCGGTGCCCAGCGTCCGTTCTGGTTGACCGCCAGGCGCACCCCGCGACGGTCCGCCAGTTCGACCAGGCGCTCGCCCACATCCAGGTCCAGCACGAACGGCTTTTGCGACAGCACGTGGCGACCCGCGCTCAACGCCGCCTCCATCATCGCCACGCGCTCGGCCGGGTGCACGGTGATGTCGATAACCTCGATGTCGTCACGCGCCAGCACCGCGTCCAGATCGTCCAGCACGTCGGCATCCGGGAACCAGGCGTCGCGCTTGGCCTCGGCCTTGGCGCGGGTGCGGTTGCAGATCACCGCGACATCGTAGCCGGCCCCGCGGTAGGCGTTCAGGTGCGAATCCGAGATGCCGCCGGTACCGACCAGCGCGATGCGCGGTGCGTAGCCACGCGTGGCGCGTGGGCGATAGTCCAGTTCGGGAATCTTCATGTCTCAGCCGTCCGCGCCCACCTGGATGTCCAGACGGTACTCGCGGCGCTCGCCGGACGCCATGAGCAGCGAGCTCAGGTCCCAGGCTTCCCCGCTCAACCGAGCCGCCTCGTCCAGCAACGGATAGCCCAGGTTGACGTGGTACAGCAAGCGGTGGGGCACCGCCTGGAACCCGTCGTTGATGACGGTGTCGCGAATCCTGATGGTCGGCGAATGCCGCTCGATCTCGATGCGCCGGTGCAACGTCATGACCTCGGTGAACACGCCGGCCTGGTGCACCGCGACGCAAGCCCGCGCTCCCCTTCGAGATCCGGCACCGGATGCCGGGCCGCCGACGCACCACGCCAGCCGATGTTCTCGCCACGACGGCGCAGTCGGACGCTTGGCGTTCGGGGTCGTCCCGCGAAGGGCGTTCACCGACGACGGTGCCGTGCCGTATGACCGACGACGGTGCAGCGCGCGGAATCGGGTCTGGCGAAGTGTTCCCGGCAGGCTTCGACGAAGTGGCGCACCAGACGACGCGGTCGAGCGCGCTCATAGGCCACCGCCAGGGTCAGCGGCGGCAGGGGATCGGCAATCGGCAACGCCACGACCGGCGCGCCCGCGTAGCTGGTGGAGATCGACGGCCGCATGTTGAGAATGGCGCAGCCCCGGCCGGCACCGACGAGGCTTCTGACCATTTCCGTGGAATTCGCGTAGGCGACAATCGAGGGAGCGTCGGCGTGGCTGTCGAACAGACGCCGGTAGTACGTCGTGGCAACGGGCCGGTTCAGCACCACCAACGGCTCTTTCGCGATCTGTTTCAGGTCGAGCGAGACGCGTCCGGCCAAGCGGTGCGAGCTCGGTAGCAGACAGTACGGCGGGGCCTCGACCAGCACGTCGAAATCGATCATCGGGAGGACGTTCTCGGTGACGAACAGGATGACGTCGAACGTGCCGCACAGCAGGCCTTCCTGCGCACTGTCGTTGTCGCATTCCTCCAGATGCAGCTCGACATCGCCGGGTACCGGCCCGAACGAGGCGAGAATGGCCGGCAGGAACGCGGGGGCGACGGGCGCGTAGTAGCCGATCCGCAATGTCCCGCTGAGCGACTGCTTCAGATCGGCGCCTTCGGCCAGGATCGAGCGATAGTCCTCCAGCAGGCGTTCGCACTTCGCGGCCACCGCAAGACCGCTGGCGGTGGCCCGGATTCCGCGGGCGCGCTGGCGCGTCACCAGGGCCAGATCGAACGCCGCCTCGACCTGATCGATGGCGGTGGCCACTGCCGATGCGGCGATGTTCAGCTCGGCGGCCGCCCTGGCGATGTTGCCGTGACGCAAGGCCGTCGTGAAGTACCTCATCGCCTTGAGTGAAAGGGCCATCGATATCTCTGAAAATCAGGTTTTCATGTCACGATATTACTGTTTTTCCTGCTACCGGGCATCTGGCACGCTGTCCCTGTCGCTTGCTCCCGTGGACGAGATACGCCGATGGCCGACGCACCGCCGAAGGGCTGGAACCATGCCCCGTCCGTCCCCTTGCAGGTATCGCCGTTCTTCACCTGGCCCCTTCACCCGAAGGCGATGCTGGCCTGGCTCTGGAGGTCGTGGTTCCTGATCACCGAACGACTCCTGATCGTCGGCGTCGCATTCGTCTCGTTCCACGCGTTCCAGCCTCCGCTGGAGCTCAGCAGGACGCTGGCCTTCGGGTGGATCGCCGAGATGTACCTGCGCAACCTGATCCTGATGTCCGTCGTGGCCGGCGGGCTGCACCTGTACTTTCACACCTTCGCCCGGCAGGGCGAACGGTTGAAGTACGACCCGCGCCCGTTGAGGAAGACCGGCAGGCAGTTCGTCCTGGGCGAGCAGACCCGCGACAACATGGTCTGGACGCTGGCCAGCGGCGTGACCGTCTGGACCGCCTACGAGGTGCTGATGTTCTGGGCGCTGGCCAACGGCTACGCCCCCATGCTGACCTGGGCGGCGAATCCGATCGCGTTCGTTGCCCTGTTCGTCCTGATCCCGGTGTGGGAGAGCTTCTACTTCTATTGGATCCATCGCCTGCTGCACGTGCCGTTCCTCTACAAGCGCGTGCACCTGCTGCACCATCGCAACATCAACGTCGGTCCCTGGTCGGGCCTGTCCATGCATCCGGTCGAGCATGTGATCTTCCTCGGCTCGGTGCTGATCCACTGGGTGGTGGCGGCCCACCCGGTTCACATCCTGTTCCACCTGCAGTACTACGCGCTGACGGCGGCGACGACGCATACCGGCTTCGAAGGCCTGTTGATCAAGGATCGCAACCGCCTGCGGCTCGGCACCTTTCACCACCAGATGCACCACCGCTACTTCGAGTGCAACTACGGCTCCCTGGAGCTACCCTGGGACAAGCTGTTCGGCTCCTTTCACGACGGAACGCAAGCGTCGAACGAGAAGATCAAGGTTCGGCGCAAGCGCATGATCGGCGCCTGACGACGGCGACACCCTTGCCACGACGCGACGAAGAGCGCCCTCGGGTTGCGCGTTTCCTGCACATTCGCGGCCCGGACCGGCGCTAGGGTCAATCTCGACTCCACCGCACCGGCACGGACCACCGTGCCGAGCTCTTCCTCATTGCCCCTTCCGGAGCACGACATGATCCGTCTCGCTGCCTCGATCGGTCTCATCACGCTGTCGGCCACGAGCGTCTTGGCCGAGACCTTCTCGGGCGAGGTCTGGGCCGACAACTGGTTCGAGATGCGCATCGACGCCGAACGCGTCGCCCAGGACAGCGTGCCCATCACCACCGAGCGATCGTTCAACGCCGAGCGCTTCGCGTTGAGCGTGGCCACGCTCACTGCATAGCTCTGGGCTCTTCTGGTGAAGCGCTATTCCGGCTCGCACGTCGGCCGTGTCCGAATCCTGTATGGGCCGGATTCGCGTACAGCGCACGTCCGAATCAACGACTTAGCGCAGGTCTGGCCGCTGAAACGCGGGAGTGTGATCTGTCCAAGGACATTCGGACAGGCGGTAGCCGATGATCGCGGCCACCATCATGACATCGCAGCGAATCGGCTACGCGCGTGTCAGCACCACCGGCAGAGCACAGACCGACAGCTCGTAGGAATGGACCTGGACCGAACATTCACCGACAAGGCCAGCGGCAGCAGTGCGGACCAGCCGCAGCTTGAGGCGATGCTGGCGACGATCCGTTCAGGCGAGACCGTTGTTGTCCAAAGCATCGACCGACTGGCGAGGAACCTCGCCGATCTGCTGCAGCTCGTCGAGGTCCTCGGCGGTGCCGGCGCCTCGCTTCGGTTCGAGAAGGAGGGGCTGACGTTCACCGGCGAGGATAGCCCGATGCAGGCGCTGCAGCTGTCGATCATGGGCGCGGTCGCCGCCTTCGAGCGGTCGATCATCAACGAGCGTGCCGCCGAGGGGAGGGGCGAGCCGTTGCCAAGGCCAAGGGCGTGCGCTTCGGTCGGAAGCCCTCGATGACACCGGCCATGCGCAAGCAGGCACGAGCATGGCGTGCCAGTGGCAAGAGCGTGCGGGCCATCGCGATCGATCTGGACGTGACGAGGCAGACAGTCTACCGCGCGCTCGACGATGGAAAAAGCGCCGCGTGATCGGCCGCGAGTTCTTCACCGCCATCGGGGTCGCCTCGGCACTGGTCGCAGTGGCGTTGCTGATCTACTTCGGCCCGATGGTCTTCTGGATCGTGTACATCGCGGCGTTCGGTTCACAGTAGCCGGCGCAGCCGTCGCCGGACTTCGACGTCGAGCCGTTGATCATGGCGCCGGTCGCTCGGTGACGATCCGCTTCGTACGTCGTGGCGTAGCGAACCGGCCGCGATACCTTTGGCGTAGTATCGCAAGTCCGGCACGCCCTCGCCGAGTGGTCCGGCAGCACGGACCTACGAGGTGCCGTGCCGAGATGCCGGTATCGCTTCTACTGAAGGCTGTGGGCGAAGAGGCCCATGGGGCTAGGGTCCACCCCCGGGGGGCGTGGGCCTTTTCCGAGATCGCGATATCAGATCATGCATTGGTGCATTGCAACTCCAAGCCGTTTCTCAGATCGCGTCATGTACTGCAGGTCCGGTACGGCACTGAACGCCGTCGGCCCTGATGGCCATTCGTGCCGAAGCTTCGACGCGAATATCCCCGCGCGCATTCCTCTGGCACAAGCGCCTTCGGTCGTCGAGCGTGAGACCGGCGTCACGAGCGCCTGCTCGACCGCCTGGCGAGTGCCGCCGCCCCCCTGGGGCGCGGTACGTCGTCGCCTGTAGCGAACGATGCCCGCCGGCCCATCGTCCTCGACGCGAGCGAGTTGCGAGAGCTGACCGGACGCCGGCAGCGCTCGGCGCAGGTCGAAGCGCTGAACGCGCTCGGCATCGACCACCGGCTGCGCCCGGACGGCTCCCTCGTCGTCATGCGCCATGCGATCGAGTCGAACGCCGCGCGCAAGGCCCGAGCGGTAGAGCCCGACTTCGCCGCCCTGCGCCGCCACTCACACGAGTCAACAAGCCGATGCCGCGCGCGTTCGCCCAAGAACAAGGGTTTTCCGACCGGCGGGCGCTGGTGTGGAAACACCATCTACTACATGGTGCCTCGAGGCGTTCAATGTAGCGAAGCGTCGAGGCACACAGGATAGATTCAGTTCAGCTTCAGACCGGCCGATCAGCTCGTTGTCGTGCGCCAAACTCTCGTCGTTTCGAGTCTTGTTGACGTGCGGCCATAGCGACAGCGTCATCTGGATCAGCGTTTCAGCCGCAGCGGCGTCGAGGATGCCGACCTCCTTGGCACGCTTGCGGTAGGCGCCAGCGAGAGCCGGGAGCGAGACTTCCTTGCCGAGCCGGGATCCGTGCTTTCCGCACAGTTTTCACAGGTAGCGGGCAGCGTAGGTGTGCAGCCGGTCCATCAATTCCTGCGGCGCGTTCACGAGCGCATCGTTCTCGCGCTCCCAGAATTCCCGCATAAGGTTGGCTTTCGAGCCCGACCCGTGGTGATTCCCGGGGGCGTGGATGTCGATGCCGAACTGGTCGAAAAGATCCCCAAGCGTGCGGTGGGAGGTGCCAAGCAGATACCCCTGCTGCATCTCTGAGTGCCGCTCAAGAATACGTTTCTCGCGATTCGTAAGCGTCGACACGACGGTCCGTCCGGCGACCTGCTGGCACCTGTCCTGAATCGGAAGATCTTGGCTGAATCGGAAGATCGGGATCGAGATCCGACCACCCTGCCGATAAACGCTTCGAAATCAGGAGGTTGGCGCGCCCGGAAGGATTCGAACCTCCGACCACCTGGTTCGAAGCCAGGTACTCTATCCAACTGAGCTACGGGCGCATCCGCTGGGCCGCGTACGGCGCCAGAGATCGGATGATAGCGGCTGATCGGCGCCGCGTCACGCTTTCATGACGATTCGGAAGAGCGACTTTCGTGAGCGCCGGTGCGGGGAACTCCGGCCATCACGCCGGTTCGTACGCTTCGTTCGAACGATAGATACGGCAAAAACGCGTGGTCGCAGCCGGCGGCTGCGTCATCATTGATGACGACACGAACGTCCATCCGCTCACCCCCCTTACGGAGTTGTCCTGCTCATGAATCCGATCTTCCGCCCGACCCTGCTGGCCGGTGCCGTGCTGGCCGCCTCGTTCGCCCTGCCCGCCGCGGCCCAGGACCTCGGCGCCGTGCCGGCCGGCACCTACAAGAGCGATCCGACGCACGCCTACGTCAACTTCAGCTACAACCACCTCGGCCTGTCGACGCCGACGCTCTCGTTCGACGAGTTCGACATCACCATGGAGCTGGATCCGGCCGATGTCAGCGCCGCCAGCATCACCATGACGCTGGACACCGCCAGCGTGGTGGCCGGCTCCGAGATCTGGAAGGACCACCTGACCAGCGCCGACTGGTTCGACGTCGAGGCCAACCCGGAAGCCACCTTCACCTCCACCTCGATCGAAGGGGCCGGCGACGGCGCCTACACGGTCAGCGGCGACCTGATGCTGGCCGGCGAGACCCAGCCGGTCACCATGATGGTGACGATCAACGCGGCGATGAACCATCCGATGAGCGGCGATCCGGTCATCGGCTTCGATGCCAGCGGCGAGGTCATGCGCAGCGCCTTCGGCCTGGGCAAGGCGGCACCGGCGGTCAGCGACGAGGTGCAGATCGACGTCAGCGCCGAGATGGTGCTGCAGAAGTAGGGATGGCTTGACATGGACCGTGCAGCAGCCAGCGGCGACGCCGAATCGAACGGCGATCGGGTGACTCGCCCGCCGGTTCGCTACAACGACGTCGCCGTGCTGCTGCACTGGACCATCGCCCTGCTGATCCTGGGCCTGCTGGCCGTCGGCAAGTACATGACCGGCCTGGAGCGCGACGACGGCATGCGCTTCGTGCTCACCCAGTGGCACAAGACCTTCGGCATCCTGGTGCTGCTGCTGGCGGTGGTCCGGCTGGTGTGGAAGCTCGCCCACACCGCGCCCGCCATGCCGTCCACCGATCCGGCCTGGCAGCGCGCCGCTGCGCACGTCACGCACGGGCTGCTGTACGTGCTGATGTTCGCCATTCCGCTGACCGGCTGGGCGATGGCCTCGGTGTCGGTGCTGGACGTGGACACGCTGCTGTTCGACGTGATCCCCTGGCCGCACCTGCCGCTGCCGCAGAGCGAATCGATGGAACATCGGTTCCACACGCTGCACGAGCTGGGCGGCAATTTCCTGATCCTGCTGTTCCTGCTGCACGCGGGCGCCGCCCTGAAACATCATCTGATCAACAAGGACCACGTGCTGGTGCGCATGCTGCCGGACTGGAGCTCGCGCTCGTGGTGGCGAAAGCTGGCGGCCACCAGCGTGGCGGTCGCAGGCTTCGGCACCGGCGTCTGGTTGTACGCGGACATCTCGCGCAGCGCGGCAGTGGTCAGTGCCGGCGCCGCCGAGGTCGGCTTCGTGGCCGGTGTCAGCGGCGACGAGGTGCCGGGCACCTTCGCCGAGGCCGATGTCACCGCCACCATCGACGAGAACGACCCGGCCGCCGGCACCCTGGAGGCGGTGGTGATCACCGCGTCGGTGTCCAGTCCCAACCCGCAGGTGGACGGATCGATCCGCGATGCGGACTGGTTCGACGCCCAGACCCATCCCGAAGCGCGCTTCGTGGCCAGCTCGATCGCCGCCGGGGATGCGCCCGGCACGCTCGATGTGGCCGGCACGCTGACCATCAAGGACAGGCCGCTGGAGGTGAGTTTCCCGATGGCGCTGGTGAACGAGGAGTCGGTGCGCGTGGCGCGCGGCGAATTCACGGTCGATCGCCGCGCCTTCGATCTGGGCCTGGACAGTCAGGCCACCGACGACTGGGTCGACTTCGATGTGCTGATCCGCTTCCGCTTCGAGCTGAGCGCACCGGACAGCTGACCGCGAGCGACGGGACGCTGCACGGCTGCCGACACAGCAGCTGTGCCTCGCGGGATGGGACACGCCGGCCGGCACGATAGACTCTTGCCAAGCCTGCCTCAACCGTCAGCGAGCCGCCGTGTCCATCAAGAAGATCCTCGTCGCCAACCGCTCCGAGATCGCGATCCGGGTGTTCCGCGCCGCCAATGAACTGGGCATCGCCACGGTGGCGATCTGGGCGCGCGAGGACAAGCTGGCGCTGCACCGCTTCAAGTCCGACGAGGCGTACACCGTCGGCAACGGTCCGCACCTGGACGAGCCGATGGGCCCGATCGAGAGCTATCTCTCGATCGAGGAGGTCCTGCGGGTGGCCAAGCTGTCCGGCGCCGACGCCATCCACCCCGGCTACGGCCTGCTGTCGGAAAGCCCGGAGTTCGTCGACGCCTGCGATGCGGCCGGCATCACCTTCATCGGCCCGCGTGCGGACACCATGCGGCGGCTGGGCAACAAGGTATCGGCCAGGAAGCTGGCCATCGAGGCCGGCGTGCCGGTGGTGCCGGCCACCGATCCCCTGCCGGACGATCCGGCGCGCATTCGCGAGATGGCCGACAGCATCGGCTACCCGATCATGCTCAAGGCGTCCTGGGGCGGCGGCGGGCGCGGCATGCGCACGATCCGCTCGCCCGAGGACCTGGACCGCGAGGTCGACGAGGCGCGTCGCGAGGCGCGCGCCGCCTTCGGCAAGGACGAGATCTACCTGGAGAAGCTGGTCGAGCGCGCGCGCCACGTCGAGGCGCAGATCCTCGGCGACGCGCACGGTCAGGTGGTGCACCTGTTCGAGCGCGACTGCTCGGTGCAGCGGCGCAACCAGAAGGTGGTCGAGCGCGCGCCGGCGCCGTACCTGAACGCCGAGCAGCGCGCCGAGCTGTCCGGCTACGCCCTGAAGATCGGCCACAGCACCGACTACCTGGGCGCCGGCACCGTCGAGTTCCTGATGGACATCGATACCGGCGCGTTCTACTTCATCGAGGTGAATCCGCGGGTGCAGGTCGAGCACACGGTGACCGAGGAGGTCACCGGCATCGACATCATCAAGGCGCAGATCCACCTGGTGGAAGGCCACCGCATCGGCACGCCCGAATCCGGCGTGCCGGCCCAGGAGAACATCACGCTGAGCGGTCACGCCATCCAGTGCCGCATCACCACCGAGGACCCGGAGCAGAACTTCGTGCCGGACTACGGTCGCATCACCGCCTACCGGGGCGCCACCGGTTTCGGCATCCGGCTGGACGGCGGCACCGCCTACTCGGGCGCGGTCATCAGCCGCTTCTACGATCCGCTGCTGGAGAAGGTCACCGCCTGGGCGCCGACGCCCGAGGAGGCGATCCGGCGCATGGACCGCGCCCTGCGCGAGTTCCGCATCCGCGGCGTGGCCACCAACCTGACGTTCCTGGAAAACATCATCGGTCACGAAAGCTTCCAGGACAACAGCTACACCACCCGCTTCATCGATACCACGCCTGCCTTGTTCGAGCAGGTGCAGCGCAAGGACCGGGCGACCAAGCTGCTGCAGTACATCGCCGACGTGACGGTCAACGGCCACCCGGAGGTACGCGATCGCCAGCGCCCGCGCGCCGATGCGCAGCCGCCGGTGGCGCCGTATCACGACACCCCGATCGTCGACGGCACCCGTCAGCGGCTGGAGCGCGAAGGCGCGCACGGGTTCGCCAGGTGGATGCGTGACGAGCCGCGCGTGCTGGTCACCGACACCACCATGCGCGACGGTCACCAGTCGTTGCTGGCCACGCGCATGCGCACCATCGACATCGCAGGCGTGGCGGACGCCTACGCGCGCTCCCTGCCCGAGCTGCTGTCGCTGGAGTGCTGGGGCGGCGCCACCTTCGATGTGGCGATGCGCTTCTTGACCGAGGACCCGTGGGAGCGCCTGGCACTGATTCGCGAACGTGCCCCGAACGTGCTGTTGCAGGCGCTGGTGCGCGGCGCCAACGGCGTCGGCTACACCAACTACCCCGACAATGTGGTGCGCCACTTCATCCACCAGGCGGCCGAGGGCGGCGTCGACCTGTTCCGGGTGTTCGACTGCTTCAACTGGATCGACAACATGCGGGTCTCGATGGAGGCGGTGATCGAGTCCGGCAAGCTGTGCGAGGCGGCGATCTGCTACACCGGCGACCTGCACGACTCCACCCGTGACAAGTACTCGCTGGACTATTACCTGACGCTTGCGCGCGAGCTGGAAGCGGCCGGTGCGCACATCATCTGCATCAAGGACATGGCGGGGCTGATGAAGCCTGCCGCGGCGCGCACCCTGTTCCCCGCGCTGCGCGACACCGTCTCGCTGCCGGTGCACTTCCACACCCATGACACCTCCGGCATCGGCGCGGCCACGGTGCTGGCCGCGGTCGATGCCGGGGTGGACGCGATCGATGCGGCCATGGACGCCCTGTCCGGCAACACCAGCCAGCCCTGCCTGGGCTCGATCGCGCTGGCGCTGTCGGGTCACGAGCGCGATCCGGACCTGGATCCGCAGGCCATCCAGCGCATCAGCACCTATTGGGAAGCGGCGCGCAACCAGTACGCCGCGTTCGAAAGCGACCTGAAGGGCCCGGCCTCGGAGGTCTACCTGCACGAGATGCCCGGCGGACAGTTCACCAACCTCAAGGGGCAGGCTCGCTCGCTGGGGCTGGAGTCGCGCTGGCACGAGGTGGCACGCATGTATTCCGACGTCAACCAGATGTTCGGCGACATCGTCAAGGTCACCCCCTCCTCCAAGGTGGTCGGCGACATGGCGCTGATGATGGTCGGTCAGGACCTGTCGGTGGAGCAGGTGCTGGATCCGGATCGCGAGATCGCCTTCCCCGACTCGGTGATCGCGATGATGCGCGGCGAGCTCAGCCAGGTTCCCGGTGGCTTTCCCGAGGCGATCGCCGCCAAGGTGCTCAAGGGCCAGGCTCCGCTGTCCGAGCGTGCCGGTGCCACGATGCCGGCCGCCGACCTGGACGCGCGCCGCGATTCGCTGGTCTCGCTGCTGGGCGTGCCGCCCAACGAGCGGACCGGCGAGCAGTCGCTGGCCGCCTACAACATGTATCCCAAGGTGTTCACCGAGTTCGCCGCGGCCGCCCAGCTGTACGGACCGACCTCGGTACTGCCCACGCCGGTGTACTTCTACGGCATCCAGCCCGGCGAGGAGATCCTGATCGAGATCGAACGCGGCAAGACGCTGGTGCTGCGCTGCCTGGCCATCGGCGAGGTCAACCAGAAGGGCATGAAGCGGGTGTTCTTCGAGCTGAACGGGCAGCCGCGCTCGGTCGCGGTGCCGGACCGGATCCACGGCGCGACCGGGGCCGCGGCGCGTGCCAAGGCCGACCCCGCGGTCGCCGGACAGGTCGGTGCCCCGATGCCCGGCGTGATCTCGACCGTGGCCATCAAGGCCGGTCAGCGCATCGAGGCCGGCGATGTGCTGGTCTCGATCGAGGCCATGAAGATGGAGACCGCCATCCATGCCGACATGGCGGGCACGGTGGCCGAGCTGCTGGTCGCGGTCGGCGATCAGATCGATGCCAAGGACCTGCTGGTCAGGATCGAGGCCGCCGAGGACTGAATCTGGCGGCCCGCTGGCGCCACTGGGTGATCAGGCGCGATGCTGCGTTGCCCGCGGGCGGCAGCACGCGGTGGCACCAGCCGGCCTCGGCGATGATCTGCACGCCCTGGCTCGGCTGACCGGTCGAGTCACTCTGCCAGGGCAGCGCCCCGCCGGCATCGACCAGCGGCTGCAGGTGTCGTTCGATGATGCGCGTTCGGGCCTTGTCCAGCGCCGCGTCGTCACCGCGTGCCCACGCCGCCAGCAGCGACAGATCGACCACCACCGCCGTTCCGTCCGAGCCCGCGGATGAGGGTGAAACGCCCGCCTGCACGCCGATGCAGGCCAGGCCGCGGGCGGCGGCGGCGGCGCGCGTGAAGGCATCATCGCCCGCCAGGGACGTCGCACCGGCGCGAGCGGATGCCGGTGGCCAGGGGCGCGAGCTTCCCCACAGATGCAGGCTGGACACCGTCAGCTCACCGCGCGCGCGTCGCTCCCGATTGACCGGGTGCGCGTGCAGCACCATCTCCAGCTCGCTCTGCAGGGTGCGCAGGCGCCGGCGTCCGACGGTGTGCGGTTTCGATGCGGACGCTGCCCGCAAGGCCATCGGATCGAATGCCTGGAAGGCGAGCGCATCGGGTGAGGGACCGGCCAGCGGCTCCAGGTCCGGCCCGGACAGGTACCAACCGGTCGGCGTCACCGCGTGCAGCGTCATCCCGTCCTCGGCCAGGAACGCGTTCAGGGACGCGGCAAGGTCCGCGCATTCGTGCTCGCTGAGCGCGAGGCTCTCCGGCGGGCGAAGGATCGCGGTGTCGCGATCGGCCAGCAGCGACACCGGGTCGGCGCGCAGCCAGGCTTCACCGGACATCGGTTGCCCGATCCGTTCGACCCAGTCATTGGCTGCCGGCACGCCCGTTCGTTCGAACGATTCGGCAGGATCACCCACCGCCTCCGGCCACAACGCGGCCCACAGCGCCGTGCGCCAGCAAGGTGGAGCATCGCGTGCGGCCCGCCAGCGCAGGCCGATCGATTCGGTCGACACCTCGATCGGTACGGTGTGCGATCGGTCCGCCTCGGGCTCACCCACGGCCGGCGCGGTGAGACCGGCCTCACCGCGCTGCAGCGCCTCCAGATGGGCTGCCAGCGCGGCGCTTCGGGTGGCGGCGTGCCAGCCGGGCACGATGAGGGTCAAGGGCATGGCGGACGCTCGAGGCAGGTCGGCGCGTCGCGGCCACGGGGCCGCGCACGCCCGCGAAGGGCCGACAGGTTACGCCGCGGCGCAGCAAACGCGCGTCGGTTCGCCATCCTGCGCGCGATACGGTGCGACACTAGGTCTTCTTCAAGAACCCCCCACCGCGCACGTCGTCATGACGGCAGACTCCGACGAATCCACCCACGATCCCGACCTGAGCGACATCGGCCGGGGCAACGAGGCGCCCGGCGACGCCGACACCATCCGCACGCTGTTCGCGCAGGCGATGGACCAGACGCGCATGGCCATGGTGCTCAGCGATCCCACCCTGCCCGATTCGCCGCTGGTTTACGTCAACCAGGCCTTTCTCGATCTGACCGGCTACCCGCGCGACGAGATCCTGGGCAGGAACTGTCGCTTCCTGCAGGGCGAGGACACCGATCGCGCCACCGTGAATCGCGTGGCCACGGCGATCCGCGCCGAACAGGTCATCGTCGACGAGTTGCTCAACTATCGCGCCGATGGCACGCCGTTCTGGAACGCCCTGCACGTCGGACCGATCTACGGCGCCGACGGCAGGCTGCGCTACCTGTTCGCCTCGCAGTGGGACGTCACCGAGCGCCGCCTCGCACGCGAAGCGCAGCGCCGCTCGAAGATTCTCACCACCGAGCTGACCTTGCGCCTGCGGCAGCTGTTCCCGATCATCAGCAACGTGGTCAAGATGACCGCCCGCCACGAAGGCGAACCGCGTTTCGCACGCCACATCAACGAGCGCATCGGGGCCTTGTCACGCGCCTACGATGCCACCCTGGACGATGGCGCGCCCCGGCAAGCCTCGCTGGCACCGGTGGCGCGCGCGGTGCTGGCGCCCTACGCCGACTCGGACGGCACCGAGCGGATCCGCATCAACGGCGAAGGCGTGGCGATGGCGCCGGAGGTGATCTCGCTGCTCGGTCTGGTGCTGCACGAGCTCGCCATGCGCGCCAGCCGGAGCGGTGCGCTGTCGAACGAGGCCGGCCGGGTGGAGCTCAGCTGGGCATTCGATGCACGCCGCGCCTTCGTGCTCGAATGGCGCGAGCGCGGCAAGGGTGAGCACCATCCGCCACCGCAAACGCCCACGCTGCTGGCCGATCTGGTCGAATCGGCGGGCGGCGAGCTGGTGACTCGTGAACGCGTCGATGGTTATCAGGCAAGGCTCAGGTTGCCGCAGGACGCCTGGTCACGCGAACGTCTTCCCGGCGAGTGAACCGACAAGTGAACCGACCAGTGAACCGGCATACACTGCAGCGTCAACCTCGACGAAGTGCTGACGTCATGATGCGATCACCGTTGCGTTGCCTGATGATCGGGTGCCTGTTTGCCGGGTCCATCCCGTTCGCTGGACAGGCCTTCGCTCAGTCCGACATCGACGTCGGACTGCAAGACGGGCTGCTCACGCTGCGCACCCAGGCGACACCGGCCGATGAGCTGGCGGCCGCGCTGCACGACGCCACCGGCATCGATTTCATCGTCACCGGCGAGTCGGGCACCCCGCTCAGTGCCGACATCGTCGACGAACCGCTGGACAAGGCGATCGCGCAGCTGTCGCCCAATCACATGCTGGTGCGCGAGAACGAACGGCCGGACGCCGCGATCATCGAGGTGGTCATGATGATGCCGGATGCCACCGCCGGCGGTACCGACAGCGTCGAGTTCCTGCCCAGCGGCGCCCCGGCCGACGGCGTGGACGGCAACGCCATGCCCGGCGGCCCGGAGGACCTGCAGTTCGACGAGAACGGGATGCCGGTGGATCCGGCCCAGCTGCGCGATGCGGGGCGCGCGGATCAGCTCGGGGAACTGCAGCCGGCCCGGGAGCCCGGGCTCGATCCGACCGGTCAGACGATCGACCAGAGTGGCTTCCAGCCCGATCCGGACATCGACCCGGCCACCGGTGAGCTTCGCCAGCCCTAGCAGGTCCAACTGATTGCGGCCGTGGTTCAGCGCCGGTTCGGTGCCGATTCCGGGCGCGGCCAACGGCCCCGGCGACGCGCGTAGAGCGACGGTAGCACCAGCAGCCACCCGGCGATGCCGATCGGCCCCGAGCCGCCATGCGGGCTCGACGCCGCCGGATCTTCGGCCCCCGCACCCGAATCGGCGTCCGGATCGACGCCTTGGCCGAGTCTTGCGCCGACAGATCCGTCGACCGCTTCGTCGCCGGTGCGCTTGGGCTCGTCCGGAAATTCGGTGACGAGCCACGCATCGTCGGGCAACAGGGCGTCGTCGACGACATCGCCACTGCCATCGCTGGGTTCGACCCGCCGCAGCGACGCGGTGTCGTTGTCCGGGCGTGCATCGTGGTTGCCCGCATCGACCCGCAGCTCGAGCGGCTCGGTGGCGAGCGAGACGGCCGTCGAGGCGGACAGTTCCAGGGACAGCACCGCCAGCGCACCGGGGGCGAGCCGGCTCAGCGTGCAGGTCAGCATCGGCTCACCCTCGCAGTGCCAGGCGTCCGGGGCGGGCAACGCCTTCTTGCTTTGGCTGGAGATCAGTTGCCAGCCGGGCGGCAGGCGCGTCTCGACGTGCACCGCGTGCGCGCCGGTACCGCCCTGGTTAGTGACATAGGCCTGCAGGGAAAGGGTATTCGCCACCGACCCATCGAACACGTCGGCGCTGAGCGCCAGGTCGGTGCCGTAGAGCTCGGCGATCGCCGCGATGTCGCCTGCGCTGGGCGAGCGGCGCTGTCCGATGCGCGCTCGAGGGTCCAGCGGTTCGATGGTGGTGCGCGAGGCGATGCCGAAGAAGTCGGCCCCGTAGTGCATGAGCGAGGCGTAGTCGTAGTCGCCCAGCAGCCGCGTGCCGGCCGGGGCGACGTTGAAGTTGTGCCGTCGTTCCGGCTCGATGTTGTCCCAGTGGATGCGAATCCAGGCGTCGCGATCGGGCCGGGTGTGCTCGTGTTCCAATCCCAGCGCGTGCCCCAACTCGTGCAGCACCGCCCCGCGGCTGCACGCCGGCGCCACCCACAGCGACTGCGCGCCGCCACGCCGGCCGACCCAGGAGGCGCACCCCTCGCCGAGCTCGATGTGCACGTAATCCTGCCCGTCCGGCAACGGTGCCGACAGCTCGTCCAGACGCACCCCGGCCACCCGATTCCAGATCGCCATCGCGGCACGCACCTCGGTACGCGACGCGTCTGCGATCGCCGGATCGATCCAGACCGGCATGACGCCGTCGGCCCAGAGGGTGTGTCGGGCGAACATGACGCCGCGCCGCGACAGTGGCTCGGCGCTGGTCAGGATGTCGCCCTCGATCAGCTGCAGGGTCTCGCTGGCGCGGATCGCCTCCGGTGGCAGCAGGGCGATCGTGGCGACTGTCCACACTGTCATGGCACGCAGGACACGCCGATGGCGTGAGGACGCCGGCGGGGTGTCGGGTCGGTGACGGCAAGCAGCGGGATGATCGGCCATGCCGTGGCCACAGCAATACCCGGACCGGAACCGCCACGCGCCGTTTACACTTCACGCCGACCGAGCGAACCACCCGTCGAACACCGGAGACACACCATGGGCTTGCGCATCAACGACATCGCGCCGAACTTCTCGGCCGAGACCACCCAGGGCAGGATCGACTTTCACGAGTGGATCGGCGACGGGTGGGCCGTGCTGTTCTCGCACCCCAAGGACTTCACGCCGGTCTGCACCACCGAGCTGGGTCAGGTGGCGCACCTGCTGCCCGAGTTCGAGAAGCGCAACACCCGGGTCATCGGGCTGAGCATCGATCCGGTCGACAATCACGCCAAGTGGGCCGAAGACATCGAGCGCACGCAGGGCGCCGCCGTCACCTTCCCGATGATCGGCGACACCGACCTGGCCGTCGGCAAGGCCTACGACATGTTTCCGGCCGACGAGAGCGGCGGCTCCGAAGGGCGTACCGCTGCCACCAACGCCACGGTGCGCTCGGTCTACATCATCGGCCCGGACAAGAAGATCAAGCTGATCCTGACCTACCCGATGACCACCGGACGCAACTTCGACGAGATCCTTCGCGTCATCGATTCGATGCAGCTGACCGCGCAGCACCAGGTGGCCACGCCGGCGAACTGGAACCAGGGCGAGGACGTGATCGTGGTGCCGGCGGTCTCCGACGAAGAGGCGGACACGAAGTACCCCGATGGCGTTCGCAGGCTCACGCCCTACCTGCGCTATGTCAACCAGCCGAAATAGGTCGGTGGCGGAGGTCCGTCGCGCCCCGCAAGCGGTGAGAGCCCCCTCCGGCGAGGTCGCGGTCGGACAGTACCCGTTGTCGCACCGGGAGCGCAGTGCGGCGGACCGACGCGAGGACGATCGTCGCCGCTCCTCCAAGGACCGCAGGTTCTGGAGCGCCCTGGCGCGCGAGCGTCGCGTCAGCGACCGGCGTGCCGCGCTGCCCGATCGGCGCACCCCGGAGAACGGCGCGGCGCTGGCCGAGGCCGAACTGGGCGAGCGGCGCCGACGGCTCAAGGCGATGCTGGACAAGGCCGAGCTGCGTCACAAGCGTGGCAGCGAACGGCGCGCCGGCCGGCCGATCTTCGCCGAGGGGGTCGCGGTGCGCGTGGTGGCCGGCAGCGAGGCGGGCCAGACGGGCACGTTGCTGGATGCGGACTACATCCATGCGCGCGCGCTGATCGCGATCGACGGACGATCCGATGCCGAGCCCACCTGGGTCGGCTTTCGTGACCTGATGGCCCGCGGCACGGCATGACGGCGGTGCCCGCTCGGCCGGGTCACGAGCCCCCCTCTCGGTGGACGCGGTGGCAGGGGCAGGTCCGCCAGGTGTTCGGCATCGATCCGCGATCGCTGGCGCTGTTCCGCGTCGCGCTCGGCACGCTGCTGCTGCTCGACCTGCTGCTGCGCAGTCGGGACCTGGTGAGTTTCTACACCGACCGCGGCGTGCTGCCGCGCGAGCATTGGGCCCAGATCGCGCACCGCTGGCACCTGTCGCTGCACGCCGCCAGTGGCGAGCCGTGGTGGCAGGTACTGCTGTTCGCGATCGCCGCCCTCGCCGCACTGGCCGTCATCGTCGGCTATCGCACCCGGCTGGCGACGCTGGTCTCGCTGTTGCTGCTCGGCTCGCTGATGAACCGCAACCCGCTGGTGCTGCAGGGCGGCGACCAGCTGCTGGTGGTGATGTGCTTCTGGGCGGTGTTCCTGCCGACCGGGCTGCGCTGGTCGGTGGATGCGGCATTGACCCCGGCGCGGCGCGACAAGCCGAATGCACCGCCTGCACCGGATACACCCTGGTTCGGTGTGGCCAGCGTCGCGGTCATCCTGCAAGTGCTGTACCTGTATTTCTTCACCGCCCTGCTCAAGACCGGCGCACCCTGGCGCCAGGACCTGGACGCCGCCTTCTACGCGCTGAGCCTGCAGCACTTCGCCACCCCGATCGGCGAGTGGCTGGGCGGCTACCCCCTGCTGCTCAAGGGCGCGACCGGCTACGTGCTGCTGGTGGAGTTCCTCGCCCCCCCGCTGGTGCTGGTGGCGGCGCTGTACCCGTGGCGACGGCACTTCGACCGCGTGTTCGTCACCACCCGCCTGGTGGGACTGGCGCTGCTGGCCTCCCTGCACGCAGCGTTCATCCTGATGCTGCACATCGGGCTGTTTCCGCTGATCGACCTGATGTCGCTCAGCCTGCTGCTACCGGCGGCGGCCTGGACGTGGCTGCAACAGCCGCGCTGGCCGGGCCGGGCGACGGCGCCGCCACCGGGCATCTCGGGTGGCGCGGGCGGCGCGGCGGCGCTGAACCTGCACCCGCGAGCCGACGACCAGGCTGCGTTGAAACGTTGCCTGCTGCTGCGCGAGTTCCTGCTGCCGAACCGGACGCGGATCGAGCCGGACTCCCGGCCGGGCGACGACGTGCCGAACTGGTCGGTGAGCACCACCGACGGGGCTCGGCACACCGGCCGCGCCGCGCTGGCCATGATCTGCCGGCAGCGCCGGGGCCTGCGGCCGATCGGCTGGCTGCTGGATGCGCTGCCGGGTAGCGGATCAGATCGACAGCGCGGAGCCGGCGGCGGCACGTCGCGCCTGGATGCCTGGCTGCCCTTTCGCCAGCAGCGGGTGTCGGCCTCGCTGGGCGGCAGCCTGCTGGCCGGGTTCTTCTTCTACGTGGTCACCGCCTACAACGTCTGGGAGCTGCCCGGGCTGCGCGGCCAGATGCCCGAGCACGTGGAGCGACCTGCCCGCTGGATGCGCATCGATCAGCGCTGGGACATGTTCGCCCCCTATCCGCTGACCGTGTCGATCTACCCGCTGGTGCCCGGACTGCTGCGTTCGGGCGAGATCGTCGATCTGCACCGCCAGACCTCCGATGCGCCCGACTGGGCCGTGCCGGCGCGCTTCTACCCGCTGTACGACAACTACCGCTGGCGCAAGTACCTGGGCCGCGTGGACAGCCATCGCGACAACGCGGTGCGTCGCGGCTACGGGGAGTACCAATGCCGATCGTGGAACACGCCCGAGCGCGAGCGCGAGCAGCAACTGGGCGTGCTGGAGGTCAATTTCGTGAAGCTGCGCACCACCACCGACGGCACCCCCAAGAAGCAGACGCGGCGCCTGGCATGGCGCCACTGGTGCTTCGGCGAGTTCAAGGATCGGCGCATCGGCGAACGTGGCGTGAGGGCGACCGAGCCGCCGACGATCCTGCCGGCATCCTGATCGACGGCATCCCGCGAGCCACCTGTCCTGCCGGCCGGCGGCTCGTCAGCGCTTGGGCAACGCATCGGAGGACGATGTCCGGGCGCGCCCGAGCCATGCCCCGATCAGACGCGCACCACCGGCACGGATGTCCTCCAGCACCAGGTAGTTGACCGGGATCAGCACCAGCGTCACCAGCGTGGCGAACAGGATGCCGTAGCCGAGCGAGACCGCCATCGGGATCAGGAACTGCGCCTGGGTGCTGGATTCGTAGATCAGCGGCAGCAGGCCGAAGAAGGTGGTCAGCGAGGTCAGGATGACGGCGCGAAAGCGCGCCACGCCCGAGCTGCGCACCGCATCCACCAGCGCGAGCCCGGCGGCGCGCTGACGGTTGACCCAGTCCACCAGCACCAGCGAGTCGTTCACCACCACGCCGCACAGCGCCAGCATGCCCATGTAGCTCATGATGCTCAGCGGCATGCCCATGATCATGTGCCCGATGATGCCGCCGACGATGCCGAAGGGAATCACCACCATCACCAGCAGCGGCTGCAGGTAGCTCTTGAACGGGATCGCCAGCAGCGTGTAGATCACCAGCAGCACGAACAGCAGGCCGGTCTTCAGGCTGGCGAAGCTCTCGCGCTGCTCGCGCGCCTCGCCCTCGAGCGAAAAGCGCACGTTCGGGTGCAGGAGCTGCAGTTCGGCGGTGTACTCGCGCAAGTCCGCCTTGATCGCCTCGATGTCGGCCTCGTCCTTGTCCAGCTCGGCCTGCACGTTGACCACCCGGCGCCGGTCGACGCGGCGGATCGAAGACAGGGAGCGTCCGCTGGTGAGGGTGGCCACGCTTTCCAACGGTACGTCGCGCCCGTCGGCGGTGCGGATCATGAGGGTGCGCAGCGCGCTCAACGAGTCACGCTGCTCGGCCGGATAGCGCACTACCACGTCGATCTCGTCGCGCTCGCGCTGGATGCTCTGCACCCGGGTGCCCAGGTAGGCGGTGCGAACCTGGCGGGCGATGTCGGAAAGCGTCACCCCCAGCTGGCGCCCTTCGGGCCGAAGCGCCAGCCGGGTCTCCCGCTTGCCGCCCTCGAACGAGTCGGATACCTCGGTGATGCCCGGATAGCTCGCAAGCTCGGCCCGGATCGCCGCGCTGACCACCTGCAGCTCGTCCAGGTCGTTGCCGGACGCCTCGATGTCCAGCGGGCTGCCACTGCGCCCGATCTCGGCCAGGAACGACAGGCTCTCGGCACCGGGCACATCGCCGATCATCTCCCGCCATTCCTCCAGGATCTGCTTGCTGGTGACCGGCAGCGCGCGTTCCTCGGGCGGCGATATCTCCACCAGCACCCGTCCCAGGTGACTGCCCGAACCGCTCCAGCCGGCGGAGCCCGCGGTGGTCATGATGCCTTCCACCACCGACTTGCCGGTCTCGGGATCGATGTGCCGCTGCTGCAGTGTGCGAGCGGCCTCGGCCATGCGCTCGATGTGGCCGCGCGTGACCTCGAACGGGGTGCCGCGCGGCATCTGGAGCGAGGCCCGCGCGGTTTCGGCCTGCACGGTCGGGAAGAACACGAAGCGCACATGGCCCGCCATGACGAGCGAGAACACCAGGATGGCGGTGCCCACGAACAGCGACAACGTCAGGTAGCGACGCGCCAGGGCCGCGGCCAGCATCGGCTGATAGACCTTGAGCACGAAGCGCTCGAAGCCGTCGGCAATGCGATGCTGCAGGCGGGCGAAGACGTTGGGCCGCTCGTCCTTGTGGAAGTTCAGGTGGCTCATGTGCGAGGGCAGCACGAACTTGGACTCCACGATCGAGAACAGCAGCACCGGGATCACGATCAGCGGAATCTGCGCGAACAGCTGGCCGCGCGCGCCATCGATCATCAGCAGCGGCGAGAAGGCGGCCACCGTGGTGAAGATGCCGAAGGTGACCGGCACCGCCACCTCGTGTGTGCCAGCGATCGCTGCGCGGCGCCGTGTTTCCGGATCGCCCGACGCACGCCGCATGTGGCTGTAGATGTTCTCGCCGGTGACGATGGCATCGTCCACCACGATGCCCAGCACCAGGATGAAGGCGAACAGCGACAGCATGTTCAGGCTGACCCCGAAGATCGGCATCAGCGCGATCCCGCCCAGTATCGACACCGGCACGCCGACGAACACCCACGCCGCCACCCAGAAGCGCAGGAACAGCGTCAGCAGCACCACGATCAGAAGCCCACCCTGCAGGGCACTGTCCAGCAAGGTGTTCAGCCGCGCCTTGACCACCCGCGACCAATCGCGCCAATAGCCCAGCGTCACCCCGAAGGGCATGCGCGCCTGCGCCTCGGCAAGATAGCCCTTCACATCGTCGGCGACCGTGATCGCGCTCTGCAGGCCGCTTCGGAACACGTCGATCTCGATCGCGCGCTGGCCGTTCCAGCGTTGATCCAGCTCGTTCTCCTCGAACCCGTCGCTGATGGTGGCGATGTCGCCCAGCGTCACTCGGGTACCGTCGGGTCGGGCCAGCACCACCACGTCGGCGTAGTCGTCGGCACCGTAGGCCTGCCCGCGGGTGCGCAGCAGCACCTCGCCGGCGGCGCTCTGCACCGCGCCCGCGGCAAGATCCAGCGAGTCGGTCTCGATCGCCCGCGCCACGCCGTCCAACGTCAGCCCGTAGCGTTCGAGCGTGCGCGGCGAGATCTCGATCGCCAGCTCGAAGTCGCGTGCGCCCGACAGGCGCACCTGCGACACCCGCGGCAAGGCTTCGAGCTCGTCGCGCACGCGGGCGGCCACGTCGCGCAGTTCGCGTTCGGGCATCGCGCCGGAGACGATCACGCTGATCACTTCGTTGTCGATGTCGGGAATGCGCACCGAGGGACGCTCGGTCTCGGCCGGCAGGTTGGCGATGCCGCCCACCCGCTGCTCGATGTCGGACAGCACCTGGCGCGGATCGCTGCCGGCGGCGACGTCGACGTTGACCGTGCCGAAGCCTTCGTTGGCGAACGAGACGATGCGCTCGATGCCCGGCAGGTCCTGGATCGCCTCCTCGACGCGGACGGTGACCGCCTGCTCGACCTCGGTGGGCGTGGCACCGCGGAACGGCACGTCGATGACGACGGTGTCGAGCTCGAAGCTGGGGAACACCTCCAGCGGCAGGCGCGTGGCCAGCGTGACCAGCCCCCACACGATCAGGAACGTCATCAGCAGGTTGGCGGCGACCGGATTGCGCGCGAACCAGGTGATCAGCGCATGCACGCCGTCAGCTCCGGTTGCCGGCGCTGGGCGCATCCCCACCGACCTCGTCGGGGGCGGCGGCACCGTCAGTGCCACCATCCGTGGCGCCGTCGACGCCGCCCTGGGCCGCCGTGTCCGCGGCAGCATCCGTCATGGCACCGTCCACGGCGGCGCGCACCGGCGTGCCGTCGGCCACGCTGCCCAGCGGGGTCAGCACCAGCACCTCACCGGCGCTCAATCCCTCGCTCACCACTGCCACCTCGTCATCGCTCCAGACCAGCGTGACGGCACGGCGCTGCAGCCGCTCGCCATCGCCCAGCAACAGGACCTCATCGTCGGCGCGCAGGCTGGCACGCGGGATGACGAACACCGAATCGAGCGTGCGTCCGTCGATGCGCGCCTCGACGTGGCGACCGATGCGCAACGGATTGGCCGGATCGGCGAACGGCTCCTCGATGCGCGCGATCAGGTTGAGCTGCTGGGTGTCCGCATCGACCCCTTCCACGCGCAGCAGCCGCCCATCCCAGTGGTGGCTGCCGATCCCGTCCCCCAACGTGATCCGAACCGGAGCGCCGTCCACGTCCCCATCGCCCGGCAGCTGAAGGTGGAGCCGTTGCCGGGTGCCGATCGGCAGGCGCACCTCGACCGATTCGGTGGCGTAGACGATGCCCAGCGGTGCGCCACGCGCCACGAACTGACCCTCGTCGATCTCGCGCGACAGCACCCGTCCCGGGTAGGCGGCGGTGATGCGCGTGCGCGCAAGGTCCAGGCGGGCGCGCTGCACCTCGGCCTCGGCCGCCTCGCGACTGGCCCGCGCCGCCGCGGTCTGCGGCTCGCGCAACGTCAGCGCCGACGGCTCGCCGCGTCGGCCCAGCGCCCGCCAGTCGGCGCGTGCGGTCTCGGCCTGCGCGCGCTGCTCGGCCAACGCCGCGTCCGCCTGCGCCAGGTTGGCCTGCGCGCGGGTCAACGCGATGCGGTAGTCCCGGTCGTCCAGCTCGATCAGCGTCTCGCCGGCGGGAAACGCGCCACCGGCAACGAAACGGGGTGACAGCGCGCTGACCGTGCCGCTGACCTCCGGAGCCAGAGCGGTGCGTCGGCTCGGGCGCACCGTGCCGCGGCTGGTCAGTTCCACCGCGTAGCGGGTCGGGCTCAGCACCGTCGCCTCGACGGTGCGCAGGCCGGCCGAAGGTTCGCTGCGCTCGGCCTCGGGGGCGCGGTCCAGGATGGCGCGTGCGCCGAGCACCGCGCCGACGAGTACCAGCACGGGCAGCGCGATCCGGATCGCGCGGACTGGCAGAGCGGGGAGTGAACGGATGGTGAAGTTCTCCGAGGCACGGGCCGGCACGTAGCGGCAGCACGCGCCGGCCGTTGACGCCTGACTGTACGTCAGGCCAGGCGCATCGGCCCACGGCAGGAAGCAAGCGCCGCGCGAGCGGCTGTTGCAGCGTTCGATGCCGACTTCCCGCTCGAATGCCTTGCGCGCCTGCCGTTCGGCGACGATCCTCCCACCCGCGTGGGGGCGTGTCCGTTCTCCGGGCGCGCACCCGCTCACGGTGGCGTGCGCGAGCTGAGGTAAACTGGTGAGTTACGGGGTGACGCGCCGCCCCCGCCGGTCGGCCTTCCGCGCCCTCGCCCCGTCTCCCGCCATGCCCGCTCGCCCCGACACAGCCACCTCGCTGCTGCACTACACGCCCTACTGGGCGGAGTGCTACGGGCGCGCACCGTTCCAGCCGACCAGCCGGGCCGAGATGGACGAGCTGGGCTGGGACAGCTGCGACATCATCGTGGTCACCGGCGACGCCTACGTCGATCACCCCAGCTTCGGCATGGCGATCGTCGGACGGCTGCTCGAAGCGCACGGCTTCCGGGTCGGCATCATCGCCCAGCCGGCCTGGCAAGACAGCCGTGCGTTCGAGGCCCTGGGCGCGCCCAACCTGTTCTTCGGCGTGACCGCCGGAAACATGGATTCGATGATCAACCGCTACACCGCCGATCGCAAGATTCGCCGCGACGATGCCTACTCGCCGAACGACGAGGGCGGCCAGCGGCCGGACCGCGCCTCGATCGTCTACGCCCAACGCTGCCGCGAGGCGTTCCGCGACGTGCCGATCGTGATCGGCGGCATCGAGGCCTCCCTGCGCCGCATCGCCCACTACGACTACTGGCAGGACAAGGTGCGCCGCTCGATCCTGGCCGATGCCAAGGCCGACCTGCTGATCTACGGCAACGGCGAGCGGGCGATCGTGGACGTGGCGCATCGGCTGGCGGCAGGAGACGCCATCGGCGATATCAGGGACCTGCGTGGCACCGCGTTCTTCGTCGACGAGCTGCCCGCCGACTGGACCGTGATCGACTCCACGCGCATCGACAAGCCCGGTCGCATCGAGGACCCGATCAACCCCTACATCGTGCCGGGCTACGAGGACGATCCGGAACGCGGCTCGGGCGCCAGCGCGACCGATGGCGCTACATCGACGAAGGCGCTCGGCAGCACGGACACCCCCTCGCCGCCCTGCAGCGACAATGGCGGCGACGGCGGCGGCGATGCGCTGCCCACCCAGGCCGGCACCAGCGTGCTGCGCTTCATGAGTCGTGAAGAACGCCGCGCGCTGGCGCGCGGCAACCGCGATCGCACCGTGCTGAGGCTGCCCGCATTCGACGTCGTGAGCAACGATGCGGCGCTGTACGCGCACGCCAACCGGGTGCTGCACCTGGAGACCAATCCGGGCAACGCCCGAGCGCTGGTGCAGAACCAGGGCGGTCGCAAGCTGTGGCTGAATCCGCCGCCGATCCCGTTGTCCACCGAGGAGATGGACTACGTGTTCGACCAGCCGTTCGCCCGTGTGCCGCACCCGCGGTACGGCGGTGCCCGCATTCCGGCCTACGAGATGATCCGCTTCTCGGTCAACATCATGCGCGGCTGCTTCGGCGGCTGCACCTTCTGCTCGATCACCGAACACGAAGGGCGCCAGATCCAGAACCGTTCCGAGGACTCGATCATCAAGGAGATCGAGACCATCCGCGACGATGTGCCCGGTTTCACCGGCGTGATCTCGGACCTGGGCGGCCCGACCGCCAACATGTATCGGCTGGCCTGCAAGTCGAAGGAGATCGAGCAGAACTGCCGCCTGCCCTCGTGCGTGTACCCGGACGTGTGCTCCAACCTGAACACCGATCACTCCTCGTTGATCCATCTGTACAAGCGGGCGCGCGAGCTGCCCGGCGTGAAGAAGGTGCTGATCGCCTCCGGGCTGCGCTACGACCTGGCGGTGAAGTCGCCCGAATACGTCGAGGAGCTGGTCACCCACCATGTGGGCGGGTACCTGAAGATCGCACCCGAGCACACCGAGCGCGGTCCGCTGGACGCGATGATGAAGCCGGGCATCGGCACCTACGACACCTTCAAGGCGATGTTCGAGAAGTTCACCGCCAAGGCCGGCAAGCAGCAGTTCCTGATCCCCTACTTCATCGCCGCCCACCCCGGCACCACCGAGCAGGACATGATGAACCTGGCGCTGTGGCTGAAGCGCAACGGCTTCAAGGCCGACCAGGTGCAGACCTTCTACCCCTCGCCGATGGCCACCGCCACCGCGATGTACCACACCGGCCACAACCCGCTCAAGCGCGTGAAGAGCGACGGCGAGCGCGTGCCGGTGATCAAGGGCGAGCGTCAGCGCCGACTGCACAAGGCCTTCCTGCGCTACCACGATCCGGACAACTGGCCACTGCTGCGCGACGCCCTGCGCGACATGGGCCGCAGCGATCTGATCGGCAGCGGGCCCAACCAGCTGATCCCCAAGTATCAGCCGCGCCCGGGCGCCCGCGGGCGCGACGTCGGCTCCGCCACCACCCGACGCCGCGGACCGGGTCGCCAGCCAGTAGCGGGCCAGATCCTCACCCAGCACACCGGCCTGCCCCCCCGCGAGCAAGCCGACCATGGCGACCATGGGGTCGGACCCCGGCAAGCTATTGATTACAAAAGCAAAGCCACGCGAAAACCGCCTCGAAATGATGTTAAAGGCCGTAAATCTGGCGCGAAAAGGGCTCGCTAAGGGCACCCGCCTGCCGAGGCCTGTCCGATGACGTCGGACCCAGGCCTGCGGGCACGCGACACCTTGGCGCTGCTGGGCACCAAGGGCGGCCCGGCCATCCGCCCCGGCTCGACGATGCCCACCGCCAACTTGCTGCGGTTGGGCCAGCACGACATCGTGGTGGACTGCGGGCTGGGGGTGTCTCGTGGGCTGGTGGACCAGGGCGTGTCGCTGAGCTCGCTGTCGCTGATCTTCATCACCCACCTGCACTCGGACCACTACCTGGAGCTCGGACCGCTGCTCCACACCGCCTGGACGGCGGGATTGGCCACGCCGGTACGCGTGTTCGGGCCCACCGGGCTGGAGCGATACTGGCACCACTTCCTCGCCTCGATGGAGACGGATATCCGGCTGCGCATCGATGATGAGGGACGTCCGGACCTGCGCGAACTGGTCTCCTTCCGGTCCATCGACGCCGGCACCGTGCTGAGCGAGCCCGGATTGGAGGTGACAGCGATCCGCAACGCCCATCCGCCGCTGATCGACACGTTCTCGCTGGCGTTCTCCAACGCCGACAAGCGGGTGGTGTTCTCCGGCGACACCGCACCGTTCGAGGCGCTGTCGGACTTCGCCCGAGGCGCCGACCTGCTGGTGCACGAAGCGATGCTGGAGGAGGCCCTGCCCGCCTTGTTCGCACGCGTGGGCAATGGCGATGAGCGCCTGCAGCGCCATTGGATGCGCTCGCACACGTTGGCGCACGATGCGGCCGACCTGGCCGGGCGGGCCGGCGTCGGCGCGCTGGCGCTCAACCACCTGATCCCGTCGGACGACCCCGCCTACACCCCCGCACACTGGCAACACGCCGCCCGCGGTTTCGACGGCCCGTTGCACGTGGGCAGCGACGGACTCATCATCCCGTTCTAGGCTCTGCTTGACGGACTAGTCGCGCACCGGCGACCGGCACGGTGCTCGCCGCTGTGCGAGCGCGATCAAGTCCGCTGGATCTGCTGCCGATAGCCGGGGGCAGGCCCGCGCGACGGGCGGGAAAGGGTCGGGACCTTCTCCGACCGAACCGAGAGGGCGATGAAGAAGCGAGCCGCGCACCCTCTGACCGATGCCGAGCGTGAACCGGCTATCACCTCCGCCTGGCCTGCCGAGGCGACCGAACAACTGCGTTTCGCCTTGGAGGCAATGCCGGTCGGCTTCTCGGTCTTCGATGCCGACGACCGGCTGCAGCTGTGGAACGAGCGCCTGTTCCAGATCTGGCCGTACGCGAAGGCGCTGCGCGTTCGCGGCGCCGACTTCGCCGAGCTGATGGCCACCATCGAACACCGCGAGATCGAGCACCCCGACTGTCCGTCACGCCCACTGGGCGTGCCCGGCCGCCGCCGTCGCGAGTACGTGCTGGGCGATGGCACGCGCATCGAGGTCCACGTCGATCGGCTGGAGGACGGTTCGACGGTGGCGGTGCACGAGGACGTCACCGACCGGCGCGCGGACGAGGCACGTATCCGCTTCCTGGCCAATCACGACTCGTTGACCGGGCTGCCCAACCGCACCTCGCTGAACGCGGCCATGCAGCGCTTGCTGCAGACCGGTGCATGGGCCGATTCGGCCGTGTTGTACCTGGACCTGGACCGCTTCAAGGCGGTCAACGATACCCTGGGCCATGCCGCCGGCGACCTGCTGCTGATCGCTGCGGCCCGGCGGCTGGGCCGGCGCATCGTCGACGAACTGTCCCGACCGTTCGATGTGGATGGCCGAACCGCGACCATCGGCGCCAGCATCGGCATCGCCCTGAGCGACTCGTCCTCGTGCGAACCGGACGTGCTGCTCAGGCAAGCCGACCATGCGCTGTACCGGGCCAAGCAACTCGGACGAGGCCGTGTCGTGGTGCATGAGCGCGGCAAGAACCCAGCACCGGACTGATCACGCCTCCGGACGACACCTGCCAGCAGGAAGTAATCGGTCTTGCATTGTAACCCGCTGCTGAAGTGCATGTCGCACACGCATGTGCCGACCCGTCGATACGTTGCCCGTCGCGCCACCGGCCCGGCCGCCGTTGCAAGCGGTTGCTTGGACGGTTGTACATTCCGGCCACCAATCGGGCCGAATTTTCCCCGCGCCGCCCGGCCGGACCGGGCGTGCCTACGCTCCTCGATCAGGACCCATCCCTCCTGATTCAGCAGCGATCCACCATGCACATCATGCACCTGGCATTGGGCGGATGCCTGCGTCCGCCACCGGTCGACTACGGCGTCACGCAAGACACCGGCGGCCACATCGCCTACATCCTGGGGGCGGCGAACGCGCAGATCGAGCACGATCCCTCGGTGCGCGTGACCATCGTCACGCGCGGCTTCGATGACTCGACGCTGGGAACGGATCACGCGCTGGACGAGCAGTCGATCAACGAGCGCTTGATCGTTCGGCGGTTGCGCACGGCCAACCGGCGCTATCTGACCAAGTCGGACCTGTGCGCCGAGCTGCCGGCCCTGCGCCGCGCCTTCCTCACGCTGGTGGCACGCCACCGACCGGACGTGATCCATGCCCACTTCGCCGACGCGGCCGAGTTGGCGCTGACGGCGCGCCGGCGACACCGCATGCCGGTGATGTACACCCCGCACTCGCTCGCGCTGGACAAGCAGCGCTGCACCACCGGGTTCGCGACCGACGACACCATCGACGCCCGCTTGCTGCACGAACGCCGAGCGATCGCCGAATGCGATCGGATCATCGTCTCCTCGCACGACGAACGTCGGCTGCAGATCGGCGGCTACGATGCCCGGGCCATACACCGTACCGTTGTCGCCAGGCCCGGCATCACGCTGGCCGATAGCCACGGGACCGAGCGGGCACGTCGACTGATCGACCCGCTGCTGGACGAACCGTCGCATCCGTTCGTGCTGGCGATCGCCCGACCGGTGCCCAAGAAGAACCTGCCCGCCCTGCTGGATGCCTACGCATCGGATATCGGACTGCAAGCACGGTACAACCTGGTGATCCTGGCCGGACAGCACGCGCGCATCCGTGCCGAAAGGGACGAACAGAGCATCGAACTCGACCGATTGGCCGCACTGGTGAAGCAGCATGGCCTGACCGGCAAGGTGGCGATGCCGGATCGGCACGACGCCGAGCAGGTGTCGCAATTGTATCGACTGGCAGCCGAGCGCGGTGGGCTGTTCGTGAACCCCGCACGTCACGAACCCTTCGGCCTGACCCTGATCGAGGCGGCGCACTCCGAACTGCCGGTAGTGGCCACGACGCATGGCGGACCCCGCGAGATCGTGACGACCATCGGGCACGGTCGACTGATCGAACCGGACGATACCCGCGCCATCGCCGACGCTTGCCGAGCGCTGCTGACCGATCGTCGCGCCTACGCAGGTGCGCAGCGCGCCTGTCGACGCAACGCGCATCGCTTCAGCTGGCAGGCCTGGGCCGCCACCGTGGCGAAGACGCTGGACGGACTCGACCGCCATGACACCCGCCTTCCCGACATCACGCCATCGACACCGATGCCCGGCGCACCCAACGTCGTCACGCGAGCACACCACACCCCCGACCACCTCCTGGCCTGCGACATCGATGGCACGCTCACCGGCGACGCAGCCGGTGTCGGCCGATTCCGGGACTGGCTTTCGGCCGAACCGACACGCGCTTCGCGCTTCGCCGTGGCCACCGGTCGCGAGCTGCCCGAGGCGAGAACGGTCGTCGAGCGGTGGAGCCTGCCGGCACCCACCGTCTGGATCACCTCGGTGGGCACCGAGATCTGGCGCCCGTCCCCTTCCGAGCGGCTGAAGCGATGTCCGAAATGGGCCGAGCGGCTGGACGAAGGCTGGGACCGCGCAGCGGTGGTAGAGGCACTCGTGGCCGCCGGAGTACGCTTTCAAGCACGGCGTACGCAGCGCCCGTGGAAGGTGAGCCTGTTCGGTAGCGCCCAGGAAGCCGCGGCGCTGTGCCGGCTCCCTTCGCTGCATGGTCTGAACGTGCGTCTGATCGCCTCGCACGGACGCTTCATCGACCTGATTCCGCGACAGGCCGGCAAGGCCGCCGCGATCGCGTTCGAGGCCCGGCTGCGCGGCCTGGACCTGACACACTGCATCGCCGCCGGCGACAGCGGCAACGACGAGGACATGCTGCGGCGCTGTGGCCGCGCCATCCTGGTCGGCAACGCGTTGCCGGAGATCGCCGGCATGGCCCCTCGACCCGGCCTGTACAGGGCCTGCGCGCGCCATGCGGACGGCGTGCTCGAAGGGCTGCGCGCCTTCGGCCTGATGGAGGCGGCCGGGGCCACCCGGGCCGCTGGTCGAACGTCGGACGCGGTCGCATGAGCATCAAGCCGATCGGATATTTCGTTCACCATCAGGGTCGCGGTCACGCCGAACGGTGTGCCGCCCTGGTCAACGCGCTGCCCGCGCAGCGCCCGGTCACCGTGTTCTGCGCCCGCCCGGAGATCCTGCCGGCCATGCGTCACGGTGTCGACGTGGTGAAGATTCCTTCGCTGTTCGAACCGACCGGGCAAGAGGCCGCCGGGCTGGACCACATCGCGCACCCGGACACCGTCCACTGCGCCCCGCTGGGCTGGCCGGGCATACGAACGGCGATGTCGCAGATCGCCGAGTGGCTCGGACGGGTCGACCCGGCGCTGCTGATCAGCGATGTCTCGGCCGAGGTGGCCCAGCTGGCGCGACTGTGCTCGGTACCGCACGTATCGATCGTCCAGCACGGTCACCGAGACGATCCCGGTCACCGTGCCGGCTGGGTCGGCGCAGCAGGCATGCTCGCCCCGTTCGACCGCGTGCTGGCGCAGACCGATTGGCCGGACGCGCTGCTGGACAAGACGTGCTTTGCCGGCGGGCTGGGCGTCAGCGCGGACCCCATCGAGCGCGACGCCGCGCGTCAGCGCCTGGGCTTGTCGTCGAAGCAGGCCGTTTTCCTGGCCATGTCGGGCGCCGGCGGTGACGGGCTGTCCAGCGCGGCGCTGGCGATCGGCGCGCGCAGCTTTCCCGACACTCAATGGCACACGATCGGTCCGGTGCAACACACCTGGCACGCCAGCGAGCCAGGCAATTTGCTGCATCACGGCTGGGTCGACAACGCCGCCGACTACCTGGCGGCTGCCGATCTGATCATCGGCTCGGTCGGCAATACCACCACCCAGCAGGTCCTGGCTGCCGGCAAGCCCTGGATGGCGGTGCCGCAGTGGTGCTATTTCGACGAGCAGGCGTGCAAGGCGCAGGCGCTGGACCAGGCCGGGCTGGCGCATCACGAGCCGTACCTGCCCTCGCACGCGGCACGCTGGCGTGAAGCGGTGGCCTTGGCACGAACGCATCACGATGCCACGCGTCAGCGCGCCGCGGTGCGTCCGGATGCTGATCGCATCGCGGCTCGCTGGGTCGAAGACCTGTGCCGATCCCTGTGGCAGGACGTACCGACCGCACACCCCTCTTTCGAAGAATCGGCCGAACAACCGGCCAAGGCATCGGCTGCCGAGCCGATCAGCGTGCTGACCATCGCTGCCGGCCGTGCCGACCACCTGCACAACCTGATCGTCGGACTGCAGCGCCAGACCCGCCCCCCGGCCGAACTGGTCATCGGCGTCATGCAGGAGCAGGCCTACGAGGATCTGCCCGCCGCCGCGTTCCCGATCCGGCAGATCCTGATCGAGGGCGACGTTCTGCCCCTGGCGCGGGCGCGCAACACGGTCGCCCGACAGGCCGCAAGCGACGTCCTGATCTTCCTGGACGTGGATTGCGTTCCCTCGGCGACGTTCGTGGCCGACTACGCCGACCGGGTGCACCGGGGCGGTGGATTGATGATGGGCGAGGTGCGCTACCTGCCCGAGGGCGCGGCCAGCCAAGGTTGGACCTACGCGACGTTCGAACGCGATGCCATCGTGCACGACGCCCGCGCCGATGCCCCGGTCAAGGACGTGCAGCGCTGCGAGGACTATCGCTGCTTCTGGTCATTGAACTTCGCGTTGCACCGCGACACGTTCGATGCCGCCGGCGGCTTCGACGAACGCTACGCCGGCTACGGCGGAGAGGACACCGACTTCGGACGCACGCTGACGGAGCGCGGCATCCCGCTGAGCTGGATGCGCGGCGCCCGCGTCTACCACCAGTATCACGACCAGCGCATGCCACCGGTTCACCATCTGGAATCCGTCGTCCGCAACGCCGAGTTGTTCGAACGCAAGTGGGGCCATCGCACGATGGACCATTGGTTGTACTGCTTCGGACTCATGGGGCTGATCGAGGACTCGCCCGGTGGCTTGCGCATCCTGCAGGAGCGACCGTGCGAGAGGATCTCCCGCCTGGTGATGTCGACCGGAGCGGCCTACGCCTCGACCGACCGGGCGATCGAACGTCTGGAAGCCGATGCCGTGGCGCGATACCGTGGCCGGCACGGGACCACCCCGCCGGTCGGCTGGCTCGACCGCAAGCGCTTCCTGCACCGCCCACCCGGCGCCCCGGACAAGGCATCCAGGCGCTCGGCCGATCGCCTGGTGTCATGAGCGAGGCCGGCGGTGCGGTGCGCAGGCGTTCGGATGCGCCGCTGCGCATCGCGGTACTGGCGCACGTGCGTCATCCGATCCGAGCCCCGTTCGCCGGCGGCATGGAAGCGCACACCTGGCACTTGGCGCGCGGTCTGGCCGCGCGCGGCCACCAGGTCACGCTGGTGGCCTCGGGCGACAGCGAGGCAGGCGTTGCGTTGCAGCCCAGCGTGGAGCAACACTACGAGCGCCGGCTGCCCTGGGCGCGTCACCGCGGTACCGCACGTCTGGACGAGCACCTGCAGCGCGTGTTCGAGCGCGCCTGGCAGCTCGTCGCGCGAGGTGACGTCGATGTCGTGCACAACAACGCGATGCACCCGCTGCCGCTGATGCGCGCCGCGCAAAGCGGCCTGCCCATGCTGACCTCCCTGCACGTGCCACCGTTCGAGCGCCTGCGCCGCGCGGTCGATGCACACCGCACACCGGCGCAGCGCTACACGGTGACGTCGCGCCGCCAGCGCTCGATCTGGTGGCCCGAGTCGGTTCCGGACGGTGTCGAGGTCGTCCACAACGGTATCGACTCTGCCGCCTGGCCCTGGCGGGCACAGGACGACGGCGGGCTGGTCTGGGCCGGCCGCATCGCACCGAACAAGGGCACCGAGCTGGCGGCCGAGACCGCCCGGCGCACCGGACGTCGCCTGTCCATCGCCGGGCCGATCGAGGACCGCGACTACTTCCAGGAACGTGTCGCGCCCTGGCTGGACCGGCGTGTTCGCTACATCGGCCACCTGGACGGACAGGCGCTTGCCGAGCTGTTCGGTCGCAGTGCCGCGTTGCTGTTCACCCCGTTGTGGGAGGAACCGTTCGGCCTGGTGGCGATCGAGGCGATGGCCTGCGGATTGCCGGTGGCGTGCACCGATCGCGGCGCCATGCGCGAGGTGGTCGGCGAGGCGGGCGCGTTCGCCACGCAGGAGACGCCTTCCTGCTTGGCGAAGGCGCTCGAGCAGGCACTGCGCATTCCCCGAGACATCCCGCGCCGCCGTGTCGAGCGCCTGTTCACGATCGATCGCATGCTGGACGGCTACGAGGCGCAGTACCGCCGCTGCATCGCGGCGGCAAGGCCTCGCCTGAGCGCGGTCGGATGAGTCGCCGCAGCGCCATCGTCGGCAATGCGCCGTTGCCGCACTGCCTGGCCGAGAAGATCGATGCGGCCGATCACGTCATCCGCTTCAACAAGGCACCGGAATTCGCCGGGTGGGCAGGAACGCGAACCGACGAGCTGTACCTGATCAATCACGGAGGCCAGATGGCCGAGTGGCTGGAACAGGACACCCTGCTCGACCACCCTCCCGTGCGGGCGGCGCGACGTATCGTGCTGCCGATACCCCTGCTGCCCGGCCACCTGCCCGGCCCCCCGCACGGCCGCCCGCACGGCGCCGAGGCCGTTCCATCACGCGCGGATGACGCAACGGACATCGATCCGGATCGCATCAATCATCTGCACCGTGCTCGCCAGGTGCTGGAGGCGGCCGGACACCGGGTCGAAAGCGTCGACGAGGCAGCGTACCGCTCGGTGCAGCGAACGCTGCTCGAGCAAGTCGGTGAACAAGGCTGGCAGGTCGATCCCAGCACCGGCTTCATCGCGATCCTGCGAACCGTGGCACGCAGCGAGCCGGGCGAGCGGGTCGACCTGTACGGCTTCACCTTCCAGGGCTGGTCGGGGCATCGCTGGAACGCGGAGCACGCCTGCGTGGAACGATTGGCCCGGGCCGGGCGTCTACACGTGCACGGTGCCACCGCGCACGAAACGCCTCAGCGGGCAGGCCGGAACAACGGGTGACGTCGTAGCACGCGCGCTTGCGCCCGGCTCAGCACGAACGGGGCGAACGCCGGCACGCCGGACCAGAACATCAGGTTGTTCGCCCCGCCGGCCAGCCCGCATTCGAAATCGTCGACCAGGCCATCGATCTCGCCCGCCACCTCGAAGCGTTCGTTGTCGCGACCATCGACGGTCTCGAGTCGGCACTCGGCGGTGTCGTCCAGCAGATCGAACAGCTGTCCGTCGGCCTCGCTGACATGCTCCAGCCCCATGAAGTGCCCGGCTTCGTGCAGCAGCGTCATCGCGAGGGCCGCCTGGCGCCGTTCATCGTTCTCGTACTCCAGGTGCGGACCGACGAACACGCAGCTGGCCTCCGAGTCCGGACGACCCGGCACCCCGGGCACCGGCGCCCAGCCGATCAGTTCGCCCGCATCCGCCCCTTCGTCCGCCGAGTGGAAGCCGTCGACCAGGATCACCGCCAGCGACCAGGGACCCGCCTGGCCGGCCACGCCGCGGCATAGCTCGCCGGCACGTCGATCGTCGATCGAGACACTGCCGCGCAGTCGGTACGGCGCGCGCTCGAGCAGCTCGAACTCGCCGATGCCCAGCCCATGAGGCGCCAGCACCGCCTCCATCGTCTCGCGCTGCATCCTCAGCAGGGCCTGCCGATCGTCGCGGGTGACCAGCGTGCCGTCGTGGGTGGCGTCCAGCAGGACGACATCCATCAGCCGGGGCGCCGCGCGCGATGCCGCCTTCACCGTGGTCAGCTCGGCCGAGATCGGCGCATCGCCGTCGGGCCGGGCGATCTCCACCCGCCACGCGCCTGCCACCGGCCCGATGCCCGTGGCGTTCGGCAGGAACAGCGCCAGCTCCCCTTCCCCCGACCAGCTCACGTTGGCGATGCGGCTGGACACCACGGGGGCATCGAACGGACCGCTCTCGGCGTGCAGCGTGACACCGGCCGGCGACACCACGCGGGTGATCGCCAAGGGAGCTGCCGCATCCTCGGCCAGCACGTGCAGCAGGAACGCCACCTCGTCGTCGCGTACCTGGAACGCCAGCGTGGCGGCGTGCGAATCCGATCCGCCGGACAACGCAAGTGAACGACGACGCAGGTGAGCCGGCAGGGCGTGCGAAACATCGCGCGCCGATGCTCCGCCGGCCGGCAAATCGACGGGCGAATCGACGGGCGAATCGACGGGCGAATTGACGGGCGAATTGACGGGCGGATCGACGGGCGGATCGGTCGGAGAACCGACCGGAGATTCGCCATGGGCAGCGCCCGGGGAATTCGCCGGCTGACCGCAGCTGACCAGACCCCACGCCGCGGTGCAGGCCAGCAGGCATCCGAGCACCGGCCGCATGGCTATCGCAACAGGAACAGCGTGATCGAGGGAAAGGCCACCAGGATGATCACGCGCAGGATGTCCGAGCCGATGAACCACAGCACCGCCCGGTAGGTCTGCACGATCGGCGTCTGGCGGTCCATGCCGTTGATCACGAACAGGTTCATGCCGACCGGTGGCGTGATCAGCCCGACCTCGACCACGATCAGCACCAGGATGCCGAACCAGATCGCCAGCTGCTCGGGCGTCATGCCGAAATCCAGCACGCTGATCACCGGGAAGAAGATCGGTACGGTCAGGAGGATCATCGACAGCGAGTCCATCAGGCAGCCGAACACCAGGTAGAAGAGCAGGATCACCATCAGCACGGTGTACGGCGCGAAGCCCTGTTCGACCACGAAGCCGGACAACTGCTGCGGCACCTGCGAAAGCGCCAGAAAGCCGTTGTAGAAGCCCGCCCCCAGCACGATGAAGAAGATCATGCCGGTGGTGATCGCGGTGGCGCGCAGGCTCTGCAGGAACACCGGCCAGGACAGGTTGCCGGACAGCAGCGCCGCGATCGCGGTCAACGCCGCACCCACCGCGGCGCCCTCGGTCGGGGTGAACACGCCACCGTAGATGCCGCCCACCACCAGCAGGAAGATCACCAGCGCCGGCCACACCGCGGCCAGCGCGCGCCAGCGCTCGGGCATCGGCACCGCCTCGCGCTGGCCGGCGGCATCCGGGTGCACGCGCACGTAGATCGAGATGACGGCCACGTAGCCGACCGCGGCGAGCAAGCCCGGCACCAGCGCTGCCAGGAACAGCTTGGCGATGTTCTGCTCGGTGAGGATGGCGTAGATGACCAGGATCACCGAGGGCGGAATCAGGATGCCGAGCGTGCCACCGGCGGCCAGCGTGGCGGTGGCGAAGCCGCCCGAGTAGCCGTAGCGCCTAAGCTCCGGCAGGGCAACGCGGCCCATGGTGGCAGCGGTCGCCAGCGAGGATCCGCAGATCGCCCCGAAGCCTGCGCAGGCGCCGATGGCCGCCATCGCCACCCCGCCGCGCCGATGACCCAGCCAGGCCTCGGCGGCCTTGAACAGCGCGCGCGACATGCCGGACAGGGTCGCGAACTGTCCCATCAGCAGGAACATCGGGATGATCGACAGCGAATAGCTGGAGAACGTGGAATAGGCCTCGCTCTTCAGCCTCGCCATGAACATGTTCGAGTCGCCCATCCCCAGCCAAAGCCCGCCGATGCCGCACAAGAGCATCGCCAGCCCGATCGGGGCGCGCAGGAAGATCATCACGAGCAGCGCCCCGAACGAGGCGTAGCCGAGCTCCAGCAGGCTCATCGCGCGCCCTGCCCGTCGATCGGCAGCGCATCGCGCTCGCCGATCAGTTCCACCCAGCGAAGCAGCGCGCACACCACACCGGTCAGCATGGCCGTGGCACAGGCGGCAAGGCTTGCCGCGTAGGCCCACCACACCGGAAACTGCAGCAGGAAGGTGGTCTCGCCGTTGTCCAGCTTGCCAAGCAATCCGGCGTACAGCCTCAGCCCGATCAGCACGATGACCGCCGCCAGCACGCTCTCCCAGAACGCGATCAGCGCGCGCTGCAGCCGAGATGGCAGTCGGTCGGTGAACAGGTCCACCGTGGCGTGCCCACCGACGAACTGGCACAGCGGCAGGCAGGCGAAGATCGCCACCGCGACCCCCGCCTCCAGCACCTCGAAGTCACCGTCGAGCGGACCGACACCGGTGCCCAGCAGCCAGCGCCCGAACCCCGGTACCCAGCGCTCGACCAGGTCGGTGTGCCCCAGCCCGTTCAGCGCCCGCCCGGCCACGCTCATCACCACCAGGACGATGAGCGCCATCAGGATCAGACCGCCCAGCACCGCCATCAGCCGAGCCAGGCGCTCGGTCCAGCGGACCGCCGTTGCCGACCAGGACATCCTCCGTCCCCGCCCCCTCAGCGTGTGCGCGACACCGCGTGGACCCGCCTGGCGGATCGCACGCGGGCGTCGATCACTCGGCCGCGCCGGCGATCAGGTCGGTGGCCCGCTGGATCAGGGCCGCCCCGTCCATGCCCTTGTCGTCCATCTCCTGCTGCCAGGTGGCGGTGGTCTGGGCGGCCGCATCGCGCCAGACCTGCACTTGCTCGTCGGTGAGCTCGATGACGGTGTTGCCGGCATCGATCGCCAGCTGACGGGCCGGTGCGTCGTACTCCTGCATGGTGCGACCGGCGAAGGCGCTGAACTCCTCGCCCGAGTTCTGATCGATGATCGCCTGCAGGTCCTCGGGCAGGGAGGCGTAGCGATCCTTGTTCATCGCGAAGATGAAGGCGGTGGTGTACAGCGATGCGTCACCGAACTCGGTGTGGTACTCGACCAGCTCCGGCACCTTCAATGCCGCGGTCACCTCCCAAGGGATGACGGTGGCACTGATCACGCCCTTGGACAGCGCCTCCGGCACGGCCGGGACCGGCATGCCGATCGGGGTGCCGCCCAACGTCGACAGCAGCATGTTGGTGGTGCGTGTGGGTGCGCGCAGCTTCACCCCGTCCAGGTCCTCGGGCAGCGTGATGGCGCTCTTGGAATGGATGATGCCCGGTCCGTGGACCCACAGACCCAGCGGCTTCACATCCTTCAGGTCGGCCTCCATCATGGTCTGTTCGGCGAACTGCCAGTAGGCGCGCGAGGTGTTCTCGGCGTCGCTCATGATGAAAGGCAGCTCGAACACCTCGGCGTGCGGGAAGCGGCCCGGCGTGTAGCCTGCCACCGTCCAGATGATGTCGGCCACGCCGTCCACCACCTGGTCGTAGAGCTCCGGCGGCTTGCCACCCAGCTGCATCGACGGGAAGCGCTGCACCTCGATGCGCCCCTCGGAATCGGCCTCCACCTGATCGGCCCACACGTCCAGGATGTGCGCTGGCACGTTGGCCTGCGCCGGCAGGAACTGGTGCAGGCGCAGCGTGACGTCGGCGGCCTGGGCGCCGGCGCCCAGCAACGGCAGGCACAGCGTGGCGGCGAGCGCGCCCAGCGCGTGACGGCGATCGAGCAGTCGGATGGCTTGCATGCGGAACGCTTTCCTCTGAGGTGGCAGGGGCGGCTCTGACGGCCGCTGCTGTCTCGATGGTACCCGAGGGTCACCCGCCAGGAGAGGCCTCGTAGTGGCCCTTGACCCGCTGCTTGGTCGGATCGAAGTGCGGGATCGACACCACCGTGGCCGCCAGCCGCTTTTGCTGCCCGTCCAGCTGACCGACCTCCAGCGCGGTGCCGGGCTCGGCGTGCGTCAGGTCGACGCGCGCCAGCGCGATGACCTTGCCCAGGATCGGCGACTTGACCGCCGAGGTGATCTCGCCCACCTGGGCCCGCCCGGCGCGTACGCAGTCCCCGTTGGCCGGCACCACGCCGCCCGCCAGGTCCAGCCCGACCAGCCGGCGCTGCGGGTGCGCCTTGCGTTGCTCAAGCACGGAACGGCCGATGAAGTCGTCTTCCTTGCGCTTGAGCGGTACCGTGAAGCCGATCCCGGCCTCGTAGGGGTCGGTGCGATCGCTGAACTCGTAGCCGGCGAACACCAGACCGGCCTCGATGCGCAGCATGTCCAGCGCCGCCAGGCCCAGCGGCAACATGCCCAGCGGCTCGCCGGCCGCCCAGATCGCATCGAACACTTCGCGTGCATCGTTCGGGTGGCAGAACACCTCGTAGCCGAGCTCGCCCGAATAGCCGGTGCGGCTGACCACCGCCGCCGGGCCGTGAAAATCGCCTAGCCGGGCGATCGCGAAACGGAACCAGCCCAGCTCGGTGATCGTGGGTTGCAGCGGGGCGGTCCATAGCACCTGCTCCAGGATCTGGCGCGAGCGCGGGCCCTGCACGGCGACGTTGCACAGCTGGTCGGTGGAATTCCTGACCCAGGCGTTCAGCCCGCGCTGCTCGGCCAACTCGCGCAGCGCCAGACCGGACGCGTCGTTGCCGCCGATCCAGCGGAAGTTGTCGTTGCCGAGCCGGAACACCGTGCCGTCGTCGATCATGCCGCCGTGCGGATGACACATCGCGGTGTACACCACCTGACCGACCGCCAGCGTCTTCATGTCGCGGGTGACGCCCAGCTGCATCAGTGCCTCGGCATCGGGGCCGGTGATCTCGTACTTTCGCAGCGGCGACAGGTCCATGATGGCCGCTGCGCGCCGGCAGGCCCAGTACTCGGCGATCGGGCCGTGGGCGGTCATCGCGTTGGCCAGCCAATAGCCGTTGTACTCGATGAAATCGCGCGTGTGCGCGGCGAAACAGGCGTGAAAGCCTGTCTCCCTGGTGTCTTCCACGTCTGCCTCCGGGGTCCTGCGCCAGCCGATCGAGCGCTTGAAGAGTTCGGTCTCGCCGTACACGCGCACCTGGATGTCGGTCGGGTTCCAGCCGTTGGCAGGATCCACGTCGCAGGGGCAGGCGCTGGACACGCACACCAGGTCCGACAGCGCACGCAGCAGCACGAAGTCACCCGGGCGCGACCAGGGATCGTCCATCAGGATCGCGTTGCAATCGTCCAGCAGCGTGTTGAAGAAGAAGTTGATCGCCGGCCAGCCGGCGCGCGGACGCACCCCGTAGCCGGCCAGCTCCCGGTTGATGTTGTCGCTGCAGTTCACATGCCCCGGATAGCCCAGGTCCTCGTAATAGCGCGCGGTGCAGGCCAGCCCGAAGGTGTCGTGGCGACCGCAGGTGTCCTGCACGATCTCCACCAGCGGCTCCATGTCGTTGGCGTAGTACTTGGAATACAAGCCTGGCGTCGGATACAGCGCCCCGCCGAGCGAGCGCGTGGTGGTCGGGTCGATGTCGCGCTCGGTGCCGGCGTCCAGGCCGCGCTGGCTGAATGCCTGGAAGTCCGAGCACTCGCGCCCCTGCACGTCCATGATCTGGATGTACTGCCCGCGCCGCACCTCGTAGGCGAACGCCTCGCCCGGCGGCACGTTGCGATCGATGAGCGCATCGGCCAGCGGGTCGGCCGGCGCACGCGGCTCGCCCGGACGACGCGCGCGCAAACGCTCCACGAACAGCACCACCTCGGTGGCGGTGTCCTGCGCATGGGCGCTCATCGGCGAGGCGGGTGCGGCCACGATCAGCAGACCGGCCGCCGAGCTGGTCAGCGAGCGCAGTTCGCCGGCGCGCGAGTCGCCACCGAACAGGCGCACCGTGTCGGCGCGTTCGACATCGAATCCGCTTCGCGTCAGCGCGGCCAGCACGCGCGCCGCGCCCGGATCGGCGCCGTCGCGCAGCGTGCTCGCCAGCGAGCCGACGCCGATCCCGGTCGCGCCCAGCGCGCCGGCATCGGAGCGTCCATCCGGCAGGAACAGCGCCAGTTCCACCGGCTGCAACCCCTGCACGTCCAGCACCGACACCACGTCCCCGGCCGCGATCTCCAGCGCGCGCGAGCCCCCGGCCGGCACCGGGATGCGCTCGATGTTGTCCGGCAGCACCGGCAGGCCGGGCACGCTCACGCCGCTGCGCTGGAACGGGGCGAGGAACCGCGCGGCAGCGGGGGTTGCGGCCTGCAGGGAATCGGTCATGGCGCTATCGGGACACGGTCGGGAGGCCCGTCAAGGCGTCAGGCCGAGCAGCCGCGAACGACCGGCCCCCCAGCGCGTGATGAGATGGTCGATGGTCAATCCCATGAAGGCCACGCACAGCCCCAGCACCAGCCCCTTGCCCACATCGGTCGAGGACAGCGCGCGCTGCATCTCCTGGCCCAGGTCCTGGGTGCCGATGAAGGCGGCGATGATGACCATGAACAACGAGAACATCACGGTCTGGTTCACGCCGATCATGATCGTGGGCACCGCCATCGGCAGCGAGACGCTCCACAGCTTCTGAGCACCGGTGGCGCCGGACATGTCGGCCGCCTCGAGCAGCTGCGGCGGCACGCCGCGCAGGCCCTCGATCGTGTAGCGGGTCATCGGCACGGTGCCGAACACGATGACCGCGGCGATGGCGGCGACATCGTTGACCCCGAACAGCATGATGACCGGGATCAGGTAGATGAAGCTGGGGAACGTCTGCATCGTGTCGCAGGCCAGCAGCACGCGGTTCGCACGACGCTCGCTGGCAGCCGCCCACACCCCGAGCGGCAGTCCGATCAGCGAGGCGATCAGCACCGCGAAGCTCACCATGTACAAGGTGATCATCGCCCGGTCCCACCAGCCGGACAGCGCGATGGCGGCCACGAAGCCTGCGCAGGTCAGCGCACTGCGCCAGCCGCCGATCCGCCAGGCGATGCCGGCCACCAGCGCAAGAACCGCCGGGGTGGGCAGCCACAGGTAGGCATCGCGCATCGGGATCAGCACATCGCGGATCAGGAACGAGCGGATCGCCAGCGTCACCGGATCCACGAAGCTCAGGGCCGCGTCCACCAGACCGTCCAGCGGCTTGGACACCGACAGCGCTTGACGCCGACCCACCTCGGCCAGGATCGGGAACAGCTGGGCCAGCACGGCGACCAGGGTTGCCAGCGTGACCCAGGCGATCAGCACGCGATGGCGTTCGAACCAGGACGTGCCCCGCTCGTGATGCACCGGCTGGCGCTTGGCCCAGGCCTTGGACAACCTATCGAGCATGATCGCCAGCAACACGATGGTGATGCCGATCTCGATCGAGCGACCGATCTTCAACGACTGCAGCAGCTGCAGCAGCTTCTGCCCCAGGCCCGGCATGCCGATGAAGCTGGCCAGCACCACCATCGCCAGCGACTGCATGATCACCTGATTGACGCCGACCAGGATCTCGGTGCGCGCGGTCGGCACGCGCACGTGCCGCAGCAGCTGCCAGCGGGTGGCGCCGCACATCTGCCCCGACTCGACGATCTCGGGGGCCACCTTGCGCAGGCCCAGCAGCGTCATGCGGATCATCGGCGGCACCGCGAAGATGATCGTGACGATGGCGCCGGACTTCGGACCCACGCCGATGAACACCACCACCGGGATCATGTAGGCGAAGTGCGGCAGCGACTGGGCGATGTTCAGCATCGGGTTCAGCACCCGCTCCACGGGGCGACTCTTCCAGCAAGCGATGCCCAGCGCCAATCCGAGCGCCACCGCCAGCGGTACCGCCACCACGATCACCGACAGGGTCTCCATGGTCCACTTCCACTGCCCCATGACGGCCACCCAGACGAAGGTGCCGCCGGCCAGCAGCGCCAGGCGCCAGCCACCGAGCCACCAGCCCAGGCAGCCGGCGCTGACCGCGACCACGCTCCACGGCACCGGTCCGAGGTTCGGCCAGCGCCGCTTGCCGTACAACAGGTTGGCGGTGATGTCGAGCAGCCATTCGACGCCACCGGCCACGGCGCGGCTGACCGCCAGCAGGTTCAGGTCGTCCTTGATGAACAGGAAGGCGGCATTCAGCGCATCGGCGAACGGCAGCACCAACGCCTCGGGCAGTCGCACCAGCGCTTCGGGCAACCAGGGCCTGAGCAGTGCCAGCGCGATGGCCAGCGCGATCAAGCCAAGACCGACCCCGTTGGCTCGTGCCGGGTCCAGCCAGTTCGCCGTCGGCCCCTGCCGAACCGGGCTACCGGTGCGGCCGTCCCCGCGGCTACCGATCGGACTGCCCGGTGACCGGCGGATCGGACCGCGCGTACCGGGATGCGCCGGGCGCGCCGCCTTGTGCGCACCGGCGCTCATGCCACCGAACGCACGTCGCTCGCCGAGCCCAGCAGCACGTCCAGCGCACGCGACCGGGGCAGCCAGCCGATGCGCTGTCCGTCCCGATCCAGCACCGGCAGGCGATCACGCCGGTCGTCCACCAGGCGGCGCGCCAGCGCCTGGATGGTGTCGTCGGCGGCCACGCCCTGCCCCTCGTCGGCCAACGACGTATCGGGCGATGCGTCCAGCGGTTCCATCAGGGCCTGCGCGCGCACCACCCGCGCACCGTCCACCTGCTCGGTGAAGCGGGCCACGTAGTCGGTGGCCGGTGCGAGCACGATGCGGTCCGGGCTGTCGATCTGCTCCACCACACCGTCCTTCATGATGGCTGTTGTATCCCAGATTATTCCGCATGGCGGTGTCCGCGTAATTCCACGGCAGGACGGAGCGGTTTTCCCGGTTTCGTGCCGTCGTGCGGATTGTCCTGGGATGAGGTGGGCGGCGCGCACGCATCGG
>Ga0209303_1000269_pt1 | contig 44458 bp, 39 predicted proteins | sample SidtaG_3_FD_187449 | JGI IMG/M metagenome (GOLD analysis project Ga0209303, IMG submission 187449) | Marine algal microbial communities from Sidmouth, United Kingdom - Sidmouth_Asex1 metaG (SPAdes) (version 2) | ecosystem: Host-associated > Algae > Red algae > Unclassified | place: Sidmouth...
CATCAACACCACCCCCAGACGACTATTCGACTGGGACAGCGCCAACGACACCTACCATCGCCTCAGCGCACCGACCCTCTGAACCGACCCTGTCCCCTCACGTATGCGCATACGTGAGGGGACAGACCCTTCGCGAACGCCTCGTCCATACGTGAGGGGACAGACCCTTCGCGTATGCGTGTCAGCGGGTGAGTTGGCCGGCTTCGGACTTCTCGGTGACGACCTTCGACGAGCCGCCCGGCTGCATGCTGACGCCGAGCAGGCAGTCGCCCGCTTCCATCGTCCGCTTCTGGTGCGACACGACGATCAATTGTGCGTCCTTGCGGAACTCCTGGATGAGCCCGAGGAACCGGTGCAGGTTGACGTCGTCGAGCGCAGCCTCGACTTCGTCCATCACGTAGAACGGCGACGGACGCGAGCGGAACACGGCGAACAGGTAGGCGAGCGCCGTGAGGGACCGTTCACCACCCGACAGCAGCGACAGCTTCTTCACGTTCTTGCCGCTCGGCTTCGCTTCGACCTCGATGCCGGTCGCGAGGAGATCGTCAGGGTTGGTGAGCTTCAGGTTGCCTTGGCCACCGGGGAACAGAAGCCCGAACAACTCGGTGAAATTGGCGGCCACATCGGCGAACGCGGCGGCGAACACGTTCTGGATCTCGGCGTCGACCGCGGCGATCACCCTCGACAGTTCGCGACGGGTGCTGCGGACGTCATCCAACTGCTCTTCGAGGAAGGTGTGTCGCGTCTGCAACTCGTTGAACTCTTCGAGGGCCAGCGGATTGATCGGGCCGAGCAGGCGCAGCTCGCGGTCGAGTTCTCGCACCCGCCCCGCGGGAGTCGCACCCTCGGGGACCTGGGGCATCGGAGCCGCCTCGGCGGCTGCCGGCTCGATGTCGAGTTCGCGGCGCAATGTCTCGATCGACGTCTCGAGACGAAGCTTGGCCTCCGCCTCTTCGATCTCGGCCTTACGAGCACGCTCTCGGGTCACGTCGAGGGTGCGCTCCTTCTCCGAGCGATCCGCTCGGAGCCCATCGAGTTCGGACGTGAGCCCGCGAACCTCGTCGCTCTGCTGCCGGCGCTGCTCGGACAGTTCGGCATGGTGGGCTTCGACCACGGTCTGGTGTGCCGACACCATCTTGGCGAGGCCGTCGATCGCACCGATCGAACGCTCGATCACGACGCGCTGGTCTTCGGCTGCGGCACGCGCTTCGGCATCAGCTTCGAGGCGTCGCTCGGTCTCTGCGATCCGTCGTTCGAGAATCTGGCGGTGCTCGATGAGCCCGGCGTTGCGGACTTCGAGGTCTTTGCGCTTCGACGCCAGGGCCGCCGACCGCTTCTCCATCTCGGCACGCATCTCGGCGCGCGACCGTGCGGCATCGACCTCGGCCTGCTCGTCTGATTCGAGCGCCGGGAGCAGCGCTTGCAGTTCACTTACCCGACTCTCTTCACGCTCTGCGTTCTGGCGCGCCTCGTCGATCGTCTGCGCCAGTGTTTCCAACTCGGCGACGATCTCGCGCTGCTCGCCTTGCGCCCGCGCAAGCCCTTCTGATGCCGCCGTGAGCTTGGCGTCGTTCGCGTCGAGCTCGCGTCCGAGTTCGCGTTCGGCGGTCGAGGCGGTCGCGAGTGATGCCTCGGCGGTGGCAAGCGCGGCCTGCGCCGAGTCACGGACCTCGGTGGCCGTAGCAGCAGCGGCCGTTGCCTCCTCGAGAGCGGCAGCGGTGGCCCCCGACCCAGCGGCGCCGATCCGCCATCCGCTGATCCCGAATCGGTCACCCGACTCGGTGACCACCACGGCATCGGGGTACTCGATCGCCGCGTCGACAGCTCCGGGCAGGTCGTCGATCCGAACCGCCATCCCGAGCAGACCGTCGAGCAGAGCGCTCACGTCGGAGTTGGTCGATCGAGCATGCGGACGCACCGGCTGGCCCGCTCCGGGGACCGCCCGAGCACCGAACTGCGAGCCGAGAGCGATGACCGCACCGCTGGTGTCGGAGCTGCGGAGCGCGTCGAGCGCTCCGCGGGCGGCGCCGGGGTCGGCGACGACGACCGCCGTGAGCGATTCGCCGAGTGCCGCTTCGACGGCCGGCTCCCACCCCGCATCGATCTCGATGAGGTCGAGCAGAGTGCCGAGGACACCGTCGACTCCCTGAAGGCGTTCGGCTCCGGCGCGCGCACGAGCGGCATCGAGCGCCATCTGGAGCGCTTCGGCACGAGCCGACGCTGTCGACGCGGCGTCGGCGGCCTCGCTCCGTCGGAGTTGCGCCGCTGCGGCAGCCGCCTGCGCAGCCTCCAGTTCGGACTCGGCTGCACCGAGTCGATCGAACAACGGCCCCTCCACTTCGCCGGCCGTTTCACAGTCCGCTCGGAAACGAGCGACCTCTTCTTCGACCAGTGCGAGCCGCTCGCGGAGCGATGTGTCGCGTGCCGTCGACCGCTCCAGGTCACTGGTCGAGCGTTCGAGTGCCGCCTTCACCGAACGAGCTTCGCCGCGCACTTCGGCGGCCGCACTGGCTGCTTTCGCCGTCGGCTGATCGACGCCGACCGCCTCCATGACCTGCGAACGTTCGGCCTGAAACGCTGCTTCTTCGTCAGCGAGCGCCGACGTCGCAGGTTCGAAGGTCTCCAACTCGGCGATCACGTCGACCAGCTCCGCAGCGAACCGGGCGGTGTCCCCTTCGAGGGTCGCGACCACTCCGGCGTCGAGGAGTTGGCCCTTGTCTCGTTCGAGCGAACGGCGACGTTCGGTCAGCACGGCGGCCAGTCCGCGCCCCCGCTCACGCAACTGCTCGACCCGCTGCAGCCGCTCGCTCACATCGCTCGTGCCGCGGGCGGAGAGCTGCGTCTCGATCGTCATCACGGCGGTGTCGAGCGTGGCGAGCGCCGACTTGAGATCCTGCTCGGCGGTGCCGCTCTCCAGCTTGGTGGTGGCGATCGATTCGAGCTTCGTGCGGAGCCCTGCGATCTCGCGTCCCGCCACGAAAGTCTTGAGTTCGGTGAGTTCGACGATCAGCGAACCGTGCCGTTCGGCGGCCTTCGCCTGACGTTCGAGCGGGCGGAGTTGGCGGCGCACTTCACGGAGCAGGTCTTGCACCCGCAACAGGTTCGCCTCGGTCGCGTCGAGGCGGCGCTCGGCCTTCTCCTTGCGCTTACGGAACTTCAGTACGCCGGCGGCCTCTTCGATGATCGCCCGGCGGTCTTCAGGGCGGGCGTTGAGCACGGCATCGATCTGGCCTTGGCTCACGATCACGTGCTGCTGGCGGCCCACGCCCGCGTCGGACAGCATCTCCTGCACGTCGAGCAAGCGGCATCCGACGCCGTTGATGAGGTACTCCGACTCACCGGTTCGGAACAGCACACGGGTGATCGTGACTTCGTTGAACTCGACGCCGAGTGTCCCGTCGGAGTTGTCGATCGTGATGCTGACCTCGGCACGACCGAGTGCCGGGCGAGCTGCCGTTCCGGCGAAGATCACGTCGTCCATCTTCTGGCTGCGGACCGCCTTGGGCGACTGTGCGCCGAGCACCCATGCCATCGCGTCGACGACGTTCGACTTGCCCGATCCGTTCGGCCCGACGACGACGGTCACCCCGGGTTCGAGGACCATGGTGGTCGAATCCGCGAACGACTTGAAACCTTTGACGGCGAGACTCTTCAGATACACAGCGCGCACCAATCTAACGGTGGTGGGCCGACCGGCCTGCGTTCTCTCAGAACTGGCACACCGGACAGAAGTGGGTGCTCCGGCCGCCCGACACGGTCCGGCGGATCCAGCCTCGCCCGCAGGTGCTGCACCGCTCCCCCGTACGCCCGTAGACCCGGTGTTCGTGCTGGTAGGAGCCACTGGCACCGTCGACATCGACGTACTGCGCGTCGCCGAGCGTCGAGCCACCGACCTCGATCGACGCGGTGAGGATGTCGACGATCGCCTCGTGCAGCCGGCCCGTTGTGCGAGCGTCGACCGAGCGCGCAGGGCGATCGGGACGCAGCCGCGCTCGGTGCAGGATCTCGTCGGCGTAGATGTTGCCGATGCCGGCGATCCGGTGCTGATCGAGGAGCAACGGTTTGAGCGCCTGCGACGTCGAGCGGATGATGCGGCGCAGGTCGGCGCGGGTGAAATCGTCGGCGATCGGATCGATTCCGAGCTGTGCGATCGGCGGGAGCTCGATCTCGACCCGGTCCGGGTCGTAGACGACCACCTCACCGAACGTGCGGGGGTCGACGAACCAGGCCTCGGAGCCGTCGTCGAGGTGCATCACGACGTGAGTGTGCAGCGGTCGCTCGGCACCGCCGGCAGCGAGCAGGACCTGGCCGCTCATGCGGAGGTGGATCATCATCGTGTCGCCCGAGTCGAGCGGCAGGAGCAGATACTTTCCCCGTCGCTCGACGGCGAGCACCGTGGTTCCCGACAGTCCGTCGATCAGCGCCTCGCGCGACGTGCGGCGAACCACTCGTTGGCGCCCCACCTCGACCCGCTCGATCGTGCGGCCGACGAGATGACGCGCCAGCCCGCGACGGACGGTTTCGACCTCGGGCAGTTCGGGCACGTCAGCTCAGCGCATCGCAGCCAGCAGCGGCGGCGACCTGCTCGGCGGCCTTCTTCGAACCGCCGGTCCCCGTTCCGATCACCCGGTCGCCGACCGACACCTCTGCGGCGAACACCTTGGCGTGATCAGGGCCGGTCGAGGTCAGGAGGTACACGGGCGCCGCTCCGCCACGACGGGCGCAGAGTTCTTGCAATGCCGTCTTGTGGTCGAAGTGCAGCGTGACGGCATCGTCGAGGTGGGGCGCGACACTGCGTTCGACCAGGGCATATGCGACGTCGGGGCCCGCATCGAGGTACACCGCCGCGAGCACGGCCTCGAACGCATCGGACAAGATCGACTCCTTCTCCGCTCCACCGCCGGCCGCCTCACCCCGTCCCAGGCTGATGTGCGGGCCGATCCCCAGCTCGGTGGCCACTCGGGCGAGGGCCGTGGCGTTGACCACGCTCTTGCGGAGGTCGGACAAGCGCCCTTCGTGTACGTCGGGAAAGCGACGGAAGGCGAGGTCGGCGATCGCCCAGCCGAGCACGGCGTCGCCGAGGAACTCGAGGCGTTCGTTGCTCTCGACACCACCGTTCTCGGCGCACCACGATCGATGGCGCAGGGCCCGTTCGAGATGCGAGATGTCGGAGAACCGGTGCCCGATCGACTCGGCCAGGTCGGTGAGATCCACCGGGCGCGATCAGCTCTTGTTGGCGTTCGCGTCGACGTAGTCGACGGCATCGCGCACGGTCTTCAGGTCTTCGAGATCTTCGTCGTCGATCCGAAACCCTTCGACCCGTTCTCCGACCTCTTCTTCGAGCGACTCGACCAGTTCGATCAGGGCGAGCGAATCAGCGTCGAGGTCGTCGACGAACGAATCACCCTCGGAGATGGTGTCGGGCTCGATCTCGAGGATGTCGGCCAGGCGGTCACGCACGATCCGGAGAACCTCGTCGCGCTCGATCAACTTCTCTGCAGCCATCGGCGCACCCTACTCCCGCTGCGTCGACACGGGCCTGCGACCATTTCGATACGGGATGCTCCTCTTCGACACGGGATGCCCCTTCTCGACGCGGGATGCTCCTCCTCGACACGGGATGCTCCTCCTCGACACGGGATGCCTCGATGGGTGTGACGTCTGGATTCGGGTGGTGACCGGGTCGGACCCGTCGAGAGGCGATCAGACGGTGGCGGCGATGGCGGCGGTGATCTCGGCGACCATGTCGCTGTCGACCATGTCGGTCGCCACACCGATCGCGTTGCGCATCGCCCCGGCGCTCGATGAACCGTGCGTGATGATGCAGACGCCGTCGACGCCGAGCAGGATCGCTCCGCCGTACGTGTCAGGGTCGAGCGACGTGTAGAGCGGGAGCAGTGCGGGCATGAGGGCGGCGGCGTGGTCCTCGTACTCGGGTGCTGCGAACGATTCGAGCAGCGCTGCCACGACGGTCTTCATGCCGCCTTCGAGGGTCTTGAGCACCACGTTGCCGGTGAAGCCGTCGGTCACGCACACGTCGAGCCCGTCGCTCATGATGTCGCGTCCTTCGACGTTGCCGATGAAGTCGATCCCTGGCGTCTCCGAGAGCAGCGCGTGAGTGTCCTTGCGGAGTTGGTCGCCCTTGGTCGCCTCTTCACCGATCGAGAGCAGCCCGACTCGGGGGTTCTCGATGCCGAATCGGCGGCGGGCGAAGATCGAACCCATCTGACCGAACTGGACCAGCCAGTCGGCCTGGACCTCGGCGTTGGCACCGGCGTCGAGGAGGACGGTCGGAGTCGAACCAGGGACAGGGATCGGCGTGGCGATCGCCGGACGCTTGACGCCCCTGATGCGACCCATCCGCAGCAGTGCCGACGCCATCGTGGCGCCGGTGTTCCCGGCCGACACCATCGCGCTGGCGTTGCCGTCGCGGACGGCTTCGGCAGCGCGAACGAGGGTCGAGTCCTTCTTGCGACGGACTCCACCCGCCGGGTCGTCGTGCATCCCGATGACCTCGGATGCTTCGATCAGATCGAGTGTCGACCCGTCAGCGCGCTCGAGCCCGGCGAGGTCGGAGGGGCCGACGAGGACGACCGGGATGCCGTCGTCGGCAGCAGCGTGCGCGGCAGCGATGTTCGGTGCAGGTGCGTCGTCGCCGCCCATGGCGTCGATCGCGACGGGGAGCATGTGGTGGGTGCCCGGCGAGGTCAGTTGACGTCGATGGCGTACCGGTCGCGGTACCAGCCGCATGCGCCACAGACCGTGTGCGGGATCTTGGCCGCACTGCACTTCGGGCAGATACTGCGCGAGGGCGCCTTGAGCTGCCACGCGCTGGCGCGACGGCTGCGGGTCTTCATCTTCGAGGTCTTCTTCTTCGGGACAGCCATCGTTCGCTCTCGTTCTGTTCGTCTCGACCGGGTGGATCGTCGGGTGCGGCACCCATCGTGTCGCCAGGGACGACGCCACCGGTCGGCAGGGCCGCATCACGATATCGCCACCCGGTCGGCCTGCCACACCCGCCGGCGCAGGCCGCACGCCGCCACCGACTCGGTGCCCGACGGGTGGTACGACGAGGTCAGTCGTCGTCGAGGACCAGACCGTCGAGCGCTGCCCACCGGTCGTCGGTCACCGTGGTGTCGCACTCGCAGGTGTCGACGTTGCGATCGATGCCACACACCGGGCACAGGCCGGCGCAGTCGTCGCGACACAGCCGCTCCTCGTCGAGTTCGAGCAGGGCGACCTGACGGGTCATCGGGCCCAGGTCGAGTTGGTTGTCGGTGATCGGATAGGCGTCTTCGTCGAGGAGCTCGACCTGGTACAGCTCGTCGACCACGGCCACCGCTCTGCCGTCGAGGTCTTTCAGACACCGACGACACGAGCCGGTCCACGGCGCCACGACCTCGCCGCGCACCGTGATCCCGTCGTTCATCGATTCGAGGGTGACGCCGATCGACACGTCGCCCGACAGTGCGTCGTGGTCGATGTCGAGTTCGGAACCGGCGAGTTCGAGGTCGATCTCCTTGAGGGTCCCGGCCTGTCGCAACATCTCGAGCGCGTTCACGCGCAGCGCTCGCGCCGTGGAATGCGACGACGCACCGTTCGTTTCGACCATGAGAAAACTCTACGGCCGCATGGCCGTCTCGCTCATGCCTCCTGGTCGAAGAAGCCGTGCAGATCCTCGTCGTCGGGCAGCTCCTCGGGAGCCTCTCCGCCGCCGATCGACAGCCGCTGGCGGCCGGCGTGCACGGTCTTGCCGAGCTTGTCGAGGAGGATCTCGAACGACCCGAGGCGCTGATCGAGGAAGTCCTCGGTCTCGTTCTTGAGTCGGCGCGAGTCGGCCTCGGCGGTCTCCATGACCTGCCGGGCGCGCTGTTCGGCGGCGCGAACGACTTCGGTGCGCTGCACCATCCGCTCGGCGCGAACACGTGCAGCTTCGAGCAGTTCGTTGGCCTCGCGGCGCGTCTTGGCGACGAATTCCTGGCGCTCCTTGAGCATCCAGCGGGCTTCGCGCAACTCGTCAGGAAGGCGGTTGAGAGCCTCGTCGAGCAACTCGATCATGTCGTCACGGTCGATGCGCGGCGACGACGACAGTGGCATCGTCGGAGCGTTGAAGATGATGTCGATCGCGCGACGCAGGAGCGTCTCGGCATCGCCGACGACTCGCCCGTCGCCGGCCGGATCGTCGTTCGCTCCGGTGTCGTCGTAGGTGTCGCGTTCGTCGTACGACCCGCGGTCGTCTCGACGGTTGTCTTCGTGTTCGTCGTAGGTCATCGAGACTCAGTTCTTCTCGCGGTCGGTGACTCGTTCGGCCAGCGCCGTCGCGATCGTGTCGGGGACGAGGTGGGAGACGTCGCCACCGTAGTTCGCGATCTCACGCACGAAACGGCTGCTGACGAAGACCAGCTCAGGACGGCACGGAAGGTACACGGTGCGGACGTCGGCGACCGAACGATTCATCTGCGCCATCTGCTGCTCGATCTCGAAATCGCCCGGCGTGCGCAGCCCCTTGACGATCGCGTCGACCTCGGTCTCGACCGCCGCCTGGATCGCCAAACCGGCGTGCTTCACGACGGTGACGCCTCCGATGCCGGCACCGTCGATCGCGGCACGGATCATCGCTACGCGCTCGTCGACATCGAACATGCCCGACGGCTTGGCGAAGTTGTACATCACGGCGACCACGACCTCACCGAACAGATCGCTCGCCTGCTCGATCACGTCGAGGTGCCCGAGGTGCAGCGGATCGAAGCTGCCCGGGTACAGCACGCTCAGGTTCGGACGCTCGGTCCGCTTCGCCCGCTTCGTGATCGGTTGAGGGGTCAGAACGACAGGCTTGGCAGACTTCTGGCGATCACTCGTCATGGTGCGGTCGAATCTAGTCAGCTGACGGAGTCGGCCGAACGTTCGAGGAACGTCACCCACGTCCGCCCGTACCGCTTCGACCGGATGATCTCCCAACCGTCGACCGGATCGAGACGACGGCCCGACTCGGCCACGACGAAATCGGCGCGGATCGAGGTGATCAGGCGGTCCCATGCGTCGAAGTCGTACGGCGGGTCGGCGAACACGATGTCGACGTCGAGTGCGCCAGCCGACGCCATCGCGTCGGAGCGCATCACCCGGCTGCGATCTTCGAGTTTCAGCGTGTCGAGGTTCTCGTCGAGCGACGCCAACGCGTGCCGGTCGCGTTCGACGAAGATGCACCGCTCCGCTCCGCGCGACAACGCCTCGATCCCGACCGCACCGGTCCCGGCGAACAGGTCGGCAACGACCGCTCCGTCGACGAGCCCGGCCGATCCGAGTGCGTTGAACACGGCTTCGCGGACCCGGTCGGTGGTCGGCCGGGTCGAGGTTCCGTCCGGCGCCACGATCTTGCGTCCGCCCAATTCGCCCGCCACCACTCGCATCGGCGCACTGTACGAGCATTCCCCGACAGAATGGTCCGATGATCGGCCCGCCTCCTCAGATCACCTGCATCGACTGCGGCGGCCGATGCTTCCTGCTCACGCTCCCCCGAGAAGACGGTTCGTGGGAGGCGGGCGACGCAGTCGCCTACCGCTGCGAGGACTGCCTCGACCGCTGGGACATCGTCCTCGACGACGACGACATCGAGTCCGACGGTCGCCCCGACTGGTGAACACGACGATGAGGATTCCGACCCCTGCGGCCTCGAGGGGCCCATGGCGCTACCGACCGGACTCGAGCAGGATCCGCTTCTTGGTCGCTGCCCATCCACAGATCGGACAGGTCGACAGGTCGTGTCGCTTGGCCGGGCAGTACTCGCGTCCGAAGTAGATGATCTGGAGGTGACGATCGCTCCAGGTGTCCTCGGGGAACACGGCCTTCAGGTCGCGCTCGGTCTTCTCGACGGTGCTCCCGTCCGACAGGCCCCAGCGGGCGGCGAGGCGATGGATGTGGGTGTCGACGGCGAACGCCGGCACACCGAACACCCCACCCATCACGACCGACGCCGTCTTGTGCCCGACACCGGCGAGGCCTTCGAGGAACTCCCAGTCGCCGATGATCTCGCCACCGGCGTCGATGATCTGGTTGGCCATCAGCCAGAGGTTCTTCGCCTTCGTCGGAGCGAGGCCGACGGTGCGGATGTGGGTGAGGATCTCGTCGGGGTCGAGCGCCGCCATCTTCTCGGGGGTGTCGGCGGCCGCGAACAGGCCGGGTGTGACCTCGTTGACCTTCTTGTCGGTGGTCTGGGCCGACAGCATCACCGCCACGATCAGCGTGTACGGATCCTTGTGGTCGAGCGGGACCGGCGGATCGGGATAGAGGTCGTCGAGGATCTCACCGATCCGGTCGGCTTTGTCCTGTCGACGCATGCCGGCGACCCTAACTCTGTGAGCCGATCACGCCCGAACGTCACCGGAGCCTCGCCGGCACACCGTCGGGGACCCCTGCTGCGTCAGTCGACGAGGCGGTCGTGGAGGAATGTGAAGATCAGCGCCTGCATCGTGGCCTGCTGACCCGCGTCGGCCGCTCCCCCGTGGCCGCCCTCGATGTTCTCCCAGTACGTCACGTCCTTGCCGGCGGCGTCGAGACGGGCGGTCATCTTGCGGGCATGGCCCGGGTGCACTCGGTCGTCGCGTGTCGATGTCGTGAGCAGGATCGGCGGGTACTCGGCGGCCTCGTCGATCAGGTGATACGGCGAGTATCCCTGCAGGTACGCCCAGTCGGACGGGTCGTCGGGGTCGCCGTACTCGGCCATCCACGACGCCCCGGCGAGGAGCAGGTGGTACCGCTCCATGTCGAGCAACGGAACCTGACAGACCACGGCGCCGAAGAGGTCGGGCGTGCGCACATACATGTTGCCGACGAGTAGACCGCCGTTGCTGCCACCCGAGATGCCGAGGCGTTCGGGCGACGTGATACCCCGATCGATCAGGTCACGGGCGACGGCCTCGAAGTCCTCGTAGACCCGAGGCCGCTTCTCGCGCAGCCCGGCGCGGTGCCACTGCGGCCCGTACTCGCCGCCGCCTCGGATGTTGGCGAGTACGTAGACCCCTCCATCGGCGAGCCATGATCGCCCGATCACCGCCGAGTAGGCCGCCGTGCGCGGCACCTCGAATCCTCCGTAGCCCGACAGCAGCGTCGGCCGTGATCCGTCGGTGGCTGCCAGCGCCTCGGTCGACCCCACGACGAAGTACGGGATGCGTGTTCCGTCGGCGCTGTCGACGAAGTGCTGTTCGATCGCGAACCCGGCCGAGTCGAAGCGGGCGGGAGCACTGCGGACGACTTCGGCGGGCGCAGCGTCGGTCAGCGACGTGATGTACAGGGTCTCGGGCGTGAGGAAGTCGGTCCCGACCAACCAGACCTCGTCGGAGTCGTCGGAGCTCACCGCCGAGACCGACGATGTCCACACGTCGGGCGTGTCGGACAGCGGAGCGATCTTCCAGTACCCGTCGACCGATTCGGGAGGCGTCGCGATCGAGATCACGTCACGCACGTCGTCGAGCACGTCGAGCACCACTCGGTTGCGGGTGCACGCGAAGCCGGCGAGCGACGTGGTCTCGGTCGGCATGAACAGGGCGACGAGGTCAGAGGTGCCGGCGAGGAAGCCGTCGATGTCAGCCACGAGTAGAGCCCCGCTCGGGAAAGTGAGACCGCGATGCGTGTGCGGCGAGCGCGGCGAGACGAAGATCCAGCGCTCGTGGAACCGGACCTCGGCATCGTCGGCGACGTCGATCGCCACCAACCGACCGTCACGCAGGAGCGACGTCCTCGTCGTGAAGAAGTCGGGGGCTGTCTCGAAGACGTGGTGCTCGTGGCCGGGGATCGTGGCGACCGACACGCCGACGGCCACGTCGGATTCGTCACCCTCGAAGACGACCTCGGCCTCCTCGATCGGAGTCCCGCGTGCCCACCGGCGGACGGTGCGCGGGTAGCCCGACCGGGTGAGGCTTCCCTCACCGAAGTCGCTCGTGACGTACACCGTGTCGGCGTCGATCCAGGTGAGGCTGCCCTTCGCCAGCGGCCGGACGAAGCCACCTTCGGCCTCCGGGACGAACCGCTTCTCGACGAGGTCGAACTCGCGGGTCACCGATGCGTCGGAGCCGCCGGGCGACAGCTCGATCAGTGCGCGGGTGCGGTCGGGTCGTCGGGTCGCCGAGCCGTGGAAGACCCACGACTCTCCCTCGGCCTCGCAGAGTGCATCGATGTCGAGGATCGTCTCCCAGGTCGGGTCACCGGCTCGGTAGTCGTCCCAGGTGGTGCGGCGGAGCAGGCCACGCCGGTGGTCGGCGTCGGTCCAGAAGTTGTGGACCATGTCGCCGTGGCGGTTCGGGTAGGCGATCCGGTCGTCGGCTTCGAGGATGTCGAGCGTCGACCCCTTCACCCGCTCGAACGTGGGGTCGAGGAACAGCGTGGACTCGGCTCGCCCGTTGCGTGCGCGCACCCAGTCCATCACGTCGTCGCCATCGACGTCTTCGAGCCAGCGGAATTCGTCGGAGTCGGTCGGCGCGTCTGCCATGTCGGCGACGGTACCCAGCGCCGCCTCGAGTCCTCACGATTGCGCGACCCGCACCACGCGCGAAATTCGCCGCGCGCCGCTCCACGTGTGTGCGATGGTCACCGCATGAAACTGCGCTCACTGGCCATCGGCCTCACACTGCTCACCGCCGGCACCGTCATCGGTGTCTCGACCCAACAGTTCGCATCTGCGGACGTGACCGCGGGCGATCGACCCGTCCTCGTCCCGATCGAACCCTGCCGACTCGTCGACACCCGACCCGGCGACGCCACCGTCGGGCCGCGCGCATCGGCGATCGGAGCCGCCGACACCCTGACGGTCGACGCGCAGCAAGCCGACACCAGGTGCACCGGCAAGATCCCCACCGACGCCCTCTCGCTGTCGCTCAACGTCACCGCCATCGGTGCCAGCGATCGGACCTTCCTCACCATCTGGGCCGGCGGCGACCGGCCGGATTCATCCAGCCTCAACCCTGCACCCGGCGCACCGCCCACACCGAACGCCGTCACCGTCGACCTCTCCGTCGACCAGGAGTTCGAGGTGTACAACAACCTCGGCAGCGTCAACCTCATCGTCGACGTGAACGGCTACTACGCCAACCACAACCACGACGACCGCTACTACACCAAGACCGAGGTCGATGGACAGGTCGCCAGCAGCAAGTCGATCGCGCTGGCCAATCGAACCGAGCAGGCCAGTGGTCCGTACGACATCGACTTCGCGATCGTCGTCCCAGACGACTACACGCCCGGAACCGACGTGCGCGTCGAGGTCATGATCCAACCCGGCCTGGACGCTCCGTGTGTGGTCGATCTCGCTCGCAACTACGTCTGGGCAGCCCGCCCGGGTGAGCCCGCCAACCTGCCGGGCGGTTTCGGAAGCAACCTGCTCGTCGAGATCGAGCCTGCCGACCCCCGTTTCGACTTCACGTCCACCAGTGGGGTTCAAGTGCAGGCCCTCGAGTTCACCGTCGACGTGGGCGATCTCATCCAGGCCGGCGACTCGCTCGCCTTCGGCTTCTTCCAGCTCGCCAGTACGACATGCACGACCGGCAGCATTCTCGGTGCAACCCTCTACTACGAATGAACAGCGTCAGCCCCGGCTGAGGAACTCCTCGTCGCGATCGCTGAAGATCAGGTCGAGTTCATCGGCGATCAGCGGGTGCCGGGCCAGGTCGGGGTCGCTGTCGACGATCGCGATCGCTGACGCCCGGGCCTGCTCGACGAGTTTGCGGTCGCGTCGCAGCGACGCCAGCTTGAGGTCGCTGCGTCCCTTCTGAGCGGTCGACATCAGGGTGCCTTCGCCGCGCAGGTCGAGATCGACTTCGGCGAGTTCGAACCCGTCGGTGGTCGCAACCAGCGCTTCGATGCGCGGGTTGCCGACCACCGGGTTTCCCTCGTCGTCTTCCTTCTGCTGCGTGACGAGCCAGCACGTCGATGCGTGCTCGCCACGACCGACGCGCCCCCGCAACTGGTGGAGCTGCGCGATGCCGAAGCGGTCGGCGTCGAGGATCGCCATCACCGTCGCGTTCGGCACGTCGACGCCGACCTCGATCACGGTCGTGGCTACCAGCACGTCGACCTCGCCCGAGCGGAAGCGTTCCATCGCCGCTTCCTTCTCGTCGGGCGGCAATTGACCGTGCAGCAGTTCGAGCCGCAGACCCTTCAACTCGTCGAAGGCGAGCCGCTCGATGGTCTCCTCCGCCGAGGCGACCTTGAGCTTCTCGCTCTCCCCGACCAGCGGGCACACCACGTACGCCTGGCGTCCCGCCGCCACCTCGTCACGGATGTTGCTCCACACGCCTTCCTCGAGCAGCGGTCCGTCGGCCCACATCGTGACGATCGGTGTGCGACCGGGAGGCAACTCGTCGAGAACGCTCACGTCGAGGTCGCCGTAGACCGTCATCGCCGCCGTGCGCGGGATCGGCGTGGCGGTCATCACCAGCGTGTCGGGCATCCGACCGCCGGCCGTCTTGTCGCGCAGTGCCGAGCGCTGCTCGACGCCGAAGCGGTGCTGCTCGTCGACCACCACGACACCGAGCGACGAGAAGTCGACCTTGTCCTGGATGAGCGCATGCGTGCCGATCGCGATGTCGACCGAGCCGTCGGCGATGCCGGCGAGCACGTCCTTGCGTTTCGCGCCGGTGATCTTGTTGGTCAGGAGTTCGATACGCAATGGCCGCTCACCGAACAGCGTGTCGGCGGGGACCACCACCCCGTCGAGCATCGCCCGGACGCTCGTCGCATGCTGCTCGGCGAGCACCTCGGTCGGCGCCATCAGCGCTCCTTGGTGACCTCCTTCGACCCCGGCGAGCATCGCGGCGATCGCCACGACGGTCTTGCCCGCGCCGACGTCACCCTGCAGGAGGCGGTGCATCGGGTGCGGCGCCGCGAGATCGGCTTCGATCTCGCCGATCGTCCGCGACTGAGCGCCCGTGAGGTCGTATGGCAAGGCCAGGTAGAAACGATCGACGAGCTTGCCGCTCACGGTGTGTGCGATCCCGCGTTCGGTTCTCTCCATCGTGCGCTTGCGCAACACGAGCAGCAACTGCACCCGGAGCAGTTCGTCGAAGGCCAGACGGTGTCGCGCGATCTCCTTCTCCTTCATCTCCTCGGGCAGATGGATCCCGCGCAGCGCCGTCGCGCGATCGACCATCTTGTTCGAGCGCAGCACGTCGGCCGGGATCGGGTCGGCGATGCCGCGCTGCTCACAACGGCGTAGCGTCTCCTCGACCCAGCCCGCCATCTCCCACGTGTTGATCTGGGCCTTCTCGCTCTGCGGATAGATCGGGACGATCCGACCCGTTCGGTCACCGATGAGGTCGACGACCGGGTTCGACATCTGCAGCCCGCCTCGATATGTGTCGGCCTTGCCGAAGAGCGCGATGTGCAGCCCTTCCTTCAACTGCCGCTCGCGCCACGGCTGATTGAAGAACACGATCTCCATCCGACCCGAGCCGTCACCGACGTTGACGTTCACCATGGTGCGTCGGTTGCGGGTGACGCGTTTGGTGACCGAGCGGACGGTGACCAACACGAGCGCCTCCTCGCCCGGCACCAGATCGGCGATGCGAGCCTCGTTGCTGCGGTCGACCCACCGACGCGGATAGGTGGTGACCAGGTCGAACAGGTTGGTCACGCCGACCGAGGCGAGCGACGCCTCCTTCTTCGGACCCACGCCCTTGAGACGCGAAACCGGGATGTCGGCCAGACCCCGCAACGTGATCTGCTCAGCCACGACGCCTCCGGGCCACGAGCTACTCGACGCCGAACAGGTACGGGTACAGCGGTTGCCCACCGGCGTGCACCTCGACCCCGACGGCCGCATGCTGATCTTGCAACCACCCTTCGATCGCCGCCGTTGTCTGCGCATCGGCGCCGTCGCCGGTGATCACCGTGATCAACTCGGCGTCGTCGTCCATCAGCTCGTCGAGCATGGTGAGGACGGCTTCGAGCATCGTGTCAGCGGCCGACACGATGCCGTCGCCCTTCACGATGCCGATCCAATCGCCCTCGCTGATCTGGCCGATGTCGGACTTGGTGTCGCGAACGGCCTGGGTGATCTCGCCGGTCCGGACCGAGTCGGACGCTTCGCGCATGCCATCCGCATTCGATTCGACCGACGCCTCGGGGTCGTACACGATGAGCGCGGCGAGCCCCTCGGCCATCGAGGTGGTCGGCACGACGATGACGTTCTTCTTCGTGAGCGCATCGACCTGTTCGGCGACCGGCACGATGTTCTTGTTGTTCGGCAAGATGATGACCTGCTGCGCGTTCACGTGTTCGACCGTGTCGAGCAGCTCCGCAGTCGACGGGTTCATCGTCTGGCCGCCCGTGACGACGCCCTGCACACGCAGCTGGGAGAAGAGTTCGACCATGCCGTCGCCGGTGCAGACTCCGACGACCGCCGTGGTGACCGGTGGCAGGCCCGCGCCTGCTCCCGGTCGGCGCATGTGCATGACCTTCGGCGCCCCGCCCGTCATCTCGGCTTCGCGCATCGCATGCTCTTCGTCGACCTCTTCGAAGAGGTCGCTCACTCGGATCTGCTTGGGACGACCGCCGAGGTCGAGCGGCACTTCGATGGCGGCACCGATGTCGTTCGTGTGGACGTGGCAGTTCCAGATGCCATCACCACCGACTACGACGATCGAGTCGCCGATCGCCCCCCAGCCCTGCTTGAAGTCGTCGATCAGGTCGTCGTCGAGATCCATGAAGTACATGACCTCGTAGCGCTGGTCGGCAACGTCGACCTCGCCGGCTCCTCCGACCTTGCGTTCACTACTGCGTGCCGGCGATGGAGCGGAGTCGAAGGCGGCGGCCACGGCACCACCCGATCCGTCGTCGTCATCGGGCTCGGGAAGCGGTACGCCGGCCACGACGTGCAGCGCCGAGTCGAGCAGCAGCAGGTACCCGGCGCCGCCGGCGTCGACGACGCCGGCGTCTTTGAGCACCGGAAGCAGCTCGGGCGTGTTGTCGAGAGCGATCTGTCCGGCGGAACGGGCGGCACGCACGACGTCGATCAGCGATCCACCGTCGTCAGAACTCTCACGAGCTGCCGATGCGCTCTCGCGCACGACGGTGAGGATCGTGCCTTCGATCGGTTTCAGGACCGCCTTGTCAGCACCGGTCGATGCTGCCTCGAGCGCATCGGCGAAACGTCGTCCCTGGTCGTCGGAGTCGTCGGGCGTCGATTTCATGGTCGACGCGAAGCCGCGCATGACCTGGCTGAGGATCACGCCGCTGTTGCCACGTGCACCCATCAGCGAGCCGTGGCTGATGGCGTCGCACGTGGCGCTCAGGTCATCGGCGTCGGCCTGCTCCATCTCGGCGACGACGGCGACGAGTGTGCGCGCCATGTTGGTGCCGGTGTCGCCGTCGGGGACCGGATACACGTTGAGCCGGTTGAGTGATCCAGCGTGCGCCGTCACTGCGTCACGGAACGTCACGACGAGCGCTCGAAGTGATTCGGTGTCCAACCGGTCGAGGGTGCGCACGGGTGCCGAGTGTAGGTCGTCACCGGTTGGACGCTACGAAAGGGCCGCTAGCATCTCAGAGCCGTTCGGATCGCTCGAGAGTGAGCACCGAACACGACTCGCAGACGTTCCCCAGGAGAAGATGATGGCATCGAAGTGTGAAATGTGTGGCAAGGGCCCGTCGTGGGGAATGTCGGTCTCCCACTCGCATCGCCGCACGAAGCGCCGTTGGAACCCGAACATCCAGCGCATCCGCGCCTCGGTGAACGGCGCCACGAAGCGGGTCAACGTCTGTACCGGCTGCATCAAGTCCGGCAAGGTCGTCAAGGCAGTCAAGACCGGCTGAGCCGGTCGACCGATCACGATGCAAGGCGTCATCAAGGCCTACGACCCGTCGACTGGTGACGGTCTCGTGATGTGCGACACCGATCTCGCCGACTACGAACTCGCCGCCGACGCCCTCGAGGGGTCGATCTTCCGGATGCTGCGCCAAGGTCAGCGCGTCGTGTTCGACCTCAACGACTCCGGGCAGGCCACGCACCTGCACATGGGCTCCGAGGTCGACATGGGCACCCCTGGTCACTGACGACGGCGAGACGAGCCCCACTCGGCACCGCTCGGCTGCAGGCGCTCATCGATCCCTGATCGGTCCTCGACGCGCTTGACGTGATCTCGACGTTGTCGATCCGCCGAGCGCGTCGGTGCGCCCACCAGCACTCTGCGTCAGGTCGGCGCCATCTGTGCATACGATCGACAGAGGCTCCGCCATCTCTCCGAGAGATGGCTGCATGCCGCTTCGGAATGTAAGCGCTTGCACGCTCGTGCGATTGTTACGTCAACGTTGACGTGCGTTTACGGTGGTCACGACACCACCTCTACACCGGCGTACAGGTGGACTCGACGAGGAATCACGAGGAATCACCATGAGTGGAACCACCACCAATCAGGCGCTGCAGGACTGGGTCACCGAATGGGCCGAGGTCATGCAGCCCGCCGACATCTACTGGTGCGACGGCACTGCCGAGGAGTACGACCGGCTCGCTCAGCAACTCGTCGACTCCGGCACCTTCACCAAACTCGACGAGGCCAAACGCCCGAACAGCTACTGGGCGCACTCCGACCCCGCTGACGTCGCACGCGTCGAAGACCGCACCTTCATCTGCTCCGCCACCGAGGAAGAGGCGGGTCCGAACAACAACTGGCGGGACCCCGACGACATGCGCGCCGAGATGAAGCGCCTCTACACGGGATGCATGACAGGACGCACGATGTACGTCGTCCCGTTCTCCATGGGTCCGCTCGGCTCGCCGATCGCTCACATCGGCGTGCAGCTCACCGACTCGGCCTACGTGGCCACGAACATGCGCATCATGACCCGGATGGGTCAGGGCGCCCTCGATGTCCTCGGCAACGACCAGTGGGTGCCGTGCCTGCACTCGGTCGGCGCACCGCTCGCCGACGGCCAGGACGACGTCCCGTGGCCCTGCGACGCCGACAACAAGTACATCGTCCACTTCCCTCAGACCCGCGAGATCATGTCGTACGGGTCGGGCTACGGCGGCAACGCGCTGCTCGGCAAGAAGTGCTTCGCACTGCGCATCGCGTCGGTCATGGCACGCGACGACGGCTGGCTCGCCGAGCACATGCTGATCCTCAAGCTCACGAACCCGCAGGGCGAGTCGAAGTACATCGCCGGTGCCTTCCCATCCGCATGCGGCAAGACGAACCTGGCCATGCTCGTGCCGACGATCCCCGGTTGGACGGCCGAGACGATCGGCGACGACATCTGCTGGATGAAGATCGGCGACGACGGCCAGCTGTACGCGATCAACCCGGAGGCCGGATTCTTCGGCGTCGCCCCCGGCACCAGCCACGAGACCAACCACAACGCCATGGAAACCCTCTGGGGCAACTCCATCTTCACCAACACCGCCCTCACCGATCAGGGCGACGTCTGGTGGGAAGACATGACCGACCAGCCGCCTGCCCGCGCGACCGATTGGAAGGGCAACCCGTGGAACCCGGAGATCGACACTCCGGCCGCCCACCCGAACGCCCGCTTCACCGCTCCCGCCTCGCAGTGCCCATCGGCTGCTGCCGAATGGGAGGACCCAGCTGGCGTGCCGATCTCGGCGATCCTGTTCGGTGGTCGTCGCCGCACCACGGTGCCGCTCGTGACCGAGGCCAACGACTGGGAGCACGGCGTGTTCCTCGGCTCGATCATGGCGTCGGAGAAGACCGCTGCTGCCGAAGGCACCCAGGGCGAACTCCGCTTCGACCCGATGGCGATGTTGCCGTTCTGTGGCTACAACTACGCCGACTACTTTGCTCACTGGCTGTCGATGACCGACCGCACCGACGTGTCGAAGCTGCCGAAGATCTTCTTCGTGAACTGGTTCCGGCGTGACGAGGACGGCCGCTTCCTGTGGCCCGGATTCGGCGAGAACAGCCGCGTGCTCAAGTTCGTGTTCGACCGCTGCAACGGCGAGGGCGAGGTCATCGACACTGCCATCGGCAAGCTGCCCACCAAGGACAGCCTCGACCTGTCGGGCCTCGAGATGGACGAGTCCGACCTCGACGCCATCCTCGGAGTCGACGTCGCCGGCTGGAAGGGCGCAGTGCCCCAGATCCGCGACCACTTCGCCCAGTTCGGCGACAAGCTCCCGGCAGAACTGACCCAGGCGGTCGACGAACTGGAGACCGCTCTGGCTTGATCAGGTTGCTCCGATCGCCGTACGGCCCCGGGATCTCGCGATCCCGGGGCCGTCGTCGTTCTCGGACCGGCAATGCTCCGGGTCTTTCGCGCAGGCTTTCGGGTGTTTGGTGCCCTTCGGGTGTTTCGTGCAGCCTTTCGTGAAGGAAACACCCGAATCCACGCCAACACCCGAAGCCGAGGTGCGGCACTTCGGTGATGAGCTGCGCTCGCTACTGTCGGTCCGTGATCGCTTCGGAGACCGCCAGCATGTTGCCGTACATCCTGACGATCGTCGTCCTCGTCGGGATCCTCGTTGCCGCAGTCGCCTACGCATTCTGGCCGAGCCGACACGGCGACGAGGACTGAAAACGGACGAAGCCCCGACCGGTGGGGTCGGGGCTTCGTTCAGTTGTTCAGTGGCTCACTCCGTCGGCGCAGCCGTCTCCAGGCGCCGAGCGCAGCGAGATGCGCCGGTTCAGGCCGGAGCGATCTCGAGCACGTCGACGACCTTGCGGCCCTTGCGTGCTCCGAACTTGACGCTGCCGTCGATCGTCGAGAACAGAGTGTCGTCCTTGCCGATCTTCACGTTGTGGCCCGGGTGGAACCGGGTGCCGCGCTGGCGGACGATGATCGAGCCGGCGGTGATCTCCTCACCGTCGAAGGCCTTGACCCCGAGGCGCTGTGCGTTGGAGTCGCGCCCGTTGCGGGTTGAGCCGCCACCTTTTGTCTTGGACATGAGTTACTCCTCGCTCACTTCGCGGTGATCGAGGTGATCTCGACCATGTGGTACTTCTGACGGTGCCCGTAGCGCTTGCGCTGATTCTGCGAGCTCTTGTAGGTGAAGCCGTTGATCTTGGGGCCGGTGGTACGGCCGACGATCTTGCCGGCCACCTTTGCCTTGGAGAGCTCGGACGGCGTGGAGAGCACGGTGTCGCCGTCGACGATCATGACGGGAGTCAGCGAGACTTCGCTGCCCTCGTCACCATCGAGCAACTCGACTCGGACCTGCTCACCTTGGGCGACTTTTTCTTGCTTGCCGCCTGAAGCGATGACTGCGTACATAGCAATGCGACACTATCGCCGCGGGCCCCCGCTCCCACCGGTCCCACGGCGTTCTCGCCCGATGTGACCTCAGCAGACTTCGCAGTTCCCGCCGTCGGCTCCGGGTGCCCCCTGAAACTCGACCCGCAGCTTCTTGGCCAGGCCGCCCTTGGCGACGATCCGCATCGATTCGGCCATCCCGATCAGCTGCGGCGTGATGAGGATGCGGAAGTCGTCGTGGCGCAGTTTGCGGTACGGCGAGAGATTCTTTCCTTTGACGTTGGTGTCGACCGACACCTCAGCGACCTTGCCTCAACCGGTCGGGCGGATGAAGTCGATCGACATCGTTCCGCCCTTCTTCGCCAACACCTTCGCCGCGTCGTCCGTGATCTCGATCTGCATACGTCCACCGTAAACGCCACGACAGACACACGCACGCCGATCCCGAAACCTTCACACGTTCCCGACACCCGTCGCGCCGCTCGTGGACGATGCACCGGGTGGCGGAACGCATCACTCGAGGATCGAGTAGTCGACCTGCACGCCACGACCGTCGCAGTCGGGGCAGATCTCGCTGTATTCGGTGAGCAGGCCCTCACCGATGCGCTTGCGCGTCATCTCGACCAAGCCGAGTTCGCCGATGTCGAACACCTGCGACCGCGTCTTGTCACGCGCCAACCCGTCGCGCAGGGCGCCGACCACCTTGGCCCGGTTGTCGCGAATCTCCATGTCGACGAAGTCGATCACGATGATGCCGCCGATGTCACGCAGGCGCAGTTGCTTCGCGACCTCGGTCGCTGCCTCCATGTTGTTGTGGAAGACGGTTTCCTCCAGATTGGACTTGCCGACGTTCTTGCCGGTGTTCACGTCGATGACCGTGAGCGCCTCGGTGTGTTCGATGATCAGCGAACCGCCCGACGGCAGCCACACCTTGCGGTCGAGGGCCTTGTGGACCTGTTCGTGGACGTGGAACCGCTCGAACAGCGACAGCCCCTCCTTGTCGGAGTCGTAGTACTCGATGCGGTCGGCCAGTTCGGGGTTGAACGCCTGCACGTAGTCGCGGACTTCTTCGAAGAGGCGCTTGTCGTCGATCATCACGGAGCGGTAGTCGGCGCTGAACTCCTCGCGGATCACGCGCACCGCGAGTTCGGGCTCGCGTGACAGCAGTGCCGGGCGCTGGGTCGTGGTCGCCTTCTTCTCGATCTCGGCCCACTGCTTGAGCAACAGTGTCATGTCGCCCACCAGTTCGTCTTCGGTGGCGTGCTCGGCGGCGGTGCGCACGATCACGCCGTGCTCATCGGGCTTGACTCGGTCGAGGATGTTGCGAAGACGCTTGCGGACGTCGTCGGGCAGGCGTTTGGAGATGCCGTACGTCTTCGAGTTCGGGATCAGGACCACGAAACGACCGGGCAGCGAGATCTCCTGCGTGAGCCGAGCACCTTTGTGGGCGATCGGGTTCTTCGTCACCTGACAGAGGATCATCTGCTTGTTGCGCAGGATCTCCTCGATGCGGGGGTTCTTGCCCTTGACCTCGATGTCGCCCGGGTCGTACTGAACGTCGCTGCGATACAACACCGCGTTCTTCGGCGTGGTGATGTCGACGAACGCCGCCTCCATTCCAGGCAAGACGTTCTGCACCTTGCCCATGTAGATGTTTCCGTGGATCTGAGCGACATCGTCGGCGGGGCGGCTGACGTAGTGCTCGATCAGGTTGCGGCCCTCGAGCACCCCGACCTGAGCGAGGCCCGGACGAACCTGCACACACATCATGTAGCGACCGATCGGCTTGCCGTTGCGCTCACGGCCCTTGCGCTGTTCGAGGAGCGCCTCGTCGAGGACGGCGGCGCCCTTGTCGCGTCCGCGCCCACCCTTCCGGCCCCGCTTCTTCGAGCCGCTGTTCTGATCGCCGTTCTGGTCGCCGGAGGACTTCGTCCGATTCTTCTGACGGTTCCTCCCGCCCAAGCCGTCACGTGACGAACCCGATCGACCCTCGGCTCCACCCTTCTTGGCACCGTCGCCCGACGAGCCCGCATCGGAACCGCCTCCGCCTCCGCCGCGGCCGCCGCGCTTGCGACGCCGAGGCGTGTTCGGCTCGCCTCCGTCGGACTCCTGTCGCGCAGGGCCCGGAGGGGGCCCGCTCGGTACCGGCATCGTGTCGCCGATGCGCGGCTTGCGCACGAGAGCCTTCTCGGCAGCTTCGGCCGACGGTCGACCCTCCGACAGCTTCTCCGGGAGTTCGATGTCGTTTCGTGCGTCGCCACCGACAGGCCCGTCGACCGCCGGCTTCGCTCGCGATACGGACTCAGCGGACTTCGAGCGCGCTCCCGGCGAGGAAGCGGGTGCCGGGTCGGGCGACGTGTGGTCGCCGGTGTCGACGGCTGATTCGTTGTCCATGGTGAGGGGAGTCCCTTCTGAGGAGCGGCGCACATGCAGCCTGCTCCGCGGTCACTGTCGGATCGATCGACGATCGGACGGTGTTCTGCGTGGTGGTTGCGCCGCATCGGTCGATGGGGCGGTGTGGACGCGAGGTGACCATCGGCGCCGGATCGAACGCGGGTGACGATCGGGTTGAACTCTGTTCGGTGGCGGCCACGAGAACGCTCAGTGTACGCACCCCAGCCCGCGCGGAGCGGGCACGTGCTCGCCCCGTCACCGTGCGTGACGCGTCACCGCATGCGGCGCATGTGGACCGACTGCACGAGCCCGAACATGGCGAAGTACACGATCAGTCCCGACCCCCCGTAGCTGATGAATGGCAGCGGGAGGCCGGTCACCGGCATGATCTTCAGTGTCATGCCGACGTTCTGGAAGGTCTGCCACAAGAGCATCACGAACACTCCGGCGCACACGTATGTGCCGAGCAGATCGCGCGAGAGTTGCGCGATGCGCCAGATCCGCACGAGGCACACACCGAGCAGCGCAAGCACGGCAGCGCACCCGATCAGACCGAACTGTTCGCCGATCGCGGCGAACGGAAAGTCCGCCCACATCACCGGGATGTCGCCGTCATTGGTGAGCGGCCCTTGCAGCCAGCCCTTGCCCCACACTCCCCCGGTACCGAGCGCGCGCATCGCGTTGTCGGCCTGATACGTGTCGTTGGAGTCGGCCGCACTCGGGTTGAGCAGCACTCTGATGCGAGTGACCTGGTAGGTGTTCACGAGTCGACCGAAGAATGCCGCGGCGATCGTCGCGATCGACAGGAACGAGATGGCGAAGATGTAGCGCGCCTTCGCCCCGGCGACCAGCAGGACACCCATCGCGATCGACACGATGACCGATGCCGATCCGAGGTCGGGCTGCACGATGATCAACACCGCAGGAACGCCGACGATCATCAGGCCGCCCAGGAATCGCGGGTACGACACCTCGTCGCTGCGCTCTTCGGCGAGGAATGCGGCCAGCATCAACAGCGTCGTGAACTTGGCGAACTCGGCGGGCTGCACGTTGATGAGACCGAGGTCGAAGGTGATCTGGTCTTGTCCGCTGGCGACGGCGAGGCCGAGCAGCAAGACCAGACTCATCACCGTGAGGATGTAGAGCGACCGCGCACGGTCCTTCCAGAACTCGTAGTCGGCCACCATCACGATCGCCATCACCAGGACAGCCGCGATCGCGAACACGACCTGACGGGTGACGAAGCCGTACTCGTCGTCGAGTCGTCCTCGTGACGTCGAGTAGACGATGAAACACCCGATGACCGTCAGCAGCAGTTGCGCCGTCATCAAGACCCAGTCGATGTTGCGTCGCGGGTCGGCGGGGCTCGCCTTGATGTTCCCGAGCCCGGAGTCGGGTCGCTTCGACAGGAACGACGTCGTCATCGCACGAGTATCACTCGGTCGAACGCTGCTGACTGAACTCTCCGGCGTAGCAGGACTGATCGGCGAGCCGGTTCGAGGGCGCAGGTCGGAGGTTCTCGGTGTCGAGCGGGTCGGACAGTTCGACGTCGTCGGCGGGCGCGATACCCGAGAGTTGGAGGAACACACACTTCACCACCGGGCCGGCGCCCTGCGAGCCGTAGCCGCTCTTTTCGAGATAGGCGCTCACCGTGTACGGGTTGTCGTCGTCGACGCTGAAGGCCGCAAAGGCCGACGAGTCGTTCCACGGATAGTTGTTCGCTCCCTGGGCGGTTCCTGTCTTGCCGGCGATCGGGATCGCGGCCGACGGATAGAAGCGGAACAGCTTCTCGCCGGTCGTCGAGTGGTAATAGTCGCTTGTCGTGCCGGGGCCGGTGATCACTCGGCGGAGGCCGCGGGTGATCTCGGAGCGGATGTCTTCCGACATCGGAACCTGACGCACGACCTCGCCGTCGACGTTCGGATCCTCGGCGAATCGAGCCTCGGACAGGTTGGCGTACCCGGGTGTCGACGAGTCGGGGACTCCGGCCTGGTACACGGCCTTGATGATCTCGGGGCGCATGACGAAACCGCCGTTGCCCAGCGCCGAGTACCCGACGGCCAGGTGCAACGGTGACGCCGACAACAGACCCTGGCCGATCGCGAGTTGCACGTTGTCACCGCTGAAGTAGCCGCTCCCCTCCTCTTCGGAGATCACGCCGCGTTCGGCGTAGAGCGCCTTGAGGTCTTCGTCGGGAACGGTGCCGTCGAACTCGAACGGAAGGTTGATCCCGGTGTCGGCGCCGAAGCCGAAGAGCCGGACCTGCTCCTGCAGCACGGGCTGATTGTCGTATTGGAACATCAACTGCTCACCGATGCGGTAGAAGAAGGCGTCGCTCGACACGGCCAAAGCCGTTTCGACGTCGACGTGCCCGTAGACGCACGGCCGACCGGTGCCACCACAGGTCGCATTCTTGAACACGCAGCGCACGAGACCTGCGTTGCACCGTGCCTGGTCGATCGTGTCGACCATGCGGTACGTACCACGGTCCTCGTAGTAGTCGTCCGTCGTCAGGTAGCCGGAGTTGAGCGCTGCGTACGCCGTGAACGGCTTGAAGGTCGAGCCGAGGTTGTATCGGCCCTGGATCGCGCGGTTGACGAGGATCGACTTGTCGGGGTCGATCTTGGTGCCGTCGGGGTTCTTCGACGGGAAGACCGTCTCGAACTCTTCGATCGTCAGACCGGCTTCGAACCACCGGTTGTCGAAGGTCGGGTAGCTGGCCAACGCGATGACGTGACCGTTCTCGTGGTTCTGGACGACGACGGCACCGGCGGGTGCCTTGAAGAAAACTTCGGAAGGGAAGCCGCTGAAAAACCGCTGACCGGTGTCGGGGTCGATCCCGTTCGTCGCCACGGCCGTGCGTCGCTCCCTCAGCTGGCTCTCGAGCGCCTGCTCCGCGAATTGCTGCTGGTCGAGGTCGATCGTGAGCTGGACGTCGCGGCCGTTGATCGCGGGGAGGCGTTCGATCTCGCGCACGATCCGGCTCGATTTGTCGACTTCGTAGACGACGTAGCCGGGCGTCCCGTGCAGGTCGGCCTCCATGCTCAGTTCGATCCCGAACTTCCCGACGCGCTCGTTCAGCTCGTAGCCGAGATCGTCGTAGAAGTCTTTCGTCTCCGGCGTGATCCGGCCCATGTACCCGACGATGTGGCTGGCGAGCGGCGCATACGGATACACACGCCGCGATTCCTCGATGACCTGCACACCGGGAAGGTCTTCGACCCGCTCGAGGATTGCTGCCGCCGTTGGCTCGTCGACGTCCTCGGCGATCGGCATCGGCAGGAAGGGGCTGAACACCTGGCTGGCGTAGCGTGCTTCCATCTCCTCGACGGGCACGTCGACCCAACCCGACAGGCGTCGGAAGATCTCGGCCCGGTTGCTGTTGCCACGAATCAGTTCCCAGTCGACGGCAACGGTGAGGATGCGCTCGTTGTCGGCGATGATCCGACCATCGGAGTCGAAGATCCGACCTCGCTCGGGGAGCAGCGGAACGGTGCGGCGCTTCGTGGTGTCGACCTCGCTCTGAAGCGCCTCCTGCTCGACCGTCTGCAAGAACCAGAGCCGGGCGCCGACGACTCCGAAGAGCATCGTGGCGACGAGAGCGAGGACGCCGAGGCGAGCGGTGCGCTTGTCGATGGCCATTCCTCACAGTATGGGCGTCACACAATCGTCACGTGCGGCACGACGGTGAGAATTTGCACGCCACGCTCCGCGTTCTTCCGGACGGCGGACCAGGCTTCTTCCGGACGGCGGACCAGGCTTCTTCCGGGCGGCGGACCAGGCTTCTTCCGGGCGGCAGACCAGGCCGTGTCGAGGGCCGTGTCAGACGGGAGGCTGCTCGGCCGGAGCCGTCCAGGTGCTGCCGCGGATCTTCAGGCACCATCGGCTGATCGGGAGCAGAACGGGACTCATCACTCCTGCCGCGAGCGCGACGACGACCACGACCGTCAGCATCGACGTCGGCCAGGGATCCTCCTCGCCGACGAACAGCCGGACGACGGGCAACATCGCTTCGCCGACGGCCGCTCCCAGGACGACGAAGATCGACCGGAGCCAGAGTTGCGGGTCGCCCGTCACCAGAGCCAGGAGGCCCGACACGACTCCGGCAATCGTGAACGCCATCGCCGTCGAACCAAGCGGAGTCCCTTCAGCGAGGTCGAGCATGGAGCCGACGACGAACCCTGCGACGGCGCCACGTTCGGACCCACCGCTCGCGCCCGCAGCCACCACGAACGCGAGCGCGAGTTGGACGATGACACCGGCGACGGTGTGATCGGCGACGACTGCACGCTGGATCGCGATCACGATCATCCCGACCGGGATCAGGCGGACGAGGTAGCTCTGGAGGAACGACGCGATCATCGAGCGAGATGACGCCCGACGCGGCGTTCGCCGTGCGAGTCGGTCACTCGCCGACCTCGCCGATCTCCGACGGCGGACGGAACAGCACGACACGCACGAAGTTCAAGGTGTCCAGATCGGCATTGAGTTCGATCTCGAGGACCGGGCCCGCAACGCCGGGACGAGGCGCACGGTTGATGACGCGCCCGACGGGGATGTTCTCCGGTGCGAGGCTCTGCGAACCGCCGGCGGTCTCTACGAGGTCGCCCACCTCCAGTACGGCCAGCGACGGGCTGTCCTGGACGAAGCGGATCTGCGTCGGCTTGCCGGCCCCACGCCCCTCGAGGAGCCCGAACTCCTTCTGCAGTTCGACCGCATCGGGGTCGGGGATCGTCGTGGTCGTCGTGGTGGTGGTCGAGACGGGGTTGCCGTCGGCGTCGAGTTCGATCTCGACGGACGCGTCGAGTTCGATCTCGCCGGCGTCGGCTTCGTCGGTGTCGCCCTCCCCCGGCTCACCCTCGGTGTCACCGTCGCCCGTGTCGTCGGCGACCGGATCGACATCGTCGGCGTCGGCGCCGTCTGCTGCGTCTTGCGGTGGCGGCAGTGTCGTCGTCGGAACCGCCGGATCACCCGATGGCAGCCCGTTGGTTCCGAGATCGCCGCCGGTTTCCGCAGCGATCTCGGCCGCTTCGACCGCATCGGCGACGGCCTGGTCGTTCTCCTCGTCGGTGTTGCCGGACGGTGTCGTCAGAACGGGCTCGTCGGTGCCGAGATCCTCACCCGTCCCGCCGAGGATCTCGACCGGGATGGCGTAGCGCGAGTCGGTGATCAGCATGACGCGAGACGTCGTCGGGAACGCCTCGGTGATCTTGCCGATCAGACCTGCACGGTTGACCACCGGCATGCCGACTTCGATGCCCTGATTGGTTCCCTTGTTGATCTCGACGATCTGGTCGATGTTGTTCGAGGCGCCACCGACGACCTGGGCGAGTTCGGTCGGGATGTTCGTGAGCGACGGCAGGTTGCTCAGTGACAACAGCAGTTGATAGTCACGCACAGCCGCGACCGCAGTTGCCTCCTCGCCGATCTGGCGGTCGATGATCTCGCGCAGGACCTCGTTCTCGCGCTCGAGTTCGTCGTAGTTCTGATACGAGTTCCACCCGCGTTCGATCGGCGTCGCCACCACATCGGCGGCGGTCTCGACGGGGCTCATCACCTGGGTGAAGCCACCCCGGATCCGATCGAGGACCGGGTTGCCGCGCAGATCGAGTGTGAGCAACAGCACGGAGCTGAGGAGCAGCGCGACGATGACCTGCCGTCGGCCGACTGTGTAGATCGCCATGAGATCGTCCTCAGTACCCGCAGAACCGCAGAGCGGATCGGCTCAGTCTTCGCCACCCATGGACATGAGACCGCGCATCGCGTCGATGTTCTCGAGTGCTCGACCCGATCCGATGACCACGCTGTAGAGCGGCTCGTCGGCGATACGGATCGGCATTCCCGTCTCGTGGGTGAGCCTCTCGTCGAGCCCGCCGATGAGGGCACCGCCACCCGTGATGGTGATGCCGTCTTCCATGATGTCGGCCGCGAGTTCGGGCGGGGTCTTGTCGAGCGTGGTCTTCACGGCGTCCACGATGGCAGAGATCGGCTCGGCGAGGGCCTCGCGAACGTGTTCGGTCGTCAACTGGATCGTGCGCGGCAGACCCGAGATGAGGTCACGCCCACGGATGTCGGCGGTGATCTCCTCCTCCATCGGCCAGGCAGAACCCATCTGGATCTTGATCTCCTCGGCGGTCCGGTCGCCGATCGCGAGGGAGAACTCCTTCTTCACGTACTGCAGCACGGCATCGTCGAGTTCGTCGCCGGCAACGCGCACCGACTGGGCCGTCACGATGCCGCCGAGCGAGATGACGGCGACCTCGGTCGTGCCGCCCCCGATGTCGACGATCATGTTTCCCGACGGCTCGTGGACGGGCAGGTCGGCGCCGATCGCTGCCGCCATCGGCTCCTCGATGATGTGCACCGGCTTGCGGGCGCCCGCGTATTCGGCGGCGTCTTGCACGGCGCGCTGCTCCACTCCGGTGATGCCCGAGGGCACGCAGATGACCATCCGCGGCTTGCTCCACTTCGAGGCATGGACCTTCTGGATGAAGTAGCGGAGCATCTTCTCGCACACTTCGAAGTCGGCGATCACACCGTCTTTCAGCGGGCGGATGGCCTTGATGTGGTTCGGGGTCCGACCCATCATCCGCTTGGCTTCGAGGCCGACCGCCACCGGGCGACCGTCGTTCGCGTTGATCGCGACGACCGACGGTTCGTCGAGGACGACGCCCTGCCCTCGCACGTAGATGAGTGTGTTGGCGGTCCCGAGGTCGATGGCGAGATCGCGCCCCAGGCTGAGCGGGTTGTTCCGGGCCATGCGGTCGGCCCTCCTTCGCGACTGATGATTCGAGTGAGTGTCCACGCCGCAACTCGGTGCGGGGCGGATCGATGAGCCGATGCTACAGAGTCACTGCGGCGTTGGATTCACGCGAGAGGATCTGCTTCGACGTCGACGGTCGATCAGAGGTCAGGGAAGAAGATCCCGATCTCGCGCTCGGCCGATGCGAGCGAGTCGCTGCCGTGCACGAGATTTTCGGTGAACAGGATTCCGAGGTCGCCACGGATCGTTCCGGGTGCGGCGCCGCGCGGGTTGGTGGTACCCATCATCGTGCGGAGCACCTCCCACGTGTCCTCGGGCCCTTCGACGACCATCGCCACGACCGGGCCACGACTCATGAACTCGACGAGCTCGCCGTAAAAACCTTTTCCGACGTGCTCCTCGTAGTGCCGACCGAGTGTGTCGGCATCGAGCTGGCGAAGGTCCATCGCGACGATGTCGAGGTTCTTGCCTTCGATGCGCGAGACGATCTCTCCGACGAGCTTGCGCTCCACGGCGTCGGGCTTGAGCAGGACCAGTGTGCGATCAGACATGGCCCACGACGCTACCGCCCAGGCGCACCAACCAGTGTCTGAACGATTCGTGTCATGGAGATCGGTGTCAGACACCGATCTCCACGGCCGAGCGGGACCGGAGGATGCCATCGACCCGCTCGACGAAGCGGCCGAGATCGGGACGCGCGGCGATGCGGTCCTGCGCCTGGCGCAATCGTCGACGACACTCGCTGAGCGACTGATTCGGAAAGAGAACGTGTAGATCGAGCCCACGAGCGTCGGCGGCGACGGCGACGACACATGCGATGTCGGCGCGCCCGTGGATGTCCGGACCGGGCGCTGAGGTGAGGCTCGCCGCCTGCAGGATCAGTGGTAGATCGACGGCGGGCGATGTGAAGATGCGATCGCCTCGCCGAGCATCGTCGCCGGAGACGAATCGCTCGAACCGACCATCGGAGGCGTCGCCGAATCGACTGTGGACGTAGTCGGTGCGGAGCCAATCGGACGATCGACGGCCGCACGACGCGGCCATCCCCGACCACGGGTAGTCGACGAGCGGCCGATCCCAGCCGAGGTCGAGCGGATTGGCGTTGACGTACCGGAACAACCAGTCGAGGTGCTCGTCTCGCTCGACGCGCACCGAATGGAAGCGGCCGCGGAAGATCGCACCATCGGCTCCACGACGAGCGTTCGTCTCCCTCGTGTAGAGCGACATCGCCCACTTCATCGCTCTCGACAACGACGCTTCCCGAGATCGAACGAGCAGATGGAAGTGATTGCCCATCAGGCAGTAGGCGTGGACTTCGAGCCCGAAGCGTTCGTCGAACTCGGAGATCAGATCGATGAAGGCCCGACGATCTGCATCGTCCCGGAAGACGATCCGCCGCCCAGAACCCCGGTTCATGACGTGGTGCCAGACCCCCGCCGCATCGATTCTCCGCTCTCGTCCCATTCCTGCAGTGTGACGAAGGGGTGTGTCACAGTTCTGTGCTACCCGAACGATGAGCATCCGTGGAGATCGGTGTCTGACACCGATCTCCACGTTCAGCTGATGTCCTGTTCGTTCGGCTGCGAGTCAGTTGGCGTGGCGTTGAAGGGTGCTGCGGGCGGCGCCGGCGGTGTACAGGCTGCCGGTGACCAGGACGGCATCGTCGCCGTCGGCGTACTCCATCGCTCGGCGACAGCCGGCCTCGACCGAATCGAAACTGACGACGTGCGCGCAGCCGAGTTCGTCGGCGGCCGCCACGATGTCGGCCGCTGCCACCGAGCGCGGTGTGGGCGCCGTGCACGCGAACACCATGTCGAACTCGTCGGCGCGTAGCGCTGCGAGCATCTCCAACGGATCGCGAGTCGTACCGAACACGAGGATGCGGCGACCGTCGGGGTGGTAGTCCTCGAAGAACACCTGCGCGCACGTGTCGGCGCCGACCGGATTGTGAGCACCGTCGACGATGACGAGCGGTTGGCGTCCGAGCACCTCGAAGCGGCCAGGCATGGACACCTCGGCGAACCCCTCGACCACGACGTCTTCGGGCAGCGGGGCGGCGAAAAACGTCTCGACGGCGGTGAGTGCCAGCGCAGCATTGTCCCCTTGGTGGGCTCCGTTCAGTGGCACGAACACGTCGGTGTAGATGGTGGTCGGTGTGCGCAGGTCGAGGAGCCGACCGTTGACGGCGAGAGCGTTGCTCGTGGTGGCGAAGTCCTCGCCGCGCACGAAGCTCGACGCCCCACCGGCGTCGGCGAAGATCTTCACCATCTCGGGGTCGGTCTCGCCGATCACCACGGCCGACCCCGGCTTGACGATGCCGGCCTTCTCTCTGGCGACGTCGGCCAGCGAGGGTCCGGCGAACTCGTTGTGGTCCATTGCGATGTTGGTGACCACGGCGACCTGGGACTGAACGATGTTGGTCGCGTCCCAGCGACCGAGCAGGCCGACCTCGATCACCATGACGTCGACCGCGATGTCGGCGAACCACCGGAATGCCGCGGCGGTGAGGATCTCGAAGTAGCCCGGATCCTGACCGACGAGCGGGGCCACCTCGGCGACCGCGCCGATCTGCTCGGCCAGATCCTCCTCCGAGATCGCCTCACCGTTGCGCTTGAACCGCTCGGTGACACTCTCGAGATGCGGGCTCGTGTAGGTGCCGACCGACAGACCCTGCGCAGCGAGCAGCTGCGAGATCATCTGGACCGTCGAGCCCTTGCCATTGGTTCCGGTCACGTGGATCACCGGGGCACTCAGGTGCGGGTCACCGAGCGCGCCGCAGATCGCGGTGATCGGCTCGACCGACGGCGAGTCGATCCGACCGGTCTTCTGATACGACATGTGCTCGTCGAGATAGGCGAGCGCTTCCGAGAAGTTCATGACCGAGACGACCTCGCTGAGAATGAGGGGAACAGACCGGGATGATGTGCTGCAGGCGTCTGGGGGCGAGACGGATCTACGACGCGGCTTTGCGCTGACGCGACGCCTTGCGCGGCACCAGCGTCGGGTTGACCTTGTCGATCACCACTCCGGCGTCGATGACGACCTTGCCGACGTCGGTGCGGCCCGGCAGGTCGTACATCGTCTCGAGCAGGACCTCTTCGAGGATGGCACGCAGACCGCGGGCACCGGTGGCCCGCAACAACGCCTGATCGGCGATCGCACTGAGGCCGTCTTCGCTGAACTCGAGCTCGACGTCTTCGAAGCTGAAGATCTTCTCGTACTGCTTGACCAGGCTGTTCTTGGGTTCGGTGAGGATCGAGACGAGCGCTTCCTTGTCGAGCGAGCGGACCGCGCCGACCATCGGCAAGCGACCGATGAACTCGGGGATCATGCCGAACTTGACCAGGTCCTCGGGGAGCACTTGGGCGAACAGTTCGCCCGGGTCGCGGTCGAGTTGGCTGCGCACCGTGTTGTTGAACCCGACACCCTTCTGACCGATCCGGTTCTCGATGATGTCGTCGAGACCGGCAAACGCGCCACCGAGGATGAACAACACGTTGGTCGTGTCGATCTGGATGAACTCCTGGTGCGGATGCTTGCGACCGCCCTGCGGCGGAACCGAGGCCTGGGTGCCTTCGAGGATCTTGAGCAGCGCCTGCTGCACACCTTCACCCGAGACGTCACGGGTGATCGACGGGTTTTCGCTCTTGCGGGCGACCTTGTCGATCTCGTCGATGTACACGATGCCGGTCTCGGCGCGCTTCACGTCGAAGTCGGCGGCCTGGATCAGCTTGAGGAGGATGTTCTCGACGTCTTCGCCGACGTATCCGGCTTCGGTGAGGGCGGTGGCGTCGGCGACCGCGAACGGCACGTCGAGTTGACGGGCGAGCGTTTGGGCGAGGTGTGTCTTGCCGCAGCCCGTCGGGCCGAGCAGCAAGATGTTCGACTTCGCGAGTTCGACCTCGTCGCGGCGTCCGACGGTCCCCTCGTTGTCGGCCTGGTGCTGGATCCTTCGGTAGTGGTTGTAGACGGCCACCGCCAGGATCTTCTTCGCTTCTTCTTGGCCGACGACGTAGTCGTCGAGATATGCGCGAACTTCTCGGGGGTTGGGCAACGACTCGAACGAGACCTCGGCGGTTTCGGTCAGCTCTTCTTCGATGATCTCGTTGCAGAGATCGATGCACTCGTCACAGATGTAGACACCCGGTCCGGCGATGAGCTTCTTGACCTGCTTCTGCGACTTGCCGCAGAACGAGCATTTCAGGAGTTCGCCGGTGTCACCGAATTTCGCCACTGTCGATTCCCTCAGTTCCGTTCCTCGTCCGTCGACCCTGTCGGGACCGCTCCCCCATCATGCATCATCGAACACCGATCGCCGGGGACCGTGCCGATGGCACCGCTGACCCTGCGCGGTGCGCTCGGTCAGCGGATCGGACCGGCCCGATCGACGGCATCACGAGAGGTGATGACCTGGTCGATGATGCCATAGTCGAGCGCTTCTTGCGCTTCCATGACGAAGTCGCGGTCGGTGTCGACGTTGATCTTCTCGATCGGCTGGCCCGTGTGCTCGGCGAGGATGCCATCGAGGATCTCTCGCATACGCTGGATCTCGGCGGCGGCGAGTTCGAGGTCGGTGACCTGGCCGTAGCCGACCTGGCCCGAGGGCTGGTGCAGCAGGATGCGGGCGTGCGGAAGGGCGAGTCGCTTGCCCTTCGTGCCGGCGGCGAGCAGCACGGCAGCGGCCGACGCGGCCTGGCCGAGACAGATCGTGGCGATGTCGTTCTTGACGAACTGCATCGTGTCGTAGATCGCGAACAGGGCCGTGATGTCGCCACCCGGGCTGTTGATGTAGATGCTGATGTCCTTGTCGGGGTTCTCCGACTCGAGGTGGATCAACTGTGCCGAGATGAGGCTGGCGACGGTGTCGTCGACCGGCGTCTGCAAGAAGATGATGTTGTCCTTCAGCATCCGGCTGTAGAGGTCTTGGCGCACTTCACCGCGCGCTGTCTGCTCGACGACGTTGGGCACCATGTAGTTGCTTGCTTCGAGGTCCATGCTTCTCAATCCTTCGTCGTGTCGGTGTCGGTGGATGCGTCGTCAGCTGCGGTGTCGTTAGCTGCCGCGTCGTCGGCTGCGGTGTCGTCGGCTGCGGTGTCGTCGGCGGCGGTGTCGTCGGCGGCGGCCGTGTCGGCCTCGTCGCGATCGTCGTGGTCGTGGCCGATCAGAGCATCTCGGTCGATCGAGTTCCCGTCGACGTCGACGTACTCGCAGCTGTGGACGATGAAGTCGAACGCCTGGGACTTGCTGAGCTGGGCGACCAACTCGTTCACAGCATCGTTCTGCTCATAGGCCTTGCGGATGTCCTTGGCCTTCTGGCCGTACTGCATCGCAAGTCGGGCGTATTCCCGCTCGAGATCGTCGTCGCTGACCTGGATGTCTCGTGCGATGACGATCGAGCGGAGCGCGAGGTCGACCTTGACGGCGGTCTCGGACTGCTCACGCATCCCCTCGATGAAGCTCTCGGGGTCCTGACCCGTGGCCTGCATCCACTGCTCGAAGTCGATCCCCTGAGCCTGGAACTGTTGGATCGTGCCCTGAACCCGCTGATTGAGGTCGGCCGAGACCATCGACTCGGGAACGTCGATGTCGACCAACTCGGCCAGCGCCTCGTTGATCTTGGTGCCGGCTTGCTGGCGCGCCATCCCGAGCTTCTGCTCGGCGATCGACTCACGCAGGCTCTCGGTCCACGACTCGACGTCATCGAACTCGGCGATGTTCTCGTCGACCCAGGCGTCGGTCAGTTCAGGAAGCTGGCGGGTCTGCACGGTCTGCACGGTCACCGTGAAGTCAGCCTTCTGTTCGGTGCCCTTCGGCGCCGACTCGAACTCGAGGACGTCACCGGCGGTCGCTCCGACGAGGTGCTCGTCGAAGTCTTCGGTGACCCAGCCCTGGCCGATCTCGTAGGAGAAGTCCTCGGTGTTCAGGCCGAGCACCTCCTCGCCGTCACGGTGGGCAGCGAGGTCGATCGTCAAGAAGTCACCGGTCTCGGCGGGACGGTCGACGGCTTCGAGCGACGCCTCTCGGCCCAGTTCGGTGTTGCGAGCATCGTCGATGTCGTCGTCGGTGACCTCGACGCTCGGCAGCTCGACGGTGAGCGCCTCGAATCCCTCGATCGTGATGATCGGACGGACGGCGCAGATGGCCTCGAACTCGACCGGACCGGTCTCGTCGCCGCCGGTGATCTCGACCTCGGGCGTGTCGATGAGGTCGACGTCGTGCTCCTTGACCGACTGAGCGAGGTACTCGGGAACGGAGTCGCGCAGCGCCTGTTCGCGCGCCGGGCCCATGCCGACTCGCGCTTCGAGCACCTTGCGCGGCACCTTGCCGGCACGGAAGCCCGGGAGGTTGACCTCCTTGGCCAACTGCTTGAAGGCCTTGTCGATGTCTTTGTCGAACTCCGCCTCTTCGACTTCGACGTACACCTTGACCTTGTTGTCCTCGAGGACTTCGACCGAACTCTTCACGGCCGTCCACGCTACCCGTCCCGCTGGTGGACGCCTCCGCCTCGACGCGGCGTGACGCGCCACGACTTCGGCCTGCAACGGAGATGGTCGACGGCCGATGCACATGGCAGACTGTCGGCAATGGAGTACTGGAAGCCGCACAAGCTCGCGTCGCCTCACGACGGTCAGATCGCGTTGAAGATGAACGACAAGGTGCGCAGCACGGCTGAGATCCACGGCGTGCCGGTCGGCACCGAGGGCAAGGTCATCCTGGCCAACGGCTTCAACTGGTTGCGCTATCGCGTGCTCTTCGAGAACGGCGCCGAGATCGGCGATTGCGATCACCGCAACATCGAGCCGATCGGTCGCACGGCCAAACGCCTGGCCAAGCTGGCCGCCAAAGCCGCCCGCTGATCACACGAGCCGCCGATTGCGCGCTGTCGAACGTCGTCGGCTTGACGCATTCTTCACCGCTGCCGCACTTCAGATCGTCCGGGTCGACGCCGATGACCTGATGTGACCGAATTGATCGATCCCGGATTGAGCGAAGCGCTCCTGGTCCGGCTCCAGGATCTCGCGAGCGACCTGATGTCGGTCGTCGACGGCCACGGATACATCCACTACCTCAATCCGGCTGCCTGCAAGGCCTACGGGGTCTCGATGGAGGACGGGATGGGTTCGCGTGTGGCCGACCATCTGGACCCCGACACCGTCTCCGCCATGTTGGAGATGGAAGCCGAGTGTCGTAGGACCGGCCGACCCACGTCGATGACCCACACCGTCAAGGGCGGCCCCGCCGGCGACCTCCGCCTCGAAACCGTCACGGCGTTCGATCCGGAGACCGGCTACTACTACAACGTCCAGCGCCGCGTGTCCGACGAGGTCCACGACCTGCGGTCACTCAAGGTCGCCGAACGCTTCCTGGCGCTGACCGGCGATGCGCTCGCCATGTTCGACCGAGGTGGCCAGATCGTCACCTCGAACATCGCGTTCGACGCGATGTTCGGCCACGATCCGTTCGACGACGCCACCAGTTTCGCCTCTCTCGTCCTGCGGGCAGGAGCGCCGTCGCTCGCCGTTGCTCAGCAACGCCTCAACATCGACTATCCGAGGTGCGCGCTCGACGCCGAGATCGAGGTGAACGGCGAGCGTCGCCTCGTGTCGGTCTCGATCCAGATCGAGCCCGATGGCAAGCTACGCGTTCTCGTCGCACGAGATGTGACGGCCGAGCGACGCCTCGAGATGCGACTGCTCGATCGGGCGACCACCGATCCGCTGACCGGACTCAGCAATCGCGCCACCTTCATCGATGCCCTTGCGACGGCCTGTTACGCCCGCCGGTCGACCGGCATCGTGCTGCTCGACCTCGACGGGTTCAAAGCGGTGAACGACACGAAGGGTCATGCGGTCGGCGACTCGCTCCTCGGTGCGGTCGCGCAGCGCCTCCGCCGGACGATCGACTCGGCCGACCACGTTGCTCGCCTCGGCGGTGACGAGTTCGTCGTGATGACGATGACCGACGACCCGATGCAGTCCGCCACCACCATCGCCCACGAGCTACGTGGAGCACTGTCGGCGCCCTACGACCTCGATGGCCACGTCGTCAACCTCAGCGCATCGATCGGGGTCGCATCGGTCGATGCGGGTGTCGCAGCGACGCCCGGAGCGCTGCTCCATCAGGCCGACGCCGCGATGTACGAGGCGAAGCGGAACGGCCGCAACTCGTACGTCGTGTTCGACGAACGTCTTCGCCAGCAGACCGAGACTCGCGACGAGCTCAGTTCCGAGATCGAAGTCGCATTGCGCATGGGCCAGATCGACATCGACGTCCAAGCCGTCGTCAACCTCCAGAACGGTCCGAGCCATGGCGTCGAAGCGCTGGCGCGCTGGCAGCATCCGTCACGTGGACGCCTCGCACCGGGGTTGTTCCTCGACCTGGTCGCCGAGAAGAACCTGATGGGCGAACTGACCAGATGCGTCCTCGAACGCAGCGTCACCGGATTCGGGCACTGGCTGCGCGCCGATCGATCCCGCGCCCTGTCGATCAACGTGCCGCCGATGCAACTCCGTGACCCGTCGCTGCTGCGCTCCTTCGTCGACGCGTGCGCAAGCGAAGACATCGAACACAGCCAACTGATCTGCGAGTTCACCGAGGAGACACTCGTCGACTCGATCGAGCGCACGTCGGAGCATCTCCGGTTGTTCCGAGCGTCGGGTTTCTCGATCGCGATCGACGACTTCGGCGCCGGAGCATCGTCGCTCGCCTACTTCCGGACGCTGCCCGTCGACTTCATCAAGATCGACCGCAGTCTGATCGCCGACACACCATTCAGCCGTGTCGACACGACCATCGTCACGGCGATCACGACCCTTGCGATCGACCTCGGCTTCAAGGTCTGCTGCGAAGGAGTCGAGACCGCCGAGCAACTCGAGTGGCTCCGCACCACCGGGGCGCACTTCGCGCAGGGCTTCCATCTGCACCGGCCCGAGCCGATCGACGCCTACTTCGAGCGCTACCCCTGACTCTGCGCGACGAACGAAGTCAACTGGCACGCAGTTCCTCGCGCTAGATCTTGCCCGAGGCACTCTTCGGCATGGCGTCGAGTACTTCGAGCTGTTGGATCTGCTTGCAGCTCACCAGGTGAAAGGGCACGTGACACACGACCTGCCGATTCACGGCTGACGACGTTGTCGTAACACAACCGACACATATCGTCGCCGGATGCCTGATCTGAGATCTGCTCGCGGCGCGCCCTTCGGGCGGCCCGACAACGCTGCGGTCACGACGCTCGTCGTCACGATCGCGGCCATTGTTCCCGCCCTACTCGCAGCGGTTCTGGTGACCAGCACCGTGGCCTGGGCCCAAGGCGTCGACAGCCCGCTGGCTTCCGGCGTCGCCGTGCCCGCATCGATCGATGGCGTGGAGACCGCCTCCAGAGTCGGCAACGCCGCCTCGACACAGCCGCCGCCCGAGCCGCCTCCGGTCGAGCCGCAGAAGACATTCGTGCCGAGCGAGTTCCGCTACAACGAATGCGACTGGGTGGGCGACGAGTTGCGTCGACGCAACGTGGCCGAGTCGTGGGTGCAGTTCATGGTGGGCCGAGCGAGAGTCGAGTCCGGGTGCTGCCCGTTCGTACGCGGCGGCGACGTCGTGAGCGCCAACTGTGAATTGCTGTACGTCGGGCGAAGAACGCACCGTTCCGACACCGGCCTGTTCCAACTCAACGGCGTGCACTGGAAGACCCCCCTCGGATTCATGTGCCCCGAGTTCACGTGCGACCAAGACACGCTCCTCAACGACATCGGCATGCAGTTCGACGCGATGCTGGTGCTGTTGCAGGACTGCGGAGCCAAGCCGTGGGACAAACCGACCTTTGGTTGCCGTCCCCCCGGGAACATCTACAACCCGGGCGGCCCGATCGAGTGAGCGAGCCCAGGCCTGAACCGGGCGGCCCGATACGAACGAAAGCGGCAAGCGGTCGTCTCGTTCGCGTATGGGTCTTCTCAAGTCGGGTATCGGACGCACCGATAGCCGTACATGACGAATTCGCAGAACGGCGCCATCAGCGGTGCCCCCCGCAACTCACCGAGCGAACATCCATCCAAGAAGGCCTCGTCCAAGGCCCCACGCCGGATCGTCGAATCGGCCCTTGCAGTCGCTGCCGCGATGGTCGTCGGATCCGTAGCATTGGAAGTCACCAACAGCGATGACGAGCCAGCAACCAAGTTCGCCGCCAGTTCGTACGACGTCGAGTGGTCGACGCTCGGAATGGGCGCTGGCGGGTGGGTCACCGGGATCATCCGCACGTCAGACCCCGACGTCATGTACTCGCGCACCGACGTCGGAGGCGCCTACCGCTGGGACGCCGACGCCCGGCGATGGGATCAGATGCTGCGCCCCGACAACGTGCCTGCCCACATCCTGGCTGCGATCTCGGAACACTCGAACGGCGTCGGGGCCATCGCCGTCGACCCGAACAACTCGAACAACGTCTGGCTCACTCTCGGCAACGAAGAGAGCGAGGCGACGTACAGCAGCCATGTCATGCGGTCCACCGACGGAGGTCGGACCTGGCTCGCGTCGACCACCGAATTCTCGATCGCCGGCAACAACATCTACCGATGGATGACCGAACGCCTCTCCGTCGAAGACGGTGGGCGTGTCTGGCTCGGCACTCGCCGTCAAGGCGCCTGGTTCTCCGACGACGGTGGCGACAATTTCCAGCAGGTCTCGACGTCGATGATCCCCACCGAATCGGCCGACCCCTCCCGCACGAGTGAGTCGGGGGTGTCGTTCATCGTGAGCGATCCATCCGGCGGAGTCGACTCCGCCGGCAACGCCAACATCGTGTACGCCGGCGTCTCCGGGGTCGGTGTGATGAGGTCGGCCGATGCCGGTCTGAACTGGACCAACATCCGCTCCGTCGATGTCGAACATGCCCTCAGCGGAGGCGAAGTCGTCGACGGCCGCTTCTTCGTCACTGCGTCCGGCCCCTACACCGGGACGACCGGATTCGTCGCCTACTACGAGAACGGATCCTGGACCGAGGTCGTCCACCCGTCCGGACTGACATCGACCTTCTGGGACATCGTCGTCAACCCGAACGACAAAACCGAGTGGATCACGATCCGAGACGCCGAGATCTCCCGCCACGACAAGATGTCGTGGACGGCCGACAACGGCGCCACGTACTCGGTGCCGAGGTACACGACCGACGCCGGCGACCAGTGGCACGACGCCGCTTCCGAACCCGAGACCCGGGCGCTGCCGATCGGCGACATCCGCTGGGACGACGACTCGGACCGACTGTGGATCGCCGAGGGGATCGGCGTCTGGTACGCCGACCTGCCCGACGAGCCGTCGAACGACGAACTCCAGGTGAAGTGGGCCGGCGACGGCATCGAAGAACTCGTCACCGGCAACATCATCTCGCCTCCCGGAGGCAAGGTCCTCTCGACGGCGTACGACTTCCACGGATTCGTCCACGACCCCGACAACCTCTCGGCCACACCGACCCGGATGATCGGCGTCGACAGCAAGTTCGCCGGCGGCACCGACATCGACTACTCGGGCGGCAACCCCGACGAGATCGTTTGGATCGGCTCCGACTACGCCACCGGCCGCGGCGGCACCGGTGCACGCTCGTCCGACGGCGGCGAGACCTGGAGCTACATTCCCAACGTCACGTCGGACATGAACGGTGGCGAGATCTCGATCTCCGCGACCGACCCCGACGTCATGGTCTGGGTGCCCGGATACATCTCCTCGCCGTGGACCCACACCAGCGCCCCCCAGCACGTCCGAGTCACCACCAACGGTGGTCAGGACTGGACCACCCTCACCGACATCGACGGCTACACGAAGTCCGACTTCGAACCGTTCCTCTGGTGGGTCGGCCGCTCTGGCCTCACCTCTGACAAGGTCAACTCGAACTTCTACCTCGCCAACGCCAACGAGAGGTTCTGGGTGTCGAGCAACGCCACCGACTGGAACGAGGCACCGCACGCGCCGCCGATCACCCGCAACTCCGACGGCCACGTTTTCGGCAACATCGAAGCCGACCCCTACACCGCCAACAAGGTGTGGGCGTCGAGCGGCACCAACGGCCTGTGGTACACCACCGACGCCGGGCAGAGCCCGTGGACCCGTGTGCCGGGTGCCGAAGAGGTGCAGAGCTACGGATTCGGAGCAGCGTTGCCCGGCGAGATCGTCACGGCTCTCTACATCTATGGACGAGCCAACGGCGACGCCGAGAAGGGCTTCTACGTCTCCGGTGACCAAGGGCAGTCCTGGGACTTCCTCGGCAACCATGCCGAGGGCATCCTCAACTCGATCACCTTCATCACCGGCGACCTGAACCAGCCCGGACGTTTCTTCACCTCGACAGGCGGACAGGGCTCGCAGGTCGGCGTGTTGAGCGGCATCGCGATGAACAAGCCAACCAACAGGCCGGTCGCCCCGCCGCCCACCGACGCCCCTGCGACCACGGGTGCACCGACGACGACCGCCGCCGCACCGACGACCACGCCCGACTCGACGACCACGACGCCGGCCGGTTCGTTGGCGCCAGGTGAATGTGCGGAAGGCGGATCTGCGGGTTCGGTTGCGGTCTTCGGAGACGATTTCTCGAGTGGCTGGCGCGATGCGTCCTGGAACTCGTCGGCGACGCCGACGCCCGGCGCAGGCTCTGACGATTCGATCGGTCTGTCTGCCGAGCGGAGCCGGTTCGAGCCCATCGCTGCCGGGACTGCGAACTTCCCCGAGTCGGGTGTCGACGTGGTGACGTTCACCGCATCGGGAGACGGTCTGGCTCGAGTCGACGGCTTCGCCGGACAGCCGTTCACACGGTTCAGTGCCGGGCCGATCATGCTCGGACCGACGCTCACGACGTACACCTGTCGACTCGACGGGGAGTTCTCGGCCGGTTCGAACGGAATCGTGGCGATCACGAGCACCGACTTCGACAGACAGAGGATGGTGGTGGACGACCTGTCGCTGCATGCGGACGCAGCGACGCCGCCGGCACCCACGACGACGACAGCGCCTTCGACAACAGCGGCACCGACGACCACGACGCCGACCACCACGTCGACGACCACCGTGCCACCGACCACCGTGCCACCGACCACCACGTCGACGACCACCCGCCCACCGACCACAGCGTCGCCGACCACGGTCCCAGCCACGACGAGTACGACCACGACACCGGCGACCACCACCACGTCACCGGCGACCACGACGGGTCCGACCACCACGGCACCGTCCACGACACCGACGACCACCACCGCCCCGACGACCACGGCTCCGGGCAACACTCCGACGACGACGACGCCGACCGACGGTCGCTCGCTCGGAGTCGCCTTCGAGTACGACTCGGCACGCATCATGGACACGCGGCGTCCCGATGAGTTCGGCGCCGAGCGTCTGGGCGACGGCGAGACCATCGAGATCGATACGGGGCATCCCGAGGCCGAGTCCGCCTTCATCTCGCTGACCGCCGTCAACCCCTCCGATCGCGGCTACTTCACGGCCTACTCCGGCGACACCCGACCCGACACCTCGTCGCTGAACTTCGCCGGTGGAGGTATCACTGCGGTCACCACTCAGGTGCAGATCATCGATGGCAAGTTCACGGTCTTCACCAATACGGAGGCGGACGTGATCGTCGACCTCATCTCGGTGATCGTCGCCGCCGGATCGTGATGAGCCGAGGGCCGGTCGCCGGGAACGCCGTGCGTTCGAGGCGACCGGTCGCTTCGTGGCCTCGGCGATGACAGACTCGGCGGATGCCGATCGTGTCCGACGAGCGCATCCAGCCGGCTCTGCACGCGCTGCTGTCGAGCGATGCCGACGCACTCCGGTCGTCGCTGGAAGATGATCCCGAGTTGATCCACGCGTCGTGGAACGGCAACACGCTGCTCGAATGGACCACGCAACCTCCGCAGGGAATCGACCCGGACTGCATCGCAGCGCTCCTCTGGGAATGTCAAGCCGGATTGGCCCCAGTGTGCTCGTTTGATTTGGCCCCGGCTGTTCGTTGCTGGCGGGTGGTGCGGAGTCGGTAGGAGTCGGTGCCGGTTTCGATGATGTGGGCGTTGAAGGTGACGCGGTCGACGATGGCGGCAACGAGTCGGGCGTCGGGGATGACTTGGCCCCATTCGCTGAACG
>Ga0209303_1000271_pt1 | contig 44062 bp, 38 predicted proteins | sample SidtaG_3_FD_187449 | JGI IMG/M metagenome (GOLD analysis project Ga0209303, IMG submission 187449) | Marine algal microbial communities from Sidmouth, United Kingdom - Sidmouth_Asex1 metaG (SPAdes) (version 2) | ecosystem: Host-associated > Algae > Red algae > Unclassified | place: Sidmouth...
CGACGGTGCGACGGTGCGACGGTGCGACGGTGCGACGGTGCGACGGTGCGACGGTGCGACGGTGCGACGGTGCGACGGTGGGTTGGGGTGCGTGCGACGGTGCGACACGGCCGGCTTCGTTCCGGGTGTGGCAGATGTCGGGCGATCAGGCGGATGCTGCGACGTCGGGGGCGTCGAGTGGGCTGGCGTCGTCCAGCAGGCCGACCGAGCCGTCGAGCGCCTCGACGAAGCGATCGAGCAGTCGAGCGAGATCAGCCCGTTCGGCGGCGTCGAACTCGCTGAGCAGGTACGCCATCGCAAGGGTCCGTCGTTCGGAGATCTCGCCGTGGCGGATCCGTGCCGCGTCGGAGATCCGCACCATCACCACGCGGCGATCCTCGGGCGCCGCGTAGCGCTCGGCGAGGCCATCGGCGACGAGTCGCTGGACGGCGCGGGTGGCGCTCGACGGGTCGATGCGGAGTCGCTCGGCGAGTTGGCTCATCGAGCGGTCTCGGCGCGCCAAGAGGTCGAGGGCGTCCATCTGGCCCGGCTCGATCGGCTGGTCGTGGCCGAAGAGGAACTTGCGCTGGTGGGCTGTCCATGCGCCGCGGCGCAGTTCGACCCAGGCTCGCCCGATTCTGATGGCGTTGTCGGCCTCGATCGGGTCGGAGAAGTCGACCGGTGCTGCCGCCCGGTCTGTGTCGGTCATGAATTCGAGGCTACCGACGCCGGTGTCCGCCGCTCGGGCCGGGGCGCACCGCAGCGTCCACTCGCCGACGACGATTCTGGACGTCGGCCGAGTCGCGTCAGTCCTGCCGGTCCGTCGGATCGGGAGATCGGTCGGATCGGGTCAGACGGTGAGGACCTTGCGGAGGGTCTGCTCGGCTCGTGAGAACACCGCAGATCGTCGCGACCGCCGCCACGCCGACTCGAGGCGACCGTTTTCGAACGACGTCACAATGACCGGCGCCACGTACGAGGAGCGGGCGACCGCGCGAGTGTTCCCCAGATGATCGGCGACGACGTCGAGTGCAACGAGGACCGGATCGTCCGATGATGTGACGTCGTCGAGTTCAACGTCGAGCCCGGCAGGGTCCATCAAGGCGTCGACCATGCGCGCCGAGGCCGACCACGTCCGAAGTTCCTTCGCAGTCATCGGGGTCCCGCTCCAGTCGCTGAGAGCCCGGCCGACCGTCGAACCGGTCACGGCGCCGCCATCAGGTCCGGAGAACACGGGTTGCTCGTCGGTGTCCAGGTGGGCAAGCCGCTCGGACAGGAAATGGGCGAGGACGGGCTGCTCGAACCGCAGGTCCCGATCGACTCCGCCCTTGGCGGTGAAGGCGAGGCGAACGAGCGGGTCGTCCACATCGACGTGGCGACGCTGCAGCGTCGACGCTCCCACCGTGCCGTTCTCCTCGGCGTAGCGAGTGGAGCCGACGCGGATCGCAGTGGTGTCGATCAGGCCGATCACTGCGGCGACATCTCGCCGGTCGTGCTCGTCGCCGAGTGCATCGACCACCGTGCTGCGCAAGCGACTCATTCGCGACCCGACCTCGGCGAGCCGGGCGAACTTCAGCCGCTCGGCTTCCTCGCGAAAGCGAGGGTGGTAGCGGTACTGGGTCCGGCCGGCGTCGTCGGTGCCCATGGCCAAGATGTGCGGCGTGTCGTTTGCTGCGATGCGCACGTCCTCCCACGCCGGCGGGATCGCCAGTGCTTCGATGCGACCGCGCTGGTCTGCGCCGACCGGGTCGCCGCCCGAGAGGTAGCGAAATCCGGTGCCGTGACGCCGACGTTCGATCGGGAGCCGCTGAGGGTCGACGTGTCGGAGGCCGATTTCCTCGGCGACGGCGACCGGGTCCATCCGGTCAGCTCTCGTCGCCTTCGAAGCCGAGGTTCTCCTCGGTCTCGATCTCGGTGTCGACGCCGTCGACGATCGAGTCTGCCGGAGTGTCGTCGGCAGGCGCATCGACGCCGGGCTCGTCGCTCGGTCCGTCGACGGGGGCCTCGTCGGAGGCGCACGCCGAGAAGGCGAAGACGGCAGCGACGGCGAGCGGTGCGATGCGGCGAAATCTCATGCCGGACACGATGCCCACGTCGTGTCAGCGTGAAACCGTGGCCGAAACGCGACGAACGCTGGGAGACTCGGCAGATGACCGATCCGACCTCGACTTCGTTCGAACGAGTGCAGACGACCGCCGCACGGCTGCACGGATTGCTCGGAGTTCCACCGTCGACCGGCAACGCCGTGACCGTGCTGCGCAACGGCGACGAGATCTTCCCGGCGATGCTCGACGCGGTCGACAATGCCGAGCGGACGATCGACTTCGTCACCTTCGTGTATTGGACCGGCCAGATCGCCGACCGGTTCGCCGCCGCTCTCGCCGACGCCGCCCGGCGAGGTGTGAAGGTCCGGATCCTGCTCGACGCCGTCGGTGCCCGGAAGATGGACGACGCGCTGAGCCGGGAGATGACCCGGGCCGGTTGTGAGCTGCGCTGGTTCCGGCCGTTCTTCGACAACAAGGTCCCCAAGATCGCCGAGGCGAACCGACGGACCCATCGCAAGATCCTCGTGTGCGACGGCGAGATCGGCTTCGTCGGTGGCGTGGGTATCGCGGAGGAGTGGATGGGCGACGCACGACACGAAGGCGAGTGGAGAGATACCCACCTGTCGGTGCGCGGTCCGGCCGTCGCCGGCCTCTTCGCGGCGTTCCTGGACAACTGGGCCAGTCAGAACGATGACGAGTTCGACCCCGCCGCCGAGACCGATCTCGTGCTCGACGAGGTCGGCGCGACAACGATGTTCGTGATCCGGGGTGCGGCCGAAACGGGCGCGAGCGACGTCTGGCGGATGCTGATGTCGATGATCTCGCTCGCCGAGAAACGGATCAAGATCGCCACCGCCTACTTCAACCCCGACGACCGGATGCGTGACGAGTTGATCGCAGCTGTCGAGCGCGGTGTCCACGTGACGCTGCTCGTTCCGGGCGAGCATCACGACAAGCGGTTCGTGCAGATCGCCGGCGAGGAGTCGTTCCAGATCCTGCTCGACGCAGGCGTCGACATCTGCACCTACGAGGTGTCGATGATGCACGCCAAGGTGATGACGGTCGACGGCCACCTCGCCACGGTCGGCTCGACGAACTTCAACCAGCGGTCGATGCAGCACGACGAGGAGACCAACGTCGTCATCGTCGACCCCCACGTGGTGTCGATCCTCGACGAACACCTCGACCACGATCTGACCCGCTCGGTCGAACTCGACCCGACCCGGTGGTCGGAACGCGGGATCCCCCAGAAGGTCGTCGAGCGGATCACGACCGTCGTCGACAAGTGGCTCTGACCGCGGCCGGTGTCCCTATTGCGAGGTGTCTGAGCCTTGATGTGTGCGGGGACCGGGATGTGTGCGGCTCAAACGCTCGGCTCGGGTGCTAGATGTCGTTGGGCCGAGGTGTCTGAGCCGTGATGTGTGCGGCTCAAACGCTCGGCTCGGGTGCTGGTCGGACGTGCGGCACGGGCATCGCTCGAACGGGCGGCACGGGCATCGGTCCGACGGAAGTGTGGGTCGAAGCGCGGGTCGGGACGAGAAGCACAGTTGTGAAAGGTTCGGCGTGGAGGCGGGCGTCGGGCGGCTGGTCGCCGACGGACCTGCATGACACGCATCACAGGTTGACCCTCGTGTCGACGGGGTAGACGTTCCCCCATGCCCGCCGCTCGATCACGCTCGATCTCACCGACACGGATCGACGGCGTCCTCATCGTCGGTGGTGGATACGCCGGCGTGCACGCCGCTCGCAAGGTCCGTGACGCCGGACATCGTGCGACGATCATCGACCCGACCGGTCGCCACGACTTCGTGACCCGCCTGGCCGCCGTGGCCGGAGGAACAGCGAAACGACGAGATGCCTCCGCATCGCTCGACCACTTCGCCGATGCTGTCGTGATCGGATCGATGGCGTCGGTCTCCGACGGGACGGTCGAACTCGACGACGGGCGGCGCTACTCGGCCGACGCGGTGGTCGTGACCGCCGGTGCGGTTCCGGTGTCCCCTCCGATCGATGGTCTGGAGCACGCCCGCCCGCTGCGGACCGCCGACCAGGCACTGCGATTGCGCTCGGAGATCGCGTCCGCCCGAGCCGTGGTGATCGTCGGTGGTGGTGCGACCGGTGTCCAACTCGCAGGTGCGATCCGGGCGCGGCGTCCCGACACGGCCGTCACGCTGGTCGACTCAGGTCAGGCGCTGCTCGCGGGGATGGGGAAATCGACAGCGGCGAATGCGGCGCGGATCTTGCGCCAGCGAGAGGTCGCGGTGCGCCTCGGAGCCGACGCCGACCGGTTCACCGACGACTCGGTGACGATCGACGGCGAGACATTGACCGGCCTGCCCGTGTGGGCCGCCGGTTTCGACGCGCGAGCCGACTCGCTCGGCCTGCCGACCGACGACACCGGCCGGGCGACGGTCGACGACACGCTGTTGGTGACGGGATGGTCGTCCACCTTTGCCGCCGGGGACGTCGCTCATCACGTTGCGAGTGACGGCGAGGACCTCCCGATGTCGGCACAGATCGCCGTCCAGGCGGGCGAGGCAGCGGGCGAGAACGCCGGGCGGCTCCTCGGGGGCCGTGAGCTCGAAGCAGCCGAACTGTCTCACGCCGGATGGGTCCTTGATCTAGGAGGTCGTCGTGGCCTCGCCGAGGTGGCCGGTGTCGAGTTGGCGGCGCCATTCCTGGACCTGCTCCCGCCGCTGCTGCACTGGGGGATCGACGTCAAACACCTCGTCGAGACCCGTGGTCTCGCTGGCCTCGCCAAACGCCCCGGCGCCTGAACATCGGGCATCCTGTCGGCGGGGCTTCCGGACGGTCAGGCTTTCCCGGCGCCAGGGGCGTCGGGCAACCGAGCGCCCGGGTGTCTGGGAGGTCGGTGGTCAGAGCGTGACCGGGAGCTTGTCCAAACTGACTGGCTCGACGTCGTCGCTGGCACCAGCGTTCGGGTGCGGGGCGACTCCGGCTTCACTCGCGGGCGAGTTCGACGTGGCCGGCGGCATCGTGGTCGACGTCTTGGTCGTTGTCGAGATCGACCACCACACGGACCAGCGAGCCGGTGAACGAGAACGGGCCCACATGTCGACCCGTCCGGTCGTAGTCGGCGACGGTGGTCCCACGATCGAGACCGATGTCGAGCCCCGACCACGAGATCATCAGCCAGAAGATCTGGTCGGTCTCCATCCGACCGACCTCGACCCCGTCGACGAGCAGTGTTCCGACACCGTGCGGGAAGGCCCTCGACCCGTCACCCTCGGCGGTGTCTGTCCGCCTCATCCGGAATGCGAGTTCGGTTGCTCCGTCCGGGACCCGTTCGTCGGACGTGACCAATTGGTGGGTGCCGCCGATGTTGAGGTCGTGGACGAGGTGTCCGTCTCGGACGAAGAGCGAGTATCCGCAGGTGGCATCACCATGAGCGATCACGACACCCTCGGTTCCCGCCGCGAACGGCTCGATCGCCGCCGTGATCGAGTAGCTCCGACTGCGGAGATCGGGTGCGACGTCGGAAGGGAGGTGACCCATCCCGGCGGAGAAGACAAACCGTCGGCGGGCGCCGTGGAAGCGCTGAGCGTTCTCGGCAAACCGCTCGCCGAAGCGGTCGTCGAGCGGGAGGACCTGGTTTGCTTCGGCTTCTCTCCACCAGAGTTCGACCATCTCGGTGAGGCGCTCGGGTTGCTCGTCGGCGAGGTCGTGGCGCTCATTGAAGTCCACGTCGAGGTCGAACAACTCCCATCGGTCGTCGTCGAAGGACGTGCCGGCCTGATGCCAGGTGACGGCCTTCGATCCTCGATGCCAGATCCCGCGATGGCCGAACATCTCGAAGTACTGCGTGTGCTTGCCCGTGTCGGCGGTCGGCGTGGTGACGGTCTCGGCGAAACTCGTTCCCGTCATCGCCGACTCCGCGCCGCCTGACCGTTGCGAGTCACCCGAGTTGTCCGGGCCGCCGGAGCCGTCCGGCCTGCCTGAGTCACCCGAGTCACCCGAGTCGTCCGGGTTGCCGAAATCGTCCGGGTTGCCGAAGTCCCCTGAGTCACCCGAGTCGTCCGGCTTGCCTGAGTCGTCCGGCTTGCCTGAGTCGTCCGGGTTGCCGGAGTCACCTGAGTCACCTGAGTCACCTGAGTCACCCGAGTCACCTGAGTCACCCGAGTCGTCCGGGTTGCCTGAGTCGTCCGGCTTGCCTGAGTCGTCCGAGTCACCCGAGTCCTCCGAGTCGCGTGGGCCACCCGGGCCGCCCGAGTCGCCTGGTTCGCCCGGTCGGGTCACGTCGGGAGCGTCGAGGAATCCGAGTAGGTCGAGGATGGTCGGAGCGAGATCGGACGAATGGCAGAACTGATGCCGCACCCCACCGCGCTCGGATCCGGGCACTCGCACGACCAGGGGGTCACGGATGCCGCCACCGTGCGTGTTCTGCTTGTACATCCGCAACGGTGTGTTGGCGGCCATTGCCCAGCCGTGCGGGAAGTTCGAGTGCGTGTCGGGACCGCCGATGTCGTCGATCCGGCCGACCTTCTGCTCGATCGGTTCCGACACGAGGTTGAATGGCGCCATCGCGTTGACGAAGCCGAGGGGGCCGCCTTCCTGCGAGGCACCGTTGTCGGACAGCACCATGACGATGGTGTCGTCCATCTGGCCCGTTGCAGCAAGTGTGTCGACGACGCGACCGAGGTGATGATCGAAGTGGTGGAGCATGGCGGCGTAGGCGCCGGCGAGCCGACTGAACAGTCGCTGCTCGTCGGCCGTGTGCTCGGCCCAGGCTCGGACACCCGGATTGCGAGCCGGTAACTCGGTTCCGGCCGGTACGACTCCGGCCGCGATCTGACGGGCGAGACGCTGATCGCGCTCGATGTCCCACCCGTGCTCGAAGGTGGCGCTGTAGTGGTCGATGAGTTCGCGCGGAGCCTGGTGCGGAGCGTGACAGGCGCCGGGCGCCAGGAGCATGAACCACGGCGCGTCGGGCGTCGAGGCGTGATGGTCGGAGAGGTTGCGGATCGCCTCGTCGGCCAGGTCGGCGGTGAGGTGATAGCCGGTTGAGTGGTCGCCGGGCGCTTCGACGTGGGTGTTGTCGCGCACGAGTTCGGGGGAGTACTGGTCGGTCTCGGCGTCGAGGAATCCGTAGAAACGATCGAAGCCTCGCCCGAGCGGCCAACCGTCGAACGGACCCGTCGGGCCGGTTTCGGTGGTGCGCGTCGCGTGCCACTTGCCGATCATGTAGTTGCGGTAGCCGTGAGGTCGGAGGCGTTCGGCGATTGTCGGGGCGTCGCGGCTGATCTTGCCGCGGTAACCGGGGAAGCCGCCGTCGAAGTTCGCGAGGCAGCCCATGCCGACAGCGTGGTGATTGCAGCCGGTGAGCAGCGATGCACGCGTGGTCGAGCACATCGCGGTCGTGTGGAACCCGGTGTAGCGAAGCCCCTCGGCGGCGAGACGGTCGATCGTCGGAGTGTCGATGGCGGACCCGTAGCAACCGAAGTCGGCGAACCCGACGTCGTCCAACAAGACGACGAGGACGTTGCGTTGTCGAGGATCGCGCAGTGGCGTCGACGGCCACCACGGTCGTGAATCGGCCAGTGTGGTCCCGATCGTTCCGTCGAATCGCGCGAGTCCGTCCGAATTCGCCACCATGACCGGGACCGTAGCCATCCTGTTGCGTTTGCCCGGATTCGAAGCAGCGTCCGCACTGACGAGCCCAGTCGAACGAGAAGCGTCGGTCGAGTCGAGACGGACGGGAGAGGCCGGTCGAGTTGCGTTGGACTGGAGGGACCGGTGAGTCAGGCGGACTGGAGGGACCGGAGAGTCGAGGCGGACGGGAGGGACCGGTCGAGTTGAGTTGGACGACAGGAATCGGTCGAGAAGCGTCGGTCGAGTCGAGACGGACGGGAGGGATGGGGCGGTCCGGTCGTCGACAGGGATGGGGCGAGCCGTTGGTCGAGAAGCATCGGTCGAGCGGAGAAGGGACGAGGGGTTTCGGTCGGGCGAGGTCGGTCGAGAAGCGCTGATCGTCGGATGGCGTCCCGTTGCGCCCGCCGCGACGACCGTCAGCACACGGAGCATCAACTGGACATCGAGTCACGATCAAACGACGCCAGCCAACGATCGACGTTCGGCTCGAACCGCGCCACCTCGGCACGACGAAGCACATCTGGCCACGATCGAATCGACAGATGACCGAGCACATTCTCATGACGCGCTGAGGGCCGCACGCCGCTGCGAGGGCGCGCCCTCATCCGTCTCGGATGGATGGTGGGCCGCTACTGCGGACCGTGCCATCAGGCAACCGGAGGGTGAGTTCGCGGTGTGGGCCCAACTCCACGACCCAGTCGTCGTGGTGGATGTTGCCGTGGTGCTTCGTACAGACCGGAAGCAGGTTGTCGAGATCGGTGCGACCGCCGTGCCGCCACCAGATCAGGTGGTGCAGCTTGCAGCGGTCGTAGCTCACGCCACACCCCGGGATCGCGCACCCGGGGTAGAGCCCGCGGAGTGCTCGCCGCTGTGCGCGATTCGCCAATCGGGTCGAGCGACCGAGATCGAGTTCGCCGGGAGCATGAACGATGACTCCGTTGCGAACGACGACACCCACCGCATCGACCCGGTCGCTCCCGACCATGTCGGCGATCACCCGGGCCGGGAGTTCGATCGGAATGGGCCACCGGACGCACGGCTGCTCGCTGACCGGTGCGTCGGCATCGATGACTGCGACGTACTCGGGACGCCTCGACCGGCTCGACCCGGCAGATGCGGCTGGGGCGTCGAGCAGGTGGCGTAGCGCGTGCGCGGCGAGGAACTTCTGCTTCTCGACGGGATCGGACGGGCAGTGTTCGGGCACCGACTCCGCGAAGAGTGTCTCGGTGGCGTTCGTGATCGTGGCCGACAGCCCGAGCGCCGACTCCGGGTCGAACCGCCCACGGAGGCACCACATGCCATCGACATCGGTCCACGTCGACAGGCGCATGTCCTGCTTCTGTCGTGTCAGTCGATCCTCGCCGTCGTCCGAGCGCAACTTCTTGACCTCCAACTGGATGCGCTTGTCGAACTGCTCGATCGTCGCCGCAGAAGCCACATCGGTCAGTGCATCGAGGCGGTTCATCAACTCGTTGCGCTTGTCGGCGTCGAGTTGCTTCGAGCGACGACTGATGGCGTCGATGTGGCCGGCGGTGACCGCTCCGTCATCGAGCGCGCCGGCGAGCGACGGCACGTTCGAGAGGGTGGACGAACGCTCGCGCTTCTTCGATGCGGAGGCCAGGCTGCAGCGATCGGCCTCGGCGATGGCGGCTTCGGGGTAGCTGTCGATCTCAGCGAGCCGCGTCACGAGCGCGGCGACCTGCGAGTGCAGCCATGACTCGAGGCGCCGGGCATCGGCGAGCGCCGACTTGACCGAGTCGGCGGGCGCAGCAGCGTCGGCGCGCACGTCGGACAGGTGGCGCACCCGTTCGAGAACCGCTGCCGAGGTCATACGAACAAGTGTACGACAGGGGTGTATCAGAGTTCGTTGGACCAGTGCCAGCCACCGTCGGCACGGGCGGCAGCATCGGTGAGATGGTCGACGTCAATATCGAAGACGATCGGGCCACGCCGCACGTGAGAAAGGCGATCGCGATCGAGGGCATGATCTGATTGGCGGTCGCCGTCGTCGTGATCGTGGTGGTCATCATCGCCGTACTGGGTTGACGCTGAGGGTCTGTACGACCCAGGCCTCAGTCGCGGCGTGGAGCCAACGGTCCGCGAGACTCGGCTGATGGCTGAGTTGTACGACGTGATGAGCACGCTGCGAGCGGTCCGCAAGCTGCGGCCCGACCCGATCCCCGACGACGTGCTCGAACGGGTGCTGCAGGCAGCCTGCTGGGCGCCGACCGGCGGCAACACTCAGCCGTGGCGCGTGGTCGTGGCGACAGAACCCGACACGAAGCAGGCGTTGCAAGACATCTACCAACCCGAATGGGCGACCTACTCGGCCGGCTTCATGAAGATGATGTCGGGTCTGCCGTCCGATGAACTCGCCAAGTGGGAGCGTGTCACGGCGGCAGGCGATCATCTCGCCGAGCACCTGCACGAAACACCGGCGATTTTGATGTTCTGCGCGAACCCCAAGATGATGGCGATCACCGACGCGAAGCTCGATCGAGTCAGCATGGTCGGCGGCGGCTCGGTCTACCCGGCTGTCCAGAACGCGATGCTCGCCTGCGTCGAAGAAGGTCTCGGCTGCACCCTCACGACGCTCCACTGCCTCCACGAAGACGCGGTGAAAGAGGTGCTCGGCGTCCCGTCCGACTGGGCGACGGTCGCGATGGTCCCGATCGGCTATCCGGTCGGCAAGGGTCACGGTCCGATCACTCGTCAGCCGCCGGCGGCACTGGCGTACCGAGATCAGTTCGGCACCGACTGGACCTGACGCCGACGCCCCTCCGGGCCCGGGTGTCGACCGGACTCGGTACCGACTGGACCCGGATGTCGGCGCGGAGGTTGGGCCTGGGTGTCGACCGGACTCGGTACCGACTGGCCCTGGATGTCGGCGCGGATGTTGTGCCTGGGTGTCGACCGGACTCGGCACCGACTGGCCCTGGACGCCGACGCCGATCTTGTGCCCGGGTGTCGACCGGACTCGGTACCGATGCTGTGCAGACGAGCGATGCTGCGAACACGATCGTTCATCGACGCCGACGTCCGGATCAGGCGTCGATCACGTCGTCGGCCGAGTCGCCGACCAGGTAGCGCGGTCCACTGCCGAGCTCGGCTGCACCGTCGGCCGGGTTCCAGATCGAACACTTCGTGAGCGACAGGCATCCGCAGCCGATGCACCCGTCGAGCTTCGAGCGCAGCAACTGCAGCCCTGCGATCCGTTCGTCGATGTCGTCGGCAAATCCTCGTGCGAGGCGCTTCCAGTCGGCATCGGTCGGTGTGCGTGCGTCGGGGAGACGATCGAGTTGCCGCCCGATCTCGTCGAGTGAGTACCCGAGTCGCTGGCTGGTGAGGATGAACGACAGCCGACGGATCACTGACCGGCGAAACCGGCGGTGGCCCGACGACGCCCGCTCGGACGACACCAATCCCTTGCCCTCGTAGAAGCGGATCGCGGAGACGGTCAACCCGGTCCGTTCGGCGACCGCACCGATCGCCAGCAGTGGATCGGAGATTTCCCTTGACCTCGACATTAGTTGAGATATTAGAACAGACGTCATGACCAACACCACCACCCACACCGCGACCACCGAGGCCCACTCCGGCATCGACGCCCACTCCGACACCGACGACGCCCACTCCGACACCAACGCCCACTCCGGCGCCGGCACGAGCACGGCGACGCGACTCGAGCACGTGAACCTGACGGTCGCCGACCCCGACGCCACGTCGGGTCTCATCGGCCCGATCTTCGGCTGGCACGTCCGATGGAGCGGGCCGGCCAAAGCCGACGGCTACACGGTTCACCTCGGCAGCGACGATCACTACCTCGCCCTCTATCGGCCGGCACGGAGCGCAGTGGTCCCGAATCCTGCGACCGACGCCGGTCCCGTCGTGAATGGCCTCAACCACGTGGCCGTCGTCGTCGACGATCTGGATGCGGTCGAAGCCCGTGTCGAGGCCGCCGGCCTGCATCCCTTCAGCCACGGCGACTACGATCCCGGCCGCCGCTTCTACTTCCTCGACCACGACGGCATCGAGTACGAAGTCGTCTCCTACTCCTGACCGGCCTGGCCGCGAACCTTCCTCCCGACCCGGGTCGTCAGGAAGGCGACGCCGACTCCCGACCGTCGGGCACGACGTATGAACGGACGGTGCCGAACACCGCTGGCGACGCGGCGATCGACAAGAGCAGGCCGTTGTCTTCGGGGAGTTCGACGACCGCTCCGGCCTCGGCTGCGATCAGGCCGCCGGCCGCATAGTCGTAGGGCTTGGTGTCGTGTTCGAAATAGGCATCGAGGCGGCCGTTGCCGACCCAGCACATGTTGAGTGCAGCCGAACCCATGCAGCGGATGTCGCGACACGCCGGCAGGAGGTCGTTGAGGATCGCCGACTGTTGAGCGCGACGCTCCGCCGAGTACGAGAAGCCGGTGCCGACGAGTGACTGGCCGAGATCTGCGCCCGCACGCACCGAGATCGGGGCGCCGTCGCAACGTGATCCGCCACCGAGTGACGCCGAGAACGTCTCGCCACGTACGACGTCGACCACCGCGCCTGCCACCACCCGCCCGCCCACCGACGCTGCGATGCTGACCGCAACCACCGGAAGGTCGTAGAGGAAGTTGACGGTGCCGTCGATGGGGTCGACGATCCAGCCGATGTCGTTGGCCCCGGACACGTCGTCGAGTTCTTCGCCGATGATCGCCGAACCGGGGCAACGGTCGGTGAGTTCGCGCCGGATCAGCGACTCCGACTCGACGTCGGTCTCGGTGACCACGTCGGTCGGGCTCGACTTGGTCCCTGCTGCAGCCGCCCGCCCGATCGACCGACGCACGAGGTCGGCCGCCATCTGGGCGACTTCGGCGGCCACCCGTTCGAGGTGCTGTTCGACAGGGAGACCGCCCGGCACGCGGGAAATGACCACGTCAGCCGCCCGTCATGCGGTCACGACGGTCGTTCCGCCGGCTTCGATGACCGCGAGCTGGTCGGGATCGGTCTCGGAGTTGGTGATGAGCACGTCGATGTCCGACCAGTGGGCGAACCGGATGAAGTGCTCGTCGTCGAACTTCGAGTGGTCCAGCAGCATCACGACACGGCGCGCCGAGCGGATGATCGCCTTCTTCCACGCCGCCTCTTCGCGGTACGGGGTGGTGAGCCCGGCTGCGGCGGTCGACGCATCAGCGCTCATGAAGACAGTGTCGACACGCAGCGGCTCGACACCCTCGATCGCCTGCGTGTCGACCATTGCGAGCGTGTTCTTGCGCACCTTCCCGCCGATCACGATCACGTCGGCGGCGGTGCGTTCGCTGAGAATGCGAGCGATCAGCAGGGAGTTGGTGACGAAGCGGAGTCGCACGCTGGCGGGCAGCGCCTCGGCGAACCTGCCGGCGGTGCTCCCCGAGTCGATGATGACCGAACCGGTGTCGGGTAGTTCGTCCACCGCCGCACGGGCGATCCGCCGCTTCTCGGCTTCGTGCTGGTCGTCTCGTTTGGAGAGCAGGGGCTCGAAGCCGCCGGTCTCCCACGGCGTCGCTCCGCCGTGTACCCGGCGCACGAGGCGATGTGCCTGCAGTTCCGACAGGTCGCGCCGGATGGTCTCCGTGGTGACGTTGAAGCGGTGGGCGAGTTCGCTGACCTCGACACGACCGTTCTCCATCGCGAGCGCTGCGATCTCCTGCTGTCGCTGTGACTGGAAGAGAGCAACCGGCGGGGTGCTCGAGATGTCATCGGTCATGGCGTCGCCTGTCGTGTGCCCGAGGGCTCTGGTCCGGGGTTCAACCCGCTGATGTCGTCACGACGAGGTCGCGATGGTCAGCGTGGACTGTACTCCGGAGCCCCGAAGTGAGTTCAGGGCGTCCACGAACGCGGTTTGGAATGTCTTGGAGCCGGAGAGGTCGGCACTGAACACGGCGTCGAAGTGGAGGAACTCGGCGGGCTCGTCGATCGACCGATGGGCGAACGAGACCGCTAGGTCGAGCATGGGGTCGGGCGAGGGGTCGGCGGTGCGGGCGAGGTACTCGCACCATCCGGCGAGTGCGAGCGCCGACAGTGCGACCTGTCCGCCGGTCGCGCTGTCGTCAGCGAGTTGGGCGCGGACCGTGGGAAGGAGAAATTTGGGGAACTTGGATGTGCCGTCGAGGCAGAGGCGTGCGATCTGGTCGCCGACGCCGGGGTTGGAGAATCGTTCGAGTAGCGAGGCGATGTAGTCGTCGAGGTCGATGCCGGCGGCGGGCGGCAGCGTCGGCTTCGCTTCGAGGTGGAGGAGCTGCGACACGAACTCGCGGAGCCCCGGGTCGGACATCGCCTCGTCGACGCGCTCGAAACCGGAGAGTGACGCGAGGTAGGCGAGACAGGAATGTCCGGCGTTGAGAAGACGCAGCTTGGTCAGCTCGTAGGGGTCGATGTCGTCGGCGACGATCACGTCGATTGCATCGAGCGGGAGGCGGTCGCCACCGAAATCGTCCTCGACGACCCACTGCCGGAACGGTTCGGCCACCACCGGCCACTCGTCGGTGATTCCGTACTCGCGCTCAAGCCAATGGCGGTCGCTCGGCGTCGTGGCCGGTGTGATGCGGTCGACCATGCTGTTGGGGAATCGGACGTTGGCCTCGATCCAGTCCACTGCCCCGGGTGCGGTGCGCGCCGCCTCGCCGAGGAGGGCGGTGCGTGCCACGGCGCCGTTGGTCATGATGTTGTCGCAGCTCATCACGGTGAGCGCCGGCCCATCGTTGCGGCGGCGCTGATCGAGACCGCGCGCGATGATGGCAAAGGTGCCGTCCGGGTGCGATGCATCGGCGAGGAACCCGCCCGTCACGTCGTCGACGGGGTAGCCGCCCTCGGTGATCGTCATCGAGATGATCTGGGTGTCGGCGTCGGCGATCCGGTCGATCAGCGGCTGCGAGTCGTCGGCGGCGAGGACGAAGTCGACGATGCTTCCGATGATCGTGACGTCGCTGTGATCCGCGGAGCGCGACACGAGCGTGTAGAGGTGGTCTTGTCGAGCGAGGACATCGGCGATCGTCGCATCGCCCGCCATGATCCCCGCACCCACGATCGCCCAGTCGGTGTCGCCCGATCGCGCGAGGTCGTCGACGTAGGTGGCCAGGTGCGCCCGGTGGAAGCCACCGACTCCGATGTGGACGATGCTGCGGCGCAGCGCCGACCGGTCGTAGCAGGGAACGGCGACGCGCTCGCCCAGCTGTGAGAGTGCCTCGTTCGAGACGGCGAGGGAGGTGGCGTTCTCGATCACCGAATCACCATAAAGCAACAAGAACGCAACTGCAAAGATTCGCTGTTCCCACAAGAAATCACAGAAATGACTTGCAAAACAACATGAAGCCAACTAGACCGGTCATCTGTCGGACCGGCACCGTGCCGCCCGTCACCATCGAAGGGGGAGCTATGGCTCGAACACGAAAGATCCAGGCGAAGTCTGCCATCCCGGCGGTCGTCGCAAGTTTTGCACTGCTCGCCGCTGCGTGCGGCAGTGACGACGACGGCGCAGCCGACGTCACCGACGCCGACGAAGCGCCGGCCGGCGAGGCCGATCCGGCCGACGCTGCTGACAGCGACGCCGACGCCGAACCGCCGGCCGAGGACGCCGCCGCCGGAGACGGCGATCGCTCGATCAACGTCGCGATCGTGGGCAACCCGGTCATCGACGACATCGCCACGCTCGCACCCGAGTTCTTCACCGCCGAGACCGGCATCGAAGTCAACTTCACCGTGCTCCCGGAGCAAGAACTTCGTGAGATCACGACCCGTGATGTCGGCGCTGGCGGCGACCAGTTCGACGTGGTCCAGATCGGCATGTACGAGACTCCTCAGTTCGGAGCCAACGGCTGGCTGGTCGGTCTCAACGATCTCGCCGCCGGAACTCCCGAGTACGACATCGACGACCTGATCCCCGCAGTGCGCGGCGGTCTCTCGGTCGACGGCGAGCTCTACGCTTCGCCGTTCTACGCCGAATCGTCGTTCCTCATGTACCGCGCCGACGTCATGGAAGAGAACGGCATCACGATGCCCGACGCTCCGTCGTGGCAGGAAGTCGCCGACATCGCTCGCCAGATCGACTCCGACGAGATGGCCGGCATCTGCCTGCGCGGCAAGCCCGGCTGGGGCGACCTCGGCGCCGCCTTCACCACCGTGCTCAACACCTTCGGTGGTACGTGGTGGGCAGCCAACGACGACGGTTCGATCGGTGAAGCACAAGTCGATCAGCCCGAGTTCGCCGAAGCGCTCAACTTCTACGTCGACCTCCTGAACGACGCCGGAGAAGACGACGCCGCCAACTCCAGCTTCACCGAGTGCCTGTCGCTCTACCAGGACGGCAAGGTCGCCATGTGGTACGACGCCACCGTGGCCGCATCGATCCTCGAAGCCGAAGACAGCCCGGTCAAGGGCCTGAACGACTTCGCTCTCGCACCGACCAACGTCACCGACAACTCCGGTTGGCTGTGGGCGTGGACGTTCGCCATCCCGGCGAGCACCACCGACCAGGACGCTGCGTGGGAGTTCATCTCCTGGGCCACCGGCCCCGGATACCAGGAACTGGCCGCCACTGAGCTGCCGGGCGGATGGGCTGCTGTTCCCCCGGGAACGCGTCAGTCGCTCTACGCGAACTCCGATTACGAGGCAGCCGCCGGCTCGTTCTCGACCCGGACCCTCGACGCCATGCTGGCCGCTCCGATCGACAACCCCGGCACCACGCCGCGGCCCGGTCTGCCCGGCGTGCAGTACGTCGGTGTGCCCGAGTTCCAAGATGTCGGCACCCGCTGCACCGAGCTGTTCTCTGCAGCGATCGCCGGGTCGATGAGCGTGGACGACGCGCTCAGCGACTGCCAGGTCATCGCTTCGGAAGCCAGCTCCTGATCCCCCTCAGAGAATGAACGATCGGCCCGGTCGAGCTTCTGCTCGGCCGGGCCGATCGCTCTGAGAGCCCGAACACCCGAATACCCGAATACCGAAGAATGATCACTCCGGCCGGGCGTCCCGTACGCCCGGCCGGTCTATGTCACGTACCGTAAGGACCATCTCGAGGGGGAGAGCGTCATGTCGAACGCTGTGGTGGAACGCGAACGAGAGTTGCGCGCCGACGAAGTCAGGCGCGCTGGCGAGGTCAAGCGGCTCGAACGCCGCGATGGATGGAAGAGGCGTCTGCCGATTCTCCCAGCACTGCTCTTCACCATCGTGGTGACGCAGATCCCGTTCCTCTTCACCCTCTTCTACAGCCTCACCGACTGGCGCATCGACAAGCCCGAACCGCGTGAGTTCGTCGGCTTCGAGAACTATGGCGATCTGCCGGGAGACAAGTTCTTCCGTGACGCCGCCTGGGTCAGCGTGCAGATGACGGTGATGGCCGTTCTCTTCTCGCTGATCGTCGGCACCCTCCTCGCCATCCTCCTCGACCGCAAGTTCTTCGGTCAGGGGTTCGTACGAACGCTGCTCATCACCCCGTTCCTCGTCATGCCCGTCGTCGCCGGATTCATGTGGAAGTCCCAGATGTTCAGCGCCACGTTCGGCGTCCTGAACTGGATCATCGAACTCTTCGGCTTCGAAGCGGTCGAGTTCGCCACCAAGTATCCGTTGGCCTCCGTCGTCGTCGTCCTCGTCTGGCAGTGGAGCCCGTTCATGATGTTGATCGTGCTTGCCGGCCTCCAAGGCCAAGACAGCTCGGTCCTCGAAGCCGCACGCGTCGACGGCGCCACCTCGTTCGGCATCTTTCGCCAGATCACCTTCCCGCAGCTGCGACCGTTCCTCGAACTCGGCACATTGCTCGGCGCGATCTACCTCATCCAGGTCTACGACCACATCGACGTCGTCGTCGGTGGTCAACCTGCCGCGAAGAACCTGCCCTTCTACATCGCTCAGCGCTCGATCGGTGGAGGCAACGTCTTCGGTCTCGCCTCGGCGTACTCCATCGTCGTGGTCATCGCCTCGATCATCCTCGCCAACATCGGTCTGCGAGTGCTGTCCAACCTCCTGGAGGACGATTCGTGATGGCGCTGTTCACCCGGGCACCCAAAGCCGAACCCATCCTCGGCCAGAACCGCATGGTCGCCGCGCTGCTCGGTGTGGCGACCTGGATCATCGGCCTCACGTTCTTCTTCCCGCTCTTCTGGCTCGTCCTCAATGGCTTCAAGAGCGAACTCGACGCCAACTCGAGTCCGAAGCTGTTCTTCGAGCCGACGTTCGATCGCTTCACCGAGGTGACCGAGGAGACCACGGGCCTCCTCAGCTTCAGTGAGGCGTTCGGCAACTCGTTCTGGACCGTCGTGCCCTCGACGCTGCTCGTGATGCTCCTCGCCGTGCCCGCCGCCTACGCCCTCGCCATCCGGCCGATGCGCAAGTGGCGTGACGTCTTGTTCTTCTTCATCTCGACGAAGTTCCTACCGATCGTCGGAGCGGTCATGCCGTTGTGGATCATCGCCCGCGACTTCGACCTGCTCAACACGCGCACGATCCTGATCGTTCTGTACACGGCGATGAACCTGCCGTTGGCGGTGTGGATGTTGCGCTCGTTCTTCGCCGAGGTGCCCAAGGAGCTGATCGAAGCCGCCCAGATCGACGGCACCTCGCTGATGGGTCAGATCCGCCAGGTGATCCTGCCGATCGTCGCTCCGGGCCTCGCCGCCACGGCGCTGTTGTGTGTGATCTTCGCATGGAACGAGTTCTTCCTCGCAGTGCAACTCAACCCGGTCGAGGGGTCGACCATGCCGGTGTGGGTTGCGTCCCAGGAGAGCGGACGCGGCAATTTCCTCGCCAAGCTGAGCGCCGCGTCGGTGCTGGCGACCCTGCCGGTCGTCCTCGCCGGGTGGGTCGCTCAGAAGCGAATGATCCGTGGACTCGCGATGGGCGCGATCAAGTGATGCCGCTCGACACGCGTGCACATCGACGGTCCGTGAACACAAGGGAGCACGACAATGGCTGAAGTTCGATACGAGGCTGCGAGCCGGATCTATCCGGGTTCGGACGAGGCCGCCGTCAAGGCGCTCGACCTCGAGATCACCGACGGCGAACTGCTCGTCCTGGTCGGCCCGTCCGGGTCGGGCAAGTCGACAGCGCTGCGGATGCTCGCGGGGCTCGAGACGGTGAACGAGGGGAGCATCTACATCAACGACGTCGACGTCACCCTCAAGCCGCCACAGGACCGCGACATCGCGATGGTGTTCCAGAACTACGCCCTGTACCCGAGCATGACCGTCGGCGAGAACATGGGCTTCGCGCTCAAGCAGGCCAAGGTCCCCAAAGACGAGCGACGCAAGCAGGTCGAAGAGGCGGCTCGTATCCTCGACCTCACGCCGTACCTCGACCGCAAGCCGAAGAACCTGTCTGGCGGTCAGCGCCAGCGCGTCGCGATGGGTCGCGCCATCGTCCGCTCGCCGCAGGTGTTCCTGATGGACGAGCCGTTGTCGAACCTCGACGCCAAGCTCCGTGTCCAGACCCGCACCGAGCTCGCCGACCTCCAGGCCCGCCTCGGGACGACGATGGTCTACGTCACCCACGACCAGGTCGAGGCGATGACGATGGGTCACCGGGTCGCCGTGCTCCAAGATGGCATCCTGCAACAGGTCGACAAGCCGCGCACGCTCTACAACGCACCGAAGAACCGCTTCGTGGCCGGATTCATCGGTTCGCCCGCCATGAACATCGTCGACGTCGAACGGACCGACGGTGCGCTGCGGATCGGTTCGCTCGACGTGCCGCTCGCACCCGACGTGGCTGCTGCGGTGGCCGCACAGTCGGCCAAGGACTTCTCGGTCGGCGTCCGCCCCGAGCACCTGTCGTTCACGAGTGACGGCCTCGCAGGGGAAGTGGTCGTCGTCGAAGCGCTCGGCTCGGAGTCGTTCATCCACGTGCGTACCCTCCACCAGAGCGTCGAAGAACTGATCGTCGTGCGCGAGGACGGACAGAGCACGATCGACCGTGGTGACCAGGTGACCATGACGATCACCGGCCCCGTCCACGTGTTCGACAACGACGGCGAACGGCTCGGCGACTGACCCCGCCGCCGGGCGCCATCGACACGTTGACATCGCGACCCCCAGAACCTCATGACCCCCAGAGACTCATGAACCTCAAAGACTCATGAGCCCCCGAGACACATGACCTCGAGAACCTCGTGATCTTCAGTTGCGGCGAAGCGCTCGTCGATCTCGTTCCCGACCCCGTCCCGGGAGGCGGGCCGATGAACGTCGCCGTCGCGGCGGCGAGGCTCGGGGCTTCGTCGGCGTTCGTCGGTGCCGTCTCGACCGACCGCTTCGGTGACCTGCTCTGGTCGCACCTGTCGGAGAACGGCGTCGATGTGTCGCTGTGCCCGCGGACCGACGCCCCGACAGCGCGCGCGATCATCGAGCGCAAACCGGTCCTGCGATTTCGTTTCGAGGGCGACGACACTGCCGACATGGCGCTCGAAGCAGTTGACGTCTCGAAGATCTCCGACCCGGGCAACATCGTCCACGGGGGCACTTTGGGGCTGTTCCGGGGCGCCACTGCCGACACGCTGGCGGCGCTTGCCGAGGGCCACGACGGCCTGGTCTCGCTCGACCCGAACATTCGTCCCGACGTGATCGGCGACCGCGCCGCATGGGACCACTTCCACGACCGATGGCTCCCGCATGTCGACCTGTACAAGGGCTCCGACGAGGACATCGAGTGGATCTGGCCCGACCGGTCGGTCGAGTCGTCGGCCGAATGGTTGCTGTCGACCGGCGTGTCGGCGGTGGTGCTCACACGTGGGGCGTCGGGGCTCGAGGTATACACCGCTGCCGGGGTGGCACACGCCGCGGCGCCGACAGTCGACGTGGTCGACACCGTCGGTGCCGGTGACACGATCGTCGGAGCGCTGCTGGTGTCGATCTCGGAGCGATTCGACGGCGGTCCGGTCGATGTGTCCGACCTCGGTGTCCACGACTGGACGGTGTTCGCCGAGCGTGCGGCTGGCGCAGCGGCGATCACCGTGTCACGGGCGGGGGCCGATGTCCCCTTCCGCTCCGAACTCGATTGGTGACTCACCGCTACTGTCGAGGCGTGCTCCGCCGCTCGTCACCTCGCTCCTGTCTCGCTCGGCGATGTACGCCGTGGCGGAGCCGGCCGTGAAGCTCGGCGCGCTGGTCGGCGAGGGACGCACCTCCGACGTGTACGGCTGGGGGGCCGATTCGGTGGTCAAGGTCCCGCGAGCGTGGGTTCCCGACGACTGGGCGGCGATCGAAGCGCAATTGTCGAGCGAGGTGGTCCGGTGCGGTGTCTCGGCGCCCGAGGTCCGCGACCTGACGTCGGTCGACGGGCGCCAAGCGGTCGTCTTCGAACGGATCGAGGGTCCGACACTGTGGAGCGAGATGGTCGATCGTCCATCCGAGATCCCGGCGCTCGGGCGAGCGATGGCCGACCTGCAGCGTGAGATCCACTCGACCGGCCCATCTGGGTCCCTGCCCGACGTGGTGGAGCGGACCTGCTCGAAGATCGACGATGCCACCGAACTCTCCGACGGCGATCGGCGCGATGCGAAGTCGATCGTTCGTTCGCTGCCGCGCGGCGCGGCGCTCCTCCACGGCGACCTGCACCCGGGGAACGTGATCGTGAGTCCTCGCGGACTGGTCACGATCGACTGGTTCGATGCGGCGGTCGGCCACCCTCTCGCCGATGTCGTGCGTACGTCGATCATGTGTCGACCCACCGAAGCCGAGACCCCGGTCAACCACCTTCCTGGTGCGTCTGCCGGAGCGATGTCGCAGATCCACGAACTCCATCTCGAGGCCTTCGGGGCGCTGCTCGCCCACTCGGGGTCACAGCTGCGCGACTGGGAGTCGGTGATGGCGGTGAGTCGACTCGCCGAGCGGACCGACGTCGACGATGCCCGTCTGCTGCGATTGTGGAACGACCGTCACCATGTCGACTGGTCGAGCCCGCTCGGGGAACTGGCGCCGGTCGACATCTCGACGTCGGGATGAGGCGGGGCACCGCCCGACACGTCGCGGTCGTGCCCGGCGATGAATATCTCGGCGACGAAAATCGTGGCGACGGAAATCGTGGCCACGGATGGCTCGGCGACGGCCGCTGCCACGCTGACTTCGATGTCAGGCGGCGCCGCCCGAGACCTCGAGGTTGAACGCCGTGATGTACGACGACTCGTCGGACAGGAGGAACCGGACGGATGCAGCCACTTCGTCGAGGCTGCCGTAGCGACGCATCGGCACCGAACCGATCATCTGCTCGGCGACGTCGACCGGGTCGTCGGAGAAATATCGACTCGGCGTCTCGGCTTGCAGTTCGACCTGGCGATCCCACATTGCGCCGGGTCCGATGAAGGCCGGGCTCACGCAGTTGACACGGATGTCGTTGCTTGCCAGGTCTTTCGCTGCGGTGCTGGTGAGCGCCACGACAGCGGCCTTCGACGCCGAGTAGGCCGCCATGTTGGGGGCGCCGCCGTGTGCCATCGACGCGCTGTTGACGACCACTCCACCTCGGCCAACTGCGATGAGCGCGCCCGCGAACTGCTGGAGGACGATCATCACCCCGGTCACATTGATGTCGAGCACGCGCCGGAAGTCGGCGATGTCGTAGTCGGCGGTGTTCGTGAAGTGGCCCTGGTAGCCGGCGTTGTTGAACAACACGTCGGCGACGATCCCCTCAGCCGACAGTTGCTCGAACATCGCGGTCACCTGCTCGACGCTCGTGACGTCGCAGTGGACGACTCGTGGCTGCTCCGAGCCAGCGGCGACACACGCCTCGACCGTGGTCGCGAGCCCGGCCTCGGCACCGGCGAGGTCGGTGAGCACGAGGGCGGCACCCTCGGATCCGAGTCGACGTGCGACCGAGCGTCCGATGTCGCCACCCGCGCCGGTCACGATCGCGACGCGACCCCCGAATGAGTTGGCCTCGCTCTGCGCTCGCTGCGATCGATCGTCGGTCATCGTGTCGGTCCTGTCGCTCGGTTGTCCGTGTCGCTCGGTCGCCCAGGTCGCTCGATTGCCCGGGTCGCTCGGCTGCCAGGTTGCTCTACTGGGCATGTGGCGTCGTGTGCCATTGCAGGCCCACTCTGGCATCCGGCGACCGATGCCGGAGTCGATGCGTGTGCTTGACTGGCTGCCGACCGACATCGGAGGACTCGATCGACATGGCGCGCACCCTGACCACGACCATCGCACTGATCGCGTTCGTGGTGGCGACACTCGTCCCGGCGGCTGGGGCCCACAGCCAGGCGGTCCCGCCGAACGGGGCCGACGTCGACTCGGCCAGTTTCCTCGAGATCGTCGTGCTGCCGGGCGGCGACATGTTGATCCTCGGCACCTGGTGGGGCGAATACGCCGGATCGACCGTCGAGGAAGGAATCGGCGCATTCGTCCAGCACCGTGACGCTCTCGGAGCGATCACCCGGACCGAGCGGGTCGACGAGGTCGACCTCACCTGTCTCTTTCCCGAGGTCGGCGACGTCGACCTGTTCACCGAACGGGCTCGCGCTCCCGAGTCCGACACGGTTTTCTTCACGATGACCACCTGCGCCGGAACGCACATCGTGAGTGCTGACGCCGACGGAATCCGAGCCACACGACCCGCCGGCGGCGACGAGGTGTACGGCTACTCGTCGTTCGCCGCCGACCCGACCGGGGGCGTGCAGGTGGTGGCCCGCGCCGAGCGGTTCGTCGATCTCGATTCGCAGTGGACGCTGTACTCGTTCGACGACGACCTCGAACTCCGGTCGGCCACGCCACTGCCCGCCGAGCTCGACGACGCCGCGTCCATCCGAATCCGCGAGTTCGGCGAGGAGTTCGGCGAGGACTCCGGTGGCGACGGCGGAGGTGTCACCAACCTCGTCGGACCCGACGGGACCGGCTGGGTGCCCGCCCGGCGCGACGGCTCGCTGGTGCTCGTCGAGGTTGCGCCGACCGGCGGCATCGAGGCGGTTCGCCAGATCGGCGACACCGGATGCCTCGAAGAACTCGTCTTCGAGACGCCGCTCGTGCGTGCACTCACGGTTGTCGGGGACCGGATGTGGGTGGCGACATGCTCGGTCGACGCCGGTCCCGACGGCTCCGACCAGCTCGCGCTCTCCGTCCTGGCGTTCGACTCGTCGACCGGCGAGCGACTCGGCGAAGTGACCGGTTACCCCGACGACCTGGATCTGTTCTCCACGATCGTGGGTCGGTTTCCGCCGGAGTTCTCGCCCGACGCCTCGCTGATGATCGTCGAGTCGTATCGCGGGCAGGCCATGCTCGAGATCGCCGGAAGCCTCGACGCACCGACGTGGACCGCCGTCGGTCTCGCCGAGGGAAACGGGACCACCAGGATCGAGTCGGTCGATCGCATCGACGGCGACGAGTTCGTCGCCGTGGGGTTCGAACTCGCCAACGACGGCAGCTTCGAGGAGGGCGAGATCGTCCTCGACGGAGCGACACCGCGCCAGCCGGTCATCCAGCGACGTCAATTCCCGTCGCTCGTCGCCGACGACCCGGTGCGCATCCTCGACACTCGCCCCGGCTTCACGACCTTCGACGGTCGCAGCGCCGGCGAGGGCCGCGCCAGTCGCGCCGGCACGGTGCGTGTGCCGGTCGTCGGCCGTGGCTCGGCTGACTCCGACACCGCGGCCGTCGTGGTCAACGTGACCGCCGTGCGACCCGACGAGCGGGGCTTCCTCACCGTCTTCCCGTGCGGCGAGGACCGCCCCACGGCGTCATCGGTCAACTTCGACGCCGGCGTCACGAGCAGCAACACGACGACGAGCGCGGTGAGTGAGTCGGGTGACGTGTGCGTGTACGCCTCGACGGGGACGCACCTCGTGGTCGACATGACGGCGACCTTCCGTGCGACGCCGAGCTTCGGGTCGATCGAACCGGCGCGCCTGTACGACAGCCGACCCGGCAACGCACTCGTCGACGGTGCGTCGGCCTCCACCGGGCCCGTCGTAGCCGACGGCGTGGTCCGCGTCGCGGCCACGGGTCGCGGTGGCATCGATGACGAGGCGGCGCACGTGGTGGTGAACGTGACGGCGGTGAACCCCGCCGAGCGCGGGTTCATCACGGCGTGGGATTGTTCGCAGCGGCAACCCGAGATCGCCACCGTCAACTTCGTCGCCGGCGAGACCACTCCGAACCAGACGATCGTCGCCCTCGCCTCGGATGCCGATGGCGGCGAGATCTGTGTGTTCACGTCAGCGCAGACGCACGTGGTCGTCGATGCACTCGCCTGGCTCGGCCCCGGAAATGGGCTGGCGAGCAGCGAACCGATCCGGTTCCTCGACACACGACCGACGGGGCGCACATTCGACGATCGGGCGGCGGGGTTCAACGGTTCGGCAGGCCGGAGGTCGCGAGACGAGGTCTTCATCTTCAGCCTGCGACGGCTGCCGTGGGGCGCGGCGAACAGAGTCGCCGCGCTGAACATCGCGATCGTCGACCCGTCGAACGACGGAGCCCTCACCGTCTGGCCATGCGACGACGGCAGGCCGTTCGGCTCGCCGCCGACGGTGTCGTCGGTGAACTTCCGTGCCGGCCGGGTGACCAGCAACTCGATGATCGTCGAGGTCGAGACGGCGCCGTTCCTCTGCTTCAGTGCGCCCGCTGACTACCACATGATCCTCGACCTGATCACCAGCCGGTAGGTGCCCTCCCGCTTCGCCAGGTCGTCCTCAGTCGAGGTCGGACAGTCCGCCGAGACGCTGCAGCTGGGCGACGGCGAGGTCGATCATCTCCAGGTCGGCCTCGGACGAGCCGCGACGACATCGTTCCCGTTCTGCGGCGACGGCGTCGGTGACCTTCGCCGTGATCGGGCCGAGGTCGAAGGCGATCAGGTCGGCATCACGACGTATCCAGTAGCTCGTGAGGTGTTCGACGATCGGCCACACGTTGCGAGCAGTCGTCTCGGTCGAGCGCCCCACGAGTGACGAGAACATCGACCTCACTCCCGCCGCGCATCCGTCCGGATCCTTGCTGTGCAGGTCCAGGATCGCGTACCAACTTCCAAGCACCCAGTGCTCTCCGAATCCCATCCCGCTGCGATCGTCGACGTGGTATCTGCCCGTCCCGAGTGCGAACTGGCTGAGCTGTCGGCGCTCGATCGCTTCCTCGAAAAGGTTCGTCACGTCGTTGCGGCCCGAGGTCGCGACGAGGACCAGGCGATGACACCGCAGGCCAGGGCGAGAAGCGCGCTGATCGCAGCGAAGGCCCAGTACGGCACCCTGTTCGCGACGAATTCGTCCGCCTGCAGAAGCTCGGCGCCGTCGGGATCGCCGGTGAGATGGAGGGCCGAGAGTTCGTCGAGCGGGCCGAGTTCGTCGTAGCGGTCCTCGGCGATCGGTTGGAGTGCCGAGAACTCCCGTCCGTCGCCGAGGACGAAGGTGAACTCGACCTGATCGTCGGAGTAGTCGTCGTACCGGCTGGTGTTCGGATTCAGGCGACGTTCGTTCTGCTCGATGAACGAGATGGCGGTGACAGGGCTGGCGACGCCCTCGCCAAGGAGGCCGGCTCTCGTCCTCCACTGATCGACGTGCAACGACGCGAACACGACGAGACCGACGGCGAAGAATGCCGAACAGGTGCCCATGATGATCGCCTGCGCCCGATTCCTCACGTGCCGAGCATGACAGACCTCATCATCGGAGCCACGAGCGACACTCGACGACGTGCGACCCGCATCCTCGCAGCATGAGACGGCCGTTCATCTGACACCGCATCGACCCCGCATCGACACCGCATCTGACCCCGCATCGACCCCGCATCGACACCGCATCGACACCGCATCGACACCGATCGGGACGCGCTGTTCGGCCGTCAGCGGCGGACGATGACTTCGGCGCCTGCCGCCTCGGGTTCGTCGTCGATCAACTCGGCGGGGAAGCCCGGTGTCGTCACCGACACACCGGTGGCGTCCTCGAGTCGCCGGATCACGTTGGGCGACCACTCCCGCTCGCCGTACCGCTCGGCGGCGTCGCGGAAGATGTCGATCATCAACGGGTTCACCTCGAGTGGAACGCCGGCCGCATCGGCGATGTCCTGGAAGAGGCCGATGTCCTTGAGCACCAGGTCCATGGTGAAACTGATGTCGCGTCCGCCGTTCAAGATGACCTGGCCTTCGGTCTCGTGGACGAAGGAGTTGCCGCTCGAGATCCGAAACGCCTCGAACGTGGTGGCGAGGTCGACGCCGGCGGCGGCCATCGTGGTCAATGCTTCGGTGACGGCGATCAGATTGGCGGTCGCCAGGTAGTTCGTCGCGACCTTGAGGATCGACGCCGAGCCGAGGTCGCCGGTGTGCAGCACGCGCCGCCCCAGGATGGTCAGGAGCGGGAGCACGCGTTCGAACGTCGCCCGGTCGGTGCCGGCGAAGATCGAGATGTTGCCGGTCGCCGCACGGTGGCACCCGCCCGACACCGGACAGTCCACGGCCGAGCCTCCGGCCGCGACGACGAGAGCGCCGAGGCGGCTGATCTCGGCCGAGTCGGTGGTCGACATCTCCATCCAGACGGTGCCCGGACGCATGCCGGCCAGCACTCCGTCGGTGGCCTCCATCACGGCCGCCGACGCAGCGGGCGACGGCAGGCAGGTGATGATCACGTCGCACTGCTCGGCCAGCGACTGCGGATCGTCGACCGCGCTGGCGCCCCGTGCGACGAAGCTGTCGACGAGGGCGCGATCGAGGTCGCGGACCACGACGTCCACCCCGTTGCGGACGAGCGATCCGGCGAGCTTGCCGCCGACGTTGCCGAGGCCGACGAAGCCGACGCGGGCGGTGGTGAGGTCGAGCGGAGGAGGCGCTGTGGCGTCGGGAGCGGAGGTCACGCGATCAGTCTGGCCGGGCCCGCAGCGATCACGGCGGGATCCCATGCGGTGCGGGCGAACACGGATCGGACGTCGTCGACGAACGAGTCGAGGTCGTCGATCGGTGCGTTCGGGTCGAACGAGTTCTGGTCCCACTCGGCGCAGAACGAGGCACAGAGGTCGAACCACGGATGGTCGTCGAAGACGTCGCGTCGGTTCCGGTCGCCTCCCAAGTGGTGAGCGAAGTAGTAGCTCTGGAACACGCCGTGGTGCTCGATCACCCAGACGACCTCCTCGCGTACGTAGGGCCGCACGACGCTGGCTGCGTACTCGGCGTGGTTGTACGGAGCGAGTTCGTCACCGATGTCGTGCAGCAGGGTGGCGACGACCCAGTCGGTGTCGGCGCCGGCTCGACGCGCCCGAGTTGCGGACTGCAGCGAATGCTGGAGACGGGTGACCTGATAGCCCCCGAGCGAATCATCGAGTCGTGCGAGGACTCCGAGCAGCCGATCGGCGAGCCCGGCTGCATGCGCTCGCTCGAAGCCGTCGAGCAACTCGTAGTCGTCGGTCGTGCCGTGCTGCATCTCGGTGAACGACACCGTGTCGGTGCGGTCCGCCCGGTCGCCGCGTTCGGTCGTGTCGGCGCGGTTGACGCAGTCGGTGCTCTCGGCGCAGTCGGTGGTGGCGGGTGATGTCATCGGAGTCCGATCGGTCGGTCGTCGCGGCGGCGGAGGAGTCGCCACAGCGTGTCGGGTCCATCGTGGTCGATGTAGCACCCCTGCAGATGCCGATGCCCGCGAGTCGGGTCGAACGCCTCCCGTCCGTGGAGCACCCGATGGTTGTCGACGACGAGGACGTCGCCGGCGACCATGCGGAGCCGCAACAGATGATCGGCGCTGTTGAGTCGGTCGGCCAACCAACGCCGCCCCCGGTAGTAGACGTCGAGCACGTCGGGGTCGGCGCCCGGCGCGAAGTCGAGGCGGGGCGAGTACCGCAACCGCCGCAGCGCGCCGTCGAGATCTAGCTCGATGATCGGACTGCGGCCGACCTTCACATCGGTGCCGATGTCGTAGCGGAACTCGATCGGCAACGTGCTGAGCACGTCGAACGCCTCCGGATCGTCGGCCCGCAGTGCGCGCACGGCGGCCATGCCGTCGACCATCGTCGAGGCTCCTCCCGACGCATCGTTGGCGATCGTGTGCAGGAACTGGATGCCCGGCACGGGTCGCCGGTAGGGCTGATCGGTGTGGGCGGTCAATGCGACCGGCGTGTACGCGAGGTCGACGGGGATCGGTTCGGTCCGCACGTCGAACAGGGTGCCGAAGTTCGTCGCCGAGATCCGACCGAACCGCGACGCGATCTCGTGGAGCGCTTCCGGTGTCGCCGGCGTGTTGCGCAGGACGAAGAACCCGAGTCGGAAGAAGTGGTCGAGCGTTTCCGACATCGTTGCGTCGGCGCAGCCCGGATCGGTCAGCGCGCGGTAGTCGGTGAGCGGGACCTCGATCTCCGACCCGATCCAGGGTGTCGGCGCGGGAGGAGCGTCGTCGTCGACGTCCCCGAACAGTTCGCCGATGTCGGACGCCGTCAGGTGCATGCGGTGGCCGTCGGAGAACACGACGCTCATGGCCGCCTCCATGTCGCCGGTCGTCGCCGACATCACGTCCGCCGACACGACAGCGAGATCGTCGGCAACGTCGAGCGGCTCGGTCAGACGCTGCCGGTTGACGGGGTCGATCGCACCGACTGATCGCGAGCGTTCACGCACCCACAGTGGGTGTGCAACCGCAAGCCGACCGTCGCGCTCGACGACGAGGCGACCGGATTCGACACGACAGGCGAGGTGGTTCGCCCACGACCTCGTCGGGGGCGCGGCCGGCAACGGGGATGGCAGGACGTCGACGCTCACACAATGATCCTGACAGCGTGGTCGACTCTCGTACATCGCACGATTGGGCAATGTGCCATGCTTTCACAGCATGGCACCAACTCCACGTCCGCTCCTCCGGACCGTCGACCGGCTCCAGCGGCTGGCCATTCTCGACGCGGCCGCCCGAGCGGGGAGCTTTTCGGCCGCCGGGCGCGAGCTCGGTCTCGCACAACCGGCAGTCACTCGCCATATTCAGTCGCTGGAACGGTCCGTGGGGGTCGAGTTGTTCGCCCGCCATGCCAACCGGAGTGAGCTGACGGCGGCCGGCCAGGCGTTGGCGGCGGTGGTCGACCATGCGTTCGCGTCGATCGAGCAGGTGGTCGACGACATCACCGACGCCGACGACGTGTTCGTGTTCGCGATGCCACCCGGCTTTGCCCAGCAACTCGTCGTTCCTCGACTCGATTCGCTGCAGCGCGCGCTCGGTGACCGCGATCTCCGCCTCTGGTTGTACGACCGGGAGAACGAGTTGAACGACAGCCACTTCGACGCAGCCGTTCGCGTGAGCGGACGTGCCTGGCGCGGATACGACATGACGAGTCTGTTCGCCGAGGAGGTGATGCCCGTGGCGACGCCTGCGCTCGCCGCCGAACTCGGACTGGATGTGTGGAGTCGAGCGGAGGACGTGCTCGACGCACCGCTGCTCCACATGGATGCTGTCGACCGGCCGTGGATGTCGTGGACGGACTGGCTCGCAGTGTTCGACCTTTCGATCACGCCCGAGCGGGGGAGGGTCGTGTTCAACAACTACCCCCACGGTGCTGCAGAGGCGCTCGCCGGACGTGGCGTGGCGCTCGGATGGCGAGGTCTCGTCGAAGAACTCGTCGACGACGGTCTGCTGTGTGTGGTCGGCCCGTCGGCGACGTCGGATCGCGACTACCAGTTGACGTGGCCCGAGCGCCGAGTCGGCCCGGCGCTGGGGTCGCTCCGAGGGTGGCTCGAGGACATCGTCGCCGCATGATCGCCGCGCCGGCTTCCGACACCGCAGACACAGTCTCGACGAGAAGTCGAGGGTTTTTCGGCCAATGCGAATAGCTGATCACCGTCGCGGGTACCGGTCGGAGTGAAGCCGTCACGCGTGTCCCATATTCCGAGCGTCCATCCGCACGTCCGAGCGATCGACCCCACGGCGACCGCACGTCGTGACGACTGGTCGCTCGACGAGATGGCGGCGGGCTTTTCCGACGTCGTGCACATCCACTTCGGATTCGAACACCTCGATGCGCACAGCATCCGCCGGTTCGTCGCCGAGGCACACGAGCGCCACATAAGGGTGGTCTACACCGTCCACGACCTCGACAACCCGCACATGATCGAGCAGGGTCCGCATCACGAACGGGTCGCTGCGCTCGTCGACACCGCCGATCGACTGCTCACGCTCACACCGTCGGCGGCGATCCAGGTCGAAGAGCGCTGGGGTCGGCGGCCGTGCGTGATCGAGCACCCGCCTCTGACCGGACCGATCGCCGATCCGCCGATGCGATCGGGCGCCTTGGTGTGGCTCGGCGCCCTCCGACCGAACACCGATCTGGCCGCCGTGGCGCGGTGCCTCAAGGATTCCATGACGACCTGTCGCGTCGTCGTCCGACACGAGGCGTGGAACCGTGCGCCGCAGGTGATCCGGACAATCGTGGAAGATGCCGTCGAGAGTGGCCCGCACGTCCTCGAAGTCGTATTCCGGCCAGACGACGACGACCTCGCCCGCCTCATGGCATCGGCTCGCGTCCTGTTTCTGCCCTACGCCTGGGGAACTCATTCGGGCCTCGCTGAGATGGCCCGCAACGTCGGAACACTCGTCCTCACGACGCCCTCGCAGACCCGTACCGATCAGGGAGCGATCGCATGCGAGCCGAACGACTTCCACTCGGTGCTCGATCGATTCAGCCAGTCGAACTGTCCGCCGCGGATCCTGAGCGAGACCGAGTACCGGTCGCGACTCGACCGCATTCGCGGTTCCCACCTGACGGCCTGGGATTCGGTGCGAGCGGGAGACGGGGTCAGGCCCGCACTCGCCGGCTGACCCCGACTCGCCCGCAGCGCGGGTGTGCAGATGGATGAGGTGCGCGTCGGTCGGCGTTCGGTGGGTTCGGCGAGGTCGACTGAGGTGCGGCGCGTGACCGGGGTCACCGGTCGGCGTTCGGTTCTCCTGTTCAGCAGGCGCCATCGAACGCTCCAGATGTCACGGGGGGCAATCATGAAGTGGACGACGAGTGCCATCGGTCGACGGGTGGGGGCTGGAGCGCTTGCGTTCGCTCTGCTCACCACATCAGCGATCGGCATCGCCGACGCGCCGGTGGTCGGAGCCGCGGGCGAGGTTCCCTCGGTGCAGTCGTTGGCGCCGGCTCGGTTGTTGGAGACCCGGTCGGGGAATGCGTCGTTGCAGACCGATGATGGCCAGTTCCTGGGTGATGGGGTGACCGAGGCGGGTGGTGTGGTCGAGTTGACGGTCGCTGGTCGGGGTGGTGTTCCTGTTGATGCGGAGGCGGTGTTCTTGAACGTGACGGTGGTGAATCCGTCGGCGGGTGGTTTCTTGACGGCGTTCCCGTGTGGTTCGACGCCTCCGAATTCGTCGAATGTGAACTATTCGCGTGGTGAGGTGGTGCCGAATGCGGTGCTGGCCAAGATCGGCGTGGACGGGAAGGTGTGTCTGTTCACGTTGGCGAGCACTCATCTCGTCGTGGACGTGAACGGCTATGTCGGTCCACCGACGTGCGTCGAGGTGCCATTGGAGATCACGAGCCACGTCGACGATGAGATCGTCGACACCTCGTCGGACGGCACGAGCACGGGAACGGTCGTCATCAGCGGTGTCGCCCCTGCGGGGACGACGGCGGTGTCGGTCGACGACGGTGACGAGACGGCGGCAGCGACCCTGACCATCGACGGCTGCTCGGTCGCGTGGACGATCGAGGCCAACGTCGACATCGACGAGACCCGCACGTTTGCCGTCACCGCTCGCGGGAGCGGCGCCACTCAGACCGCCGACGTCACGCTCGACCTGATCGCAGCCGGCGCCGCCGACACCCTCGTGGACCCGACGTTCTCCGAGACGCCGCAGTTCGCGAGTCGCCTCCTCACCTACGACGAGCCGTCCGGATCGCTGACGTTCGCCGGCAACACGACTGGTTCGCTCAGCGTCGGCGACGGACTGGTCAGCGCTCCGAACGAGGCGGCGCCCAGCGGCTATCTCCGAGTGGTCACCGGCTTGTCGTTCGATGGCACGACCACGACGGTGACGACCCGACAGGCGGGCTTGACCGAATTCGTCCGCCAGATCGACGTCCAGGTGTCCGTCGAACCTGGTGATGCGGTGACGATGGTGTTGGGGACCGACAGCGAGCCGGGCCTCAAGAGCGAGACGGGTCTCGAGAAGGAGCTGGCGTTGCTCACCATCGGCGAGTTGGAGTTCGATGTGGACTTCGAGGTCGACCCTGGCTTCGAGATCGACATCGACATCGACTTCCGCCGCAACGGGTGTCGGTGGTGTCTTCCCTCCGTCGTCGTGGACCGCATCTTCTTCGAGGTCAGCCTCTCCTTCTCGGCGACTGCCGCGGTCACGTACCGCGGTGCGAACCTGATCAACGAACAGCGCAGCTTCGGGCCTCGCTTCGACGATTTCCGGTTGGCCAAGTTCGTGATCCCGCTGCCGATCGGCGCCATCACGATCGATCTCGAAGCCGAAGGGCAGGCCTTCATCAAGGCAGAGATCGATGCGGCCGCCGAGCTCTCGTACGGGCTCGGATTCGAAGTCGTCGCCGGATGGGAATACCGAGGGGACGGAACCGGTCGAGGCGGATACAGCGACGCCGGGTTCACCGGTGGCCTCTCGGACGACGGCCTCGGATTGGCGGCCGGAATCTCCGCATCGGTGTCGGTCGGCCTCGAGATGGATCTCGAAGCGCTGCTCTGGGGTCAGGCCGGATTCGAGATCGAAGCTCGCCCGCAGATCCGGCTCGAAGCATTCGCCGATGCGATCGCGCGCCAGATCCCGTGGACGCTCAAGTTGGTGGTTCCGTTCGACGCGAACCTCGAGGTCGAGATCGACCTGGGTCCGATCGAGTACGACCGTGAGTTCGGTGACCTCGAGATCGCCCAGCTCAGCATCACGCTCTTCGAAGGTGTGCTGTTCGGCGACGAGATCGCCGAGGCCGTGCTGGGCGATGGCGTGACCGAGGTCGATTCCTCGACGACCGGGAGCACCGACCAGTTCGACCGTTTCGACGGGTTCGCACCCGGCGAGAGTGCGTGGGTGCTCAGCACCGGCCAGATCGACGATGTCGACGGCGCGGCGTTCGAACTCGCTTCGACCGACCTGCCCGGCGTCCCGGGCAATGCGCGACTCACCTCGCTCGCCGGTTACGAGACCACCGATGCCGTCAGCGTCTCGATCACGGTCATCCCGGACAACGACACGTTGAACGTGCGGTACGTGTTCGCAAGTGAGGAGTACCCCGACTTCGTCGGCTCGACGTTCAACGACGTGATGGCCGTCCTCATCGACGGGATCAACTGCGCGGTGGTCCCCGGAACTCTGTCTCCGGTCTCGGTCAACACCATCAGCGAGTTCACCAACTCGGAGTTCTATGTCGACAACACCGCCGGAGCGGCCGGCTACAACACGGCGCTGGGCGGGCTGACCGTTCCGTTGACGTGTTCGAGGTCTGTCACGCCCGGTCGGGCCGTGACCGTCGAGATCATCGTCGCCGATTCGGGCGACGGCATCTACGACAGCGCCGTGGCACTCATCGACGGCGGGATCTGGTCGACGTGAGGTCGGCCTCCCGCACGACCGCGGCGTAGGTTCCCGTCATGGCTGGTTATGTCATCGGAGCGGTCTTTCTCCTGTTCGCAGGATGGAGGCTCTGGACCGACCGCGTCCCCTCCGGGGCTCTGCGCTTCTCCGGAACCGTCGTCGAGGAACTGAAGCGGAAGTCGCCGACGACGGGCCGACGAGACCACACGTACGCGCCGAAGGTGTCGTACCAGCACCCGAAGACCGGCGCCAGCGAGGTGTACGAGCCGTCGCGATTCGGCCAGGAACGGTTCGAAACGGGCTCGCGCACCGAACTGATCTACGACCCGGAAAAAGACCGCATCTACCGGGCGGCGGAACGACCGATTCGTGACACGATCGTCCTCGTGGCCGTCGGGTTGGGCCTGATGGTCGCCCAGTACTTCTCCGGCTGATCCGATCGACCGGTGGCCGACTCGTCATCGCGTGTCCAAGAGGATCGCCACGATTGCTGTGTTGCCGGTGGATTCGAACCGGCGACCGTGGTCGCTATCGAAAATCGACCAGTAGCCAATCCAGCTCCGTCGGGAGCGCCCTCATCGGAGGCAAGTGCCACGAGCGGCGTCGTGCCGAAGTCTCCAAGCTGCCTCGAGTTCATCGGACGGCTACGGCGAGGAGATGCGAGAAGGCGCTCTGCATTCTGCACACGACGTTGCGGCAGAACTCCGCGATCGGATTTCCGAGCTGCCGGTCATGAAGCTGCACAAGCTCCTGTACTACTGCCAGGGCTGCACCTCGCCCTCAACGACGGCACCTTGTTGTTCGATGACCAAGTCGAGGTCTGGACTCACGGGCCCGTCGTCGCCGGATTGTGCGCCGATGAGAAACACGACCGCCCGATCACGGATGCTCAGCCGCTGTCCGCTGCGGCAGTGGTTCGAGACGGACGACGAACTGCTTCGACGCAACAAGCAGGTGAAGGAGCATCGGCGCGACGTCTTCCATCTCGGCGGGCCGACTCCGCCATCGCTCGTCGCGGCAGCACTCGGCCGCTGACCTTGCATCAGCGCCGACCCAACGCATCGGATCGGCCGCTCCTCGAGCGTTCACGTGTCGAGACTTCCGCGAACCGTGGACCGACATCGTCCAAGAGGTCATTCGCAGCAACCTCCCCGGCGAACTCGAACGCAACACCGTCGCTGCGCTCGGAATGTTCGATGGGTCGGACCTGGCCGGTGTGATCGTCTGGACGCCACTCGACGAGAACCGAATTGTCCGTAGCGCCATCTGCGCCGTCGCTCACGGCCATCAGCGGCACGGCGTCGGACTCGCGCTCGCAGAGTCGGTCGGCAAGTGGGGCTCTTCTCATCTGAGTAGGGATCGTGACCTACGCATTCGCACCGCGTTTCTTACATCACGCAACTCGATCGCCTCTTTGCCAGAAACAGCATTTGAGGTTGACCCGGTTCGACGGACGGGGTTGTTATGCGGCGATGCCGTCGCCGTGGCGGTTGAACTTAGCTTCGTGATCGACCGGTGAGTTGTAGTCGATCGTCGAGTGCAGCCGGCGCTGGTTGTACCAGCCCTCGATCCAGCGCATCAGGTCACGTCGGGCGTCAGCTCGTGTGGCCCAGCGTCGACGGTTGGCGTGCTCGCGCTTGAGGGTCCCGAAGAACGACTCGGCAGCTGCGTTGTCCCAGCACACACCGGTCGCGCCCATCGACTGGACCACGCCATGGGTGTCGCAGAGTTCACCGAAATCGGCCGACGTGTATTGCGATCCACGATCCGAGTGGAAGATCACACCGGCGGCGACCGAGCCGCCTCTGGTCGCAACGGCTGCGTCGAGTGCGTCGGAGACGAGTTCGGTGCGCATGTGATCGGCAACGGACCAGCCGATCACCCTCCGGCTGTAGAGGTCGATGACAGTGGCGAGGAACAGCCAGCCCTCACCGGTTCGCAGGTACGTGATGTCGCCGCACCAGACCGTGTCTGGCGCGGTCGGGTTGAACGCCCGTTTCACCCGATCCTCGGCCGCCGTCGCGCCCCGGTCGACGATCGTCGTGCGGACCTTGCGCCGACCCGTTTCACCTTCCCAGCCGTTGACGGACATGATCCGAGCGACACGGTTGTGACCGACCACGAACCCTTGCTGTTGGAGCCAGCGGTGCACGCGCGGTGATCCGTAGGTGCGGTCCGAGCACTCCCAGATCGCCTCGATCTCGATCCTGAGGCGACGGTCCGACAGGTCGCGTTCCGACGGTCCACGGCTGTACCAGTCGTAGTAGCCCGACTTCGACACGACGAGGACTCGACACATCTCGCGCACCGTCCAGATGCTGTTGGTGGCCTGCTCCTCGGCGATGAACGCATAGATCGTCATCGCTCGTTCCTCGAGTCTCGTGCCGAGAAGTAGGCCGTTGCTTTTCCCAAGATGTCACGCTCTCGCGTGACCCTGTCGAGCTCTTTCTTCAGGTCGCGGATCTCGGCACGCTCCTCAGGCGTTGGCTCGCCCTCGGCGCGCTCGCGGGCCTGGCGCACCCAGTTGCCGAGCGAGGAATCGTAGATCCCCAACTCCTTGGCAACCTTCGCGATCTGACCGCCAGACTCCTCCACCAACGCAACCGCGTCGGCCTTGAACTCATCTGAGAACTTGCGCCGACTACGACGCTCACTCGTGTTTGACATGGACACTCCACTCCGGGCTCACGCCCTCAAGGTAGGTGTCCGTCGAACCGGGTCAACCTCAATGTGATGACCGGAGACGTTGTCCTTGAGCGTTGACATCGGTGTTGACCACCCGAGTGCGCCGTGTGCTCGGTGGTGATTGTAGAAGTGGACGAAGTGCTCGTAGTGATCTGAGCGTTCACGATCGGAGTGCCAATCGCGGATGTAGGCCCATTCTTCGAGCAGGATCCGGTGATATCTCTCGACCTTTCCGTTGGTTTGTGGCCGGAACGGACGCGTGAACTTCGGTGTGATCGAAAGGTCTTCGAGGGTGCTGCGCCAGAGCTTGGATCGGTAGCAGGAGCCGTTGTCGGTGATGACGCGTTCAACGGTGATGTCGAGCGTGTTGAAGAACGCGTTCGCCCGTTCCCAGAACCCGACGGCAGTGACGGCTTGCTCGTTCGAATGGATTTCCGAGTAGATGATGCGGGTTCGGTCATCGAGCGCGGTGTGCAAGAACCGGTAGCCGGTCGATGCCCGTTTCGCTGTTGGTGCTCGTCCGCGTCCGTGGATGCGCCAGCCGCCGCCGTCGGGGATGCCAGCGAGTTTCTTGACGTCGACATGGACCAACTCGCCGGGCCGGTCGCGCTGATATCGAATGATCGGGTCGGCGGTTGCGCGGTCGCCTGAATCGAGGCGACCGAGTCCTTCGGCAATCAGAATGCGTTGCACTGTTGAGCCGGCTCGGCCGACTTCGTGGCCGATGTGGCTGGCGCCCCAGCGGCGTTGTTTGCGCAGCTCGATGATCCGGCGCCGGCACTCGAGTGGTGTCTGGTTCGGCGAAGTTTTTGGACGGCTGGATCGGTCGAACAAGCCGGCCTCGCCTTCGGTGAGGAAACGGTCGCGCCATTTCGTGACGGTCTTCGCGTCGACTTGGAACTTGTCGGCTGCTGCCTCGATTGTCCAGCCGTCATCGATCACCAGGCGGACCATCTTGCGTCGGCCGCGTGGCGTGAGCGACGCGTTCGGGTGCTGGGTTCTAGCTTTGGGCACTGAGCTCTCCTTGCGATGGACGTGCGTTGTTGAAGACACACAGCCTCACTCGGAGGGCTCAACTAATTCAGCGGACCAACAATCCCATCACGCCAAGGACAACCTCCCCGGTCGTCACACCTAGCCCGGATCTTTCATAGGGCTGCTTGAGCGGCGGGTGCTCCGGTGACGGTGAGTGATTGGAATGCGGTGCGGACTCGGTGGATGGCGTCGATGACGATCGTGGTCCAGGGCCATTCGTGATCGAGGCGGAGTCGGCGGCTGTTCGGTGTGATCCGGGCTGCGACGTGGAGCAGCCGATGCCGGATTGTTTTGGGTGTTGCCCGGCGGAGTTGGCCGACGCAGCCGATGCGCTGCGCCCAGCCGAGCAGGTCGTTGGCTGCGAAACAGAGGTTCATCCAGACCTCGTTGTTGACGAGGTCATCGAATGACGGTTGGAGAGTCCGCAGGCTTTCGTGTCGCGAATGACGTTCTCGGCGCGTGCCCGCTGACGCTGTTGCAACTCGAGCGCGGCGACATTGAAGCTGGTTTGGTTGGTGATGAACGCGGTGTGGCGGAACCCTTCGACAGTGTCGAACAACGACAGCTGAGCGCCCGGGTGCGGCCGCTCGCGCCTGACGATCAGCCGAGTACCAGTCGGCCAGTTGGAGAGATCGACGAACTCGGTGAGTTCGACGACCTCGGCACCATCACGACGCAACCCGCCGGCGTCGACCGCATCATGCCAGCAGCCGGTCGGGACCATCATGACGCCGTCGCGAACGCGGTGATCGATGTGGAACCCGAACGAGTAGTCGAGGTTCCGGTCGACGCATTCCTCAGCGAACCAATGCGACGCTCCGCCAGCGTCAGCACGGATAAACACGCGATGCTCAACTTCTGCTGGGTCGTCGCCGACGTCGTGACCGGCAGACCAATCGACGGGGAGTTGGTCGAGTGCGTCTGCCAGGACGGTGACGTGATCGATGGCGGTGTTCGATCCGGCGTTGCCCGGTCGCAGCTTCGCGCACAGCACTTCGTCGGTCTCTGCGATGATCGCCAGCAACGGGTGATGTCCGTAGCCGCGTTTGTAGTTCGGTCGGGCGTCTTGCTTGTCGGCTTTGGTGTTGATCAACGTCGCGTCGAAGTCGATGATCAGATCGTCACCGGCTGGACCCGCGCCCGCCGACCACGCCCGCTCACGCGCTGCAGCTCGCGCTCCGGCAATGCCGCGAAGTTCGACCGGCCCGACCTGGTCGAAGGTGCGCCAGACCGTTGCCTCCGACGCCACCGCACCGAACATCGAGCGTTGCGAACGGATCGCCGCCAGATCCGACAGACACGTCGCGCCGTCGGCGAGCGCGAGGATCATCTGCGCGAGCGTGCGACCGGGATCGTGCCGACGCTGCGGGACCGCGGCCATCGCCGTGCTCAAGCCGGCAGTCAAACCTGCGAGGTCGGCGGTCTCCGCGAGCCAGGCGATCCCGGCGTGAGAGACCAGCCCGGCACCGTCGCCGGTCACCGTGCGCGGTCGAATCAGACTGCTACCTTGAACCATGAAAACGCCCTTCGTACCGTGGGAAGTGATTGTTGTGTCGCAACACCAATCATCCCAGGTCGGAGGGCATTTTCGTACGACCGCCCGGAACCCCTACGAAAGATCCGGGCTAGATGTCCTGTTCCGTTCGTCGCTGCGAAGTTTCGAAGCAATCTCGGATGAGATACGCGACACGATTCTGGAGTCGGCCCCGTCAGCAACGGTAAGTGCGAATGGGAGCGGCTGGAAGCTGCATCTTGGGTCCGGAGAACTCCGCCTCGAGCCCCCGGCGCAAGTCCGTCCTGACCCATGGGAAGGGCGGGGCCCGAAGTTCGAAGCCGTCTCCTTTGCTTCCATCTCGATCCAGGGGTCGACCTACACAAGGGACTACAAAGGTCGGAGTCATTCGCTTTGGTACTGCGATGCTCTTGAAGAAGGTGACTTTGCGTGGCACGAGGTTGCGTTCATGGAGTCACCGTTCAGCGGTGCGCAGAAGCCGATCGTGCCGTTCGCTCTTCCTCCTGGCTCGTCGTCGGCCGAAGCTTTCTCAGGAGTCATCGGTCACGGCCAGCCAGCCTGGCCGTTCGTAGCACTGGTACCGGGCGACATCGACGAGTTCATCGGTCGCTGGGCTGAGCTTCTAGCGATCGCAAGCAATGGTCCCCTTCAGCACCCGTCGGGATTGCCGGAACGGGATGCTCGAAACTGGAGACGGTGACGCTGGCGGCCACTCGACGGAAAGTCGACAGGTTGGTCATAGGGCTCATAGATCAAGGCCGAGCTCCTTCGTCGGAACGGCAAGGCCATGCAGCACCTCGTCTCTCGCTCCGTCGGCAGAACGAACGAGCGGCAGCACAAGTTGCGCGACTTCGGAGAAGTTCCGGTGTTGGTTGAGGGTTGCACTCACACCCGACAACGCGCCCGGGTCGACTTCTTGACCGTCGGCCCAGTCCTTCCAGCGGTCGAGGGCCCGACAGAGTTCGTTGGCTCGGTCGGCGGCACCGTCGAGGTCCTCCCACTCATCGAGGATTCGGCGGGTCGAATTACACTGGCGGTGGTCGTCGATGATCTTGCGGAGGTCATCGAGCGGCGCACGGGTCGGTGCGGCGAGTTCCTCGGTTCGGGCCAGACGTTCGTTGGCGGCGGCGAGGACTTCGGTCGCTGCTTGGACCTCTCGGCGAGCTGATCGACGGTGAACTCGGCCGGACTTGCGCAACTCGAACTCGGCATTCCACAACGCCGACTGCGACTCGCTCACGACACGCTTCGCAGCGGCGACCTTCTTGTTGAACGGGGCGTGCGCCGCCTCGGTTGCGGGCAGGCGACGACTTGCTTCGGCCACACGCCTTTCGTCCGCAGCCCGCTCGGCGTTGCGTTCGTCGAGCGCGTGTTGGGCGGCTCGACGCTGCTCCTCGGCCGTCGCCCGCAACTCGTCGAACCATTCGGGAATCTGGACACGAGGCTGTGGCCCCGACCTTGGAACGGCTTCGGCGAGCGTTCGGCGATGCGTCGTTGCGGGGATGTCGGCTCGGTCGATGGCGATGGCTGCTTCGAGGATGCTGATTGCTTCGGCGATGTCGGGCGTGTCGGTGACGACGAGGGCGTGGTTCTCGTTGCGGCCTCGGGTCATGCCGACGTAGAGGCCTCGGCCGGTCGTTGCATTGGTGGCGAGGGTGATGCTGCGGTCGGCGGTCTCGCCTTGGGCGCCGTGTTCGGTGGTGGCGTACGCAAGTTGCACGTTTTGGCGGACGTAGTCGGCAGGGAGGGTGATGGTGCCGTGTCGGTCGAGTCGGGTCACGGTGATCTCGCCGTTCGGGTTGGTGTCGGTGATGGTCCAGCGTTCTCGGTTGCGTACGGATTCACCCGTGGTGGTGCGGAGTCGTCGGTCGTTGCGGCGGGTGGCGACGATGTCGCCGACCATCGCCCACTCATCGTCGATCTGGACGAGCGTGTCTTGGTCGAGTTCGCCGGCTTCGACGCGGCGTTGTTGGATGTGATGGTTGATGGCGTGGACGTGTTCGTTGCGGGTGGTCGTGATCGAGATCGTCGCGCCGGCATCGCGGCTGCGGGTCCAGGCGTCGGTGATCGTGTCGAGGTGGTCGTCGAACGTGCCGGCTCGGATGCGGCCGAAGGTGTTGTAGAAGTGGAGTGCGTCGGGGTCGCCTTGGCGGAGGCGGAGTGAGTTGGTGGCTTCCCACTCGTTGGTGAAGCGGTGAAGGTGTTCGAGTTCGTTCGTGCGGCCGGTGGTGCAGAGTTCTTGGAACATGCCGCCTCGGCCGACGGCTTGAAGTTGAGATGGGTCGCCGATGAGGGCGAGTCGCCACTCGCGTTGTTCGGCGTGGACAACGAGCCGATGGAGGTCGGCGGTGTTCAACATTCCGGCCTCGTCGACGATCACCCTCGTGCCAGGCCCGACGTCGAAAGATGATCGCCGTTCCGGGTCCGGGTGGTCGAGTTCGTAGAGGAGCTTGGCGACGGTGTCGGCAGGCATCCCGGTCTCGGTTTCAAGGACACGAGCAGCCTTGGCCGTCGGGGCGAACCCGATCACCGGTCGAGCGCGGGCATCGAGATCGGTGACGGCGGCTTGGAGCATGCGTGTCTTGCCAGCTCCGGCTGGGCCGACGACGAGCACGAGCCGATCGTGTCCCGCCACGGCACTCGCGGCATCGTGCTGACCATCGTCCAAGGCATCGTCCGCGATCGTGTGCGACGGGATCGGGTCGTCGGCTTGCGCATCGTGCGCCCACGACACGATGCGTTCCTCTTGCACGAGGACGTGCTCGCTGGTCGACTGGTTCGTGATCGGCTCGATGTGAAGCGATCGGCCGTCGCACGATCGCCGCAGCGTGTGATCGCTTTCCGGATCCAGATCGACACACGAGGCGAGCACCCGATCGACCGCACGATCGAGTTCGGTCGCCCAGGTCGTGCCGTCGTAGCCGGGCTGCACGGTGGTCGTGTCGCAGATCGTGCGGAGCACGTCCATCCGATTCCACGTCGACTTACGCGTCGCCAACTCCTCGATCACATCCGACACGACCAACGGCGTTGGTTTGATCGGGTGCTCGCGTGCAGCGTCGGCAATCGAGTCGAGCAGCATGGTCGTGTCCATGCCGAGCCGGGCGGCCTCGCTCTCCCAACCGGTCCGCAGATCCGGCACGGTCGATCCGGTCTTCTTCGCACGGGTGTCGACGGCGGCTTCGCGTTCCATCGCTGCGAACTCGAACGCTGACGGGTCGCGACCTTCACGGCTACAGAAGTCGGCGAGCTTGTCGTTCATCTCGAACCCGATCTCACGGGCGCGCTTCGAGAACTGGTCCAACAACTCCGTCGGCACGCCTGCGATCTCGGCTTGGCCGTTCACGATCGGCTCGAACACGACCCCGTACCGACGAGACAGCTCCGCGCGCAGCACCGACTGATACAGGTAGCCGAACGCCTGCTGATACTTCTTCAACGTCTGAGCGTCGAGCGCGTACCAACGGCCATCGGCGGTCTGGACCTTCGCTGAGATCACGACATGGGTGTGCAGTTGCGGATCGTCGGCGCGGCTCGTCGACTGACCGAACACCGCCACCGACAGCCCTTGCGTTTCGGGGTGAAGCCGTGCCCCGTTCGACCGGATGCGGGTGGTGGACCCGTACTTCTCGATCATTTCGACCACGGCGTTGACCGCTACGTCGTGACACTCGGCCCAGCCGTCATCGCCGGTCAATCCCCAGAGAACCGACAACGACTTCGGAGCCGACAACGTCGCGTCGTATCCAGCGACTGCCTTGATCGTGTTGCCGTGCTTGTCGAACCGATCCACCAACGCACGCCCCAACTGCTGACCGGTCGTCGGGTCAAGACCCGACAAGAGTGCTTCGAGCGCTTCGGTCGTCACCTCACCCGACAGGCCGAGGCCCGGCGCCTGCGACCCCATCCACACACCCGGCCGCTCGCCGTCGGCCTTGGTGAGATAGCCGGTGTAATACTCGGCCGACGCACCCGCACCCGACGCATACACCGTCGTCACGCGAATCATGAACCCACCCGATCTGGCGCGGGCACCTGTCTGAAGAATGAAATGCGAGCGAAGCAACGGACGAACACGGGAGGGGCTTTCAGCCTCGATCCACCGACTCGGCTTCGGTGATCGGCTGCTGATCGGGGCTGGGGTGTCTGGGGCTGGTCGCGGCGAGTTCGGCCGTTGGTGGGGCGTGGCGAAGCCGGTTCGGATGGGGTCGAGTTGGTGGCGTTGAGTCGGTTCTGCGGCGCGCCGGACCGCGGGTCTGGGTTCAGGTTGGGACGGGTTCGAGTGCGCGGAGCGTGTCGAGGATCGTGGTGAACGTGTTGGCCCAGGGCCAACGCGACGGGAGTCGCAAGACGGGTTGGCCAGCGCGGTTGACGAGCCGGCCAGGCAATGCCAGGAGTCGTGTGCGGATGGTGCGTGCAACGATCAGTCGGTCGGTGTCGTGCCCGCCGAGGCGCGTAGTCCAGCGACACATGTTGTGGGCGAGGATTGCGATCTGGAACCACGCCGAGTTCGCCCAGAACACACCCGACGGCAGGTGCTCGAGGCCAGCGCCGGCCTTCAGGTCTTTGATCGCAAGTTCGACAGTTGCGTGTTCGCGATGGAATCGATCGAGGGCGATGACATCACCGTCGAGGTCGGTCAAGAACGCGTGGTGACGCCAGTCGGGCCAGAGCTTTTGTGGCTCTTCTGTCGTTCGAGTGGGTTGAAATGACAGTCGTGTAGTGCGTGAAGCCGCTCCCTGTCTACGTTTCGGGTTGTTGAGATCCAGAACA
>Ga0209303_1000272_pt1 | contig 43996 bp, 27 predicted proteins | sample SidtaG_3_FD_187449 | JGI IMG/M metagenome (GOLD analysis project Ga0209303, IMG submission 187449) | Marine algal microbial communities from Sidmouth, United Kingdom - Sidmouth_Asex1 metaG (SPAdes) (version 2) | ecosystem: Host-associated > Algae > Red algae > Unclassified | place: Sidmouth...
GGTCACGGTGACGATCACCGGCACCGACGATGCGGCCACGGTGGGCGGCACGAACACCGGCAATGTGGTCGAAGGCAATGTCGGCGACACGCCGGCGACCACGGCCAGCGGCACGATCACGGTCAGTGACGTGGACGGCGACGATGCGCCGAGCTTCGCCGACACCGGTCCGACGGCAGGCACCTATGGCTCGTTCGCACTCGTCAATGAGACCTGGACGTACACGCTGGACCAGAGCACAGTGCAGGATCTGGACGCCGGCGACGTGGGCACCGACACGATCAGCTACACCGCCGATGATGGCGTGACGACGCAGACGGTGACGGTGACGGTCACCGGCACCGATGATGCGGCGGTGGTCGGCGGAACGAACACTGGCAGCGTCGTCGAAGGCGATATCGGCGACACACCGATCACCGTCAGCGGTGCGATCACGGTCAGCGACGTGGACGGCGACGATGCGCCGAGCTTTGTCGACACCGGTCCGACGGCAGGCACCTATGGCTCGTTCGCACTGGTCAATGAGACCTGGACGTACACGCTGGACCAGAGCGCGGTACAGGATCTGGACGCCGGTGACGTGGTCACCGACACGATCAGCTACACCGCCGACGATGGCGTGACCACGCAGACGGTCACGGTGACGATCACCGGCGCCGACGATGCAGCCACGGTGGGCGGCACGATCACCGGTAGCGTCGTCGAAGGCGACATCGGCGACACGCCGATCACCGCCAGCGGTGCGATCACGGTAAGCGACGTGGATGACGATGACACGCCGGCTTGGGCTGATGTTGCATCAACCGACAGAACGTACGGCTCGTTCGTGCTCAGTTCCGGTTCCTGGACGTACACGCTGAACCAGAGCACGGTGCAAGATCTGGACGCCGGCGACGTGGTCACCGACACCATCACCTACACCGCCACCGACACGGTGACCACGCAGACGGTCACGGTGACGATCACCGGCACCGACGATGCGGCCACGGTGGGCGGCACGATCACCGGCAGCGTCGTCGAAGGCGACATCGGCGACACGCCGATCACCGCCAGCGGTGCGATCACGGTAAGCGACGTGGATGACGATGACACGCCGGCTTGGGCTGATGTTGCATCAACCGACAGAACGTACGGCTCGTTCGTGCTCAGTTCCGGTACCTGGACGTACACGCTGGACCAGAACACGGTGCAGGATCTAGACGCGGGCGACACCGTCACCGACACGATCAGCTACACCGCCGATGACGGCGTGACGACGCAGACGGTGACGGTGACGATCACCGGCAGCGACGATCTGTCAGTGGTCACGGGTGGCACGGCCGGCATGGTCACCGAAGGCGATATCGGGGATGCGCCGGTGATCGACAGCGGCACGTTGATGATCAGCGATGCGGACCGGGACGACATGCCGTCCTTCGCCGACCTGGCGACCACGACTGGCGACAACGCCTACGGGCGGTTCGAGCTCACCTCGGGCACCTGGACCTATACGCTGAATCAGGCGGTGGTTCAGCAACTGATCGAAGATCAGCAGGTCAGCGATGCGCACACTTTCGTCGCTTCTGACGGCACGTCTCAGCGCGTCACCGTCGTGATCGTCGGGCGTAACGATGCGCCGCGGATCACCTCGGCCGAGACCGTCACGCACGATGAACACCTGACGAAAGTGATGCGCATCACTAGCGAAGATGCGGACCGGGAGTCGCCGCGCTATGCCATCCATGGCGGAGCGGACGCGGATGCGTTCGCGCTCGACCCGATCAGCGGAGCGCTGCGGTTCGTGAACCCACCGGATGCCGATGCGGCGAACGATGCGGACGCCGACAATGTGTACCAGCTCGAGGTGATCGTCACGGACGGGGCCGGCGGCCATGCGCGGCAGACGATTACCGTCACCGTTTTGGACCGCAATGACAGCCCCCCGCAAGTGGATGACGATCAGCGTTTCCCGATCACCGAGAACGCTGCAGCCGGCACGTCGGTCGGGACGCTGACGGCACGGGATGTGGATACAAGCGGTTCACTCGTGGACTGGCGCATCGAAGGCGGGCAGGGTCACGAGTCCTTTGTGCTCGATCGGCATAGCGGAACCCTTCGGGTGGCGTACGGGGTGACCCTGGATCACGAGCAGCGAACGGTTCACGAACTGATCGTCTCCGTCAGCGATGGCGTGCACCGCTCCGCACCGAGCGTGATCAGGATCGATGTGCTGGACGTGGACGAATTGCCGATGGTGCGTGCGGACACGTTGAGCGCGCGTGAAGACATCGCGCGCACCATCGCGCCGTCGCTTGAGCTACTGGCAAACGATGTGGATCCCGAAGGGCCGGTTCGCCTGGCGTCGTTCTCGCAGCCGTTGAACGGCACGCTGGCCATGGAGGATGACGGACAGCTGGTCTATCGCCCGGTGGCCGACTTCAACGGCACGGACGGGTTCGACTACACCGTCGAGGATGCCGCCGGGCAGCAGGCGAGCGCTCGTGTGACGATCCAGGTGGAGGCCGTCAACGATGCCCCGGTGTTGCGTCCGACGCCGGTGGACGGTGACATCGGTGACTCTCCGGTGATCGGTGCCGACGTGGCGCTGCGGGGCGAGTTCGCCGCGTTGGAAAATCTGACCGAAGTCGCTTCGGTTGCCACCGTTGATGCCGACGGCGATGCGGTGACCCTGACGCTCGGTGGCCCGGACGCCGATCTGTTCGAGCTCGATCCGGTCAGCGGTCAGTTGCGCCCGTCGGTGCCGCTGGATTTCGAGAACCCGAGCGATGCCGATGGCGACAATCGATACGAGCTCGAGATCGACCTGCGGGACGAGCATGGCGGGCTGACGCGAGTGCCGATCACCATCAGTGCGCAGGATGTCAACGAAGCCCCGACGTTGGCCGGTGGGGCGTTTTCCCTGCCGCAGGGGTTCGCCGGTCCGGTGGTGCTGCTCGGTGCGCTCGATCCGGATGCCGGGGAGGCATTGTCGTTCCAACTGCTGACGGTCGACGGACCGAGCAGCGCGACCGATCGTATCGAGTTGACCTCCGGGGGTTGGCTGATCACGAATCAACTGCCGCCGGGTGACTACGAGCTGGTGGTGCGCGTCACCGATCTGGGCGGTCTGTTTGCCGACGGTCGTCTCACGCTGTCGGTGGTCGCGAATCCGATAGAAATGGACCTCGGTGCTGCCTTGCCGCCGCTGCAGGCGCCGGCGGTCGGTTTGCCTCTGGGGCCGATCTCGACTGAACGGGGCCTGGCCCAAGCGCCGACCCTCGGCATCGCGCCGTCGCTCGGAAGCGGATCTCCTGTTGGAGCATCGCCTAGCGAGGCGCCGTCAGGTACCGTCGGCGTGGCATCCGCATCGCAGATCCGGGTTTCCGGGCCTCATGCCGGCCTGGTGGTGTTCGGCAGACCCGAATCGAGTGCCGATGGCGGATCCTCGGTGGCCGATGACCGGGTGTCGCAGTGGCGCCTGGTCGTCGACTACGCCATCGGCTCTCCGGGTGGCGAGCGTGCCTACCTGGTGCGGGCGCTGCTTGACGGGTTCGACCGGCAGGCGTTCTCCCTTCCCGCGCCGGCCGCGCTGTTCTCGGCACTCGACTCGGTGTACCGCGAGCTGGAAGAGGAGACCACGCAGCTGGAAGCGCGCGATTTTCTCAGCCGAGCCGGAGCGGCCTTCACGGTCACCGGTCTGACCGTCGGGTCGGTCTTCTGGATGCTGCGATCGGGTGCCTGGGTGGCCACGGCCGTGCTCAGTTCGCCGTTGTGGCGCCCGTTGGATCCGATTCCGATCTTGGCCGCTGGTTCCCAGCAGGCGCTCGACGAGGATGACGAAGACCCGGATGGCGATCAGGATGATCGGGTGCATCCCGCGGCATGAATCGATCGGCATCACCATGGCTGGCAGTGCGTCGTGGCTTCGCACGTGCGCGCGCCCTACGCAGGCGTCCGGCGTCCACGTGGGGACGCCCGGTGTCCTTGGCGCTGAGTCTGGTGCTGCTGAGCTTGAGCGTGCTGCTGCTCGGCGACCTGTTCGGACTGCGCGGTAGCATCCGCGAACCGGTCGCCGCGTCGCGCAAGCTGGTGGCCGAGACGCTGGCGATGAACCTGTCGACGCTGGCAGGACTCGGGGACGAGCCGGGCATCCAGGGTGCGCTGCAACATCTGGTCGGTACCCACACCGATGTGCTTGCCGCCTCGCTGGTTCGCACTGACGGCACCGTGCTTGGCCAGCACGGTGAGGTGGCGTTGCTCGATGCCGGTAGCGGCGGATCGCCGCTGGAGCGCCTGCGGGTGCCGATCTTCTCCAGACAGGCCGCCTGGGGCAATGTTCAGATCGTGTTTGCGCCGGCGGTATCGCGTTGGCAGGACGCGTTCTGGCTGAGCGCCATGGCGTTGGGCATGTTCATAAGCTTCGTGCTCTTCCTGGTGCGTGTGCTGGTGCAGCTCGATCCCGGCCGAGCGGTGCCCGGGAGGGTGGACTCGGCGTTGAACCTGTTCAGCGCTGGAGTGATCGTGCTCGACGCGCAGCTGCGGGTGGTGCTAGTCAATCGCGCCGCCGAGACCATTGCCGGCCAGCATGCGCCGAGTCTGACCGGACGCTTGCTGGACGAGTGGCCCTGGCAGGCCGAAGCGGGATGGCAAGCACCGTGGGCGACGACGTTGCACAGCGGTCTGGCGGTGTCCGATCAACCGCTGCGGCTGCGCGGCCCCGATGGCCAGTCGCACCTGTACCTGGTGAGCTGCTCCTTCGTCGGCGATGACTCGGCGCGATTGCAGGGTGTCATGGTCACGCTGGACGATCTCACCCAGGTGGAGCGCAAGAACCAGGAACTGGCCAGAACCTTGAGCGCCCTACGCCGATCGCAACAGGAGCTGACCGAAAAGACTCATGAGCTGCAACGGCTGGCCACCACCGATCCCTTGACCGGCATCGCCAACCGGCGCACGTTGATGGAGCAGCTGGCAGCCGATCTGAAGCGCACGCGCGCGAACGGTGAGCCGCTGGCCTGCGTGATGACGGACATCGATCATTTCAAGCGCATCAACGACACCCACGGCCATGCCATGGGCGATGCGGTCATCAAGGCGGTGGCCGAGACGCTGGATCAGCATTGTCGTGAGGGTGACACCGTCGGGCGCTACGGGGGTGAGGAGTTCGTGCTGATCCTGCCGGGCCGTGATGCGCGGCAAGCCGTCCAGATCGCCGAGAAGGTGCGAGTGGCGATCATGGCGCTGGGGCTGGGGGAACAGCTGGCGTTGGATGCGCTGTCGGCAAGCTTCGGTGTGGCGGACACGCACAGCAAAGCGATCGAAGGGGCGGATCTGGTGGACCATGCCGATCGAGGGCTCTACCGAGCCAAGGAATCGGGGCGCAACCGGGTCTGCATTCATGCGCCGCACGCTCCGGGTACCGATTCGACCCCTTCGGATCCGACGGGGCCGATCGAGATCGTGCCATCGTCCGAAGATCTCGCCCAGGTCCAGGTGGTCGAACTGCAATCTCGGCTCGCCGAGCGGGATCGGGACGTGGCTCGTCTGCAGGAGTTCGATTCGCTCACGGGGATGCCGATGCGCACCTTGTTCGTGACGCGGGTGGCGACCGAGATGACGCGCAGCCGCCGCCACGGCACGCTGGTCGGTGTGATGTCGCTGGAGATTCAGCAGTTGGAGCGCATCGTCGCAACGCTCGGCCACGATACCGCCGACGCCCTTGTCGTCGCCTTTGCCGAGCGGGTGCAGACCGGGCTGCGCGCTAGCGACGCGGTGCTGACCATCATCGCCGGGCACAGTCTCTCGCGGGTCACGGCCAACGAGTACGGCGTCCTGCTCTCGGAGCTCGCTGATGCCAGTGGCGCGTTGGTGGTCATCACTCGGTTGCGCCGCCTGCTCGGCGAGCCGTTCCTGATCGAGGGGCAGCACGTCTACGTGGGTGCCAACATCGGCATTGCGTTGTCCGATACGGAGGACGGTGATGCCGCGCGGTTGCTCTCGCAGGCCAGCGAGGCTCGGATGGAAGCGGCGAAAAAGCTGGAGAAGGTAGCGCACAGCTTTGCCTCGGCGTCGCTGGACGCGGCGTCCAAGGACTACATCCGGCTCGAGGCCGATCTGCACGATGCCCTGCAGGCGGGCTCGCTGGAGACGTGGTTCCAACCCATGTTCGATCTGGCCACGCGACGCGTCACCGGGATGGAGGCCTTGCTGCGCTGGCGGCACGAGACACGCGGGTTCGTGCCGCCAGATGTCTTCGTGGCGTTGGCCGAGGCGAACGGCATGATCGGGCAGCTGTACAGTCTTGTGCTGGAGCAGACGCTGGTGCAGATCCAGGAGTGGAACGCGATGGGGTTCGACGATCTTCGCGTCTCGATCAACATATCGCCCATGCAGCTGCGCTCCGCATCGCTGGTGCCCGACACGGTTGCAGCGCTTGCTCGGGTGGGCGTGTCCGGCGAGCAGCTGGAGATCGAACTGACGGACACGTCGGTGCTGAATCGACCGACGGAGGCACGGGAGGCGCTCGAGGCGCTCAGGCGTTTCGGCATCACGATCTCCATGGACGATTTCGGGACCGGCTATACCTCACTGGCCCTGTTGGCTCAGCTGCCACTGGACACGGTCAAGATCGACCGATCGTTCATCGTGGCGATGGCCGAGGGCGAGCGCGATCGAGCCGTCATCGAATCGATCATCAAGATGGCGCGGGCACTGAACCTGAGGGTGGTCGGCGAAGGCGTGGAGACGAACGAGGAACTGGAGGCCTTGGCACGCTATGGCTGCAACGAAATCCAAGGGTATCTGATCAGCCGCCCGTGCCCCGGCGCGCAGATATCACGGTTTCTGGTGCAGCAACGAGATGCGCAACGGCGCCGAACGGCCTGATCTATCGGTGCGCATTGGCGCACTGGCGGCTGGACCAGACGCTTCAGCGCGCAACGCTCCACATCGTTCGCAGTTCCTGTGCCTGAACGACATGACAGTAGATCATGTTGATGATCGACAGCTCCGCCTCGTGCAGCTGGTCGGTGGCCGCCGCGCAGGCATCCTCCACCACCACCACGCCGAAGCTCTCGTCTGCCAAGCTGCGTACGGTCGATGACACGCATTGGTCCGTGAAGATGCCGGCCACCACCACGTCGCGGATGCCCATGTTGTGCAGCACCAGGCGCAGGTTGGTGCCGGTCAGCGCCGAGTCGGTGGTCTTGAGCACGGTGACCTCGTCGTCGCGCGGTTGCAGCGCCTCGACGATGAAGCTGTCCTGCCGATCCTTGGGCAGCAGCAGGTAGTTGAACCCCGGCTTCTTCTGGCTGAGCGAGCGATCGCGCCCGTCCGGCTTCAGGCAGGCGATGCGCGCAAAGATCACCTCGACCCCGCGTAGGCGTGCGTCCTCGATCAACTTCGCGGTGTTGGGTACCACCGTTGCATTCATGCGATCGAAGAACGGCTGCCAGCGGGCGTTCTCGGCATCGTCCGGCTTGGGTTCCAGGTAGGTGTTCTGGATGTCGATGACCAGCAGCGCGGTACTGCCCGGATCCAGTCGGATGTCGTCGGGCTCGTCCGCGCCCTGGTAGTAGAACGAACGGTGTCGGGTCTTCCAGCTCATCGCAGGTCCAGGTTTCAGGTCACAAGGTTCGGCAGGGCTATCCGGCCACCCGATGTCCGCCGCCCAGGTCGGTCAACGCGTTGGCCGGCACCGGCTGTCCGGATGCCTGACGGATGACGTCGCCGCCGTCATCGGCGGCCGCGTGAGTCGCGGCACGCAGGTGCAGGCGTCGCTCGCGCTGGTGCGGATCGGGGATCGGCACCGCCTGCAGCAGGCGTCGCGTGTAGGCGTGCGCCGGTGCGCCGAACACCTGTTCGCGGCTACCGCACTCCACGATGCGGCCGCGCCGCAGCACGATGACCCGATCGCTGATGCGCTCGACCACCGCCATGTCGTGCGAGATGAACAAAAAGGCCACGCCGTCGCGCTCGCGGATCGCCTCGAGCAGCGCCAGCACCCGGGCCTGGACCGAGACGTCCAGCGCCGAAACGCTCTCGTCGGCGACGATCAGCTTGGGTCCCAGCGACAGCGCGCGAGCGATGCAGATGCGCTGACGCTGGCCGCCCGAGAATTCGTGCGGGTGGCGTGAGGCCATGTCGGCCGGCAGGTCGACCCGTTGCAGCAGCGAGGCGACCCGATCGTTGAGCTCCGAGCCGCGCGCCACGCCGTGCACCACCAGCGGCTCGGCGATCTGCTCGCCGACCGTCATGCGCGGGTCCAGCGAAGCGTAGGGGTCCTGGAAGATCATCTGCACATCGCGGCGCAGTCGCTTGAGCGTGACCGGCGGCGCGCCCTGCGCCTCGGTGCCATCGATGCGCACGCTGCCCTCGAACGGCAGCAACGACAGCAAGGCGCGACCGATCGTGCTCTTGCCACTGCCGGACTCGCCCACCAGCGAGACGATCTCGCTGCGGCCGATCTCGAACGAGACCTCGTCCACCGCGTGCACATGCCGGGTGATGCGATTCAGCGCACCGCCGCGTATCGGGAAGCGCACCGACAACGACTCGCAGCTGGCCACCGGGCGCTGGCCCGGCGCGATCGGTGCGCGCGCATCGATCGCGGTGCCGAGCCGGGGCACCGCTGCCAGCAGCTCCTTGGTGTACTCGTGAGAGGGGGCGGCAAACAGCTCGGTCACCGGTGCGTGCTCGAGCATGCGACCGTGGCGCAGCACCAGCACCCGGTCGGCGGTCTCGGCCACCACGCCCATGTCGTGGGTGATCAGCAGCACCGCCGTGCCGCGCTTGCGTTGCTGCTCGGCGATCAGCGACAGGATCTCCGCCTGTACCGTGACGTCGAGTGCGGTGGTCGGTTCATCGGCGATCAGCACCGACGGGTCGCAGGCCAAGGCCATCGCGATCATGACGCGCTGGCGCATGCCGCCGGACAGCTCGTGCGGATACTGCTTGAGCCGATCGGCCGGCGAGGTCAGGCGCACATCCTCGAGCAGCGCGATCGTGCGCTCCGCGAGCTCGCGGCGGCGCACCGCTCCGTGCGCCATCAGCACCTCGCCCAACTGGGCGCCGATGGTCATGATCGGGTTCAGCGAGGTCATCGGCTCCTGGAAGATCATCGAGATGCCGGCGGCGCGGATCGCGCGCAGCCGTCGCTCGGTCAGCGTGGTCAGCTCGGTGCCCTGCAGCAGGATCCGGCCCGACACACGACGCGCCATCGGTGCCGGCAGCAGACCCATCAACGCCAGGGCCGTCATCGACTTGCCCGAACCGGACTCACCGGCCAGGCACAGCGTCTCGCCGGCGGCCAGCGTGAACGACAGCGCATCCAGTACCCGGCGGCCTCCGCTGGCGGTGGCGACCTCGACGGCGAGGTCGTGCACCGCCAGCACGGGCCGTGCGGCGGGCGTGTCGGGTGCCGATGCGCTCATGTGCCGCGTCAGGAGAACACGGTGCGCGGGAAGTAGAACGACACCACCCAGTTCGGCTGGTCGACGATCTCGGAGATCCTGAGATCGCCGCACACCGAGCACAGCAGGTAGGCATCCGTGGCGCTCAGCCCGTGCTGCTTGCCCAGCAGATCGATCATGCCGGACACCGCCGCGCGCGCCCCCTCCATCAGGTCGGCACCGATGCCGGTGGTGGCCTCGTAGCCATCGACGTCCAGGTGACGGGTGACCGGCCCTGAGGTGGTGAAGCGCGGCATGGCCAGGTTCTCGCCCTTGATCAGCCCCACCTTGACCACCACCGACATCGGACTCTCGATGGCGGTGCCACAGACCTCGCCATCGCCCTGGGCAGCGTGGGTGTCACCGATCGACAGCAGTGCCCCGGCCACCTCGACCGGCAGGTAGAGCGTGCTGCCGGCAGCCAGGTCACGGATGTCCAGGTTGCCGCCGACGCGTCGCGGCGGCACCACCGAATGCAACCCTGGCTCGGCCAATGCCAGTCCGATCGTGCCGGCGAACGGCTTGAGCGGTACGCGGGCGATGTTCGAGAACAGGGCAGGCTTCAGGGTGTCCGGCTCGTACTCCCAGACCTTCAACGCCGGCGTCTGGAACTGGTCGGCCAGCAGGCCGAACCCCGGGATGTTGGCGGTCCAGCCGAAGCCCGACGGGGCGAACGAGACCAGCTCCACCGTGACCGTGTCGCCCGGCTCGGCACCGTCCACCCGTATCGGCCCGGTCACCGGGTTCACCTTGCCGAAGTCCAGTGTGGCCACATCCTCCACGGTGCTCGACGGGGACAGCTGCCCCGCCGAGCTGTCCAGGCACTCGATCTGGACCGTGTCGCCGGGCGCCACCGTGATCGCCGCATCGATCGAGTGGTCCCAGCCGAAGTGATGGTGGCGACCGTGGATCGTGTAGGCGGGTGCGTCGCACATGGCTACTGCGCCGCCGCGGTGGAGTACACGTAGTCGTAGTTGACCGGCACGTGCACCGGGTCCACGAAGATCGCGTCCGGGCCGCCGACCGCCTGCGAGCGCATCGTGAAGCGCTGCTCGTTGAACACCGGCACCCAGGGGGCGTCTTCCATGATCGACAGGTAGATGCCGCGCCACTTCTCCTCGCGCGCGGCCACATCGGCCGGATCGGTCATCGCATCCGCCTCGACCGCCAGCGCATCCAGTTCCTCGTTGCAGTACCAGGACCAGTTCCAGCCACCCTGGGTGGCGCCGTCACAGCCCAGGATCGGGCCGTAGAAGTTCGACGGATCCGGGAAGTCGGCGATCCAGGCCATGCCGCCGGACCAGATCATCGGCGCCTGATCCGGCTCGCCGCCGGCGGCGATCACGTTGGCCTGCGCCAGCGACTTGATCTGCGCCTCGACGCCGATCGCCTTCAGGTCGGCCTGGATCGCCTGCGCGATGCGCGGATTGGGGTCGGTGTTGTAGACGTACAGCTCGGTCTGGAAGCCGTCTTCCAGACCCGCCTCGGCCAGCAGCGACTTGGCCCTGTCGATGTCGTAGGCGTAGCCCTCGTAGTCCGGGGCGTAGCCGGGCATGGTCGGGGGCAGCGGCTGGTTGGCGACCACCGCGCGGCCGTTGATCACCCGCACGATGCGTTCCTTGTTGATCGCGTGGTTGACCGCCCGGCGCACGCGCACATCGTCGAAGGGCTCCATGTTCACGTTCATGGTGATGTAGCCGGTCTGCAGCTGGCCACCTTCGATGATGAAGTCCTTGAACTCGGGATCCTGCGAGACCTCGACGAACTTCGCCGGCGGGATGCCGTCGCCGGGGATGTCCACCTCGCCCTGCTGCAGGCGAAGCAGCGCCACCACCGGCTCCTGACCGACCTCGAAGGTGATCTGGTCCAGGTTCGGCAGGCCCGCCTTCCAATAGTCCTCGTTGCGCGCGAACACCAGCCGCTGGCCCAGCGTCCATTCCTCCAGCGAGAAGGCGCCGGTGCCGACCGGGTTGCGGCCGAAGTCGTCACCGAATTCCTCGACCACCTCCTGGGGCACGATCGAGGAGAAGTTGATCGCCATGACGTGCAGGAAGGTGGCATCCGGACGCGACAGCGAGATCTCGACGGTGCGATCGTCGATGACCTTCACCCCGGACAGCGAATCGGCTTCGCCGGCGGCGACCGCGTCATAGCCTTCGATCGAGCCGAAGAAACCGGCGCCCGGGCTCTGCGTGGTCGGATTCGTCACCCGGTCCAGCGAGTACTTGACGTCCTCGGCCGTCATGGTGCGGCCGTTGTGGAACGTGACTCCCTCGCGCAGTGTGAAGGTGAAGGTCTGGCCATCGTCCGAGATCGTGTAGTCCTCGGCCAGGTCGTTGACCAGCTCGGTGGTGCCGGGCTCGTAATCCATCAGCCCGTCGAACAGGCTCTTGATCATCGACCAGTTCTGCCAGTCGTAGCCGATGGCGGGGTCCAGTGTGGAGACGTCGTCCTTGTACGTGACGATCATCTCGCCGCCGTCGGGCTGGTCGTCCTGCGCGAAGCTCACCGAGGCGGCAAGCGGGGCGGCGAGGGCGGTGGCGATCAGAAGGGCAAGGGGCGTGCGGTTCATCATCTTGGTGTTGTCTCTTGCAGGAAGGGGACTCAAGGATGGAACTCGGAGGAAGAGGGCGGCATGCCGGTGCTCAACGCAGCTTGATGCGCGGGTCGATCAACGGGGCGACCAGATCGGCCAGCAGGTTGCCCAGGACGATCGCACAGGCGGAGACCAACGTCACGCCCATGATGATCGGAATGTCCACACGCTGGATCGCCTGCCAGGCCAGCTGGCCGATGCCGGGCCAGCCGAACACGCTCTCCACCACCACGATGCCGCTCATGAACAGGCCGATGTCGATGCCGATCATGGCGATGATCGGCAGCAGGGCGTTGGGCACCACGTGGCGCATCAGCACGCGCAGGCGCGACAGCCCCTTGGCGTTGGCGGTGCGCACGAAATCCTGACCCAGCACATCGATCATGCTCGAGCGCATCATGCGCGAGTACCAGCCCGCGCCCAGGATGCCAAGCGTGAGCGCCGGCAGCACCAGGTGCTGCCAGGTGCCGTAGCCGCCGATCGGGAACCATTGCAGCTGCACCGCGAACACGTACAGCAACAGGATGCCGACCACGAACTGCGGAGCCGACACGGTGGTGAACGAGATGATCATCAGCGTGCTGTCGGTGCGCGTGTTGCGCCGAAGTGCCGCGACGATGCCCATGGCCAGCCCCAGGACCAGCTCGCAGGCGATCGCACCGGCCATCAGCAGCAAGGTGGCCGGCAAGCGGGCCGCGATCAGCTCGGAGACCTCGCTGCGCTGCAGGTAGGAGCGGCCCAGATCGCCCTGCAGCAGGTTCATCAGGTAGCGCCCGTACTGCTGCCACAGCGGCAGGTTCAGGCCCAGTTGCTCGCGGATGTTCTCGACCGTCTGCGCGGTGGCGCTGCGCCCGGCGATCTGGCGAGCCGGATCGGCCGGCAGTAGGTACAGCAGCAGAAAGGCGATGAACGAGACACCCAGCAGGATCAGTACCGAGTCCAGGATGCGCCGCGCCAGGTAGCCGCCCATCAGTGGCGCCCCTTCAACGTCGGGTCCAGCACATCGCGAAGCGCATCGCCGACCAGGTTGAACGCCAGTGCCAGCAGCACGATCAGCGCACCGGGAATGAACACCAGCCAGGGGGCAGAAGAGAAGTAGGTCTGGTTCTCGAAGATGATGTTGCCCCAGCTGGGGGTGGGCGGCTGCACACCGACACCCAGGTACCCAAGCGTCGCCTCCAGCAGCACGGTGGTGGAGATGCCCAGCGTGCCGAACACGATGATCGAGGACAGCAGGTGCGGCAGCACATGGCGGCCCAGCACGCGCAGCCGGCCCGAACCGATCGCGATCTGCGCGGCGATGAACTCGCGCTCCTTCAACGAGCGCGTCTCGGTGTACACCACGCGCGCCATCTGCACCCAGTTCACCATGGCGATGACCATCGCCACGATCCACACGCTGGGCTGGAAGATGGAGGCGAGCACGATGGCCAGCAGCAGCGCCGGAAAGGCCATCATCAGGTCGGTGAAACGCATCAGCGAGGCGCCCAGCCACCCGCCGGCATAGCCTGCCACCAGGCCGATCGTCGCGCCGATCAGCACCGCGATGCCGTTGGCGACGATGCCGATGAACAGCGAGGTGCGTGCCCCGTACAGCAGCCGCGACAGCAGGTCGCGTCCCAACAGGTCGGTGCCGAACGGATAGGTCGCGCTGGGCGGTACCGGTGCACCCTCGATGGTGAGCCCGTCGAAGGACTGCTCGTTCGGATCCCACGGGGCGAGCAGCGGGGCGCCCAGCGCGGCGGCGACGATGAGCAGGATCACCACCAGGCCGAACAGGCTGGACGGACGACGCAGCAGTTGCCCCAGCACGCCGCGCGACGCAGGCGGCATGCCGGCCGGCATCGAGGCGATGTCGTTCGGCGCCTTGCCGGCGGGTGCGCTCATCGGTGCGGGGCGATGCTCATGCCTCGATCATCATGGGTTCACAGCATGAACTGATAGCTGCTGGCCACGTACTCGAAGCCATCCTTGCCGCGCGGCGCGACGTAGCCCACCGCCGGGAACGGCATGTGGTAGCCGACGAACGGTACGCGATCGGCGGCCAGCATGCCGAACACCCGTCGTCGCGTCGTCGCGGCGGCGGCCTTGTCCATGTCGAACTTCACCTCCCAGTCCGGGTAGCCGACCGACCACACGTAGTGGTTGGCGGTGTCGACCACCAGCAGCAGGCGCTTGCCGGCCGATTCCAGGTGGTAGGCCATGTGGCCCGGGGTGTGACCGAAGGCGGCCATGGCGGTGATGCCCGACGCCACGCTGTCGCCGTCGCCGAGGAAGCTCATCTTCTCGGCCAGCGGGCGCACCTTGGCCTCGAAGCCCTCGTTATCCTGCTTGGCCCAGGCGTCGTACTCGACTTGCCCGGTCACGTAGCGGGCGTTGGAGAACGTCGGCATGCCGTCCTCGCCGGTGAGTCCGCCGATGTGATCGCCGTGCATGTGCGTCAGGACCACTACATCGACATCCTCCGGTGTCACGCCGGCCTGGCCGAGCGCTGCGACGATGCCGTCGGCATTCAGGCCGGTGTCGAACAGGATCGTCTCCCCGCCGGCCTGCACCACCGTGGGGGTGAAGAAGAACTGGGCGGCGTCGGTGGGGATGAAGTTCTCGGCGCTGACCTGCTCGAAGGTCTGTGGCTCGACGTTCATGCCGAAGATGTTCTGCGGGCCTTCCACGCTGCGCGTGCCGGCCAGCAGCGTGGAGACCTGGAACTCGCCGAGCGCGAAGTTGCGCGCCAGCGGCATGGCGGCCGGCTCGGTCGACTGGGCCAGCGCGGCGCGGGGTGCGCCGAGCAGACCGGCGGCAGGCAGGGCGGCGGAGGCGGCCAGCAGGCGGCGACGCGTCAGTTCGGGGAAGGTTCGGGTCGGGTCGGTCATGAACGAGCGAATCCAGTTCGGGCGGGCCGGGCCATCGTAACCGCAGCGGTTGACCGCGCCGGGCCCCTGAAGCCATGTTGACAAGGGGGCTGCGCCCCACGGCTTCTCTGACCGTTACGGGTACGGCCATGCTGCGGGCGAGGCGTTGCTGCGTGACATCACCACCGGGCTGGGACGGCTCGCCGCCGCCGCCGCCGGGCTGTAAGCGGCCAAGGAGGCCGGTCGCGGTGCGGTGTTCGCGGTGGACGCACCCGGCGATCCGGCCGCGTCGCCGTCGCCTCGGCGCATCGATGCCGGCCGGCCAGGGCGATGGGGGGCGGACCTGGCTCGCTGGGTGATGGGCATGACGCTGAACGCGGCGTCGCGCTTGCCGCCGACAGCCCTGGGCCGCATCGGGTTCGCGCTGGTGTTCGACACCGAGGCGGGCGGTATCGGTGTCGAGCTCTTCCAGCCGTTCCAGGCCGATGTGCGCGTGAGCACGCGCGATCCGGACGGGACGCATCGCACTCACGAGGCGCACTATTCGAGTGAGGCGATGGCACGGATCGACAGCAACTTCCCGGCAGGGGCAGGCGAGTGTCCGGGGTTCGACCCCACGCTGCGCTGAGCTCACGTCGCGCGGGCAAGCTATCGGTGCCGGGCAGGGCGGTGTAATCTGCAACGGCTGTCTCCGAGCGCCAGGACCCGGTCCGCATGAAGTCGATTCCGACGTGGGTGCCTGCGCGAGGACGAGCGCTTGCCATCGGCGCGCTGGCGCTTGGCGCGATCGGCATGCTGGTCGTCCTGCTGGCCGCACCGGCGGCCGGCGTGCTGGCGCCGTCGACGATCCCGATCGAGCCACCGGCCACCGCCACGGCTGTCGAGGCGCCGGCGCCCGACCTGATCTCCTCGCTCAACGTGCAGCTGCAGATCGAGCAGGCGGCACTGCGCGATGCCATCGATGCGTTCGTGCCGCGCACCTTCAGCGGTCGTGAGCTCGATCCGATCGCCGCCGCCTCGGACGACACCCTCGAGTGGTCCCTGCAGATCGGGGCCGCCTCGCTCGGCGCGGATGGCCAGGCGCTCTCGTTCCGCATCCCGATCACCCACGGCAGCGTCAGGGTGACCGGACGGGTCGGCTCGCGTCGCAAGAGCCGCGGGGCGTTGGGGTGGCTGCAGAAGATTACCGGCCTCGACATCGACGAGACGGTCACGTTCGATGGCGCGGTGTCGGGCACGTTGCGACCGCGGTTGAACGCGGACTGGACGCTGGATCCGAACCTGTCGGCACACGTCTCCCTGTCGCGAGCCGATGCGCAACTGTTCGGGGGCATCTTGAAGGTCAGCCTGCGAGAGGCCATCAGCCAGCGGATCGACGAGCAGGTGCGAGAGCAGGTGGAACGCCTGCGGCGGCGACTGGCCGAGGACGGGCGAATCGTCAGTGCCGTGCAGCGGGTGTGGGAGGCGATGCACGCGGTGGTGCCTCTGTCGCGCGAACCGCCGGTCTGGCTCAGCTGGCAGCCGGTGACGTTGGCCGCCAGCGCGTTGGTGGCCGACGAGGAACGGGTGACGATGACGGTGGGCACCACGGTGCGCGTGGGCATCGATGTCGCCCGGCAGGCACCGATGCTGACCCGAAGCGCATTGCCGCCGCCCACCACGCCCTCGCCCGATGCGGCGATCGCGCTGCGCGTTCCGGTGACCATGCGCCTGGAGGCCTTCGAGGGCCTGCCGCCGGCACGGCTCGGTCTGCCCGAGCGGATCGAGCACCCGCGCGGCACGATCGCGATCGAGTCGCTGTCGATTCACGGAGTGGCCGACGAGCTGGTGATCGCCGCTCAGGTGAACGCCGCGATCGACTGGCTGCCCGACATGCGAGCCACGCTCTACGTTACCGGCCGGCCGGTGCTGGACCGGCAGAGCAATCGCTTGCACCTGGCCGATGCCCGCTACGATCTGAACACGCGCAATGCCCTGCTGGGCGCGGCCGACTTCCTGCTCGAGCCAGCCATCCTGCGCCAGATCGAGCAGCGCAGCGTGTTCGCGATCCTGGAGACCGAGCAGGAGCTGCTGGCGCGGGCACGGGACGAGCTTGCATTGATCGAGGCTTCGATGCCGGCCTGGGCCGACACCCGGCTGCAGATCGACAGCGGGCAGATCAGCAGCGTGGTGGCCGAACAGGGATGGTTGGTGGCGGTGCTGGACGTGACCGGGCGCGCCAGCATCCGGGTCCAGGGCCTGGGCGAACTGCTGGCAACGCCGCCGTCACGCACCGGGACGCCCCGATCGCCGTCCGGTCGCGTACCTTGAAGTCGATCGCCCCTCACCTTCAGCCCTGATCGATCGACCTGTCATGAACGCCGTCTCGCCCACGCTCGGCATCAACGAACGCATCCAGGCGCTGCGCGCCGAGGGTCGGCGCATCCACCATTTCGGTTTCGGCGAGGCGCCCTTCCCGGCGCCGCCGCGTCTGGCCGCCGCGCTGCGCGATCACGCCGCCGCCAAGGCCTACCTGCCGGTGGCGGGCCTGCCGGAACTGCGCGCAGCGGTCATCGCTCACCAGGCGCGCCTGACCGGATGCGATCCAGAGCGCTTCGACGTGCTGATCGGTCCGGGCAGCAAGTTGCTGCTGTTCGCGATCCAGCTGGCGATCCCCGGAGACCTGCTGTTGCCCGTGCCGTCATGGGTGAGCTACTCGCCGCAGGCTGCGCTGCTGGGACAGCGCGTGCTGCCGGTGCCCACCACGCTGTCCGACGAAGGTTACGGGCTGAGCGCCGCGACCATCGACGGCGTGATCGCCGCGGCACGCGCCGAGGGCTGCAACCCGACCAAGTTGCTGATCAACTTTCCTAACAACCCGGCCGGTCTGAGCATCGACGAGGCGACGTTGCACGGCATTGCCGAGGTGTGCCGGTCGCGGGCGGTGACGCTGATCTCGGACGAGATCTACGGGCGGGTGAGCTACGACCGGGCCTATCGCTCGGCAGCGCGCAGCTACCCCGAGGGCACGCTGGTCACCAGCGGCCTGTCCAAGCACCTGTCGCTGGGCGGTTGGCGCCTGGGCATCGCGATGGTGCCGCGCAGCATCCCGATGCTGTTCGAGAGTTTGTCCTTCATCGCGAGCGAGACCTGGTCCTGCGTGGCCGCGCCGGTGCAGATCGCCGCCATCGAAGCCTACGCCGGCCACGCAGACATCGAATCGGCCGTGCACGACATGACCGCGATCCACGCGATCGTGAACGGCGCGGTGGCGCAGCGGCTACGCGCGCTGGGAATCGATTGCCCGACACCTCAGGGTGGCTTCTACAGTTGGCCGGATTTCGCTGCGTTGCTCAGCGATGCGTTCGACGGGTCCGACGCACTGGCAGCGGCGCTGCTGGACGAGGCCGGCATCGCCACCCTGCCGGGTACCGCGTTCGGCGAGCCGGCATCGGCGCTGAAGCTGCGCCTGGCCTCGTGCGACTACGACGGTGAACAGGCGTTGTCGGCCTACCGTGACGGTGCCAGCGATATCACCACACTGGCACCGGACGTGGTCGCCGCGCTGGAGGGCTTCGAGCGGTTCGTCCAGCGGTACCGGCGCGCCTGAGCGCGACCGGTACCGCCGGGAGGTTCGATGCGGCCCAAGGGCGCCCCAAGGGCGGCGCGGGGCGGCGCGGGGCGACGTGGCTGGCCGCGCCGCACCGGACCGCCCCGGAGCCTGTCCTCAGACCGCCGCCGGCTGACCGGTCGGCAGATGCTCCTCTTCGGTCACGTCGCCGGCCGCCGGGTCGTCGAACACGGCCCGGTCCAGCTTGCCTTCGCTCTTGGCGACGATGGTCGACACCACGCCGTCACCGGACACGTTGACCGCGGTACGCACCATGTCCAGCAGGCGATCGACGCCGAGGATCAAGCCGATGCCCTCCAGCGGCAGGCCCACCTGGGCGAACACCATCGACAGCATGATCAGGCCCACGCCCGGCACGCCGGCGGTGCCGATCGAGGCCAGCACCGACATCAGGATGACCGTCAGGTAGCCGCCGACGCCCAGCTCCACGCCGTAGATGTTGGCGATGAACACGGTGGCCACCCCTTGCATGATGGCCGTGCCATCCATGTTGATGGTGGCCCCGAACGGCACGGTGAACGAGGCGACCGACTTGTCCACGCCCAGACGCTGGGTCACGGTGCGCAGCGTGACCGGAATCGTCGCGTTGGAGCTGGAGGTGCTGAACGCGAACACCTGCACGTTGCGCATCTTCTTCAGGAAGGTCAGCGGGTTCAGGCCGGAGAACAGCATCAGCGTGCCCTGCAGGGTCACGAACAGGTGCAGCATCAGCACCGCGATCAGCACGGCCACGTAGCCGAGCAACTGCACGAACAGGTCCAGGCCCAACTGCGCCATCGCCTTGGCCAACAGGCAGAACACCGCATACGGTGCCAGCGACATGATGATGCCGACCATCTTCATCATCACCTCGTTGGCGACCTCGATCGCGCCGATCAGCGTGCTGGCGCGCTTGCCGACCATCAGCAGGCTGATGCCGACCAGGATGGCGAAGAAGATGATCGACAGCATCTCGCCCTGCGCCATGGCGGCGATCGGGTTGCTGGGGATGATGCCGGTCAGCACATCGCCCAGCGGCGGTGCCTCGGCACCCTCGAACGCGGAGGCGGATGTCGCCTCCATGCCCTTGCCGATGCCCAGCAGCCCGGCCACCGCCAAGGCACTGGCGATCGCCACCGCGGTGGTGAGCATGTACAGCGCGAAGGCCTTGGTGCCGATGCGGCCCAGCAGGCGGATGTCGCCGATGCCGCACACGCCGCTGATCAGCGAGAACAGCACCAGCGGCACGACCAGCATCTTGAGCGCGTTGACGAACATCGTGCCGATGATCGAGAACAGGCCGCCGGTCAGGTAGAAGTCGACCAGCGATCCTTCGCCGCCGATGCCCAGCACGTTGATGCCGAGTCCGACGATGATGCCGAGCGCCATGCCCAGCAATACTTTGGTGGTGAGTGTCACAGTGCCTCCCAAGGGGTGATGACCGGGGTGCGAGGCGGCCGCGACGGCTCGTCGGGCAGTCCGCGGACGCCAATATGCGCCGATTGGTCGGCAATGTGAATGCTGCCGTGGGTTGCCCGGGAACCGGGCGCGGCCTGCACCGCGGTGGGGCGGGCTAGCGCTGTACCGGCAGCACCTCGTGGGAGGTCGTCTCGGCGTTGCCGCCGCGGGTCACGTTGCCCGACACCACGTGAATGCCGTCGGCCAGCAGGCCGGCGGCGCCACCGTGCCGGCCGGTGTTCATCGGTGGCAGGATGCGCCATCGCCCGGTCGTCACATCGTAGGCCTCCGCCACGCGCAACGCCGCGTTGGAGGTGTTCGTCTCACCACCCATCACGATCACCTCGCGGCCCACACCCACCACCAGGGTCCCGGCGCGTGGCGTCGGAATCGGTGCGGTGCCCGCCCAGCGCCCCGCGGCGAAGTCGAATACATCGACCTCGGCGACCGTGTTCGCGAACACGTGCGGCTGCGTGCTGCGCCGTCCGCCGGCGGCGACCAAGCGGTCGGCCACGATGGCGATCGGGGCGTGGTCTCTCGCACGGGGCGCATCGGGCAGGGTCTTCCACACCCCGGTGGCCGGATCGAACTCGTCGAACCAGCCCACCGCCTGCCCGTCGTGGCCGCGCCGGTTGCCACCGAGCAGGTAGATCCGGTCGTTGCGCACCGCGGCGCCCATCGAGCCGCGCCGCCGGGCGGCGGGGATGTCCACCCCCTTGGCCCAGGTGTCGGTGTCCGGATCGTAGATGTAGACCGAGGGCACGCTGGTCTCGCGCGGGTACTTGCCGGTCATCGCGCCGATGGCCCAGATCCGACCGTCGTGCAGCACCGGTTGGAAATGATTCAGCTCGATCGGCGGCGTGGCGCCTGCGCGCCAGCGGTTGGTCTTCGGATCGTAGACGCTGACCGCCCGGCTACCGCGGCCGCCGAGCACGTACAGACGCCCCTCATGCTCCACGCCGCTGCCCTCGTGGCGGGCGACCACCCGGCTACCATCGGCGCTGCTGCGCGGTACCCAGTTCGCCGTGCCCGACACCACCGGCGTGCCGGCACCCGCTTCACCACGCCCGTCGCCGCCCCCATCACCGTCGCCCCCCGAACCGCCATCGCTGACGTCATCGGGGCCCTCGACCGGCGCGCCGGGCCCGATCAGCAGCAGCTCATCGAACGCGAAGCCGTCCTCGCGCATCCAGACGTTCAGCGTGTGCACGCCCGGTGCGTCGACGGTGAGGGTCGCCGGGACACCGGCGCGGCGGCTGCGGCTCCAGCGCCAGCGCGGCGGGAAGCCGTCCATCGCGGCGGCACTGTCCAGCTTGCCGTCCAGGCCGATGTGCACGCTGTCGTCACCCCCTTCGTTGCTCGCATCCGCATCACCGAACCCGTGCACCCACACCTGCCAGGTGCCGGCCCGATCGAAGGCGACCCGGTAGTCGAGCCGCGGCGAATTCGCCGTGCCGGCTCGCAGCTGGCCACCATTCGGTAGTGCAACCTTGGCGCCATCGCCTCGCTGCTGCCATTCGTGTCCGCCCGCCGCGGTTGCGCCGACATGATCCGCGGCATCGATGCGCAACACGCCGTCCTGCGCCGCGATCGCCTCGACTTCGCTGTCACCCCCGTCATCCCCGTCATCCCCGTCATCCCCGTCACCGCTGGAGTCATCACCCGCGTCGACCACCGGCCCCGTCCCGCTTGGCACCTGATCCGGATCCCGGGTCAGCAACAGCCGATCGAACTCGAACCCGTCTTCGCGCATCCACACATCCACCCGGTGCGTGCCCGCGCTCGGGACATCCAGGCGGGCGGCGGTTCCGGCGCGGGTGGTACGCGACCAGGACCAGGCGTTCGCCGGGAATCGGGCAATGGCTGCGGCACTGCCCAGGGTGCCGTTCAGGCCGACGTGCACGCTGTCGTTCTTGCCTTCGCCGGAGGCGTCGGTGTCTCCGCGACCGCGCACCCAGACGTACCAGTTGCCCGGTGCGGGAAAGTCGACCTGGTAGCCGAGCGCCGGCGACGACTGCGCGCCGGCGCGCAGCGTGCCGTTGTCGGGCAGGGCACGCATCGCGGCACCGCCGCTGGCCCCGTCGGTGCTGCCGCGCTGCCAGGCATGTCCACCGGCCGCGATCTGACGCGTGGCCGACTCGGCCTCGATGACCAGGGCGGAGGGCGCATCGGCATCGCCGCCGCCCGCCTGGCCGCCGCCATCGCCCGGCTCGCTGCCCGAACCGTCCACGGTGCCGATGCCGGGCACGACGCCGGCGTCATCGATGCGGATGAAGTCCCAGGTTGCAGCGAACGGGGTCGCGCCGAACGAGGTGGCGATGAGACCGACCGCCAGACCGGATGTGCCGTCGAGCCAGGCGTCGGGTATCGCCGTCGATTCGCTCAGCGCGACCAGGTCGCCGTCCACGCCGTCGTGGCGCGTGCGATGGTAGGCCTTCACGCGATTGGCCTGTGGGTCCACGTGCAGCAGCAGGTCGATCCATTCGCTACCGTAGACCTCTGCCGCCCCCTGCTGCACCTGCTCGAACACCGCATCCCGCTCGGCGGCGAACTCGACACCGCCACGCTGCCCGGCGGCGTTGGCCACCAGCTTGATGTAGTTGTCCTGATCGCCGGTACCGATGTACAGGCCCAGCGACTGGTAGCGCCTCTGGCTGGCTCCGGACAGCGGCGCCAGCACGCGCGTCTGCACCACGAACGGTGCGGTGTCACCCGTCACATCGATGCCGAACTGCAAGCCGTAGGCCTGGTCGTTGCGCAGGCGGATCGGATCGGTGGGCGGTACCGCATCGATGCTGACGACGCCGGCCGGCCCCCCGGTGTTCAGGTTGTCCGGATCGACCAGCGTGCGCCAGTCGTCGGTCCCGTTGTGCATCAGGCCGCTGAAGCCCAGATCGAACAGGAAGCCGGCACGCTCGCCTTCGTTCCAATGGTGCTGGAGAGGAATGGGGGTGGCCCGGCCATCGGCCGGATCCAGCGGGAAGGGGTCGCTGGCGTCGGGCCGGCCATCGCCATCGCTGTCGGCGGCGGGGTCGTCCAGCGGACCGCTGCCACCGCCGACCGGTTCGCCATCGACGATGTCGGTGTCCCCCACGCGCACGAAGTCCCACGTTGCGCTGAACGGCTCGGCGCCCAACGAGGTGGAGATCAGCCCGACGGCCAGACCGCTCGAGCCGTTCAACCACGCCGTCGGCAGGGCGGTCGGTGGGCCGATCGCGATCCAGGCCGCATCGACGCCACCATCGCGGCTGCGATGAAAGGCGTGCACCTCACCGGCCCTCGGATCCACGCGCAGCAGCAGGTCGACGAAGTCGGTGTCGTACACGATGGCCGGCCCCTGGTGGACCGGCTCGAACACGCCGGCGCGTTCGGCGGCGAACTCCACGCCGCCACGCGGCCCGGCGGCGTTGGCCACCAGCTTGATGTAGTTGTCCTGATCGCCGGTACCGATGTACAGGCCCAGGGACTGATACGGGGTGCGGCTGGCGCCGGCCAATGGAGCGACCACGCGGGTGTGTACCACGAACGGTGCGGTGTCCGGCGTCACGTCGATGCCGAACTGGAACGCGTAGGCCTGGTCGTTGCGAGTGCGGATCGGATCGCCGGGCGGGACCCGGTCGATGGTCAGCACGCCGGCCGCGCCTCCGGTGGTCAGGTTGCCGGCATCGAACAGCTCGCGCCACTCGCTGGTGCCATCGTTCATCAGTCCGCTGAAGCCCAGGTTGAACAGGTAGCCCGGTGCTGCGCTGTCGTTCTCCCAGGTGTAGTCCAGCGGGATCGGTGTTCCTCGTCCGTTGTCCGCGTCCAGCGCGAACGGATCCATCGCGTCCTCGAGCCCGTCGTTGTCATCGTCGGCATCGTTCAGGTCCGAGACCTTGTCGCCGTCCGCATCCACCGGACGGTCCGCACCCGAGCACGGATCGGTGCCGTTGGCGTTCTCGTCGCCGTTGGCGAAGCCGTCCCCGTCATCGTCGTCCGAGGGCACCGCGCCGCATTCCCCGGAGCCGCCGCTCGGGGTGCCGTCGAAGTCGCCCGGTTCGAACACCACGATCGACTTGGCCTGGAAGTCGGCCACCCAGATGGTGCCGGGAAAGCGCTGCCAGTCCGCTTGGGCGGTGACGTCCAGCGGGATGCCGCCCACGCTGGAGAACAGCTTGGTGTTGCTCACCACCGCGGTGCCGGCCTCGTTCAGTCGCAGTTGGTGAAGCACGTTGCCGAACGTGACGGTCAGCAGATCGCCCTGCATGGCGCCGTCGAAGTTGCCGGCGCGATACTCCACCAGGCCGTTGGCCGAGGCATCGAAGCCTGCCAACGTGCCGTTCTGACCGGTTCCGGCGTGCACGCACTCCTTCGGGTTCGACACGGCCACCGGCGATACGCCATCGCTGTTGAACGTGTTCGACTGATGGGCTCGGGTGGGGTTGGCATGACCACCGTAGTAGCCCGGTCCGGTGATGTGGTGCAGCCCGTCGATGTGCGTGGCGCCCGGCTCCGAGCGGGCATTGGTGCAGGCATTGCCCCCCTTGGGCGTTCCTCCCCATCCCGAGTTGCCGCCATTGTCCACGCTGTACAGGCGGCCATCGTCCGTCAGCACCAGATCGTAGGCGTTGCGAAATCCGGGTGCGTACACCTGCACCGGACCACCGGGGACCAGCTTCGCCTGGTTCTTGCCGTTGTTGCCGCCGAAGGGGTCGTTGGCATCGTTCGCGCCCGATCGCGAGTCATCGTTCAACGTGGGCAGGTCGTAGGTCGAGCTACCGATCGCGCCCAGATCGATCGACAGGATCGCCGCGCTCAGCGCGAATTCCGGCAGGCCGGCGAAGTTGTTCGACGGTGCGCCCAGGTTGGTGTTGCCGCCGGCCGAGACGTACAGGCGGTTGGTGGCCTCGTCCAGGGCCATGCCGTTCACGTGATGGTTCTCCTCGGAGCGAGGCAGGCCGCGCACCAGGTCCTGCTTCTTCCAGCCCGATCCGTTGCGGGTCAGTCGCGACACGATGCTGGAGTTGGTGTCCAGGTTGGTGTCGGTGTGCGTGTGCCCGCCACCGATGCGCGGATCGCTGGAACCGACGTAGACGATCGGGTTCTGGGCGCTACCGCTCACCAGCAGGCCGGTCACCAGGCGGTTGACCACGTTCGGTGCCGGGCTTCCGTCATCGTTGTGGTTCGGGATGTCGCGTATCAGCGTGATGGTCTCGCTGTCGCGGACCTCGTAGTTGTTCGGTGCCAGGCGTTCCACCTCGTACACCTTGATCAAGCCGAGCATGTCGGCCACGTACAGCCTGCCGTCCGGTCCGAACTGCAGCGAGGTCGGCTTGATGTTGCCGATGCCCGCCAGCAAGCTCTTGTTGAAGGTGGGGCGATTGACGTCGGGGGCGGCGCGCCGATCGAACGCGGGGGCCTGGCGGCGGCGCGTCTGGCCGCTCTGCAGCTCGCCCCCCTGGCCGATCAGCGTGAAGATCTCGACGCCGGAATCGCCATCGTGCGATACGTACAGCGGCGAGACGATCTCGCCGCCCTGCTGTGGCGAGAATCGCACCGGGAGCACCAGGGACTCGCCGGGCTGCAGTTGCACCGGTCCATCGAAGCGGACCGAGTAGTGCGGCGCGTCCGGCTCGGCCAGCCACACGTTGAACACCGTGATCGCGCGATCCGACCCGCCGCCGTGGAACAGCAGCAGGCGCTCCTCGGCGTGGTCCCCCTGTGCAACGGTGCCGAACTCCACGTCGCTGACCTTGCTGACCAGCCGCGGCAACGGGATCGCCTCCGGCGCGGCGGCGCCCAGCGCGGGCGCCCGATCGCGCGCGGCGGACAGCCAGCCCAGCCCCAGGGTGGTGGCCAGGCACACGCCGAGAAGGAACAGCACCGTTCCCCGGCCGGCGCCGGGTCGTTCGGCGGAACGCGTCACATCGGTCATCGAAGGGTGTGCCTGCGGCGGATATCGCGAGTCTTCAGCGCAGGAATCGGGTGCCCGCGGCATTGCTTGAGGGCCGTGACGCAAGATCCGCAGCCGGTCACAGGCAGGCGCTGGGCAGCCGGTGGGGTAGGCTCGCCGCACCGCCCTGGTGCAGTGGCAGGCCGTTCGGCGGCTCTCCCACCGCGTGGCGTTACCTTGCGGATGCGATCGATGATGAATACGGCGGCCTTCATTCACGGTGCGCGCGATGTGCGCGTCGGGGACCACGTGCCCGGCGTGCCGGATGACGACGAGGTGCTGGTCGACGTCGTTTCGGTCGGGGTGTGCGGCTCGGATCTGCACTACTACAAGGACGGTGGCATCGGCAGCGCGGTGATCCAGGCCCCGTTCGTGCCCGGTCACGAATTCTCCGCCCGGCTGTGCGCGGACCTCCCACGGCTGGAACTGGCCCGCGGGGCATTGGTGGCGGTAGATCCGGCTCGGCCCTGCCACCGTTGCGAGTGGTGCGTGCGCGGCCACCACAACCTGTGCCCGCGGGTGCGCTTCCTGGGGGCGCCACCGTTCAACGGTGCGCTGACCCAACGCCTGGCCGTGCCGATCGACAGCGTGATCGCGTTGCCCGAGGGCATGAGCGCGGATCAGGGCGCGATGCTGGAACCGCTGGGCGTGTGCATCCATGCGCTGGATCTGGCCCGGCCCACGGTGCATGAGTCGGTAGCGGTGCTCGGCTGCGGCCCGATCGGCCTGGGCATCGTCGATCTGCTGCGCCTGGCAGGCGTACGCCGCATCGTGGCCATCGACCCGCAAGCGCACCGAACCGCGCTGGCGCAACGGCTGGGCGCGCACCACGTGGGGACGATGCCCGAAGCGGTGGCCCAGTGCGATGACGGGCTGGGTTGCGAGCTGGTGATCGAGGCGACCAACTCGCCGCACGGGTTTCGCGATGCGATCCGCTGCAGCCGCATCGGCGCTCGTCTGGTGCTGGTGGGCATTCCCGATGGCGACACCTACACCGCGCTGGCGGCGTCCGAGGCGCGCCGGCGGGGGCTGACGGTACGTTTCTCGCGTCGCATGGGCAACGTGTACCCGCGCGCGATCGAGCTGGTGCGCGGTGCCCGGGTGGACGTGGATGCGCTGATCAGCCACCGCTTCACGCTGGACGGTGCGCCGCAGGCGTTCGCGCTGCAGGCGAACGAGACTCCGGGGCTGATCAAGAGCATCGTGTACCCGGCCGGCTCCGACAGCGCGGCCCGCTGAGACCCGGGCCGGACGCGGGCCGGACGCGGGCACGGCCGGCGCGCCGATGCGGTAACTCGATCGGCGTGCCCCACCTCGGTTAGGATCGAGCGAACCCTGCCAATCGAGGACCGTCCGATGCCCCGTCTCGCTCCGCTGTCGATCGCCTTGGCCCTGGGGGCCGCCGCTGCGCCTTCGCTCGCCTTCGATGACGACAAGCTCGTGGTGTGGATGGGTGCGAATCGCGGTGCGGATCAGCTGGCAGAGGTCGGTCAGCGTTTCGAGGAGGAGTTGGGCATCGCGGTGGAGGTGCTCGAGGTGGAGCCTCTAACCGAGAAGTATCAGCAGGCGGCCAGCACCGGCGACGGGCCCGACATCGTGCTGTGGGCCCACGACCGGTTCGGCGAGTGGGCCTCCGGCGGCCTGCTGACACCGGTGCAGCCATCCGCAAGCTTCCGCGAGGGCGTGCTGGACACCGGTCTTGCCGCGTTGAGCTTCGACGGCCGCACCTGGGGCTATCCGGTGGCACTGGAGGCGGCCACGCTGATCTGGAACCGCGCCTTGATCGAGGCGCCGCCGCAAAGCTTCGAGGGTATCGCCACGATGGCCTTGCCCGACGAGGTCGCGCCGATCCTGTGGGACTACAACAACACCTACTTCACCTTCGCGCTGATGATGGCCAACGGCGGCTACGCGTTCGAGAAGGTCGATGGCAACTACGACGGCACGCGCACCGGGGTCAACAACGCCGGGGCGGTGCAGGGCGCGCAGGCGCTGTCCGACCTGATCGAGGGCGGGACCATGCCGCGTGGCGTCGACTACGGGGTGATGGACGGAGCGATGAACAAGGGCGAGGTGGCCATGGTCATCAACGGCCCGTGGGCCTGGGCCGGACTGGCCGACTCGGGCATCGACTACGCCGTCGCGCCGGTGCCGCCGCTGGACGGCTCGCCGGTGGTGCCGTTCGTCGGCGTACTGTCAGCCGGCATCAACGCCGCCTCGCCGAATGCCGACCTGGCGGTGGAGTTCCTGGAGAACTACGCGCTGGTCGACGAGGGCCTGGCCGTGTGGAACGCCAACAGCGTGCTGGGAGGACTGGCCGATGTGTCCGCCGCCGCCGAGCAGGCCGACGAGAACGTCGCGGCCATGCTGGCGATCGCCGCCGACGGCGTGCCGATGCCGTCCAACCCGGAGATGGGCGCCTTCTGGTCGGCCATGGAGCCGGCGCTGGCCAACATCACCACCGGCGCGCAAGCCCCGCAGGTGGCGCTGGACGACGCCGCGGCCCGCATCCTGGGCGACTGAGCCGCACTCGGTCCGCCTCCTCGTTCCGTTCTCGCCCCGTCCTTGCGCGTGTCGGGCGCTGTCGCCGCACCACCGGAGATCGCCCGGCCGGCCGCCGGCCGGCTGATCGCCACCGCACTGGCCTGCACGGTCCTGCTGTTCGCCTCCTTGCGGCTTCACCTGCTCGGGCAGCCGCTGTACGCCGTCCTGTTGCTGGTCCTGGCGGCGGGGGTGGCCATCGTGTTCGGCCACTCGCGGTTCCTGGCCGGGCAATTCGTGTTCCCGGCGGTGGCCGCGGTGCTGCTGTTCATCGCCTTTCCGGTGGCGTACACGATCTGGCTGGGATTCACCAACTACGGCTCGTTCAACCTGCTGTCCAAGCAGCGCGCCACCGAGGTGCTGCTGGCCACGCGCGACATCGACGAGACGTCGACACGGGCCTTCTCGCTGGTGCCGGATGGGGACGGCTACCGGGTACATTTCAGCGATACTGGGGCCGAGCCTGCGTTGTTGTCCGAGGCCCATCCGCTGGATGGCTCGGCGGCGGTGCTGGACAGCACCGCGGTGAGCGAGCCGCCGGCCGAGCCCTTGGCCCGTCGCGAGGCGATCCGCCTGCGTGCCGGACTGCAGGCGATCGCGATCGCCACCCCCGACGGTGGCGAGCTGCGCTATGCCAGCCTGCGCGCCTTCGCCGTCACCACCCCGGTGTACACCCGCGATGCCGACGATCGGCTGGTGTCGGCCGATGGCCAGACCTTGCTGACGGCCGACGACGATAGCGGGTTCTACCTCGATCAGGACGGCCAACGGGTGGCACCCGGCTGGCGGGTGCCGGTGGGGCTGGCCAACTTCGAGCGGATCTTCACAAGCGCCGGCATCCGGGAACCGCTGTTCGGCATCTTCGTCTGGACCCTGATGTTCGCCGCGCTGTCGATGGGCTTGACGTTCGCGCTCGGCGTGACGCTGGCAGCCTTGCTGCAATGGCCGCACCTACGCTTCAAGCGCACCTACCGGATCCTGCTGATCCTGCCGTACGCGGTGCCGAGCTTCATCTCCATCCTGGTGTTTCGCGGGCTGTTCAACCAGAACTTCGGCGAGATCAACCTGATCATCGAGGCACTGTCCGGCGGCCGGCCGGACTGGTTCACCGACCCGGCGCTGGCACGCAGCATGGTGCTGATCGTCAACGTCTGGCTCGGCTACCCGTACATGATGCTGCTGGCGATGGGCTTCCTGCAGTCGGTGCCGTCCGAGCACACCGAGGCGGCCACGCTGGACGGTGCCGGGCCGTTCACCCGCTTCGTGCGCATCGTGCTGCCGCAGATCCTACCGCCGTTCGTGCCGTTGCTGATCGCCACCTTCGCGTTCAACTTCAACAACATCGTGCTGATCCTGCTGCTGACCGGCGGCGGGCCGGACACTCCGGGCACGCGCATTCCGGCAGGTTCCACCGACATCCTGGGCAGCTTCACCTACCGGCTGGCGTTCCAGGACTCGGGCCAGCAGTTCGGCCTGGCCGGTGCCATCACGTTGCTGATCTTCCTGGCCGTCGGCGCACTGGCCTGGTTGAACCTGGTCGCCCTGCGTCGGCGCATGAGGCACACCGCATGATCGTCGAGGACCCGCGTGCGCTGCGGCGCCGGCAGTGGCTGGCGCATGCCTTCCTGATCGTGTTCATCGCGTTGCTGCTGTTCCCGTTCCTGATGATCGTCTCGATCAGCCTGCGGGCCGGCAACTTCTCCACCGGGGCGTTGATTCCGAGCGATCCGACGCTGGAACACTGGTACCTGGCGTTCGGGCTGGAGTACACGCGCAGCGACGGCACCGTCGTGCCACCGCGCTTTCCGGTACTGCTGTGGATGTGGAACTCGATCAAGGTGGGCTCGATCGCCGCGGCCGGGGTACTGGTGCTGTCCACCATCGCCGCCTACGCCTTCAGCCGGCTGCGCTTCGCCGGTCGGATGGTGCTGCTGGATTCGTTGTTGCTGATCCAGATGTTCCCGACCACGCTGGCGCTGGTGGCCATCTACGCCATCTTCGATTCGCTGGGCGATGTCTCGCCGGTGCTGGGCATCGATTCGCACTGGGCGCTGGTGCTGGTCTACCTGTCCGCGCTCACGCTGCACGTGTGGACCATCAAGGGCTACTTCGACAACCTGGATCCGGCGCTGGACGAGGCTGCCATCATCGACGGGGCGACACCCTGGCAGCGCTTTCGCTACGTGCTGCTGCCACTGGCGGTGCCGATCCTGGCGGTGGTGTTCGTGCTGGCCTTCATCGGCTTCGTCAACGATTACCCGATCGCCTCGATCCTGATTCGCTCGGAGGAGAACATGACGTTGGCGGTGGGGTCGCGCCTGTACCTGAACGAGTTCCAGTACCTGTGGGGCGATTTCGCCGCCGCGGCGATCCTGTCCGGACTGCCGATCACGGTGGTGTTCCTGATCGCCCAACGCTACCTGGTGTCCGGACTGGCCGACGGCGGCGTGAAGGGCTGATCGGCGAGCGGTCGAGGGACCGCTCGCCCGTGCGGTAGGCCGTGAAGCGATCTTGCGCTCAGCTGCAGGCGGTCCGGCAGGCCAGGATCTCGATCGCCTTCAGGGCCGGGTTCTCGCGGCGATGCTTCAGCACCACATCCAGCTGGGCATCGCTGTCGATCACGAAGCGCTTGACGATGCCGCTGTTGGCACCGGCTTGCTCGAACACATCCATCGCCTCGAGCATCGTCTGACCTTCCAGCGTGATGTCGAACGTGCGCTTGCCGTCGGCGAACGCCCGCGAGTAGATCTCGGCGAAGTACAGGTGAACCTCGTATCGCCCGGGGGCGACCGGGAAGCTCCAGTCCAGGCCCTGGGCGGCGTCGTTGCCCCAACGCTCGGTGCGGAACAGGGCCGCGTTCGCCGCCACCGGCGCCTCGTCGTCGACGCTGATCGTGCGCTTGGTGGAATAGCGGCGCGAGCTGCCGTGCCGGAAGCCGTCGAAGCGATCGTCATCGTCGGCCTGCCAGGTCACACCGTCGCCGCCGAGCAGTGCCTGGCCGCCGATGTTGATGCGCCACACGCTGGTCAGCGTGCCGTCGGCCAGGCCGCCGCCACCGCCGTTGTCACCGCCGTCACCCGTGCCGCCCGTGCCACCGTGGGACGGATCGTCATCGGACGGATCGCCGTCTTGCGGGTTCGGATCATCGTTCTGCAACCCCGGTAGACCGCTTCCCGACAGGGACAACAGCTCGGTACCGTCCTCGCCGTCGTGGGCGATGGTGACCAGCGCGGTCACGCGTCCGACGCTGCTCGGGGTGAACACGATGCGCTCGCGACGCTGCGCACCCGGCTCGAGGGTGGTGCCCGGCTGCAGCGACACGGCGAACAGCGACGAGGACAGGCTGGAGGAGACGCGACCGATGCGCAGGGCCGTCTGGCCGGTGTTGCTCAGCACCAGTTCGCGCTCGCGGCGCTCACCGAGCAGGGCGCTGCCGAATTCCAGGTCCAGCGTATCGATGGCCAGTCGGCCCGGGCCGAGCGGCGCCGGCGGCGTAGCGACATCGCCGTTGCCCAGCGCGATGATCTCGATACCCTGTACGGCTGGGTTCTCCTCTCGGTGGCGAAGCCGGATGTCCAGTTGGGCATCGCTGACGACGCGCCAGGACAGCACGCCGCCGGTACGGGTGCCGAAGCGGGCGAACGGATCGACGTTCGCTTCGCGCAGCGTGCCTTCCAGGTTCACATCGAAGCGACGTGCGCCGGCCTTGAAGGCCGGGGAGTACATCTCGGCCACGTGCAGTCGCACCTCGTACTCGCCGGGCGTGACCGGAAAGCGCCAGGCCAGCCCCTGAGCGGTATCGGGCGACCAGCGCTGGTCGGTGAACAGCGCAGCCGGTACCGAGCCTGCGGCGGTGGCCGGGCGACCGGCGTTCCAGCGGCGCGACGAGCCGACGCCGAAGCGCGCGCTGGCGCCTTGATCGTCCTGCCAGAGGCGGCCCTGGGCGTCGGTCAGGCGCGGGCCGCCGACGTTGATGCGATAGACGGCCGGGGTCGGCACCGTCGTGGTGGGCGGCACGTCGGTCACGCCCGCCAGGCCGGGGACCTTCATCCGCCAGGTGTTGCGTCGCGGCTTGAACACGTTCGGTGCGCCGCCGCCGAACAGCATCAAGTCGCCGTCGACGATGCGAGCGCCGGGTGCCAGCAACGGCTCGGGCAGGTTCAGCTCACGTTCCCAGGTCCAGGCGTCGGTGCTCGGGTCGTAGCTGACCACGCGCTCGCCGTTCTCCTGACCGCCCACCGACCAGAGCTTGCCGGCGTGGGCGAAGGTGCCCGGCTCGGCGTGCGATTGCCCCCAGGGCAGATCGGCCAACCTGGACCAGCGGTCGTTGGCCGCATCGTAGGCGTGAACGTGCCGGGTCTGCTCGAGTTGCCGGGGCAACCCGGCGCAGTAGCCATGCCCGCGCTGTCCGCCGATCGCGTAGATGATGCCGTCGCGTTCCACGGTGGCGAAGTGGTTGCGCGGGTTCGGGAACGGAGAGCTGCCGCGCAAGTCCTGCCAGCCATCTTGCGGCCGCGCCAGATCGTAGACCCAGTGAGCGTCGATGTCGCAGCGAGCGACATGGTCCAGGCCACCGAACACGTGCAGGCGTTGCCCGACGAGGGCCGCACCGCCGCCGGCGAACGGACGAGGCAGCGACGGCCCCTGGCTCCAGGTGTAGCTGTCCAGATCGAAGACGGCGACATGCTTGGCAACGCGTCCGGGGTGGTTGCCCACGCGACCGCCGATGAACCACACCTGGCGGCCGACCTTCACCACGCCGGCGTGGGTCACCGCCGAGGGTGCCGAACCGGACGTGCGGGTGGACGCCACGTCGCGCCATCGGCCGCTGGCCAGGTCGTAGCGCTCGACATCGGTCTGGATGTCGATGCGGCCGTCGAAACCGTTGAAGTGGTAGACCCCACCGTCGTGCATCACCAGGCTGCCTTCGGAGCGCGCGGTGTCGGCGGGCGCCAGCGCCTGCCAGTCGGCCGCGCTCGCCGAGGTGGCGCCGAACAGGCCCAGCAGCGCGGCCATGAGCGGTGCGTGCCAGCGTGTGGTGAACGGGTGGAGTCGAGCGGAAGTCGGTGTCAGCAAGGTCTTCGCCTTTTTGCAGCCATCGGGGCGCGCACTGTCGCGTATTCGGGCCAGGCGAACCGGAACCTGTCGACGGTGCCGGGGCGACAAGTGAAGGACGGTTCGCATTGTCGGGCTGCTCGGCGCCGGGCCGGGTTGGGCCGGGCCGGCGTGGCGGGCACACGTGCTCGGCGCGCAGCACAGGTGTGCCCTCGCATGAGATGCTCGCGGCCCGCTCGCCCTGGTGATGCCGCATGACCTTCGGTCCGCTCTTGCCATGACGGCCCCGCTGACGCTGCTGGACGGTGGCATGGGGCAGGAACTGGTGCGCCGCCTTCGCACCGCCTCCGGTCGGGCAGCGACACCGTTGTGGTCGACCCAGGTGCTGGTCGAGGCGCCCGAACTCGTCACCCAGCTGCACGCCGATTACCTGGCCGCGGGCGCCGATGTCCTCACCCTGGCGACCTATGCCGCCACTCCGCAGCGACTGAGGCGCGATGGACTGCCGGATCAGTTCGAGGCGCTGCAGCGCGGCGGTGCGCAGTGCGCGATCGATGCGCGCGAGGCGAGCGGGCGCACCGGTGCGCGCATCGCCGCCTGCCTGCCGCCGCTGGTGGCCAGCTACCGGTCCGATGTGCAGCCGGCGGCGGACGTGTCTCGGCAGGCCTATCAGCGCATCGTGGCGTGCCAGGCGGAGCGGGTCGATCTGATGCTGTGCGAAACCATGTCCACGATCGAGGAGGCGTGCATCGCCGCCGAGGTGGGCCTGTCGAGCGGGCTGCCGGTGTGGGTGGCGCTGAGCGTGGCGGACGAGCTGCCCGACGGGTCGGTGCCGCGACTGCGAGGGGGCGAGACCTTGGGCGCGGCGATCAAGGCCCTCGAGGCATTGAGCGTCGATGCGCTGCTGCTCAACTGCAGCTCGCCGGAGGCGATCAGCGCAGCGATGCCGACCCTGTCGCGCACCGCGCTGGCGTTCGGTGCCTATGCCAATGCCTTTCACTCGATCGCAGCGCTTGAGCCCGGCGGCACGGTCGATACGCTGCAGGGCCGGTACGATCTGGGTCCGGAGGCATACGCGCAGGCCGCCGCACCCTGGCGCGCGGCCGGTGCCTCGATCATCGGTGGGTGCTGCGAGACCACGCCGGCGCACGTGGGGCAACTGCACGCGCGATTGAACCGAGCGCAATGATCGTGGCGGCCCTGTAGGAGGGCGGGGCACGTGCACGACCATACTCCGCCCGGTCGGTTGCGCCTGGGGCTGCCGGCCTGGGCCTTTCCCGGTTGGCGCGAGCGCTACTTCTCGCCCAGCCCGTCGCCGCTGGCCAGCTACGCCACGGTGTTCGATGCGGTCGAGGGCAACACCGGCTTCTACGGCATTCCGGATCCGGGCACGGTGGCCGGCTGGGCCGACACCCTCGCGGGCAAGGACTTCCGGTTCAGCTTCAAGCTGCCCCGATCGGTCACCCACGATGCGCAGCCCTCGGTAGCCGACCTGCACGCCTTCCTGGAGGCCATGCAACCGCTGCACGCGAACCTGGGGCCGATGCTGGTGCAGTTTCCGGCCACCATCGATGCCGCGGCGCTGCAGCGCCGGCACCGCCTGTTCGCCCGCCTTCGCGAGCGCTTCGACTTCGTGCTGGAGGTGCGTCACCCGGGCTTCTTTGCCGCGGGGTCGGCGCGCGACACGCTCGACACCCTGATCGCGGACCACGGCGGTGGCCGCGTGGTGCTGGATGCCGGCGCGCTGTACGCCGGGGATCCGGGGCATCCGGCGGTGGTGCACGCTCGCCACGAGAAGCCCTTGCTGCCGGTTCCGGAGCTCGTCGACAGCGCCCCGCGCTACGTGCGACTGGTCCTGCATCCGGCGTTCGACGACAACGTGCGCTGGATGCAGGCCTGGGCCGATCGCTGTCGCGGCTGGCTCGGGGCAGGCATCGATGTGACCATGACGATCCATTGTCCGGACAATGGCCGCTGCCCGCCGTTCGCCCGCCGGTTCCACGCCATGCTGGACGAGACGCTGGTGAACGCCTGGGGTCCCGAGGCGGCTCGGGCCGCCCTGGCGCCCCTGCCGGACTGGCCGGTGCCGCAGCAGGACGCGCTGTTCTAGCGATCGGCGCTGGGCAGCGTCTCGACAGGCGTCTTCTGCACCAGCGACAGGTGCGGGAAGGGGATCGACCAGCCGCGCGCGGTGCAGGTCTGCACGCAGGCGTTCTGCATCAACCGCTGCAGGCGCCAGTAGGACTTGGCCGCGCGCGACGCCATCGTCACGAATATCCAGAAGTCGATCGACGAGTCTCCGGCCTGTTCCAGCTCGACCTCGACATCCTTGACGAACTCGGCCAGGTCACTGGTGCCCAGCGCCTCGCGAACCGCCCGGCGCAGCGCCTGCGGCACCTCGTCGCAGGCCTCGCCCTGCTGGTCGTAGTCGATCCCGAAGCGGGCGCCGACCCCGAAGCTGCCACCGCGGCTCAGGTTGACCATCGAGCGTCGGTAGAAGTCCGAGCTCGGCACGCTCTGCACGTGACCGCCACGCTCGCGCAGGGTGACGGTGTCCGGATTCTGCTCGAGCACTTCCACCAGCGGCCTGCCACCGTCCAGCAGCACCACGTCGCCCTTGGAGGTGGGGAACCAGACATCGCCTCCGACCGGTCGCGACATCATCCGCTCCAGTTCCTTTAGCGGCACGCGCAGCACGCCGTTCAGTTCCGGGTTGCGCAGCACGGTGTACATGTTGATCGACTCGACCCGCCACGGCAGCTCGCGCAGGATCAGCCGTTCGCCCTCGCGGATCGGGCCGATGTTCAGCAGCAGCCGGGCCTCGGTGACGTAGCGCGGCAGCAGGTTCCTGGCCCCCAGCGCCAGCCCGACGAACAACAGGATCATCAGGCCGAGCAGCAGCACGTCGCCGCGTTGGTAGAACACCACGAACACCGCGACCAACATCATCAGCACGGTGAAGGCGTGCAGGCTGTACTCGGCCAGGCGAAAGCGGGTGCGGCTCTCCGGTGCGCTCTTGTCCAGCAGGGTGCGCCGGTAGCCGGACAGCGCGAAGCGGGTGCCGAACCAGACCCCGGCGGCGGCCGCCACCGCCATCAGCAGCGTCAGGCCACGACCGGTCGCGAACTGCAGCAGCGCCTCCCAGATGGTGCGCCACAACGAGGTGTCACCGCGCAGACCGGCGATCTGGAAGTTGGCGATGTCGATCGCCGCGGTGGCATCGTCCGCGCGCTTCTGCCAACGATCGGCGATGCGGCGCAGCGTCCGTTCCAATGCCGCATCCTCGACCAGCGACAGCTCAGGAGCGATCCCGCGCAGCGCCTTGTCGGCCAACGCCAGCTCGTCGCGCCGCTCGGTGATCGCATCGTTGAGCTCCTTGATGCGGCGCGGCTTCTCGGTGATGTCCTTGAGGCTGTCGATCACCGGTTGTGCGATCAGCGCCACGTCGGTTCGCCAGTCGCCGGCCGCCGGGTCGTCGGCGCGCTCGTCGAACGCGCTGGCGTCCACGCCGCCGGTGGCCAGGTTCTCCAGCGTGCGGCGCAGGTTGGTGATGTCGCGGCTGAGCGTCTTGGTCTGCCGCGACAGCTCGGCGGCCTCCTGCTCGCCGGCCGCGGCGATGCGCTCGCGCAGCGTCTCGCGTTCGGCCACCCGCTGGGCGATCACGCCATCGATGTAGGCCAGTCGTTGCAGGGTTGCCCGCACCGCTTCCGGGTCATCGACCGAGGCCTGCTCGGCGGGTGCGCCGTCGGGCGGCGGATCGGCCTGTTGGGCCTGGACGGGCGGGACCGTCAGCAGCAACCAGCCGATGGCCAGCAAGGTGAGCAGGGTGAGCAGCGTGCGGGCGGGCAAGGGAATCATGCACCGCCGGTAGCCACTATCGTGCCGCGCACCGGCAGCCCCGGGGGGCGTCCTGCCGATCGGAGCGGCGCCGCTGGCGGATTGAGGTATCCGCTCAGCGTACGTACAGCGGATAGGCGGTGTTGATGCCACCCCGACCCGAGGTGTAGCCCTGGATGGTGAAACCCAGCCCGGAGGGCCCGCTGAACGGCTGGGCATCGGGGTCGGGGCTGCGCGCGTGGGCGTTCAGGATGGCCGCCATGACCTCATCGCGCGACAGCTCGTCGGGGAAGAAGCTGGAGAACTTCCTTCGCCAGGTGTCGCCATCCAGTATCTCGATGTCGGCGGTGTAAACGCCGACCCGATTGGGTTGATCGCGCACCCGCAGCACGCGCGCACCGGCCGGGTCCCGCCCACCGGGGCGTGCGTGATATCCCACCGGCTTGCCCGAACGGTTGATCTCGCCCTCGAACACGTGCCACAGGTTGATGTTCGGATCGGTGTCGGACCACTGCGTCCCGGCATGCCGTTCTCCGGATCCCTCGGTCAGCGGCCGTGACGACTCGGCCGGAGAGCCGTCGAGCGCGGTCCCGGCCAGGCGCTCCAGATCGATGCCGAAGCGATCCAGGTTGACGCCCAGCGCCACCAGCAACAGGGCGGCGATCGGTAGCCAACGTTTCAGGTGGCGGGTCTGGATGTTCACGATGCGTCTCCGGGGCGCGGCCGTTCGTAGTCGTGCACAAGCGTTCGTGTCCGCCGCGTCACCGATACCGTCGAACAGCGTCAAGGTACTATACAAGAGCTCGCTCGGTGCCCAGGCTCCGAGCATGCCACTCCGATCCGCGAGGCCCCGGGAGCGCCGAGTGTCCGTTCGCCCGTCCGTGCATATCTCGCCCAGTGGCCCTGTCGCATGGGCACGCGCGGCGATGCTGTGCGTGCTGCTGCTGACGCAGGCCGCACAACCGATTCTGGCGCAGCCGCTGGAGCCGTTCGACGCCATCGATGTCGAGCCACCGTTGATCGAGCACGAGGTGCTGCTCGAGGCGCCGGCGGCGTTCCGGCAGGTATTCAGCGCCGAGGTCGAGGACGACCGGGAACTGGTGTCGGTGACATTGCACTGGCGCTTCGAGGGTGACGAGCGTTACACCCTCACGCCGATGCGGCCGGTGCCCGGCAGCGCGATCTGGAGCGCGAGCGTGCCCACCTCGGACCTGGAGTCGCGCGCCATCGAGTACTACCTGCAGGCCCGAGATGCCGGAGGCAATCGGACCGTTCGCGGCTTCGCCTTCAGCCCGCTGACGCGGCGCATCTGCGCGACCTCTCAAGCGGCGCCGCCACCAGGCGATCCGGCGCCCACGGTGCAACGCTCGACGATGGTGTACTACGTGCTGGGCGCGCTGGTGGTCGGATTGGTGGCCGGTCTGGCAAGCTCGGGCGGTGGTAGCGACGGGGAGCCGAGCGAGTGCGGCAGCGATGGGTGCGAGGTGGTGATCACGTTTCAGCCGCCGGTGGTGCAATGAGCGGGCGGTTTTTTCGCTGGGCGGTCTCGCTGCTGATGCCGCTGTCGCTGATGGCCTGCGATCGCGACGACACCACTACCACGCTGAACGGTGATGGGTCGCTGTCGCTGGCGGTGCCCCCGCTGCTGATGACGCGCGCGGTGGAGGTGAACAACCTGGTGCCGCGGGTCAGCGTGAACGGCGTGGTGCAGGATTTCGAGCGCACCTCGGACGCCGGCTGGACCACCCGCCTGGTGGTGCCGGAAGGGCAGCGGCTGGACATCGAGATCCTGTGGATCGAGATCATCGGCAACCGCCGGCTGCCGCTGGCCGACTATCGTTTTCCGGTGACCACGGTGGACCGGGACCGCTCCATTCGCGTGTTTCCAGAGGACTACCGCACCGACGGGCTGGGCTTCGATTTCGACATCGACGGGGTGTCGAACCTGTCCGAGCGCATCGCCAACACCGACCCGTTCGATCCCCGAGATCCGGGGCCGGACTTCGCGAAGGTGTTCCTGCCGTTCATCGAGCCCGAAGAGGCGCCGCAGATCGACGGGGACTACGACGAGGTCTGGGATCGGGCGCAGTTCCGCGACCGCGATCGGCTGCGGCTGAACATCGACAACCTGATGATCGACCAAGGCGCGGTACGGCTGGACGGGACCACCGAGTACCGCTGGGCCGGCATGCACGATGGGCAGTACCTGTACCTGCTGGTGTTCGGCGAACAGGCCGACGGGCAGACCAGCTTCGGCGACTCGACACCGGATCTGTGGAACGACGACGCGGTGGAGATCTTCTGGGACGGTGACAACAGCAAGCAGCAGGGCTACGACGGGGTGGACGATCGGCAGATCATCTTTCCGCTGAGCCCGTTCGGCGAGCTGCGCCCGAACGGTAGCGAGGTGCCTGACGGACGCTTCCTGCTGGGGTTCCGGTCCGCGCCGCTGGACGTGGCCGCCTTCGACTTCGCCACCTGCCTGTGCGAAGGCACCCAGCACCTGTACGAGATCCGCATCGAGCTGGCGGCGGCCGGCATCGCCGTCGACCGCACCTTCGGCTTCGAGATCCAGCTCAACGATGATCGCGATGGTGAACTGCGCGAGGTCAAGTGGGGCTGGTTCCATCCCGCGCGGGTGAACAATGACGTCGACAACACCAAGGACAGCCCGGTCTTCATGAGCACCGCCCGGCTGCAACCGCGCCTCGGCTCCTAGTGTCCTGCCCCAGCTCCCCTTCACCGAGGGGCGCGGTTGACCCGTGCGCACCGTCCGCGGCCCGACTGGCCGCCTACGGCAGCCTGGGCTTCCCGTTCGCCGCCGCCTTCATCGCGTTGCAGGTCATCGTGCCGACCTGGTACGCGCAGAACACCGCGCTGTCGTTGTCGCTGGTCGGTGTGCTGCTGCTGGTCGCCCGCCTGGTGGACACCGTGACCGATCCTCTGGTCGGCTGGCTGTCGGACCGCGCAACGATGGGCATCGGGCGGCGCAAGGGCTTCGTGCTGATCGCAGCCCCCTTCGTGGCGGTCTCGGTGTGGCAACTGTTCATGCCGCCCGAGGGGGCCGGCGGCGGCCATCTGCTGTTCTGGACCGTGGCGGTGTACCTGGCCGGCACCGTGGCGCTGGTGCCGATGGCCGCCTGGGCCGCCGAGCTGTCGCCGGACTACCACCAGCGCTCGCGCATCACCGGCACGCGGGTGGCGTTCGGGCTGGCCGGCACGCTGGTGTCGCTGTCGCTGGTCGCCTGGCTGGGGGTCGAGGATGCCGGTCCGGCCCTGGCCGCGATCACCGTGCTGGTGGTGATCACGTTGGCGGGCAGTTGCCTGTGGGCCGGCATCGCGGTGCCGGACATCGCCACCACCGATACCCCGGGCAACCCGTTCGCGGCGATGCGTCCGCTGCTGAGCCGGGCCAACCCGTTTCGCCAACTGCTGCTGGCCTTCCTGCTGAATGCGGTCGGCAACGCGATTCCGGCCACGCTGTTCCTGCTGTTCGTCACGCACCGGCTGGAGCAGCCGGGCCTGGCCGGTCCCATGCTGTTCGCCTACTTCATCGCCGCCACGCTGTCGGTGCCGGCGTGGGTGCGGATCAGCCGGCGCCTGGGCAAGCACCGCACCTGGGGTGCCGGCATCCTGCTGGCCTGCACTTTCTTCGTGGCCGCGCCGTTCATCGATGCCGGCAACGCCTCGCTGTTCTGGGTAGTGGTGCTGGTGACCGGCTTCGCCGCCGGCAGCGACCTGGCGATGCCGGCCTCGATCAACGCCGATGTGATCGAGTGGGACGAGCTGGAGTCCGGCTACCGGCGGCCCGGCCTGTTCTTCGCGCTGTGGGGCACGGCCAGCAAGCTGTCCTACGCGCTGGCGATCGGCATCGCCTTTCCGCTGCTCGAAGCCGGTGGCTTCGACGCCGACGGCCCGAACTCGCCCGCGTCGCTGGCCTGGCTGGGGTTCCTGTACGGCGGACCGTGCATCGCGTTCAAGCTGGCCGCCTTGTGGGTCATGCGCGATTACCCGATCGACGAGGCGGCGCATGCCGACATCCGCACGCGATTGACGGGGCGGCACAGCGGGCTGCAAACGCCTGCGCAAGAGGCGGGGGTGACGTAGCCCGGCGTCCGTAGGATCATGCACGGGTTCTCTCCCGCGAATCGCTCATGCACTACCGACACCTGGGCCGCACCGGCCTGAAGATCTCGACCCTGACCATGGGCACCTTCACGTTCGGCGGGGAGGGCGGCTTTGCGCGCGCCGGCGCCCAGGGCGTGCCCGAGGCGCGCGAGCTGGTCGATCGCTGCATCGATCACGGCGTCAACATGATCGACACCGCCAACATGTATTCCACCGGGCTGTCGGAGAAGATCGTCGGCGAGGTGCTGCACGGCCGGCACGCCGATGTGATGGTGACCAGCAAGGCGCGCATGCCGATCGGTGCCGGGCCTAACGATCAGGGCGCCTCGCGCTGGCACCTGATCCGCGAGTGCGAGCGCTCGCTCAAGCGGCTGCGGCGCGATCACATCGACCTGTACTACGTGCACGAGTGGGATGGCTGCACGCCGGTCGAGGAGACCATGGAGGCGCTGGACACCTTGGTGCGCGACGGCAAGGTGCGCTACACCGGCTGCTCGAACTACTCGGCCTGGCAGGTGATGAAGTCATTGGGTGCCGCCGATGCCCGCCACGCCACGCGCTTCGCCGCCCAGCAGATCCACTACACGCTGGAGGCGCGCGAGGCCGAGTACGAACTGCTGCCGCTGTCGGTCGACCAGGGTCTGGGGGTGCAGGTGTGGAGTCCGCTGGCCGCCGGGCTGCTGTCGGGCAAGCATCGCGGTGGCTACGCCGAGGGCAGTCGCCAGGCGGCCGGCTGGGACGAGCCACCGATCCGCGATGCGGCGCGCCTATGGCGCATCGTCGATGAGCTGGTGGCGATCGGCGAGGCGCACGGCGTGTCGGCGGCGCGCGTGGCGCTGGCCTGGCTGCTGAGCCGTCCGGCGATCACCTCGGTGGTGGTGGGCGGGCGCACCGGCGAGCAGTTCGAGGACACGCTGCAAGCCTGCGAGCTGGTGCTGACGGATACGCAGCGTGCCCGGCTGGACGAGGTCAGCCGATTGCCGCTGATCTACCCGTACTGGCACCAGCACAACTTCGCGCGCGCCCGCTTCGGGCCGGCGGACCGGGCGCTGCACGACAGCTACCCGGATCGGCACTACGGGGGTGAGGATCCGCTGGTGTGACCTGAATCCTCCTCCGGGCCGTGTACCCCCGTGAAATTCGGGCTAATCTGCAGTTTTATTGCAGATCAGCCCGAAATTATCTTGAGATCCGGCATGCTTTCCTTCTCCAGAACGCTTCAGCCAGCGCTGCACGAGGCGGCTGGCGGCTATCCCGTACTGACCGTGCTGGGGCCACGTCAGTCGGGCAAGACCACGCTGGTTCGGAAGGCGTTCGCCGACAAGCCCTACGTTTCACTCGAGAATCCGGACGAGCGCGCCCGTGCCGCCGAAGATCCGCAAGCCTTCTTCGCGCAGTTTCCCGACGGGGCGATCCTTGATGAGGTGCAACGCTTGCCCGAGCTGCTGTCGTTCCTGCAAGGGATCGTCGACGAGGACGGGCGCACCGGGTTGTACGTTCTGACCGGCAGCTATCAGACCGCGCTGAAGCAGGGCATCGGTCAGACATTGGCGGGACGCACGGCCGTGTTCCGGCTGCTGCCGCTCTCGCACGCAGAGCTCGGGCCGGCCGCCGAGCCTTTCGATCTGTGGCAGGAGGTGCTGAAGGGGGGGTTTCCCAGGCTGCGCGAACGCGAGCTGGCGCCGGGCTTGTTTCACTCGAGCTACCTGGCCACCTTCCTGGAGCGTGATCTCGGTGCCCAGGTTCAGGTGCGCGATCTCAACCAGTTTCGTGATTTCCTGCGGCTGCTTGCCGGACGGGTCGGGCAGCTGGTGAACTTTGCAAGCCTGGGCAATGAACTGGGTGCCAGCGCGAATACCATGCGCCACTGGCTGTCGGTGCTGGAGGCGTCTTGGCTCATCGTGCAGTTGCCGCCGTGGTACGAGAACTTCGGCAAGCGGGTGATCAAGTCGCCGAAGGTCTACTTCACCGATACCGGGCTCGCCTGCTCGCTGTTGGGCATCGAGACGGTCGAGCAACTGTCGCGCGACCCCGCTGCCGGGGGCCTGGTGGAGAACTGGGTGATCACCGAGTATCTGAAGCGGCGTTGGAATGCCGGACGCGATGCGCGCATGCATTTCTTCCGCGATCGACACGGCAGCGAGGTCGATCTACTGCTATCGCGCGGCAACGCCCTGATCCCGATCGAGATCAAGTCCTCGCGCACGTTCGCCGCTCACCATCTCAAGGGGTTGCGGCGCTTTCGCGATCTGGCAGGCGGGCGAGTGGAATCCAGCTGGCTGGTGTTCGGTGGCGAGGACCGGGGAGAGGTCGATGGGGTGCAGCTGGTCGGATTCGACCAGCTCGATCGCATCGAGATCTGAACCCGGCCTCGAGCGAACCCGCACCCGCCGGATAAAGCCTAGACATCATGTAGTGACCTGTCCGCCTTCAACGCCGTGGATTATGTTGGAGGCGGAACCATCCACACAGAGCCATAATTGAAGGGGACAGGTCATGAACGAGTTTAGCAAGTACGTCGGTCTGGACGTCCACAAGGACACCATCGCGGTGTCGATTGCCGACGCGGGGCGCACCAAG